>Ga0335073_10005385_pt1 | contig 17950 bp, 13 predicted proteins | sample Lox_Sample_22_FD_207093 | JGI IMG/M metagenome (GOLD analysis project Ga0335073, IMG submission 207093) | Soil microbial communities from Loxahatchee National Wildlife Refuge, Florida, United States - Lox_Sample_2.2 | ecosystem: Environmental > Terrestrial > Soil > Wetlands | place: USA...
ATCGCAGCAGAAGCGGCCGAACGTGCAGGTGGGCGACCCGTTCATGGAAAAGCTGCTGCTGGAGGCGTGCCTCGAAGCGATGCGCACGGGCGCGGTGGTGGCGATTCAGGACATGGGCGCCGCGGGGCTGACGAGCTCGAGTTCGGAGATGGCGTCGCGCGGCGGGCTGGGCATCGAGATCGATCTCGCGCGCGTGCCGCAGCGCGAAACGAACATGACGGCGTACGACATCATGCTCAGCGAATCGCAGGAGCGCATGCTGCTGGTGGCCGAACGCGGGCGCGAAGGCGAAGTGTTCGACGTGTTCCACAAGTGGGGGCTCGATGCGGTCGAGGTAGGGCGCGTGACAGACGATGGCAAGCTGCGCGTGTTGAATCACGGGAAGGTGGCCGCGGAAATTCCGGCGCACGCGCTGGCGGAAGAAGGACCCCGCTACGAGCGTCCGATTGCGGCGCCGGCGGCTGCGAAGGCTGCTTTTGCGAAGGGCGCCGAAGCGGCGCGAATCGACTTCGCCCCTGCGGGCACTGACCTCACCGGAAATTTCCGGCGGCTGCTGGCCGCGCCGGACATCGCGTCGAAGGAGTGGATCACCGAGCAGTACGATTCGATGGTGCGGACGAACACGGAGTTTGGGCCGGGAGCGGGCGACGCGGCGGTGCTGCGGTTGAAGGAGACGAAGCGCGCGCTCGCCATCAAGACGGACGGCAACGGGCGCTGGGGATTTCTTTCGCCGAAGCTGGGCGCGATGCATGCGGTGGCCGAAGCGGCGCGAAACGTGGCGTGCACGGGCGCGCGCCCGATTGCGGCGACGAATTGCCTGAATTTCGGCAATCCGGAAAAGCCCGAGGTGATGTGGCAGTTTACCGAGGCGATCGACGGGATCGCGGAAGCGTGCCGCGTGCTGGAGACGCCGATTACGGGCGGGAACGTCAGCTTCTACAACGAGACGCTGGGCAAGCCGATTTATCCGACGCCGATTCTCGGAGTGCTGGGGTTGATGGAGGACGCGGAGTGCGCGCTGGGGTCGGCGTTTCGGAATGAAGGCGATGCGATTGTGCTGCTCGACGGCGCCGGATTATCGGCCGAAGAGAAAAGCGGATTCCTCGCTGCATCGCGCGCTCGCGAAAACCGCGGGGAAGACAAAGGCGCGCGCGATTCCGCTGGGAATGACAGCCCTGGTCTGGCAGGCAGAGGAGAAACAGACGCAATTTCGTTTGGGTCGTCCGAGTATGCGAAGGAGATTCATGGCGTCGTCGCGGGACCGCCGCCGACGATCGATCTGGAAGGGGAGAAGCGCCTGATCGAGTGCCTGGTCGACCTGGCGAGCAAGCGGACGATTCTTTCGGCGCACGACGTGAGCGACGGCGGGCTGGCCGTGACGCTCGCGGAATCGTGCTTTGGCAGCGAGGGGCTATCGGCAGAGGTTGAGGTGCCGGCGGCGCCGGGAGATGAGCCTGCGGAGAGCGCGCTTTTTGGCGAGCGCGGGGCGCGGGCGGTGGTGTCAGTGCCGGCGAGTTCGCTGGCGGCGCTCGAAGCTACAGCGACGAAATGGAAGGTGAGTGCGACGCGGCTCGGACGGGTCACGCGCGGCGAATTCCGCATCCAATATCGGGGGGCGCCGGTGATTCACGGAGCGATCGATTCGTTCCTGCATGCGTGGCGCGGGTCGCTGGAGAAGGCGGTCGAGGCCGCGGCGTGAGCAAGGTCGCCGATTGGGGACACTGGCTGGTAGCGGCATTTTTCGCGTTCAAGGGATTTCTGTTCATCTACGAAAACGTGCCGCACTTCACGCACGCGCTTCGCAACCACATTCCGCTGACGTACCAGGATTATCTGCTGCTGGTGCCGTGGGTCGCGTATCCGGCGTGCGCGTGGGGAGTGTTGCGGTGGCGGCAGTGGGGACAGATCGGCGCGATTGCACTTTCGAGTTTGGAACTTGCCGTAATCGCGGCGATGGTTGCGATGTACGGGGCGCTCACGCTCGACCGAAATATTATTTTGTGGTCGGCGCTGAACGCGGGCGTCGTAATATGGTTTGTGCTGCCGGCGGTGCGCGCGGGATACTGGCGGAGGCATCGGACGGCATGAGCCGAGCACTGCGAAGGAATCCAATCGCGTGACCAAAGTGATCCAAATCGACGACGATCATTTCCACGATCATTGCGGCGTGTTCGGCGTGTTCGGGCATCCCGAGGCGTCGAAGCTGACGTATCTCGGCCTGTACGCACTGCAGCATCGCGGGCAGGAATCGGCGGGGATCGCCTCTTCGGACGGATCGGACGTCTACGTCCACAAGGCGCTCGGGCACGTGCAGGAGATTTTCACGCCCGAGGTGATCGCGCACCTGCCGGGATCGGCGGCAATCGGGCACACGCGCTATTCGACGGCCGGCGACACGACGCTGATCAACGCGCAGCCGATCGTGATCGATTGCAACAAGGGCAAAGTGGCGTTGGGGCACAACGGGAACCTCACGAACGCGCTCGAACTGCGGCGGCGGCTCGAACATCGCGGCTCGATTTTCCAGACCACGAGCGACACGGAAGTGATCGTTCATCTGGTGGCGCGCAGCGCGGCGCGGAATTTGCCGGGTGCGCTGGCGGACGCGCTGAGCCAGGTGGAAGGCGCATATTCGCTGCTGGTGCTGACGCGCGACGAGATGTACGCGATCCGCGACCCGCGCGGCTTCCGTCCGCTGGTGCTGGGCCGTTTCGACGGCGCGTGGGCGGTGGGTTCCGAAACATGCGCGTTCGATCTGATCGACGCCGAGTACGTCCGCGAGGTCGAGCCCGGCGAGATGCTGCGGATTTCGCGCAGCGGCGTGGAATCCATTCGCTTCGCGGCGGAAAAACAGCACCAGCACTGCATTTTCGAGCATGTCTATTTTTCGCGGCCGGACAGTCTGATCTTCGGCCGCCCCGTAAACGAAAGCCGCGAGCGCCTGGGACGCCTTCTGGCGCGCGAGCATCCCGTGGACGCGGACATCGTGACGCCGGTGCCCGACTCGGGCGTGCCGGCGGCGGTGGGCTACGCGGCGGAATCGGGTATCGCGTTTCGCATGGGGCTGATCCGCAATCATTACGTAGGGCGGACGTTCATCGAGCCCGAGCAGGCGATCCGCGATTTCGGCGTGAAGCTGAAGCTGAATCCGATCCGGCGCATGCTCGAAGGGCAGCGCGTGATTCTGGTGGACGATTCGCTGGTGCGGGGGACGACGAGCCGGAAAATCGTGCGGCTGGTGCGCGACGCGGGTGCCACGGAAGTCCACGTGCGAGTGAGCTGCCCGCCGACGATTTCGCCGTGCTATTACGGGATCGATACGCCGCGGCGCGAGGAGTTGATCGCGGCGCAGCATTCCGTCGAGGAGATCCGGCAATTCCTGGGCGCGGATTCTCTGGGCTATCTTTCGCTCGAATCGTTGCGCGAGGCCGTGGAAGACACGGAAGGACATTTCTGCACGGCGTGCTACACCGGCAGCTATCCGACCGAGCTGGTGCAACTCGAGGTGGAGGCTCATCGTGAAGGCTGACGTGGAAGAAGCTGTAGCGGCCGAAAAGCCGGGGAAGAAGACCCAGGCGCGGACGACGGCGAACGACCGCGTGTGGAACGAAGTCGTTTCGTGGTTCTGGGTGATCCTGGCGTTTCTGGTGATCGAAGGCGGGATCGTCCAGGCGCGCGTGATCCCGAGCGGGTCGATGGAGCCGACGGTGCTGATCGGCGATCACCTGATCGTGAGCCGGCTGGGATACGACGCGGGGATTCCATTTACCTCGTGGCATATACCTCTGTGGCGCGAACCGAAGCGGCAACAGATTATCGTGTTTCGCGCGCCGTTGGCCGATCAGGGCTTTCCCGACTTCATCAAGCGCGTGATCGGCGTGCCGGGGGATCGCATCAAGATCGTTCGCGGGACGGTCTTCGTGAACGGGACCGCGCTCAAGGAGCCGTACACGCAGCATAGTTCGGATTCAGCGGACCTGCCGTCTGAAAACTATCCGGCGCGAGCCGAGGAATTGCCGTTCGTCGACCGGCCGGAGTGGGCCGCGGAATTGGCGCAGGATACGAAGGATGGCGAGCTCGTGGTCCCGCCGAACGACTATTTCATGATGGGCGACAACCGCGACAACTCGAACGACGGCCGGTTTTGGGGCTTCGTCCCGCGCGAGGACATCATCGGAACGCCGGTGCTGATCTACATGTCGATTCGAGCGCCCGAAGAGGTGTGGGACCCCGGGCACTTGGGCGACCGGTTCGCGACCTATTTCGAAGCAATCTTTCATCCAAGCATGATTCGCTGGCGCCGTCTGTTTCACATATTCTGAAATTGCGAGCCATCCCAGTCCCCTCCAGAGAACGAGCCGGTTCGATGCGCTATGCCGACGCAGGCGTGGACATTTCAGTCGCGGATGAAGCCAAGCGCCGCATCGCAGCGATGGCCGGGAAGACTTTCCGTCGCGGGGTGATCGCCCCGATCGGCGGATTCGGGTCGCTATTTGCGCTGGACCGCAAACGCTGGCGCGAGCCCGTGCTGGTGGGAAGCTGCGACGGCGTGGGAACGAAGCTAAAGGTGGCGGTGGCGACCGGAATCCACACCGGTGTCGGAGCGGACATCGTCAATCACTGCGTGAACGACATCCTGACGCAGGGCGCCGAGCCGCTTTTTTTTCTCGACTACATCGCGATGGGAAAGCTCGACACGAACGTGATCGAGCAGGTGATCGAAGGCATGAGCCGGGCGGCAAAGCAGGCAGGCTGCTCGCTGATCGGCGGCGAAACGGCGGAGATGCCCGATCTCTATGCGCGGGGAGAGTACGACCTCGCGGGATTTATCGTCGGCGCAGTCGAACGGAAAAGGATCCTCGATCCGCGCCGCGTGAGGCCGGGCGACGTGCTGCTGGCGTTGCCTTCGAGCGGTCTGCACACCAACGGCTATTCGCTGGCGCGAAAACTGTGCTTCGGCGTGGCAAAGCTCGAGCCCGACAGCTACGTGGCCGAGGTGCGCAACAAGATCGGCGCCGAGCTGCTGAAACCGCATCGCGCCTATTGGCCGCTGCTGAAGAACGTCTTAGCCAAGGGGTGGGTTTCCTCGATCGCGCATATTACAGGCGGAGGGATCACGGGAAATCTGCCGCGCGCGCTGCCGCCCAACGTAAAGGCGGTGGTCGAGCTGGGGACGTGGCCGGTGCTGCCGATTTTTCGCTATCTCGCCCACCTGGGCCGGATCGAGCGCGACGAGCTGCTGCAAGCATTCAACCTGGGCGTCGGAATGATTCTCGTGGTGCCGGCGAAATTCGTGTCGCGCGTAGAGGCGGAGCTGAAGCGGCGGCGCGAGAAATTCTACGTGATTGGCCGGGTTGAAAAGTCGGCGCGAGGCAAATCACGCGTCGGCTACAGGGGCGAACTGCCGGTCTGAGCCTGTCACGGCCGCCCGCTCTTCAGGAGGATTGCGCGGGAAACGCGAGGCGCACCACGGACGCGCCCAGCACTTTGCGGTTCGAATGCGCCTGCACGAAGACCACAGCATTGAGATTTTCGCGCTTCCAATCCTTACCCAAATGCACGTCTGGATCAGCGGCAAACGACCCGGCGGCGTCGAGTTTGCCGATCACGCGAAGCTCGCGGACGACGGAACTATGACCGAGCCGATTGCCCGAGTTCTCGCCTGCCGTGACGTTCGATGACAGATTCTCCTCGGTGATTGCCAGAAGCACGTCCGCTTTGTCTTTTCCCTGCCAGCCAGAAACCGGCCCAACTTGCACATGCAGATGAATGTTGCGAGCGTCAGCCCCGGAATCCGGCGGTTGGGCGATTTGAACGGGCGCGCCGGGCGACTGCGCGGCCTTCACAACGGCCTCAAGCGCGGCGCGTTCGTTGCTTCCGACGAACTGCGCCTCTCCGTCGACAACCATCTGAGGCGTGTACGGCCCCGACGTGCGGAAGGAATGCGCGTAATCATCCTGGCGGCTGGTGAATTGCGGTGACGAGAAGGGATCGATCCAGCCGTCGCTATTCCAGTAATCGACGTGTTCTTCAAGGGCGATGATTTCGGCGCCCGAGACAGGCTGCGTCCGCTCCAAATGGGCGAGAAGGCGATCGGCGGGCGGGCAGCTCGAGCAGCCCTCCGAGGTGAATAGTTCAACGATTACAGGATTGGCGCCGGGCGCGGCGGCGTGTTGGGGTTCGGCCGCGGGATTTCCGGCGTATGCCGCGGGCCAGAGCGCGTTGCGCGCGACGCCGGCCGCCGCCAGGACGATTCCCAAGAATGCAATCGCGATGAGAGAAGCGCGCATCGAGCCTCTTTAGCAAGTACGCAAGCAATCACCTAACTGGATGTTAGAGTGAGCGTTCCGGGCAAAAGTTGCAAGTTTCCGGGTACCGGTCCCGGGAAAGGCCGGGCGGCGGGGGGCCGGAAAGGAGTCCAAAGACTCAATTACTCATTCGCGGCTTTGCTTACTCCGGGCATATCAAGAGGCAAGCTCCGACCCCACAATGTATATACGTATCCTATAGATATACGAATGGTACATACATGCCAGTAGCGAAGCAGCGCGTCCTGGTAATTGACGACGACGAGCCGATGCGCGACCTGATCCGCGCGTACCTGGACGACACCTACGAGGTCGTCGACACCGGCGATCCCGAAAATGCGCTTCGGATGACGCTCGAGCACAAGCCGAACGCGATCCTGCTCGACCTGGGGATGCCGGGTTTCACGGGTTTCGAGCTGTGCAAGACGCTGTCGTCGCTGGGTTTTATGCACCAGATTCCAATTCTGATCGTCAGCGGGGCGGACGCGCGAAACAAAGCGTTTTGCGAAAGCCTCGGCGCCTCCGATTATCTCCACAAACCGATCGACGCGGAACAACTGCGGGACGCCCTTGCGCAGGTCCTGGCCGGAAAGGTCGCCGATCGACGCGGCGCGCCCCGCACGAACTCGCGGATCGCCATGAAATTGAAATGGAACGACAAGAGCGGAACGCCGATGGAAGTGCAGACCGTGACCGAAAATGTGAGCGCGACCGGATTCCTCTGCGGATCGAAAAGAAACATCGAGATTGGGACGCAGGTGGAAGTATTCGTCGGCGATGACGGGGAGCACTACATGGGCACTGCGAAAGTGGTGCGCCTGGAGCGTTCCGGCACGGGAGTTCCGTTTTACGGATGCCATTTTATCATCAAGGCCGAGTGACGTTCACCGCAGGCTTGCTTGCGCGGGCAACTGGGAAGCATCCCACCCGCCACCCAGAGCTTTGATCAGCAGGACGCTCGCATCCATGCGGCGCCGGAGGATGTCCGCCTCGTTCCGTTGATTTGAGAGATCGGTTGTTTGCGCGATGATCACCTGCAGGTAATTGTCGACCCCACCCTTGTAGCGATTCGTAGAAACTACGAGCCAATCGTCTGCCGAGGCAGTTGCTTCGTGTTGTTGCTGCGCTTCCTGCTCGAGGATGCGTAGCGCGGCCAGATTGTCTTCCACCTCCTGAAACGCGGTCAGCGCCGTCTGGCGATAGTTCGCCGTGAGGGCGTCGAAATTCGCCCAGGCGGCTTGCGACGTGGCGTGGCGGCGGCCGGCGTCGAAAAGCGTTTCCACGAGCTGCGGACCGACGGCCCATAAGGCGCTCGGCCCGTCGAGCAAGTCGGAAAGATGGGTGCTTTCGTAACCCGCCGTGCCGTTTAGGCTGAGAGTCGGGTAGTAGGCGGCGCGCGCGATTCCTATCTGTTCGTTCGCTTCAGCCACGCGGCGTTCGGCGGCGGCGATGTCGGGCCGGCGCTCGAGGAGCTCGGAAGGCATGCTGGCCGGAATTACGGGAGCCGCAAGATTGAGCGGATCGGGTGCAAGACCGAATTCGGCGGGGGGCTTTCCGATGAGCACAGCGATCGCGTGCTCGTAGGCGGCGCGCTCGACGGTCACATCGGTAGCTTCCACTCGGGCGTCATCGAGCTGCGTCTTGGCCTGCGCGACGTCTGAGCGCGGGGAAGCGCCGCCCTCGAAGCGGGTCTCTGTGAGCTGATAGGCGTCGGTATAGGCTCTAACCGTGTTGTCGAGAATCTGCTTTTGCGTATCGGCATTGCGAAGCTCGAAGTAATCGATCGCGAGCTCGGCATGAAGGCTCAAGCTCGCTGTTGCGACGTCGGCCGCGCTCGCCTGGGCCTCTTCCCGGGCGGCCGCGACGCCGTGGCGAATACGTCCCCAGAGATCGATCTCGTAGGAAAGGTCGAACGGCAGGACGAAGTCGTTCGCGCCACCCCTTGAAACCGGTGTTGGAAAGGCGGGCGTGTTGTTGGAGTCTTTCACGTAGCTGGCGCTTGGGCCGACTTCGATCGTGGGAAATTCCGACGCGCGATTGAAGCGAACCAGGGCGCGGGCTTGCTGGAAACGGGATTCCGCCGACTTCAGATCCTGGTTGGAGACGGTCACCTGCTCTTCCAGCGCATTCAGCTGCGGATCACCGAAAGCCTCCCACCATTTTCCGCGGTGCTCTTGATCCGCTGGCTGCGCCGGTTTCCAGATGCCGGCCTGCTCGAAAGATTGCGGTGGCGCTTCTTTGTAAGCTGTCGGCGTTTCAACGGCTGGTCGAGCGTATCGCGGCCCAACTGAGCAGCCGGCGAGAAGTGCGGCCAGCGAGAGTCCGACGGCAACGCGAACAACCTTCATTGCCCACCGCCCGCCGAGAATTGTTGGTTCACTTCCACCGGGGTGCCCGAAACCAGAGAATCCGCGGGATCGAGAATCACGGAATCGGAAGGCGTCAGCCCGGAAACGATCTCCACACTGCCACCGTAATCGCGGCCGATTTTCACGGGAACCAATTGGGCCTTGCCGCCACGCACGAGGCTGACCTGCAGGCCCTCGCGGCGAAAGAGGAGCGTATTCGAAGGAATCGTGACGGAGCGAACCTCCATGGGCAGCTGGAGATGAACGAAGACGTACGCGCCCGGCAGGAGTTTGCCTGTGGGATTATCGACGTCGACTTCGACGAGCAGGGTGCGAGAGGAAGTGTTGATCGAATCCGAGGTGCGAACCAGCTTCCCGTGGAAGTCTTGGCCGGGGTATTCGTCAAGAGTGAGCAGCGCCGAGGCGCCGGGACGGGCCGCAGGTGCGTCGACTTCGGGAACAGGAACGTAGACACGCAGCCGGCCGATGGCGGCCATGCGAAAGAGCGGTTGCGGCTCCGCGTTTGCGCCCGCATCGATCAGATCGCCGAAATCGGTATTGCGCGCCGTGATGACGCCGTCGAACGGAGCGTAGACCTTTTCGAACGATTGCAACTGCTCGAGCCTGCGAACGTTCGCGGCGCTCGCGTCGGCCGCCGCTTTTGTCGCGGCGAGATTGCTGACGGCCTGATCGGTTTCCTGCTTCGACACCGAGCCCGATTTGACGAGAAATTGCCAGCGATCCGCGGTGGTTTTGGCCAGCTGCAAATTGGCCTGCGCGGTTTCGAAATCGGCGCGGGCCTGCTGCAACTGCTGGTCGACTTCCGGCGTGTCGATTTCGGCAAGGAGTTGGCCCTTGCGGACATGCGCGCCGATGTCGAAATGCCAGCTCTTCAGATACCCGTTCGTGCGCGCGTAGATGGGAGTGTCGGTAAAGGCTTCGGTGGTGCCGGGCAGGACGATTTCCTGAGTCGGAGCGCCTTCCTTGGGATGCACGACATAGACCGTGGGGATCGCGGCTTGATTGGTGACGGCGGCAAGCCGGGTCTCCGCGTCGACGCGCGAGCGAATCCCGGCGATGATGACGGCAGCGAGGCACGCGGCCAGGAGAGCGAGGATGAGAGTGGTTTTGCGCGAACGGCGCGGCCCTTCGCCTTGGGCGGTTACCGCGAGAGACCTCTGAGAGCTGGAACCGCTCGCTTCCGATGCGGGCTTGGTCTTTTCTTCGGGAATCATGGCTTCTCTCCATTTCCTTGCGCGGGTGCTGGTCGATCGTTTGGTGGAACTTGCACCGGTGCACGAAGACCTCGACGCCGCCCGTGCAGCATGGCAAAGACCGACGGCACGAAAAAGAGCGTCGCGACGGTCGCGCAGAGCAAGCCTCCGATGACGGCGCGGCCGAGCGGCGCGTTCTGCTCGCCGCCGTCTCCGAGTCCCAGCGCCATCGGAATCATGCCGATGATCATCGCGAGGGCGGTCATCAGAACGGGCCGGAAGCGCGTGAATCCGGCTTCGACCGCAGCTTCGATGGCGTTCCCGTGGCGCTCCAGGCGTTCGTTTGCGAAGGTGACCACGAGAATGCTGTTCGCGGTCGCGACGCCCATGCACATGATGGCGCCCATCAGCGCGGGAACGCTGAGCGTGGTGTGCGTGACGAAGAGGAAAAGGACGATGCCGGACAGCGCCGCGGGCAGCGCTGTGACGATAATGAAAGGATCGAGCCACGACTGGAAATTGACGACGATCAGCAGATACACCAGCACGATCGAGAAGACGAGTCCGCCGAGCAGGCTGATGTAGGAGCCTCGCATCGTGGCAAGTTGCCCGCGGATCGTCACAAAACTGCCGCGAGGCAGGAACGGGCGATTCTCGTCGACCACACGCTGCAAATCCCGCCCCACCGCACCGAGGTCGCGATCCTGGACCGAAGCGTAGACGTCAACAACACGACGGATGTTGTAGTGGCTGATCACTTCCATTTCGTTTGCGCGATGAATGGAAGCGACGTCGGCAAGAATTTCGGGCCGGCCGGCGGTGGAATCGATGGGTGTATCCTGCAGGTCGCGCAACGACTGGATGTCGTATTGCGGCGTTTGCGTGACGAGGTTGTAGCTGACGCCGTTATTCCAGTTCAGGAAGAACATCGGCGTGATCTGGAAGCTCCCGCTGAGCGAGTTCAGCATGCTGCCCGCGACGTCTCGCTCACTGAAACCTCCCTGGGCGGCCTTGGTGCGGTCGACATCCACATCGAATTCCGGGTAATCGAAAGCCTGCTGGATGCGGGCGTCGGCGATGCCCGGGGTGCGCTGCATCTCGGCGAGGATGTGATCCGCCACTTCGCGATCGCCTTCGGTATCGGTGCCCTCGATCTGCACGTCGACAGGCGCTGGAAGGCCGAAGTTGAGCACCTGCGTGATGATGTCGGCCGGCAAGAAGTAGAACGTCGTGCCCGGAAATTCGCGCGGTAAAGTCGTGCGCAGGTCGCGAACGTAATCGGCGGTCGGATGGTGCTTTTCCTTCAGCGAAACCAGGATGTCCGCATCGCCAGCTCCAATGAGTCCCGACGTGCTGTGGACGTAGTTGATCGTGCTGTAGGGCAGCCCGATGTTGTCGAGAACGTCGTCCATCTCCGACGCAGGAACTTGTTTCCGAATCGAGGCCTCCACGAGATCGCACAGGCGAGCCGTTTCCTCGATGCGCGTCCCGCTTCGAGCGCGCAGATGAAGGATGAACTGGCCGTTGTCGGTTGCCGGAAAGAAGTTTTGTCCGAGGAAGGGCGCGAGCAGAAAGACACAGAGACACGCCGCTAGGAACGCGGGAATGAAGACGGCCCGGCGCTCGACGAGGCTGGCCAGCAGGCCCTGATAGGAGTGCCGGAGCCGCTCGAACCCGCGCTCGAAGCCCTGCTGAAAGCGAGCGAACGGATTGCGCGAGAGCCCGGCGCGGCCTTTGTGTGATTTGAGCAGGTACATCGCCATCGTGGGAACGAGTGTGCGGGACAAAACGTACGAGGCGAGCATGGCGAAGACGACCGCCTCTGCCAGCGGCACAAACAGGTACTTGGAAACGCCGGCGAGGAAAAACATCGGCAAGAAAACGATGCAGATGCAGAGCGTCGAGACGAGAGCGGGCACAGCGATCTGCGCGGCTCCATCGAGAATCGCCTGGCGCTTCTCGTGCCCGTCTTCGAGATAGCGTTCGATATTCTCGATCGTCACGGTGGCGTCGTCGACGAGTATGCCGACCGCCAGCGCCAATCCGCCGAGCGTCATGATGTTGATCGTCTCACCGAGAAAACTGAGGATCACCACGGAGGTGAGGATCGACAGCGGAATCGAAACGGCGATGATCAACGTGCTGCGCCAGCTCCCGAGAAACAGCAGGATCATCAGGGCCGTAAGACACGCCGCGATCACCGCCTCGCGAATCACCCCGCTCACCGCCGCACTGACGAAAAGGGACTGGTCCGCCAGGGGCTGGATTTTGAGCTCCGCCGGAAGGGTCTGAGCAAGCCGCGGCAGCAACCCACGGATGCCCTTCACGACGTCGATGGTCGAGGCGTTGCCGGCTTTCAGGATGCTGACCAGCACGCCTCGGCGGCCGTTGTCGCGAACGATGTTGGTTTGTGGGGCGAAGCCGTCGCGGATGTTTGCGATGTCGCGCAGATAGATCGTGGAGTCGCCGACTTGCTTGATCGGCAGATTGTCCAGTTCGGCGACCGTTCTCGGGCTGGAGTTGACGTGAACGTCGTACTCGAACTCATCGATTTTCGCGGTCCCCGAGGGCAGCACCAGATTTTCATTGCCCACCGAGGTCAGGACGTCCTGCGGCGAAAGCCCCTTCGATTGCAGCAAGCCGGGATTCAGGTCGACCATCACCTGCCGCTGCTTGCCGCCGTAGGGCCACGGAACGACGGCGCCGGGGACGGTCACTAGCTGCGGCCTGATGAAGTTTTGGCCGAGGTCGTTCAGTTGCTGCTCGGACATTCCTCGGCCGGACAGTCCCAATTGCAGAATCGGGACGCTCGAAGCGCTGTAGTTGATGATCAACGGCGGCAGGGTGCCCGGAGGAAGCTGCCTCAGCACGGTCTGAGAAATGGCCGTCACTTGAGCGTTCGCTGTCGCGAGGTCTGTATTCGGCTGCAGGAAAATCTTGATGATCGACTGGCCGTTTACGGTTGTGGATTCGATGTGCTCGATGTTGTCAACCGTCGTAGTCAGGACGCGCTCGTAGACGCTCGTCAAGCGGCCTTCCATCTCGTCGGGATTGAGGCCGGCGTACTGCCAGGCAACCGCGATCACCGGGATATTGATATTGGGGAAGATGTCGGTGGGCGTCCGCAGAATCATGATCGGGCTGATGATGAGAATCAGCAGCGCCAGCACGATGAATGTATAGGGACGATTGAGCGCAATCTTAACGATCCACATGGCGAGACCTCACGACCGGGCTTTGAGTGGTTCAGTGATCAGCAGGCTTCCGGCGCTCTTGCGGGCGCGCGGCCCGAAATACCTGCTGAGCGACTTACGCAATCGGAGCCTCGCCCGCTGTAGGCGCGACTTCACGGCCGAAATCGAAAGCGCAAGTGCTTGCGCCGTTTCCTCTGTCGAAAGACCCTCGACGTCGCGAAGCTGAAAGACGATCCGGTCTCCCGGGGAAAGCTTGCGGATCGTCGTAGTGAGGATGGTTTGCATCTGGCGCTGGGAGTAATTTTGTTCCGGGCTCGGCCCCCAATCCTCGAGTTCGTCGCGGAGAATCGGGCCATCGGGCTCGGCTGAATCGTCGATGGAGACTTCATTGCCGCGGCGCCGGCGGATACCCATGAGGGCCTCGTTGAGCGTGATGCGCACGAGCCACGTGTAGAAACGCGAGTCTTCGCGAAAGCCCTGCAGGTGCAGGAAGGCCTTGACGAGGGCGTTCTGCATCACGTCCTCGGCGTCCTCCCGGTTCCGTGTGATGTTTTGTGCGAGACGAAAGATTCTTCGCTCGTAGCGTTCGATGAGTCGTCCGAATGCTTCCGCAGAACCAGCCTTGGCCTGAGCGATGAGTTCGTGCTCGGCCGTTTCGAGCAGGCTCGCGGGGAGCAGCGGTGAAACGGTGTTTGAGGCTCCTGGTGACAAGCTCAGCGACATTTTCGTTTTTCCCTCAGGGCTTCCCGGCATTCAGGCTTTCGACCACATGCTTCATATAGGCGCGGCTCGCGACGAACTGAGCGCCCTCTCTCAGGATTTCGCGCAACAGCTCCTCTCCCTCACGGTCGACGCAAGTGACGTCCTCGAGATTCACCACACACTTTCGCCCCCGGCGCTCGTTTCTCTTTTCCTCCCACTGGCGTCTTAGATCGGCGACCCACTGGCCGCAGAGTTTTCCCTGCAAGATCCACGTTTGCTCGAAAGGCGCGTCGGTGATCATCGTCCGCAACATCGTTCGTCTTCCCGGCCGATACAAAGCAGCCGGGCTGCCAAAGAGCGGCAAGCCCGAGGATCGCTCTAACTCTTTTGTATGAAAGGAGTTCGAAAAAGCGGGAGCGCGAGTGGAGCCGGTTATGACAGCGTCACGAGTGTCATGACACTGTTACCGCTAGCGGGTGACAGTTCGGGAATTGATGCCGAGGCGTTTCATGTGGGCGATCAGAGTGGTGCGCTTGAGACCCAGACGCGCGGCGGCGCCTTCCGGCCCACCGACGCGACCTTGAGCTTTCTGGAGGGCCTGCACGACTTGATCGCGATCGAGAGAGCGGATCACTTCGCGGACATTCTTTGCTGCGAACGGCTCGGGACCGGCGTGTTTCCCCACGATCTTAGATGGTGGCTTCAGATCGGCTGCGGGAACGCGCAGGATGCCACCCGAGGACAAGATGACCGCGCGCTCGATGACGTTTTGAAGTTCGCGAACGTTTCCCGGCCATTCGTAGCGCACGAGGGCTCCCATCGTCTCCGGAGGGATCATTGTGATGGGCTTGTTCATGCGGCGGCTGAAGACTTCCGCGAAGTGGCGGACCAAAAGCGGGACATCCTCCGGGCGCTCGCGGAGCGCAGGAACGTGGATCGGGAAAACATTCAGGCGATAGAAGAGGTCGGAGCGGAATTTCTGCAGGTCAACCATCCGTGACAGATCCTGGTTGGTGGCCGCAATCAAGCGTGCATCCGTGTGCAGAGTGCGCGAACTGCCGAGACGCTCGAATTCCCGTTCTTGAAGCACGCGTAGCAATTTGGGCTGGAGCTCCAGCGGGATTTCGCCGATTTCGTCGAGAAAAACAGTGCCGTGATTCGCCAGCTCAAAACGCCCGATGCGCTGAGCGATCGCCCCGGTAAAAGCGCCTCTTTCATGGCCGAAGAGCTCGCTTTCGAGAAGGCCCGTGGGGATCGCGGCGCAATTCACTTTTACGAAAGCGTTGTCGCGCCGGCCGCTGAGATTGTGAATCGCGCGAGCGATGAGCTCCTTGCCCGTGCCGGTTTCGCCGTGAATCAGCACGGTCGAGCCCGTGGGCCCGACGGTCTCGATTTCACGGAGAACCCTGTGCAGCGCGGCGCTCTTTCCGATGATTTCATCGAACATCGAGGTCTCGTCGATCTCCTGGCGCAGCGCGACGTTCTCCTGGAAGAGCTGTTCCTTCAGCGCACTGATCTGGGCGAGGGCCTCTTCGAGAGCCTGCCGGGATTGGTGCTGTTCCGTCACATCCATGATCGTGCCGACGAATTCCTTCAATTCTCCCGCCGCATTCTTGGCGGGGTGACCGACGACGTGAATGAATCGGATCGACCCGTCTTCCAAAATAAGCCTATAGTCCGACTCGAAATCGCTTTCCTCGCGAGCGGCCCTGTCGATCATCTCCTTAAACGGATCGCGGTCCTCGGGATGGATCCGGCTCAACACCAGGTCGAGCGTGACTTTCGTTTTTTCCGGATCGAATCCGTAGATACGGAAGCTCTCGAGGCTGAAGAAGACGTCTCCCGAGGGCACGCTGCGCGCCCAGCTGCCCGTGTGGCTGAGCCGCTGGCCTTCGGCGAGGTAGGCCTCTTTTCGTTTCAGCGCCAGTTCCGCTTTCTTCCGATCGGTGATGTCGCGATAGATCCCGTAAATTTCGGGCGGTCCTCCATCGAGCGACACGGGCGCTGCGACAACCGACACGGCCATCTGGGAACCGTCCTTTCGCCGGCGTACCAGCTCCGTATGCACGCGCTCGCCCCGGTTGACGGCTTCTCGAAGGCGCTCCGACTCCTCCCGGAGGTCGTCGGGCACGATGAGATCGCTGATATTCCGCCCCAGAACTTCTTCCTGGGTGAAGCCGAAGAGCTTTGTGAATTCCTTGTTGGTTCGCAGGACGCGGTTATTGACGTCGCGCAGGACGATGGGCTCGGGCGCCAGTTCGAACAGCTTCTCGAAGTGCGCCGTCTGTTTGCGCAGCTCGTCTTTGATACGCTCTTGCTCCGCGTCGCGCGTGGCATTGTCCACGGCCAGCGCGACCTGATCGGCGACGAGCATCAGAAAGCGGACTTCCTCGGGGTTATAGACATTTTTCCGCGCCGCCGCAAAACCGAGTGCGCCGAGCTTTCGGTGCGCCGTCGTCAGGGGAAGCACGCAGGCCGATTCGATGCCGTATTTTCGGTAGACCTGCATCATGCGAGGGAAGCGCGTTTCTTCATCGCGGGAGGAAACCACCAGCGGTTCCTGATGACGATAGACCCAGCGCGTAAGCGTCTCCTCGGGCGAGAAATCCGGAGGAATCGCAAAGCCGGGCACCCGGTCCGTCTGGAGGACGGGATTCTGGATCGTGTTCGTCACCTCGTCGAACAGGAACAGCCCGATGAGATCGAAATCGGCGGCCTGCCGCAGTTCGTCGGCGAGGACGCGAAACAGCTCCTTCGGGTCGCGGTGCACGTGAATCGCGCGCGAGACTCGTACGAGCGCTTCATACCTCGTGAGGAGCGAATGCTCCGGAACGGTTGTTGTTCCGTCGCTCATTCGACACGACCCCGATCGTCCGCGCGCTTCATAAGGTGCTCCCAGTTCATCCGTTCGCCCACTAGGGTCTCTGGCAACACGCTATTCCGAAAGGAGATAGGTCAACATCGGAAACAAGCCAGTACGATATTGGCCCGGGCTCTCTTGCAAAGAGAAACTCCACCCCAGTAGTAGATGTTCGAGGGCGAGGGACAGATTCGCGTACCGGCAGGGCCCACAGCGGCGCCAAGGATTCCCTCCCCCTGCCCTCTTCTCTTTTCTTCGCTCTTCTTGGAGAATTGGCATCCTTAAAGGAGCCGTCATGAAAGCCCTGATTACGAAAAACAGCCCAATCAACGATGAGGTTCTGACTGCGATCGTCCATCTCCCGACCAAGAGCCTTTCGGCGATCGTCGAAGATGAATACTTCCGGAAGCTCAGCGACAGGGATTTCATGCGCATCGCTTTTCTGCTGGCCGAAAAGGGATACTCGGAAGGTGGCTCGCCCATCGGCGGCGTGATTATCGACGACGAAACGCGGAAGATCGTGGGCAAGGGACACAACACGCTGGTGCAGGAAAATCATCCGTACAATCACGGCGAGACTTCGGCGGTGCGGGATGCGGGGCGTCTCGACTTCAGCCGCACGACGATGTTCACTTCGCTCAGCCCGTGCGACGTCTGTGCGGCGCTGATTTATGCGCGCCAATTCAGGAGACTGGTCGTCGGCGACGTGACAAATCATGCGGGAAACGAAGAACTGCTCCGGAAGAAGGGTGTACAGGTCGACATTTTAGAGGATCCCGAGGGCATCGCGTTTTACGCGAAATACCGGAAGGAAAAGCCCGATCAGGACCTGGAAGATTGCTGGGGCGTCGCCGCGGTGCGCAAGGCCGCCGCAGGCAAGAAGTAGCATCCGGAGCCGGGAGCGCCGCCAGATTCGCGGATTGCCATCGGTTCGCCGGATTTCCCAGGCTCACTTCGCTTTGCCCAGCATTTCTTTGGCGAGATCGACGATGCGCCCCGGCTCGAAGCCGAATCTCGTCAGTAACTCTTTCAGCGGCGCTGACGCTCCGAACGTCTTCATCCCAATCATCCCGCCGGAGTTTCCCACGTAGCGCTCCCAGCCGAACATCGCGGCCTGCTCGATCATGATCCGCTGAGTGACGCTCGGAGGCAGCACTTTGTCGCGATATTCCTGCGGTTGGTGGTCAAAGATATCCCAGGATGCCATCGAGACCACACGTGAGCGAATTCCGTCGGCGAGCAGCTTCTCGTGAGCATCGACGGTGAGGCTGACTTCGCTGCCCGACGCGATCAGGATCATCTCGGGATTGCCGCCGGGAGGATC
>Ga0335073_10005386_pt1 | contig 17950 bp, 14 predicted proteins | sample Lox_Sample_22_FD_207093 | JGI IMG/M metagenome (GOLD analysis project Ga0335073, IMG submission 207093) | Soil microbial communities from Loxahatchee National Wildlife Refuge, Florida, United States - Lox_Sample_2.2 | ecosystem: Environmental > Terrestrial > Soil > Wetlands | place: USA...
GATCGCTTTCCCTCGCTCGATGCAAAGGTCGCGAACTTCCTGGAGCCGCTGGCCTCCGTCCCGGCACTGAAGCTGGGCGCCTACGTTTACATGGTCTCGGCGCGACGGAAAGCCTAAGCGCTGAGAGCATGACCACGGCATAGAAGCGCGGGTCACGCTGACCTGTGCCCAGAATCACTGCCAATTGTTTTTGCCGGGTTTAATGTGCTGATCGCTAGAGGTAGGCGCGCCTGGTGTGTCCCCCACACGACGGGCGCGGCATAGGGCGAGAGGTCGCGACATGGATACCCTCCTGGTCAACGAATTCCGTTCCATTGTTGGAGATGCCGGTTTAGTGAATGCTCCCGAGCAGCTCCGAACGTATGAATGCGATGGTCTCACCCTGTTCCGGGTGGTTCCGGAGCTGGTGCTTTTGCCGGCATCGGGCGAAGAGATGCAGGCCATCGTGAAGTTATGTCATCGCGAGCGGATCCCATTCGTGGCGCGGGGCTCCGGTACCGGACTGAGCGGCGGGGCGTTGCCGGTCAAGGGCGGCGTGGTGATCGGCGTCTCCAGAATGAATCGCATCTTGGATATTGATTTGGAGAATGCGCGGGTCGTCGTCGAGCCCGGCGTTACCAATTCGGCGATTACCGCGGCGGTTTCAGGCCGCGGATTTTTTTATGCGCCCGATCCCTCTTCGCAGATCGTCTGCACCGTGGCCGGCAATGTTGCGGAAAATTCCGGGGGCGCGCATTGCTTCAAGTACGGCGTCACGACCACCTACATTCTGGGACTTGAGGTGGTTCTTTCGGATGGTTCGCTGGTCTGCCTCGGCGGCAAGACTATGGACTATCCCGGCTACGACCTCGTTGGTTCGTTCGTGGGTTCGGAAGGGACCTTGGGGATCGTCACCAAGATCACGCTGCGCATCATCAAGAAGCCCGAGTGCACGCAGACGTTGATGGCGGCCTTCAATTCCAGCAGCGAAGCGGGCGCGGCGGTGAGCTCCATCATTGCTTCGGGAATGTTTCCTGCCGCCATGGAGATCATGGACAAGCTGGCGCTGGAAGCAGCCGAGGCGGCGGTCCATCCCAATTATCCCAACTGCCAGGCGCTGCTGTTGGTCGAGCTTGACGGGTCGGTGCGCGAAGTCGAGCTGCTGATGGAAAAGGTGGGGCCGATCTGCAAGGAATGCGGAGCGTGGGAGCTGCGGCTGGCCAAGTCCGAGGCGGAACGCATGGCGGTGTGGAAGGGACGCAAGGCAGCATTTGCCGCCGTGGGCCGAATCTCGCCGAATTATCTGGTGCAGGATGGCGTGATTCCGCGCACGGCCCTGCCACGTGTTTTGGGCGAGATCGACCGCCTCAGCGCGGAAGCGGGCCTGCGCGTAGCGAATGTCTTTCATGCGGGCGACGGAAATCTCCATCCCCTGGTGCTCTACGATCGCCGCATCGCCGGCCAGGAGCAGCGGGCGATGGTGCTGGCCGAGGACATCCTGCGTCTGTGCGTCGAGGCGGGTGGTTCCATCACCGGCGAGCACGGCATCGGCGAAGAGAAAAAGCACTTCATGCCGGTGATGTTTTCGGAAGCTGACCTCGACGCGATGCAGCGCTTACGTTCAGCGTTCGATCCCGACGGGCTGTGCAACCCAACCAAGATGTTTCCTGGTACGGACAGCACGTATCAGAAGCCGATTGCTTACCAGCCACACCCCATCGAGCTGGCGGGGCTGGCGCAGAGATATTAGTGCGGGAACTGCGGTAGGCCCGCCCGGACGCAATGGGTACGCGGGCCTGCCGGGAGCAGACCATGAATGAACGTCAATATCCGATAGAAATTGCGTGGACCGACCTGGAGGCGATTGTCGGGGCGGAATACATTCGGCCGACGACCTCCAGCGACATGATCGACGGCCTGCAGCCCGCGAAGGTGATTGCGCCGGGGACAGCCCAGGAAGTCGCGAAGGTGCTGCAGTATTGCAGTTCTGCCGGCCTGGCGGTCGTGCCACGAGGCAGCGGCAGCAAGCTCGGGTTGGGCAATCGGCCGCAGAAGGCCGATCTGGTGCTTTCGACCGAGCGGCTGAACCGCGTGGTCGAACACGTCTGGGGCGACATGACGGCGGTGGTCGAAGCCGGCTGCACGATCGAAAATCTGCAGAGTGCGATCAGGCCCCATGGCCAACGCCTCGCGGCCGACCCGCTGTGGCCGGAACGGTGTACGGTCGGAGGTTTGCTGGCGACTGCCGAAAGCGGAACCTTCCGGCTTCGCTATGGCGCTGTCCGCGATCTGGTGCTCGGCGTCGAAGTTGCCCTGCCCGATGGCAACCTGATCAAAGCCGGCGGCAAAGTCGTCAAGAACGTTGCCGGATACGATCTGACGAAACTCGTCATTGGCTCGCTGGGAACACTGGGCGTAATTACCCGGGCGGCCTTCCGTCTGCATCCCATGCCGGTGGCCACGGCCACGTACAGCGCACGCGTGGGAAGCGCCACCGAAGCGAGCAGGCTGGTCCTCGCAATTCTCGGCTCGTTCATGGTGTACACAGGATTGCAGGTGCGCGCCAGTCGGGCCGACCAGTTCACGGTTGACGTCCGGTTCGAAGGCATCCCCGAGTCGCTGAATGACCAATACGAAAAACTGGTCAAGATAGCCTCTGAAGCGAAGGTGGCGGAATCTCCCGGCGATGTTTGGAAGGCGCGACAGCAGCTTTTTTCCAACGCTGGTGACTCGGTGATTTGCAAGTGCAGTGTGCTGCCGAAGCAAATTGGCGCTCTGTGCGATGGCGTCTTCCAGCAGGCCAAAGCGGCCGAGGTTGCGGCCACGCTGGTCGCCCAAGGCACTGGCCTGGCGGAGGTGCGCCTGGATGCCGGCGCGCCTGCGCTGATGAAAGTTGTAAACGGGCTGCGAGCCGGAGTGGATCGTCTGGACGGCACGCTCGTCGTCGAGCAGTGTCCGCCAGCCATAAAGGAATCGCTGGATGTCTGGGGCACGCTGAAGGACGCCGTTCCCTTAATGCAGCAGATCAAAGCCAAGTTTGACCCGGCCGGGACGCTGAATCCGGGCCGTTTTGTGGGGGCCATATGATCGAAGATGCGGTCGCAACCCCGGTTCACGTCGCAACCCCGGCCAACGGCAAGACACCGGTTTTCGATGAACACCATCCGCCGGCGGCTGAGCTCTTGAATGTCTGTGTCCATTGCGGATTCTGCCTGCAGACGTGCCCAACGTACACCCTCTGGGGCAAGGAGATGGATTCGCCTCGCGGCCGCATTCACCTCATCAATATGGCCATTGATGGCGAAGTGGGATTGACCGATCTCTACGTGTCGCACTTCGATCACTGCCTCGGATGTTTGGCGTGCGTCACGTCCTGCCCTTCCGGGATCAAGTACGGCAAGCTGATCGAGGCCATGCGCGCGCAAGTGGAGCGGCTGTACCACAGGCCGCTGCGCGAACGCGTCTTGCGGCGCATGATTGCGGCGACCTTCAGTCGTCCCGCACGGGTTCGCAAGCTGGCGGTTGCGTTACGCGCCTATCAGCAGTTGGGAATCCAGCGCCTCGTTCATGCGCTGCATTTGACCGATCTGCTACCCAAGAGCCTGCGCACGATGGAGCAGTTGATGCCTGACCTCTCGCGCAAAGAGTGCTCTGCTTCCCTGCCGCCGCGTATTCCCGCGCAGGGCGAGAAGCGACGCAGCGTTGCCTTGATCACCGGATGCGTGCAGAGCGTGTTTACCGCCCAGGTGAACGCGGCGACCGCGCGCGTGTTGGCCGCCGAGGGCTGCGAAGTGCTCGTTCCGCAGGATCAGGGCTGTTGCGGCGCGCTGCTGCTTGATCTGGGACAGGAATCGGAAGCCCTCGATATGGCTCGCAAGATGATCGACCAGTTTGAGTCTTTGCAAGTCGATGCCATCATCGTGAACGCCGCCGGATGCGGCGCCGTGCTGAAGGACTATGGATATCTGCTGCGCGACGACCCGAAGTACCGCGAGCGGGCTCTTGCTTTCTCGGCCAAGTGCAAAGACCCGTCCGAGCTCCTGGCGGAGCTGCCAATGCGCGCCCTTCGTAATCCCATCACCCTGAAGGTGGGATTCCATGATCCCTGTCACCTCCAGCATGCTCAGGGGTTAACTGGGCCCCCTCGTGCGGCGCTGCGAACCATCCCCGGAGTCGAATTGGTGGAGTTGCCCGAGTCCGCTCTGTGCTGCGGCTCGGCCGGTGTTTACAACCTGCTGCAGCCGGAAACCGGGCGCCAGTTAGGTGAGCGCAAAGCCAAGAACATCGTCTCGACGGCAGCAGAAGTGGTCGCGACGGGCAATCCGGGCTGCCAACTGCAGATTGCGTCTGTGCTGAATGAGAAGGGTCGTCCCCTTCCCGTGATGCACTACATGGAACTGCTGGACGCGTCGATCTGCGGAACCAACCCGCCGGGCGCTGCGTCTCGGTGAGTCTTCTTGGGGGCTTCTGGTCAGTATCGCCCACGTGATGGGCCGCGGGCACATCCGTCATCGCAGATCTACGATTTGCTAACCTTCTATTGCACCAGGGGGGCGGAGTCATACAATTCTTCCGTCTCGACCCAGCAGTCTCATTTCAAGTTAGAGCAGTGAGGAGACGACATGATTCGCGAGGACATTCGCCGCACATTTCCTGAGTTGTTTGGCGCCAGGAAGGTGAACGGCCGGAACGTCGATGTCGAACAGACGATGGCCACGCTCACCCGAGAGTTGCGGCCGGAAATCGCTGCGGCCCTGACCGCACGCCGCAAGCTGCTGCAATCGAGCCAGCCGGTGATCGAGCGCTATGCATGGCCCGACTTAAATGAGGAGTTCGAGGACCCAGTCTCAGGGAATCTCTGGACCTATCGCCAGATCATTCAGGGGATGATCGACAACTTTCTGAGCAAAGAAAGCCCCTGGCGCTGGCGGCTGAATGACGATGTGCGCATCCCGGAGGACGTCCACCCGCTCGACAACGCCGGGCTGGAGCTGACCGGACCGTGGCACCCGTTGGACATGGCTTTCAACGCACTCAACAGTGCCGCTCCGATGAACATGCCCGATTTCGAGGATGCCTCGCCGCCTCACTTCCGGCCCGACGGCGCGCCCAGCAATGCACCCGTGGGAATCTTTGCCGCCCTGCAAAACGCCAAAGAAATTTTCGAGGGACGCTGGATCGGCCGAACCTACGAAGTCGGCAAGAAGGGCAAAGTGCGCCGGTACCGCATCAACAATTCTCCTTCCAAGTGGCCCACTCGCCTGGTGCGGCCGCCCAGCCTTCACGTGCTCTACGACCACATCACCGTGGATGGCGAGCCGGTGCCCGGGGCGATTCCGCTCGTCGTGCTCTGGGTCGTCAACAACTACGACGCGCTGAGGAAACTCGGCACTGGCGTGTACTTCTACATCCCCAAGATCCAGACGCCGCAGGAGGCGCTCATCTTCGAGAAACTTCTCTCGCGAGTGGAAGCCATGATCGGTGTGCCTCTGGGCACCTTCAAGATCAAGATGCTGTACGAGGAAGGCAACGCGGGTCTCTATCTGCCGGCGATTTCCTGGGTGCTACGCCGCCGTTTGCTGGGAACGAATGTCGGCCGCTGGGACTATCTCGGCAGCCTCATCGAGATCTGGAAGGACGATCCCAAGGGTATCTTCCCCGATCCTCAGACGATCGGCATGGCGACGCCGAACATGATCGCGTATCAACGCTTCAACGCGCTGACCATGCTCATGGCCGGCATGAAGAATGGCGAACTCAGAAATGCAGCGCCCATCGGCGGAATGGCCGCGGTCATGATCTATCAGCAAGGCGATCATTACGGCCGAGCGCGCTACAACCCGCTCGCCTTGCGCGCCATGGCGATCGATAAGCTGCGCGAGCGGCTGCTGGGCCTGATGTTCGTACCCGATACTTCGCAAGCTGCCGGTGAACAGCCCACTCTTGAGGACATCCTCGCCGGTCGGGCAAAGGGAAAACTCTATGACGCTTACCGTCAGAGCTGGGTGGCAAGCCCGGAGCCGGCGTATGTCGAAGCCGGCAATGTGTCGCTGCGCGCTTCGCTTGATCAGCTACAGGCGATGATTGATGCGCCGCAGGAGACGGTGCAGGTGAACGGCAAGCCAGTGCCGACGGTCGCGAGCGGGCTCGTCGACTCCGAGCGCGGTGTATTCCAGGCGCGAGGCCTGCTGAACGCCCAGGGGAAAATCACGCCTTCGGTTATCGCCAAGGAGTCGGTGGACGCACCGGAGAAAATCCTCAGCCAGGAACGCTGGGACGCGATCTACGGCGTGCCCAAGGGTGAGGTGACCATCGAGCACATCCAGCACTCGTTCTACATGGCCGCAAATTACGGCTACCAGATCCTCAACGGCAACTTCGCCGCCGCCATTGACGACTATGAGCTCGGGCTGCGCTTCATGAACGATCTGGCGACCTATCGCATCTACGTTTCCTGGCTTTGGAGCCTTGCTCAGCACCAGGCGGTCATCACCAAAGACGGCTACCTCAAAGGCCCGGAACTCACCGAAGATGGCGTGGTTCCGGCGACCAACGAAATCGCGGTCAAGGCCGGAACACGCTTCACTCCGGAGCTGTTCGAAAAAGTCTGGGAGCTGCACAATCGGTGGACGACAGCTTTCTTCGCCGAACTCGATCGCATCGGCGATGCGGGGCGCTTTGATCGCTCCAAGGCGCCGGTGATCATGGAGTTGCTGAAGCGCCAGTTGCTGTCGCCCAGGTACATCCAGCACAGCGCGCGCGCGCTTTTCCGGGTCGCGCAGGCCGGCGACCAACTGCGCCAACAGATACTTGATGCGCTGTTTTTATATCCGCGGGAAGAGACGGTCAAGCGAATGGAAGCCGGCACGATGGACAAAGCGGCGTTGGCCGCACACGATTACGTTTTCGATTTTTTTGAAGAAGTGGAAGACCGCGCGACGCAATCTGCCAAGGGCTGACTCGGTTTCAGCAACCAACAGCGGGTCACGGACCGCCGTGCGTCTTCGTAACTTCGCCGATGAACACGGAGAAAGGCGCGAGCCTCATCCCGCTGAGCTTCACGCTGCCCGGTATTTGTGGCATGGTTGTCAGCAAAGTTCTTGCTTGTGGCGACGGAAAACCCTGAGGTGCGAGGTTAAAGCTCGCGGTCTGCGGCTCGGCCGACATGTTCAGGGCCACTAGCACGGCCTCGTCTTTATAGCGCCGCAGATATGACATCACATGGGGATCGTTCTGATTAAGTGCGATGTAATCGCCGTCTAGCAGCGCCGCATTCGTATGCCGTAGCTTGAGAAGACGCTGGTAGAACACGAGAATCGAATCAGGATCTTTCTGCTCGTCGGCTACATTGTGTGTCTTGTAGCTGACTGGCATGGGCAGCCACGGAATGCCCTTCGTGAATCCGGCATTGGGTGAGTCGTCCCACTGCATGGGAGTTCGCTCGCCATCGCGGCCTTTTTCTTTTGGCCAGCCGGACTTGCCGATCGGGTCTTTCACCTCCGCTTTCGTCTTCGGATCGTTATTCTGCATCCCGATCTCTTCGCCGTAATACAGGATGGGCGTGCCCCGCAGCGTGAGATAGAGGCCGGCCATCACCTTGGCGATGGCATCGTTGTGCTGGCCGTCGCCGTAGCGGTCGTAGGAACGGCGTAGGTCGTGATTGCCGATGACGTAAACTGGCCAGCCACTGGCGGCATTCACCGCCGCAATCTGCTTGCGGAAGTCGGGCGGCGAGAGCTTGTTGATGGTGGTAAACAGGAAGTCCATTGGCATCTGCAATTCGTTGCCGTTCTTGCCGTAATACTGATCGAGTTGGCCGATGCTGTTCGTCCAGGTCTCGCCGATGAGCACCGCATTGTATTGGTCAGCAACCCGCCGCAGTCCCTGCAATACTTCATGGACCTCGGGCAGGTGGCTGTTGTACTTGCTTTCCATCTTCGGATCTCCGAAGGCGTCCTTGCCCGGCAGGATGGGATTGTCGTGCAGCTTCGGGTCTTCGAAGAGCGCGTCCACTGCGTCCAGGCGGAAGCCGGCGACCCTGCGCTCGTACCACCAGCGCGTCACGTCGAACATAGCGTTCTTCACGGCTGGGTTTCGCCAGTTGAGATCGGGCTGCTGCGGATAGAAATAGTGGTAATAGTACTGGTTGGTTTTGCTGTCGAACTGCCAAGCCGAACCGCCGAAGACCGAAAGCCAGTTATTGGGCGGCTGGTTGGGCGCCTTTCCGTCCCGCCAGATGTACCAGTCACGATGAGTTGAGGATCGCGATGACCTTGAATCGAGGAACCAGGGATGCTGATCCGAGGTGTGGTTCAGCACGAAGTCGAGAATGATACGGATGCCATGCTCCTGCGCGGCGCTCTGCAGCCCGGCGAAGTCGGCGAGATTGCCGTACATGGGATCGATGTTCTCGTAATCGGAGACGTCATAGCCAAAATCGACCTGCGGCGAGGGAAAGCAGGGCGTGATCCAGATGGCATCCACTCCAAGCTTCTTCAGGTAATCGAGCTTCGAAGTAATGCCGGGCAGGTCGCCGATTCCATCGTTATTGCTGTCGGCAAAGCTGCGCGGGTAGATCTCGTAGAAGACCGCATTCTGCCACCATTGATGGCCTGCGGCATCCACCGCCGGCCTGCTCTGAGCCTGAGGAAGTTCACCTGCGCCAGATTTGGATGGGGCCGCTATCTGTGCGCTGAAAAGAAAGATAACCAAGAAGAGAGCGGCAGTAAACGGGCGGCGTAATGCAGGAAAAGGCATCAGTCTTGCGCTCGGCGTGGCGTGTTGGAAGTCGGAGCGCCAGAGTTAAGGTGTTCCCGGTACGACGGACGCTCGTCGAAGAAGGCGTCAGTGAGCGAAATCAGCTTCATCGCGTGCTGTAGCTGATCTAAATTTGCATTGCTCCTCACTTCGACGACCACCTCGTCAGCGGGCAACAGGTCGAAATAATTGTCCGACAGGCTGACATCGAGATCGCCAAACGAGATATAGACGTTGCGCGCCAGCACCGGCGAGCGCAGTGTGACGGAGTATCTCCCGTCGCCCCCGCTAATCTTGCTCTGGATCTCAGGTTTCAGCGGCAGCTTCAGGTTGCGCCTGCGATCGAAGAAGACTTCGTTACGCGAAACGACTTGTCCGGCTACGTTCAATTCAAACACCAGGAACGTGTCGTCGGGATCGGCATCAGCCAACAACTCCTTTTCGTTCAGGCTGAAATAGACGCCGCTGGATTGCGCCGGAATCTGCACCGCCTGCGTTCTGTCAACGAGAATCTTGCCGTCGAAGCTGAGCAGCCGCATGCGAAGTTGTCCTTCGGTTGACGCCAGCTTGTCGGAGACGATGTACACATCGACCGTACCATCGTGCGCAAACGGCGAGACGAGAAGATCAGCGTAGAAGCGCCGCGCGTAATACTGTAGCGCCTTCCAGCGGCCGAAGTAGTCGATGCTCGACCACGACGCCACCGGCCAGCAATCATTCAACTGCCAGAACAGTGCGCCCATGGTCCGGGGCCGGTTGCGGCGCAGATGCTCCGCGCCAACTTTGATGGCCTCGGCCTGTTGCACCTGGCTGACATAGACGAATGACGGAAAGTCCTTGGGCTCGGGATATTCCCGCAACATGTACGTCAAAATGCGCTCGTTGCCGCCGTGATTCTTCTGATGCGCCATCATAACCGGCGAATCGATGGCCAAATCGTCCGGCGCGGCGAAGCTGGAAATCGTGCGCATCTCAGGAAATGACTGGAAGCCGAATTCTGACATGAACCGCGGGTCCTGCAGGTTGTAATTTTCAATCGGCTCCAGCGAGTGCCACACGCCCCAGTAGTGCATATCGCCATTGTCTTGACTGTTGGGTGGCGCCTCGAAGTCCGCACTCGGCGAGCTTGGCCAGTAGGGCACGGGCTCCCCGTATTGCCCGACAACGCTCTTGAGGATGTCGTGAAAAAGGACGACGTAGTCCTGCCACACGCGCTCGCGCTGCGGGGGAGTGATGGACTCTTTGAAGGCAAGGCGGTCGGCCCAGACCTGCCATCCCGCTTCGATCTCATTGTTACCGCACCACAAAACGATGCTGGGGTGGTCGCGCAGGCGCTTCACCTGTTGCACCGCCTCTTCGCGAACATTCTCCTGAAACGCCAGGTCGCCCGGGACCATGTCACCGCCGAACATGAATTCCTGCCAGACCATCAGACCAAGCTCGTCGCAGAGGTCGTAAAAATCGTCACTCTCGTAAATGCCGCCGCCCCATTCGCGCACCATGTTCATGTTGGCGTCGCGTGCGGCCTGCAGGATTTGGCGGTAACGAGGCGCGCTCACTCGGCTGGGAAAACTGTCGAACGGGATCATGTTCGCGCCTTTGGCAAACACTGGAATGCCGTTGATGACGAACGTGAAGCTCTTGCCCCATGGATCGGGCACGCGGCGCAATTCCACCGAACGCAATCCGGTCTGTAGCGCAGCGGCGGCGACGACGGTTTTGTTGACCTTCAGGGTCGCGGAGAAGCGGTAACGATTCTGCGCTCCGTACCCCGCAGGAAACCAAAGTGCCGGCGATGCAATACGCAGCGGAATGGAAATGTGGTTCATGCCGGCGTCGAGCTGAACCGTCTGCGCGGCTGCCGATTTCATCGGACCGCCGGCAGCATCATCGTGATCGATCGCGACGCTCGCCGTCATCGGCCGCGACGATTCGATTTCCAACTCCGCAGTAAGTTCTGCGGTCCCGCGTGCGATTTTCAGCTGACGGATATGAAAGTTATCGATTCGCGCGTCATCCCAACTTTCCAGCCGCACCGGCTTCCAGATGCCGATCGTGATAAACCGCGGTCCCCAGTCCCAGCCGTACTGATACGCCGCTTTGCGGGTATAGGGAGCAGTAGCGATGTTCTCCTCGTTTCCTTCATTGACAATCGAAACGGACGGCAATATGTAAGGCAGCGCCTTCACCTTGGGAATCATCGACGTGATCGGTGAATGGAATACCACCCGCAAAGTATTCGGACCCAGCTTCAACAGCGGCCGCGCAGCCACGCGCCAGCAGCGGAACATATTGTCGGCGGTCAATATCGGTTGATCGTTGAGAAAGACTTCGGCAAACGTATCCAAACCCTCGAACACCAGTTCGACGTGCTCGTGTTGCAGCGTCGCCGCGTCAACCGTGAAGGTTGTGCGGTATTCCCAATCAGTCACACCGATCCATTGCAGGCGCGATTCGTTGTCGCCGTAGAAGGGATCGGGGATCAGGTGGGCGGCGAGCAGATCGGTCTGCACCACGCCGGGAACCTGGGCAGTATGCCAGCCGGTTACTTCGGGGTGCCCGTCGGCGTTAACCGCTCGAAACTCCCAGCCCGAGTTTAGCGGCTGCGATAGTGGTTCAGCCGCGTGCAGAGTAGTAGCCAAAGCAAGGAACGTGAATGTCAGACCCAGGAGGCGAGCATGGCACACTAGGGTTGCAATCATTGTCGGAAGGCGAACGCCGCACCGGCACAGTCAGCTCAGGGGAAACTTGCGGATCCCCACCCGCCCGCGCAGGCATGAACGAAAACGGCGCCGCTCAATTTCAGCTTAGATTCTCAGCAATCCAGAATAGATGGCCATTCCGACGACCGCGTCCACCCCCATGCGGTCAAGCTCGTCAATCTCGCTAAGGCTGTGGATGCCGCCGGCGGCGATCAGACGGCGGGACGTCATCTGCCGCAACTGGCGAACCGCTTCCATAGGAATTCCCTGCATCAACCCCTCTGTATCGATGTGCGTGTAGAGAAAAGCAGAGCAAAACGGCTCAAGCTGCCGGATCATCTCCGATGGCGCGAGATCGGTAATCGTTTTCCATCCGTGAATGGCCACGCGTCCGCCGCGTGTGTCGATGGCGAAGACCAACCGTTCAAAGCCAAATTCGTTCCTTAGCTTCTGCGCAAAGCCCGCGTCAATCGCGCCGTCCCTGATGAGCGATGAGCCAATAATCGCTTTTCTGGCCCCACAATCGAATATATTTCGCATATCTTCGACCGAGCGGATTCCCCCGCCCACCTGGCAGGGGAGCCTACGGCAGAATCCCGCGATAAGTTGCCGGTTCGAACCTCTCCCCATCGCGGCGTCCAGATCGACAAGCTGCACCAGTGGGTACGGAGAGAACCGCTCGACCCAAATTTCGAAATCATCAAACGCCAGCGCCTTTCTCTCGCCTTGAACAAGCTGGACGATTTTTCCGTCCATCAGATCGATCGAGGGGATCAGCACGGCAACCTCACCGGCACGCTGCATCGGCGCAACTCTTCTTTGATGGCCCGCACCGACTCCAGCCCGAAGTGAAAGACCGATGCGGCCAGTGCTGCATCCGCCGCGCCTTCCTGAAAGACTTCGACGAAGTGCGCCGGCTCGCCGGCTCCCCCGGAGGCGATGACGGGAATGCGAACTGACGTTGCTAGGGTGCGCGTCAGTTCGCAATCGAATCCGGACTTGGTGCCGTCGCGATCCATGGAGGTGAGCAGGATTTCGCCCGCGCCCCGGTTTTCCGCTTCTACGGACCATTGCTTCGCATCCCGGCCAGTGGGTGTGCGGCCGCCGCAGACGTACACCTCCCATGCTTCACCCTTGCGTCGCGCGTCAATCGCCACCACGACCGCCTGTGAGCCATAACGCGCGGCGATTTCGGTGATCAGCTCAGGATTCGCAATGGCGGCCGAATTGATGGCCACCTTGTCGGCTCCGCAGTCGAGGACGGCGGCAGCATCGTCGAGCGAGCGAATGCCTCCGCCCACGGTGAACGGAATGAAAAGCTGGTTGGCAGTGCGGCGGACCGTTTCCAGCAGTGTGTTGCGCGACTCGGCCGTGGCGGTGATGTCGAGCAGCACAATCTCGTCTGCGCCAGCGTGGCTGTGAGCGGCTGCCAGTTCGGCGGGATCGCCGGCATCGCGCAATTGCACGAACTGAATGCCCTTCATCACGCGCCCAGCGTGGACATCGAGACAGGCAATGATGCGCTTGGCCAGCGTTTCACAAGGCACAAAAGTTCTCCAGAATTTCGAGTCCCACGTCTCCGGATTTCTCCGGGTGAAACTGTACGCCGAACAGATGGCCGCGCTCCACGGCGGCGGCGAAGGGAGCTTCATAGGTGCAGCTTGCCACTGCGTGATCGCAGAGCGGAGCACGGTAGGAGTGCGTGAAATATACGTAGGCAGCCGAGGGTATGCCGCGGAGAAGAGCAGAACCCGGTCCTACGTCGATGCGATTCCAGCCTACATGCGGGGACTTCACGCGATCCGAAAATCGGCTGCACACTCCCGGAAATGCCCCCAGCCCCGGCAGTCCGTGCGCTTCTTCGCTACCCTCGAACATCCACTGCAAGCCGAGGCAAATGCCGAGCAGCGGCCTCTTCTCTGTCAAGGCACACTGCAACTCGCGAGCTAGCGCACCGCGCGCCAGCGCTCCGGTGGCTTTGAAGTTTCCGACCCCAGGAATGATGAGCTTGTCGGCTCCCGCGATTTGGGTGGCGTCAGCGGTCACTGCGCAATCTTGCCCTATATGCTTGATGGCCTTCACCACCGAGGTCAGGTTGCCGGCGCCGTAGTCGATGATGGCGATCACAATAAACCTTTCGTGCTCGGCAGCATTCGCCCCAGTTGCCGGTCCCTGGAGCAGGCGACGCGCAGCGCGCGACCGAATGCCTTGAAGAGCGACTCGACCTTGTGATGGCTGGAGCGGCCGTATAAAACTTTGGCATGCACGTTGGCCCGTGCGCCTCGCGCGAAGCCATCGAAAAAGTCGGCCACTAGCTCGGATTGAAGATCGCCCACCAGTCGGCTGCGAACTGTGGTTTCCACTACGGCACTGCTGCGTCCGCTGAAATCGACCGCGACCACACCAAGGGTTTCGTCCATGGGCATCACGAAATAGCCGGCGCGCCAAATTCCCCGCTTGTCGCCCAAAGCTTGCGCAAAAGCTTCACCCAGCGCGATGCCCACATCTTCCACTGTGTGGTGCTGGTCTACGTCGAGGTCGCCGGTTGCGTTCACTTCGAGATCGAACGCTCCATGGCGGGCCACAAGCTCCAGCATGTGGTCGAGGAAACGAATACCGCTCGAAATCGTTCCGCGCCCCTTACCTTCAATGGCAAGCGAAACCTGAATCGCGGTTTCGTTGGTGCGGCGGTTAATGCGTGCGCGCCTCATGCGGTAACTCTTGCCTTTAGATCGAGCGCGGCGAAGACTTCCTTCACCGCCGTAATAAGCAGACCAGTTTGCGCTTTGCTGCCGATCGTGATGCGCACGCAGCCGTCACAGCCAGGGTCAGCCGAGCGGTCGCGGACCAATATCCCACGTTGTCGGATAGCGGAAACGAATTCCCGGTGCGGCCCGCCAATCTTCAACAGCAGAAAGTTAGCCTGGCTGGGCCAGTACTGAATGCCAAGCTCCAGCAACTCGCGCGCCAGCCGCTCCCGACCCTGCGCGACTTGCGACGCATAAGCTTCGACGTACTCTTTGTCTTCCAGCGCCGCGGGCAGGACCGCCAATGCGACCGCGTTCACGTTATACGGCGAGGAAATTCGTCGCACCGCGTGCATCTGCTCCGCCGGCCCGCAAAGCAGGCCGACGCGCAGGCCGGCCAGCCCGTAAGCTTTGGAGAAGGTTCGCGCAACAAACAGGTTCGGTGTTGCCTCGATGGCGTGGATCACGGTCTCGCCGTGAAATTCGTAATACGCTTCATCAACCAGCACAGCCGCGTCCGGCGCAGCCTTCGCGATTGCAAGGAGTTCCTCTTTCGCAGCCACCGTGCCGGTGGGGTTGTTGGGGCTGGCAATTGCGATCAGGCGCGTTGCCGGCGTGATGGCGCCTAGAACCTTGCTCAGCGGAAACCTGAAATCCGCATCGCATTGCACACGAACCGCATGCGCTCCCGTGGCCGCCGCGTAGATTTCGTACATGCTGAATGTGGGCGAGACGATCAGCACCTCATCCTGCGGTTCAAGATAGGCTTCGCACAGCAGATGAATCGCTTCATCGACGCCGTTGGTCAGCAACAGCTGTTCTTCTGGAACGCCCAGATGCTTTGCTGTCAGAGCTTCCACAGGCTGACGTTCGGGATAGCGCGCAAGCTCCTCGGCCGTGAGCTGGGTCAGACATTGTAGGACGCGGGGCGAGCAGCCGACGGTGTTCTCGTTGAAATCAAAACGCAAGCCGCTTCTCCCACCCAGCGGCGGATGATACTCCTGCAACTTTTGCACCACCGGCCGGGCGCTAAGCATGGGCGACTCTCGCTTTCCTCGCGCGGGGACGACCTGTCTGTCTGTCGCCGCTGCGCACGCGAACCGACTCGGCATGCGCTTCGAGACCCTCCGCATCTGCAAGCGTGGTTACCAAGAGCGCGATGTTGCGTAAACCCTCAGCGTGGAAACGTTGCACGGTGACCAGCTTCACGAAATCGTGAACGCCCAGGCCGCCGCGGAATCGCGCGGCTCCGGCCGTGGGCAGGACATGGTTGGGACCGGCGGCATAATCACCGACGGCTTGAGCAGAATAGGGACCCACGAACACCGACCCGGCGCTGCTGATGGATGCAACAACACCTTCCTCATCCACCGTAAGATGCTCGGGAGCGATGCGGTTCACCCACTCCATGGCCTCGTGCTCCGAGGATGCAACGAGCAACGATGCATTGCGCCGAATCGCCGCCTGCGCGGTCGAATTCTTGCGGGACGCGACGGCAAGCGCGTTCTTTACCTCTTCCGCCAGTCCCTTGCGCGTCGTGACGAAGACGACGACGGCATCGGGGTCATGTTCGGCTTGCGCGACCATATCAGCGGCGATAAAAGCTGGATTGCCGTTGTCGCTGTAGAGCACCGCTTCGGTCGGGCCAGCCAGCATGTCGATGGCGCAGTCGAAACTTACCAGCTTCTTGGCTGCGGTCACAAATTTGTTTCCCGGACCTACAATCTTGTCAACGCGAGCGATTGATTCTGTGCCGTAGGCGAATGCGGCAATGGCTTGCGCACCACCGCAACGGTATACCTCAGTGACGCCAAGCAGCGCCGCTGCTGCCAGCGTGACGGGATGCGGGCGGGGCGACATCACGCAGATGCGCGGAACGCCCGCCACCTGCGCGGGAATTACGGTCATCAACAGCGTAGAAGGAAGCGGGTAACGCCCGCCCGGCACATAGCAACCAACCGACGCAAGCGGACGCACCATCTGGCCTAGCTCGCCGCCATCGACCGTCTTTCGCCACTCGCGCGGCAATTGCCATCGGCAGAAGCGGCGGATGCTGGATGCCGCCCTTCTCAGGGCATCGCGAATCTGTTCCGGGGTTTCTCGCCAAGCTTGCGTGATCTCGTCTTTGGAAACTCTTGGCGATTGCCCCGCATGCAGATCATCCCACATTGTGGCATATCGATAAAGCTGGCGATCGCCGCCTCGCCTTACCTCCCGCAGAATTCGGCGTACCGCAGGTTCAACTTCGTCCAACGACGTGCTGCGGCATTCAAGCTTCGCCACGGCGAGTTCCGCCGCTTTGCCTTGCAAAATTCGCATCACAGCACGACCTTGTTCAGCGGATATTCGACGATTCCCTGTGCATTGGCGGCTTTCAGGCGAGGAATCACCTCCCAGCTCGCCGACTCCTCAAGGATGGTATTCACGGCGACCCAATTGGGATCGCTTAGCGTGGAAATGGTTGGGCTATTCAAAGCCGGCAAGACGCCGAGCACAGCCTGCAGGTCGCCGACCTGCACGTTCAACATCAGGCCCACTCGGCCCTGCGCTTCCATGGCGCCTCGCAGCATGAGCACAAAGTTTTCGATCTTCTGCCGCTTGCACTCGGTCCCCCACGCGGTGCGATTGGCAATCACTTGCGTGTTCGATTCCAGGACGGTTTCGACAATGCGCAGGCGGTTGGCCTTCAGGGAGCTGCCGGTTTCGGTCACCTCCACGATCGCGTCCGCCAATGTGGGAGGCTTGACTTCGGTGGCGCCCCAGGAAAATTCGACTTTCACATCAATTCCACGCTGCGAGAAAAACTTGGTCGTCACGCTTACCAGTTCGGTTGCAATGGTGGCGCCGCGCAGGTCTTCGGCAGATTGCGCGGGAGAATCCTGCGGCACCGCGAGCACCCAGCGCACTTTGCCGCGGCTTTGCTTGGCATAGATGAGATCGGCAACGCTGACCACGTCCAGGCCGCTCTCCAGCACCCAGTCCAGGCCGGTCAGGCCGGCGTCGAGTGCGCCATGCTCAACGTAACGCGCCATCTCCTGCGCGCGAATCAGCATGCATTCGATTGCAGGATCATTCGTGGCGGCAAAATACGAGCGCGGGCTGACGTACACCTGCAAGCCGGCACGCGCCAACAAGGCCAACGTAGCGTCCTGCAAGCTTCCTTTGGGTATGCCGAGCCGCAGTTTCATCGCGAGTCTCCTGAAGACATCGGCAATGGCGTGGTGAAACAACTGCGTGAACCTGTGTGGCAAACCACGCCTTCACCTTCGACTTGCACCCGGCACAGAATCGTATCGAAGTCGCAGTCGGTTGCGGCCTCAATCACTCGCAAACGATTGCCCGAGGTCTCGCCCTTAGTCCAGAGCTGGTTGCGGCTCCGGCTGTAGAAAGTGACGTAGCCGGTCTGCAAGGTAATTTCGTAAGCTGCCCGATTCATGAAGCCCACCATCAGGACCTCACCCGTGGCAGCGTCCTGGACTACTGCCGGGGTCAGGCCATCCATCTTGTCGAAGTCGATTTCGACCATTGCACAATTCCTTTCGTCCAAAAACGAAGACCCCGCTGAGTCTGTCAGCGGGGCCGAGATCTTGGGTATCTGAAAAACTACTATCTGATCTCCGCTGACACGTTCGCCACACGACGATGATGATGGTGATGGCGATGGATCAGGGAAGTCATCTTGCGATTGAATCTACAGAACGAGTATCTCGGCTGTCAATACAACCTTTCGGCAATTCGATTGAAGTTATTTCGTCAGGAAACGCA
>Ga0335073_10005387_pt1 | contig 17948 bp, 16 predicted proteins | sample Lox_Sample_22_FD_207093 | JGI IMG/M metagenome (GOLD analysis project Ga0335073, IMG submission 207093) | Soil microbial communities from Loxahatchee National Wildlife Refuge, Florida, United States - Lox_Sample_2.2 | ecosystem: Environmental > Terrestrial > Soil > Wetlands | place: USA...
GTGTCGTCCGCGGCGCGGATCACGGCGAACGGGACGGCCGTTCCGCTGTCCCGGGCCGCGATCGCCGTCTCGACGTACCGGCGGACCCGGTCCTCGTCCTGGGGCACCGGAGACCAGCGGTACAGCTCCCCGCCGTCGGCCGCCGCGGCCACCAGCCCGGGCACGTGCTGGTGCCCCAGCGGCTCCAGCCGGACCACCTTGCCGGCCAGGGTGCCCGCTTCCGGCCCGCGAACCCGGGTCTCCTCCCGGGCCGGGCGCTCCAGGTAGCGTCCGCTGGGCGCGCCGAACCCGAACTGCCGGTACAGGCCGTGCGCGTCGGAGGTGTGCAGCATCCAGCGCCCTCCGGCGCCCGGGCTCTCCTCGATCATCATGCGCACGATGGCCTTGCCCAGCCCGGCGCCCCGGTGCGCGGGCAACACGAACACATCGGCCAGGTAGGCGGTCCCCCGGTCGCCGGACGCGCGGGCGAAGCCGACCATGGCCCCGGTCCGGTCGTATGCGCCTACCACCCGCCAGGCCTCGCCGAGCTGGCGCTTGATGTCCTGCGCGCCGCGCCAACGGCCCCAGTAGGCCTCGGTGGTCAGGAACGCCACCGCGGCCTCGGCATCGATCCGGCCCGGATCGTCGTCGAGTTCGTAGTCGCCCACGGTCGTGCGCATCACGGCACCTCCAGCGCGCTCAGGGCCTGGTCGATATCGGCGATCAGGTCGGCGGCGGGTTCCACGCCCACCGAGAGCCTGATCAGGCCCTCCGGCGCCGTCTCGCCCGCCCACCTGGCCCGGCGCTCCCAGGTCGACTCGACCCCGCCGAAGCTGGTCGCCGGCAGGATCAGGCGGGCGCCCGCCACCACCCGGTCCGCGGCCTCAGCTGTGCCCGGGGCGACCTCGAAGGACAGCAGGGGGCCGAAGCCGTCCGGCATCTGCCGGCGGGCGACCGCCAAGGTGGACGGCTCGGTGCCCGGGTAGTGCACGGCGCGCACGTGCCGGTGGCCGGCGAGGTGCCGCGCGATGGCCTGTGCGCTCTGCGACTGGCGGGCGATCCGCAGCGGCAGGGTCTTCAGCCCGCGCAGCGCGAGCCAGGCCTCGAATGGCCCGGGAATGCCGCCGCCGCTGCTCCGCCAGGCTCGCAGCCCGGTCACCAGCTCGGCGTCGCGGCTGACCACGGCCCCGGCCATCACGTCGGAATGCCCGGATATCGCCTTGGTCAGCGAGTACAAGGCAGCGGCCGCGCCCCAGTCAAGCGGCCGCTGAAGCAGGCTGGTGGCGGTGGTGTTGTCCACGACCATGGGCGCGTCCGCCGCGGCCGCCGCCTCGGCCAGAGCGGCCAGGTCGGCGACCCGCAGCAGCGGGTTGGTCGGCGTCTCCGCCCAGAGCACCGACGGCGCTGCCTTGAGTTCACGCGCCACCGCGGTCAGGTCCCCCAGGTCGACGTGGACCGGGACGGCGCCGTGCGGCCGCAGCTTGTCGGCCAGCACCCGGGCCCCGTAGTAGCCGTCGGAGGGCAGGACGATCCGGTCGCGGCCCTGGGCCAGGGTGAGCATCAGCGCCATCGAGGCGGCCTGCCCGGAGGCGAACGCCACCGCCTGGGCGTCCTCCAGGCCGCCGAGGGCCTCCTCAAGCGCCTCCCACCCCGGGTTGCCGTCCCGGCCGTAGCCCCGTTCGCGCCGCGGCTCCCCTTCGGACACGTAGATGCTGGCCGGCACCAGCGGCGGGGTGGCCTGCTGGCCCGGGACGCGCGCCGTCCCGGCATGGATCAGCCTGGCCTCGGCGGAGAAGGTCGCGCTCATGCGTCCGGCCGGTTCCGTCTAGCTCCCAAGAATGTTACAGTACATACTGTGAACATACTGGTACGATATCGCGTCCAGGGCAGCACGGCAAAGGAAATATCGGCCAGCGTGGAAGCGGGTATCCGCAGCGGCCGGCTGGCCCCGGGAGAGCGGCTCCCCGCGGTCCGCGAGCTGGCCGACGAGCTCAGCGTCAGCCCCACCACGGTCGCGGCGGCCTACGGCGACCTCCGCCGGCGGGGCATCACCGCAGGTGCGGGGCGAGCCGGCACCCGGGTCCGGGGCGCTCCCCCGGTCAGCAGCCGCGGTTACCTGACCGTCCCGGCGGGCACGCGCGACCTCATCACCGGCGGTCCCGATCCGGCGCTGCTCCCGCCGCTTCCGCTTCGGCCCGCCGCGCGGGCGCTGCGGCTCTACTCCGAGGTCCCGGTCGCGCCCCGGCTGCGGGAGCTGGCCGCCGAGCAGCTGGCCGCGGACGGCATCGACCCGACCAACCTCATGGTCACCGGCGGCGCGCTGGACGGCATCGAGCGGGTCCTGGCCACGTGGCTCACCCCCTCGGACCCGGTGATCGTCGAGGATCCCGGGCACGCGGTGACCTTCGACCTGGTCGCGGCCATGGGCTACACCGCGGTGCCGGTCCCGGTCGACGACCTGGGCATCCGGCCCGCCGAGCTGGCCGCCGCGCTGGCCCGGGGCGCGGACGCGGTGATCCTGACCCCGCGGGCGCAGGCCGCCACCGGCGCCGCGTGGGACGCCGGCCGGGCGGCCGAGATCGGCGAGGTGCTGCGGCGTTACCCGTCCGCCGTGGTGATCGAGGACGATCATGCCGGACCGGTCGCGGGCGTGCCCGCCTTCCCGGTGTCCGGCCGGTCCCCCGGGCGCGGACGCTGGGTCACCATCCGCTCGGTGTCCAAATCGCTCGGTCCCGACCTGCGGCTCGCCATCCTGGCCGGAGACGAGGCCACCGTCGCCCGGGTCGCGGGCCGCCAGGCCCTGGGTACCGGGTGGGTGAGCTACCAGCTGCAGGAGCTGGTCGCCGACCTGTGGGCCGACCCGTCGGTGGCGCGCGCGCTGCGCGCCGCGGCCAAGGTGTATGCCGGGCGGCGCGAGGCGCTGCGTTCGGCCCTGCGGGAGCACGGCATCACGGCCAGCGGGCGGTCGGGCTTCACCTGCTGGGTACCGGTATCCGACGAGGACGGCGTGGCCTCCGCGCTGGCCGAAGCCGGCTGGGGCGTCGCCCCCGGCCAGCGCTTCCGGATCGCCGCGCCGCCCGGGGTCAGGATCTCGTTCGCGACCCTGGAGGCGGCCGATGCCACCTCGTTCGCGGCCGATTTCGCCCGCGCGCTACGCCACCGGCCATCCCGCCTCGATTGATCGCTTCGCGCTGTTCGCCCCGACGATCATCTGCCTTTGACACACGCTGACCGTCAGGTCGATGACTCACCGTACACGTTCTTACAGGGACCATGAGTCGTCGACTCGCATCGAGGGCTACCGCGACGGCTAGCCGGTGGGCTCGCGGTGCGGTGCCGGGCCGGGCGGGATGGTCTTGAGCGGGATGGTGCTGAAGGGGAATTCACGCAGCGCGGCGGTTTTCGGACCGCCCGGTCCCGCGACCCGGCGCCCTTCCTCGGTCGGCTCGATGGCCAGGATGGTCAGCTGGCCGCCCGCCAGGTCCTTCTCGCGCGCCCAGGCGCGCAGCGCTTCGATGACGTCGGCGACGTGATGGGCGCAGGCCAGGGCCTGCCGATCGGCCCGCTGCGGCTGCGCGGCTTCCAGCTGGATCTGGAAGCAGGCCCGGCGCCGGCACCGCGGGTCGGCGTCACAGGCCGACGACGAGAAGGCCTCGGGGGGAATCATGAGCCGCCCAGATCACCGGGGGCACGCCCATGATCCGGTGTCCCTCGTACGGTCATGGTCGGCCGTTCCTCCCTGCGCCTTCGCGGCGTTGTGATGACCCTCCCGTTGAAACCGAGAAGGTACTCCCCCGTCAATAGGATGACGGCCTGACACCGACCGGAAATACCGCCAGCAGAGACCGTCTGAGCAATAGTGACGGCAACCGGGTGCGGCGCGCTACCTCATTGGGAATATTCGTCTCACTTTCCACGCAAACGTGTAGTTGAATGAATACCCTCCGTACAAGCCTGCGGTAACTCCAGGCAGGCCGCGCCTCACGCCCACCGGGCTCGCGTCCGGTAAAGCCGATAGTTTCGGGTATTTCGGCTTACAGCGCCAGGGGCGACTGCGATCTTGAACGCTCCGGTTGATCTTCCCGGCGCAGGCGCTGGGGTGTTAACGCGAACAAAACGGAGCCCGCGCACGACAAGAAACAGGGCCATGCCCATAAAGCAGAAATCATGTCGGAGATGCACGTGCATATGAACGTTTGCTATTGCAACGTCTTTTAGCTTGGAGCGGAAACATAAGGCCGCCCCGCTCCTCCCGCCTCGGGGCCGTCCGGCCGTCCTGCCCTGCCCTGGCCTGGCCTGTCCGTGCCCGCCCTGGCCTGCCCGTGCCGCGACGCCGGCCCGCCCCGTGCTTCCCGAACCAGGCACTCTAAATCAGATAAAAACAGTCAAGAAACTTGATAATGCCGCGGATGATCTCGCGAACATGAGGTCATACCTATACCGTTGTCCCATGACGCGGCGCACCGAACAGATCAGTCTCCACCTCAACGCGTACCTCACCGCGCACAGCACCCCGCCAGATGCCATCTTGCGGGAGCTGGCCAACGAGACCACTGACCTGTTCCCGACTGAGACCGGCCTGCAAATCGCTCCCGAGCAGGGCACTTTCATGACCCTGCTGACCCAGCTGGCGCGGGCCACTTCGGCGATCGAGATCGGCACCTTCACCGGCTACTCCTCGATCTGCATCGCCCGGGGGCTCGTCCCGGGCGGGACACTGCTGTGCTGCGACATCAGTGAGGAGTGGACGTCGGTAGCCAGGAAGTACTGGGAGAAGGCCGGCCTGGAGGACCGGATAGAGCTGCGGCTCGGCCCGGCCATGGACACGCTGATGTCGCTGCCCGACGAGGAACTCTTCGACGTGGCCTTCATCGACGCCAACAAGGACGGCTATCTCGGCTACTGGCGGCAGGTCGTACCGCGGATCCGTGCGGGCGGGCTGATCATGGTCGACAACACGTTCTCGCACGGCCGCGTGATCGACGCCGGCAACGACAGTCCCTATGTGATCGCGGTCCGGGACTTCAACGACCACGCCGCCGCCGACGACCGCGTCGACCTGGTCATGGTCCCCATTGGCGACGGTCTCACGCTGGCCCGCAAGAAGTAGGCCCGGCAGAGGCCGGGCCCGCATCAGAGCGCGGTTCAGCCCGGGCTGACGGCACCGCCGAGGTAGAGCGCGCCGATCTCGGGGTTCTCCAGGACCTCGCGCCCGGTGCCCGACAGCCGCACGCGGCCGCCCTCCATCACCACGCCGTGGGTGGAGAGCCGCAGTCCGGCACGCGCGTTCTGCTCCACGAGCAGGATCGTGGTGCCTGCCGCGTTCATCTGCCTGACCGCGTCGAACACGGTCCGCAGGATCTTCGGGGCCAGGCCCATCGACGGCTCGTCGAGCAGCAGCAGCCTGGGCTCGAGCATCAGCGCCCGGGCGAACTCGACCAGCCGCTGCTGCCCGCCGGACAGGCTGCCCGCCTTCTGCCCGGCCCACCCCTGGATCTGCGGGAAGATATCGAACACGGCCGCGAGCCTGCTGGCGGTCAGGGCCCGATCGGACAGGATGTACCCGCCAAGTTCGACGTTCTCACGGACCGTCATGTCACGGAACAGGCTGTGGTTCTGCGGCACCTGCACCACGCCCAGCTCGAGGATCTGCCGTGTCGACCGTCCGACCAGGTTCTGGCCGTCCAGCACCATCGACCCCAGCCGCGGCCGCAGCAGCCCGCTGATGCTCGCCATCAGCGTGGACTTCCCCGCGCCGTTCGGGCCCACGACGCAAGTGATCCCGCCCTCGGGCACCTCCAGGGACACTCCCCGTAGCACGTCCCCACCGCCGTACCCCACCACCAGGCCGTCGATCTTTAGTACCGAACGGGCCGTGGTGCTTGTCGGCGGGCCCCCGGCTTGCTCCGTCATGCGTCCTCCGCGGCGTCCGCATCATCAACGATGTCCTCGCCGAGGTAGGCGTCCAGGACCCGGCGGTCGGTGCGGACGATGTCGGGCGGCCCGGCGGCCACCACGGTTCCGGAGTCGAGCACGGTGACCTGATGGCACAGCCCCATCACGAACTCCATATTGTGCTCGACGATGAGGAACGTCTTGCCCGCCGCGTTCAGCTCCCGGATGCGGGCCGCGATGTGATTGACCAGCGACAGGTTGACGCCGCCGGCGGGCTCGTCGAGCAGGACGATGGCGGGGTCCGCGACCAGCACGTAGGCGAGCTCGAGCAGCTTGCGCTGACCGTAGGAGAGCATGCCCGCCTGGGTGCCGTGGTAGCCCTCGATGCCGACGAACTCGAGCTGCTCCATCGCCCGCTTGCGCGCTCCGGACCGGGAGTGCTGGGAGGCGACCAGCATGTTCTCCATTACGGTGAGGCTGGGGAAGATCCTGGTCAGCTGGAAGGTCCGGCCGATGCCGAGCGCGAACACCTTGTCCGGGGCGACGTTGGTGATCCGCCGGTCGGCCAGGTACACCTCACCCGCGTCGGCCTTCGCGTAACCGGTGATGACGTTGAACAGGGTCGTCTTGCCCGATCCGTTCGGGCCGATGAGCCCGGCCACCGTTCCCTCGGCGACCTCGATCGTGCACGTGTCCAGGGCGCGGACTCCGCCGTAGGACTTGTGGACGCCCTCGGTGCGCAGCAGGACGCTCATGGCAGTGTTTCCCCCGCTCGCCTCCAGGCGCCTTTTGAGGCGTCTCCTTCCTTCGTCGCTCCTGCGTCGCTCCTCAGTCCAGGCGACGCCGGCGCCCTTTGGCTTGCGGGGACCCCTTCCGGGATGGCGGCGCGGCCCCTGGTCGCCAGGCGGCGGATGTACTCGCCCCCGGTCGGGATGATGCCCCGCGGCACGAGCAGCACTGCGACCAGGAACAGCCCGCCGAGCAGGATCTCGCTGATGTAGCCGTTGGTGTTGGCCGTCAGGTACAGCTGACCCGGCTCGATGATGAGCGCGCCCAGGACCGGCCCGGCCACGGTGCCGAGGCCGCCCAGGAACGCCATGAGCACCACCAGCAGGTCGAACAGCGGGTCAAAGCCGGTTTGCGGCTGGACCTGCGTGAGGTAGAAGAACCAGACCGCGCCGACCAGCGCCGTCACGGCCGCGGACAAGACGAGCGCGCTCAGCTTGACCCGCATCGCGTGTACGCCCAGACCGCGGGCCCGGTCCTCGTCGTCCTTGATGGCCCGCAGCTGCAGGCCGAAGCGGGAGCGGCGGATCAGCCAGGCCAGCACGATCGCCCCCACGGCGCAGCCGAGAGCGATGTAGTAGAAGGGGTTGTTGTAGGTCTGCGGCGACCAGGGCAGGAACGGCGCGTCCAAGCCGGTCGAGCCGCCGGTGAAGGAGAAGTTGAAGGCCATCAGCTGGAAGATGAAGAACACCGCGATCGTGATCACGATGAAGGTGTGCCGCCTGACCCGCAGCGCGATCACGCCGAACGGCACCGCGATCAGCGCCCCGACCACCGCCGACAGCGGCATCAGGGCGAACACGGCGGTCCCGGTGACATGCCAGTCCCGTGCGGCGACGCCGAGGGCGTAGGCGCCGCTGCCGAAGAACACGGCGTGACCGAGTGAGATGTAACCGGAGAAGCCGGAAAAGATGTTCCAGGCCGACGCGATCGCGACGAACATCATCGCGTACACGGCGTAGTTCGTGACCACCGGGTTCGGAAAGATCGCCGGGAAGGCCACGGCGACGGCGAGCAGGGCCACCAAGCCGACAAGCCGCAGGCTCTGCTTGCCCCGCTCGCCTCCGGGCGCTCTTGACGCGCCTCCTTCCCTCCTCGCTCGTTCCTCGCTCGTCAGTCCAGTCGGCACCGCGCCCTTTGGCTCGCTCACTGGGCGCGCACCGCCTTGCGGCCGAAGAAGCCGGTCGGTCGGATCAGCAGGACGAGCACGAGGGCGGCGTAGAACACGGCGACGGCCCAGGTCGGCTGCCAGATGTCCACGATCGACTCGAGGGTGATCATGAAGACGGACGCGACCAGCGCTCCGCCGATGCTGCCCAGGCCGCCCAGGATGACGATCGCGAGCAGCCGCGAGATCAGGTCGTAGCCGCTGTTGGGGTTGAAGCCGTTGGTCGCACCGAACACCATGCCGCCCGCCGCGGTGACCGCGACGCCGATGCCGTAGGTGATAGCGGCGACGCGGTTGATGTTGATGCCCACCAGCCGCGCCGCCGTCTGATCCTGCATCGTCGCGCGCACGCTGCGGCCGAATCCGGTTCGGTACAGCAAGAAGTACAGCGCCGCGACCAGCGCGATCGCGAGCGCGAAGCCGTACAGGTAGATGTAGGACAGGTAAAACCCGAAGACATGAACGCTCGAGATGACGTACGACGCGTTCAGCTGGCGGTCGTCGGCCCCGAAGATCTCGTAGAGGATGCCCTCGATGATCAGCGCGACCGCGTAGCTGACCAGCAGTGTCATCGATGTTCGCTCCCGGCCGTGCAGCGGCCGGATGAACGCCCACTGGATGACCACCCCGATCACGAACATGGCGGGCACGGTGACCAGCAACCCGAGGAACAGGTCGATGTGAAACCGTGCCGCCAGTTCGTAACTGAGGTAGGCGCCCAGGATGACCATGATGCCCTGGGCGATGTTGATGATGTCGAGCACGCCGAAGATCAGCGTCAGGCCGACCGCCATCAGGGCATAGACGCCGCCGACCAGGATTCCGTCGACGATGGCCTGATAGATCTCGCGTGCCACTCACTCTCTCCTTGAGGTCAGCTCGCCCAGTTCGGCTTGGTCGCGATGATCGCCACCGAGCCGGGCACGCCGACGGGAAGGACCTGGTTGAACGAGGTGCCTCCGGCCGACCACTGGGAAACGAACGCCGCCGACGCGCCGTTCTCACCCAGCGAGTTGAACTTCACCGGACCCTGCACGCTGGTAAGCGTGACGCCGCTGTGCAGGTAGCTGATGATCTTGGCGTTGTTGAATCCGCCGGTCGCGGCGACCGCCTGGGCCATGACCTGCCCGACCGAATACGCCTCGGCGATGTCAGCGCTGACGCCCGACGCGTTGCCGCCGTACTTGCTCACGTACTCCTGCACCATGGCCTGGCTCGCCGAGTTGGCGTAGCCCGGGTACCAGCCGTTGGGCACCATCATCCCAGCCGCGTTGCCCTTGCCCACCGCGGAGATGAAGGCCGAGCCCTGGTCCGGGCCGGCCGCCGCGATGAACAGCTTCGGCGTGTAGTGCTGCTGCTCGAAGGCCTGCATGAACGCCGCTACGGTCGGTACGTCGGTGGACCCAAGCACCACGATCTGAGCCTTGGAAGCGGCCACGTCATCGGCGGGCGCCTTATAGTCCGCGACTTCCTCGGGGAAGATCTTGGAGTACACGGTCTTTACCCCGAGCTTCTGCAGCATCTGCTGCGCGAGCTGGACCGGCGGGGTGGCGAACGGGTCGTCGGCCATCGGGTAGGCAGCGGTCTTCGGCCGCTGGCTGGCCGGCAGCGACGCGATGTAGTTGACGAACGGGACCATCTCGTCCGCGATCGGCAGGCTGACGTCGAACACGTTGTGATCGGCCAGGTTCGCCGGGCTGTTGAAGACCGTCGGCGCGCCGCCGGCCCCCTCGACGAATGCGTAGCCGTACCGGGCGGCCACCGAAGAGGCCGGCGTGGTCAGCAGCGACGAGAACGGCCCGAAGGCCAGGGTGACGTGATCGGTGGCGAACAGGGTCTGGTAGTTGGTGTCAACCTGGGTTGGTGAGCTGGCGTCGTTGAGGATCTTGAGCACGACCTTGTGGCCCATGAGGCCGCCGTGCGCGTTCACGTCATTGGCCCACAGCTCGTAGCCGTGCTCGTAGTTGATCCCGTCCGTGGAGAAGTCTCCGGTAAGCGATAGCGAGGCGCCGATGGTGATCGGCGTGCTGGAACTCGGGCTGGAGCTGGTGGTACTCGTGCTGCCGCCGCTGCTCGAGCTGCTGCTACTGCTGCAGGCGGCCAGAACACCCACCGACAGCACTGCTGCCCCGCTCAGAGCAAAGGCACGACTGGAGAGCCAGGGAAGATTAGGTCTCACGCCTGGTTCCTCCTTCCTCCTTGTTCCTCATCCTGGTTAATGGCTGCGTTATTCAGTGGTGTCGAGCCCGTCCGGCACGTCCGCATGCTCGCTGACGAGAGCCAGCCCCGCCGACTCCGCCTGCTGCAGCAGCAGCGCGGCGAAATCGGCATCGCCATATCCACGTCCGACCAGGCCCTGGATGAGCTGATGGACGATCGCGGCCACCGGCATCGGCACCTCATGTTCGCGCGCTGCGGAAAGGCCAAGGTCGAAATCCTTTCGCAGCAACGTGGCCGTGAACGTGGGCTCGAAGTCCAGGTTCACGTATGCGGGCGTCTTGTATCCGGTGAACAGCGAACCCATCACACTCTTGTTAAGACAGGCGAGGAACGCCTGCCTGCTGATGCCGCTCTTTTCTGCAAGAACCGTGATCTCGGCCAGCGACTGGGCCACCACGCCGAGGAACAGGTTGTGGCACAGCTTAACCATTCTGGCCACCTCGCCCTCGCCGACGTACGTCACGCCCCGGCCGAGCATAGCCAGGTACGGTTCGGCCGTGACGAACGCGTCCCAGGGTCCGGAGACAGCGGCCGTCATCTTCCCGGCCCGCACCACCTTGGGGTTACCCATTACCGGTGCGGCGAGCAAGGCGGTGCCGCGGTCGGCGATCTCCGCCCGGACGCGAGAGGAGGCTTCGGCCGACACCGTGGAGCAATCGATCAGTACCCTGGGCGCCGCTCCATCAGCCCCGGACATCAGACCGCCCCGGCCGAGCACCGCGGAGATCAGGTCATCGGATGATCCGACCGTGATAAATACGATGTCCCTGGTGGCGAGTTCCGCGGCGGTACTGACCGGCTTGGCGCCCAGCCGGACCAGCGGCTCGGCCTTGGTCGGCGAACGGTTATAGACGGCGAGATCGCAGTCGGCCGCGAGCAGCCGCCGGGCCATCTCCAGGCCCATACGCCCGGTACCCAGCCAGCCAAGCCGGTGGGCATTCTCATGTCCGACCATGCCGCCAGACCCTCCCGCCTCCGGTCACAATCGTTTGCACTAGAGACTGGCCTCGCGGTGTACCTTTTGTCAATGCCGGATGGCCAACCTGTTACCAAAGCCGTACCAAATGGTTCCCGGTTTCCGAACCGCTTACCATGCCATCTCACTGGACTAACTCACGCGCTCGGGCCGGGCCGGGTATGATGACGTGTCGCCTGGGCCGAGCGGGAAAGGCTCGCGCCGCGAGGTGCGGTTAGTTGGGCTTTCCTGGTAGCAATCGATTGCGGAGCCTTCGGAATCATGCGCCCGGCTGCCGTGCGACCGTTACCCCGGGGACGCCCCGCCAGCCCGGCGGGACTGGCTAGGGCGGAGCGGCACGGGCGTCAGGTGCGCGGCCCGGGCCGGGTCCTCCGGGCGGACCTGTGCCGCCGAGCCGGCGGGCGCCGCCACTGACTTGCGGACGACCAGTTCGGGCGCGAGGTAGAGGATCTTCACCGGCGCTTCGCGCTCGCCGATCCGTTCCAGCAGCAGCTGCGCCGCCTCGGTACCCAGCTGATAGTGCGGGAACCGCACGGTGGTGAGCGGCGGCCGGAGCCGGTCGATGAACGGCATGTCGTTGAAGCCGATCACCGAGATGTCGTCGGGGCACTGCAGGCCGGCCTCGTCGAGCGCGGCGTAGCACCCCACGGCCAGCATGTCGTTGGCCGCCGCTACGGCGGTGAAGCCACCGGGCGCGGCCAGCAGCTCGTGGGCGCAGCGAGTGCCCTCCTCGACGGTGTACCGTCCGGCGAAGGCGATCAGGTCCTCGCTGATCTCCAGCCCGTGTGCCGCCATGCCTTCCTGGAATCCGCGCAGGCGGCTCAGGCCGGTAGATGCTTCCTGCGGACCGGCGATGTGCGCGATGCGGGTATGGCCGAGCCGGACCAGATGGCTGATGGCCATCCGGGCGCCTTGCTCGTTGTCGACCGAGACCGAGGGGAAGCTGTAGTCCTGCGAGAGGCGGTTCATCAGCACCACCGGAACGTCGGCCGCCGCTGCCTCGGCGAGCAGCCGGTCGTGCAGGGTGGCGGTGGCGAGCACGAAGCCGTCGACATGACGGGCCCGCATCTGCTCGAACAGCAGGCGCTCCCGGCTGGCGTCGGCATCGGTGTTGCCGAGCAGGGCCACGTAGCCGGCCGCGGCCAGCTTGTCTTCCAGACCCCGGACGATCGGCGGGAACAGCGGGTTGTTCAGGTCGGGAATCAGCACCCCGACCGTGTGCGAGCGCCGCGTCCGCAGGCTACGGGCGACCGGATTGGGCCGGTAGCCGAGCTTGGCGGCCGCGGCCGTCACCCGGCGGGCCGTGTCCTCGCTGACCAGGATGCGGGTTTCCGGGTTGAGCGCGCGGGACGCCGTGGCCGGATGGACACGGGCCGCAGCGGCCACGTCCCGCAGGGTGGCCGGCCGGTCAGGCATTGCTCATCTCGCTTGCTCCCCCACCACGCAACCGTCGCACTTACCGCACGTTATCGCACTTGGGACGCACTAACACTATCCCCGGCGACCGGTATGCGAACACTACCCCGGCTGGTTATTCGCCGCGGTCAGCATCGCGGCGGGCAGCGTACGCGCCAGTACCCCCCGGTGGGTCGGTGCCGCCTCGGCGTGCCGCTGCTCGCCGGCTTCGGTCAGGACCACGTAGATGCCGCGCCGGTCGCCCTCGCAGCCGCACCGCTCGACCAGGCCGTGCCGGACCAGCCGGTCCACCAGCCGGGATAGCGCGCTCTGGCTCAGATGGACTGCTTCGGCCAGGTCCTGGGCGCGGAACTTGCGCTCTTTGCTCTCGGCGAGCCGCTCGAGGACCTCGAAGTCGCTCACGCCCAGTCCGTGCCGCTCGCCGAGCTCTCGCTCGAGCGCCGCGCACGCTGCCGCATGGCAGGCCGCCATCTCCCGCCAGGCGGCCACCACACTGTCCTGCATCGTGCTCACGGGCACAGGATAGCGCTCCGGCCTTATATTTGCAAGCGCATTAATTGTTCTTGCATCTAGTGCTTGCACATGCATATAGTCGCACACATGACTTCATCACGTGTCCTTCGCGATGACGACCGCGGCTGGACGCCGCAGCTCTGGGGAATCCTCTTCGTGCTCGGCGGCGCCCTGTGCCTCGATGCGCTGGATGTGTCGATGGTGGGCGTCGCCCTGCCGTCGATCCGGTCCGCGCTCGGCCTGAGCACGTCATCACTGCAATGGATTGTCAGCGGCTACGTACTGGGTTACGGCGGGCTGCTGCTGCTCGGCGGCCGCGCCGCCGACCTGCTGGGCCGGCGGCGCGTGTTCCTGGTGGCCCTGGCCGTGTTCGCGCTGGTGTCCGTGGCCGGCGGCCTGGTCAGCAGCCCCGGCCTGCTGATCGCGGCCCGGTTCGTCAAGGGCGCGGCGGCGGCGTTCACCGCCCCGGCCAGCATGTCGCTGCTCACCACCACGTTCCCGGAGGGACCGATGCGGAACCGCGCGTTCAGCATCTACACCGTGTTCGGGGCCAGCGGCTTCTCGCTGGGACTGGTGCTCTCCGGCGCCCTGACCGAGATCAGCTGGCGGTGGACGCTGCTGGTGCCTGCCCCGGTCGCGCTCGCGGTGCTGGCCGCGGCCATCTGGTTGATCCCTGCCGGCGAGCGCGCCAGCCGCGGCGGGCGCCGGTTCGACATACCCGGTGCCCTGACCATCACGGCCGCCATGCTGCTGCTCGTCTATACGGTGGTGTCCGCTCAGCAGGCGGGCTGGGGATCGGCCCGGACCGTCGGCTCGTTCGCCGTGGTCGCCGTGCTGCTCGGGGCGTTCGCCGCCATCGAGCGGCGCAGCCGGGATCCGCTGGTGCCGTTCGCCATCTTCTCCTCGGGCGCGCTGCGGCGGGCCAACATCGGGGCCGTGACGCTGTTCGGCACCTACGTCTCGTTCCAGTTCCTGGTCACGCAGTACCTGCAGACGCTGTCCGGCTGGTCGGCCATGTCGACCGCGCTGGCGTTCCTGCCGGCGGGTGTCATGGTCGTCGTCCTGTCCACCCGGATGGGATCGCTGCTCGGCCGGTTCGGCCCGACCCGGCTGACCGGTCTCGCCTTCACCTGCCTGGTCCTGGCGTACGCGATCTTCCTGCGGGCCGGCGTGCACCCGGACTACCCGGCCGTGATGCTCCCGGCCTTGCTCCTGGTCGGGCTGGCGTTCGGGCTCGGTTTCTCCTCGCTCAGCGTGGCCGCCACGGCCGGCGTCCCGAACGCCGAGCAGGGCCTGGCGGCCAGCCTGTTCCAGACCTCGTTCCAGGTCGGAGGGGCCGTAGTGCTGGCCATCGTCACGGCCGTCGTCGAGGCCGGCGGGGCCAGCCGGGTCACTTCGGCTTCGGCGACGCTGGCCGCCTACCGGCCGGCGCTGGGCCTGATCACCGGCATCGCGGCAATCGGGATGCTGGTCGCGCTGAGCGGCCTGCGGGGCCGGCCGGTCCGGCCGGCGGAGCTCGCTGGCGACTCCACGCTCGCCAGCCTGAGGACTGGCGACTCGGCGGCTAGTGATCTCGCGGGTGAGCTGGTCTCTGGCGACCGAGCGGCGGGACCGGGCGAGCTGGTCGGCCCGGCCCTCCAGAAGGCCGCCGACCTCGGCCGCGGCGGTACCGAAAGCTGATCAGCTGCCGGTCGAGGCCTTCCGCAGCAGGCTTAGCGGTAAGCCGAGATGATGATCACCAAGGACGATCCGCGCTTGCCGGAGCGGTCCGGGCGGCCGCTGCCAGCGGTCCCCGGCCCTCCGGCGGGCGACAGGACGGTCCTGGTCCAGGAAACGTGCCAGCGAGGCAGATGGCGGCTCAGCCAGCTGGATCCCGCCTGACGGGCCTGCCTGCCCTCCGCCGTGTGCTGGGTGAGCTCCTCGTGCCGTTGCTCTACCAGGGTCTTCGCGATCTCGGGATGCATGTTACGGCTCCTCGTATGTGTCTGCGAATATGGATAAGTTATATCTCGATTGTACGCCGGTCAAGATATATCTCGAAACTGATGGGTGCGGGCTGCGTGACTTACAATGCTCGGCACGCGGGGCTCTGAGCCACCTGTAAGCCGCGGCCTTAATCCCCGCAGTGGCGCCCCGGTAGCCGCTGCGGCTTAGTCTGACCGGACGAGCCTGTGGAGTTCGTGAGTTCCGGGCGGCCGGTACTGGCCTCCGGGCCTGGTTAGCGCTTACTCGGCCTGGCCATTATGCCGACGGGGTCTGACATTTTCGGCGGACGTCAGCCGTCCGGATCCGCCTCGTCAACGGCCTGTTCGTCGCCGCCCTCGGGCAGCGGAGGCAGGTCCAGGATGGGATACGACATCAGGACGAACTCCACCGGTATCGCATCCGCGGGACGAAGCTTGGGATCCCGGCGACCGGCGAAGCGATTACCTGACCCGACGAGGCGCTCGAACACCTCGAAGATCTCCTTGTACAGCTCATCGGCCTCGGCTGGCGTCACGTACAGCCTCTTTGTCGCGGCGCCCAGGGACTCGTCGAGGCCCTTCGGCCACCTCGCGATCGAGGTCAGACCGCGCCGGGCCCGGGCCAGGGCCCGGTCGAGCCACACCTCTTCCAGCGCCTCGGCCGCCTCTGAGAACTGAGGATCATCCGCGTGCATCTCCCAGCTCATGCCGTCGTACGACTGACGCCACGGGCGTTCCCGGCCTCGGCCGCCGCCGGCCTCTTCCACGAAGCCGTACTTGGCCAGGGTCCGCAGGTGAAAGGCGCAGTTCGCCGGGGACTCCCCTAGCATCTCGCTGGCCTGGGTCGCGGTCAGCGTCCCGGCCTGGCCGAGGGCCTCCAGCAGTGCCCAGCGCACCGGATGGGCCAGCGCCCGGATGGCCTTCGGGTCGGTCAGGTTCAGCCGCCCGCGGCCCTCGCGCGGCTCGCCGCCCCGCTCCGCGGGCGACGTCCCGCTCAGGTCGCCGGGCGCCCTCTCCCCCAGGTCGCCGGGCGACGCCGGCTCCTGCGCCGATCGCTCACCCGCCTGGGGAACTTCTTCGGAAGTCATGTTTCGAAAGACTACCCCCGAAAGGAATGTTTTGACAAGTCTCTCGAAACATTTCTTCCGAGAGTGAGCCGCGAGAACGAGATGACGAGCCAGTGAGCGCCCGATTAATGACCTAGCCGTCGTCTCGCGCGCGCGCGAGCACCTATCCGTCAGCCCATCCCGCCGCAGTCTCGTCCCATAGGCCCCATTGACCCCGCACACCACATTTGCGTGGTCGATCCGGGCTTCGCGGTGGATCAGTGGTGCCAGAGCGCCACCTTTCGACCGCAAAGCTGAGATCAACCACAATAATTTCCGTATGATGGAACTGGTGAGCGAAGACAGGTACGTACGGGGCTAACGGGACGGGTGAGGACCGACAGGGGGGCTCGTGCCAACCTGAAAGGCCACGCTCCCGGACCGGAGGCGATTGATCAGGCGGTCATGGCGTTGACAAGCGGCAAGCCCGGCAGGCGAAGGGTCAGCCGGAGGGTCAGCCGGACGCCGGCCCGAGATCGTGCAGGGCATGTACGGGGCCTTCGCCGCCGCCCAGGTCGGACAGGCCGTGGGCTACCGCGTCACCCGCGACCGCGGCGGCCTGCCGGGCCGCGTCGGCCAGGGACAGTCCCGCAGCCAGGCCGGCGGCGAGCGCGGCGGAGTGGGTGCAGCCGGCGCCGTGAGTGGCGGCGGTGCGGCTGCGGGTGACGGGGATGGGCAGATGCCGGGTGCCGTCGAAGAGGTGGTCGACGGGCTCGGCGCCGTGTCCGCCGGTGACCAGGGCTGCACGGGCGCCCATGGCGACCAGGGTCTCGGCGAGCTTGGCACGGTCCTCGGAGCCGATGCCGGTGAGGGCCTGGGCTTCGGGGAGGTTGGGGGTGACTACGGTGGCCAGCGGGAACAGCCGCGCGACCAGGGTGCCGACGGCGTCGGGCAGGAGCAGCTTGCTGCCCGAACTGGCCACCATGACCGGGTCGACCACCAGCGGCAGGTCCCGCGGGGCCAGCGCGTCGGCCACGGCCTCGATGAGCGGCTTGGAGAACAGCATCCCGGTCTTGACCGCGTCGGCGCCGATGTCGTCCAGTACGGTGTCGATCTGCGCGCGCACGAACGCGGGCGGCAGCTCATGGATGGCGGTCACGCCCAGGGTGTTCTGCGCGGTCAGCGCCACGATCGCCGACATGCCGTGCGCGCCGCAGCGGGCGAAGGCCTTGAGGTCGGCCTGGATGCCCGCGCCGCCGCCCGAGTCCGACGAGGCAATGGTGAGCACCCGCGGCACGGGCCTCGGGGGGGCCGAGGGGGTCTGGGGGGAAAGGCTGCCTTCCCGAGGGGGATCTGGGGGGATAGGTCCCCCCAGGGAAACTTCCCGAGGGGGATCTGGGGGGAGGGGATCTGGGGGGATAGGTCCCCCCAGGGAAACTTCCCGAGGGGGGTCTGGGGGGATAGGTCCCCCCAGGGAAAGAGGCAGGGGGGGTTCGGGGGGGATCGTTCCCCCCGGAATAACACCGCTCATGACGGGAGCTCCGGGCGGCCGTCGACCGGGCTGGAGGCCCGGGCATGCCACCGGCGGGGAATGCGGCCGGCCGTGGCCGCGGCGTATCCGGCCGCGACCGCCAGCCGCATCGCGATCGCCATCCGCTCGGGATCGGCGGCGCGGGTGATGGCCGAGGCGATCAGGACGGCATCGCAGCCCAGTTCCATCGCGAAGGCCGCGTCGCTGGCCGTGCCGATCCCGGCATCCAGGATGACCGGCACGCCGGCCTGCTCGGTGATCATCGTGATGTTGTGCGGGTTCCGTACGCCCAGGCCGGACCCGATCGGGGCCCCCAGCGGCATGACGGCCGCGCACCCGGCGCGCTCGAGCTGCCGGGCCAGGACCGGGTCGTCGTTGGTGTACGGGAGCACCACGAACCCGTCGGCGACCAGCATCCGGGCTGCTTCCAGCAGCTCGACCGGGTCGGGCAGCA
>Ga0335073_10005388_pt1 | contig 17948 bp, 15 predicted proteins | sample Lox_Sample_22_FD_207093 | JGI IMG/M metagenome (GOLD analysis project Ga0335073, IMG submission 207093) | Soil microbial communities from Loxahatchee National Wildlife Refuge, Florida, United States - Lox_Sample_2.2 | ecosystem: Environmental > Terrestrial > Soil > Wetlands | place: USA...
TGGATACTGGGCGCGAGCATCCACGGGAGGCGGGTAGAGACGCTCGGTTCGGGCACAATAAAACAAGGCCCCCTCCATTTATGGGATGGAGGGGGCCTTGCGCAGCCACCGCACTAGGAAAGCCGAATGCCTAGTTCACCCGACTCCGGAGACCGACCACCAAACCTGGCACCCGCTCAAGTCACCGGTTACCCGGCTCCTCTCACGTCCCCGGAGTTTCCCCCGGATGTCCCCGGGGTTTCCCCCGGAGCGGCGCCCGTTTTGGCGGTAAGGAGATTTCTACTCCTCGGCCGGGAGCGGCGCAAGGGGCCTGGGTCAGAAATTTGAGAATTTCTTCGTTATCCACAGAACGGCAGTGGTTATCCGCACGTGACCGTGGTTATCCACCAGCATGTTCACAGGCTATCCACAGATCCGGCGAGTTCGGCGAGGATCGGCGCCGCCGAGGCGACCGCGTGGATGCCGAGCACGCTCGCGATCTCCATCACCTCGAGGATCTCCTGCGCGGTGGCGCCATACCCAAGCGCGTTCTCGATGTGCAGCTTGAGTCCCTTGACGTACAGGTGCGTGGCCGCGGTGTCGAAGGCGATGTAGATGAACTCCTTGACCTTCGGCTCGAGCGTGCCGTGGTGCCAGGGATGGGAGGAAAACTCGGTGTACGCGGCGAACAGCTCAGGATCGAGTTCCAGCATCTCGTCCCAGAACGAGTGCCAGTACCCGCGCGTCGCGGTGAATTCCGCCTTGAGCCGTTCCTGCTCGTCGCTCAGCGGCGCCGGGCCGGTCCGCATGCCCTTCTCCTCGAGCACCTGCACGAGGATGGGCACCCCGATATTCATGGCGTGAATGCCAAGCGTGGCGCTGAGCTCGAGCACTTCCATGATCTCGGCGGGCGTGGCGCCAAGCCGCAGCGCGGCCGCGATATGCTGCCGCACGCCGGGCAGGTACATGTGCGTGGCGTTGGCGTCGATCGCGATGGAGACGAACTCCTTGACCTTGTCGTCGAGGTGGTTCTTCCGCCACGGCACGGCGGAGAACTTCAGGTAGGCGGCCACGAACTCGGGGTCCAGCCGCAACGCCGCCTCCCAGGCGTCCCCCCAGGTCCCGCGGACCGCGATGAATTCGTCCTTGATCTGCTGCTGGCGTGGCGTCAGTGACATCCGGCTCTCCCGGTCCGCGTGGTTGAGATTCGCCCGGACATAATAAAACGAGGCCCCCTCCATTTATGGGATGGAGGGGGCCTCGCGCGGCCTGCCGCACCAGACTCGCCAGTTGCCCAGCTCGCCGGCTCGGCCGGCCGGCCCACCGGGGCCAGATACCCGCGTCAGGCGCTGGTTTCCCAGTTCCTTCCGCGTCTCCCGAAGTTGCCTCCGAGGAGTAGTTCCCGTTTCCGGCGGTGAAAGCATTTCTACTCCCCGCCCAAGGCGCCGCGCAAGAGGTTACGTGCGATTATTGAGACTTTTTTCGTTATCCACAGAACGGCAATGGTTATCCGCAATTTGAAAGTGGTTATCCACCGGCTTGTGCACAGTCTATCCACAAGTCACGCCGGCGTAACTTTGTCATTTGCTGCGAGCCGCGTCGCCTCGCCTATCATCCGGTCATGGATCCCGTAACGGCCCTGCAACTGGCCGACTGGCGGCGCGAGACCACGGCCCTGTACGCGCGTGCCCGCGACCAGGCGGATCCCGCGACGGCGCACGCGCTCTGGCGGGACGGTCGCGACCTCATGATGCGCTCGCATCCGCAGAGCCCGCTGCCCGCCGGCGATCCGCTGCGTGCCAGTGGCGTGCCCTACTGGCCCTACGATCCCTCGCTGCGCTGGACTGTGCCGGTCGAGCCGGTCACCGCACCAGAGCGGCTCGCGATCGACACCGGCCCCGACGGGGTGACCCGCCTGGAGCAAGCCGGCTGGATAGCGCTCCCGGAACCGGTCGGCCGCCGGGTCGCCGTGTGGTGGCTCGATCAGTACGGCGGCGGCGTGTTCCTGCCGCTGCGGGACGCGACAGCGGGCGGCGGCAGCTACGGCGGTGGCCGCTACCTGCTCGACACGGCCAAAGGCGCCGACCTCGGGTCAGCCGGCCAGGCCATCGTCATCGACCTCAATTTCCTGTACCACCCGTCCTGCCGCTACGACGTCCGCTGGGTCTGCCCGCTCGCGCCCGCTGGCAACACCGTCGACGTTCCGGTCAGGGCGGGGGAGCGGATGACGCCGCCCTGAGGCCTCCCGCCATGAGACCTCCCGCCATGAGGGCTCCCGTCGTTGAGGCGAGCGGCACCGCCCTAGTCGCGGCGCGGCCAGGCGAACGCGGGCTGGCGCCTTTCGAGAAACGCGCTGATGCCCTCACCGGCTTCGCCGCTGCTCAGGGCCTCATGCAGCCAGCGTCGGTGACGCTGCGTCGCGGCCTCTGGCACCGGGCCGGTCAGGGTGTCGATGACGTCCTTGGTGGCCTGCAAAGTCAGCTGTGACCGCGCGGCCATGGTGGCGCTGAGCGCGCTCACCCGCTGGCTGAGGTCGGCGTCGGGGACGAGCTGCTCGATCAGGCCATAGTGGTAGGCGGTCGTGGCGTCGATCAGGTCGGCGGTGAACAGCAGCTGCTTGGTGCGCGCGGGGCCGATCAGCTGGACGAGGCGCTCGAGCGCGGTCACGGGGTAGACGATGCCGATCTTGGCGGGCGTGACGCCGAAGCGGGCGGTGTCCGCGGCCACCCGAAGATCGCAGGCGGCGGCGAGCTGCACGCCGCCGCCGACGCAGTAGCCGCGGATGGCGGCGACGGTCGGCTTGGGGAATGCGGCGAGCGCCTGCTCGGCCTGCGTGGCAAGGTCGTGCTTGGGGCCGGCAAGGTCGGGCAGCGCGCCGATGTCGGCGCCGGCGCAGAACGTGCCGCCCGCCCCGGTCAGCACGAGGACGCGGACGCTGTCGTCGACGGCGAGCCGGTCAAGCAGCGAGGGCAGCGCCTCCCACATGGCCGGGCTCATGGCGTTGCGCTTGGCCGGGTTGGTGATGGTGATCGTGGCGACGTGACCGTCAGCGCTGCATTCCAGGCTCATGCCGCACCATCTTGCCTGCCGACGATCCCGCGCCGCGCCAGGTCCTCGATCTCCTCGCCGGACAGGCCCAGGGCGGTGAGGGTTCGCGTGGTGTGGGCGCCCAGTTCTGGCGGCCCGTCGCGCACCGGGACGGGCTGGCCGTCGGCCCACAGCGGCCCGCGAAGCAGCGGGATCTCGTCGGCCAAGCGGACCATGCCGAGGGCGCTCACCTGGGGGTCGGCGAAAACCTGGTCCAGGGTGTGAATGGGGCCGCACGGCACGCCCGCGGCGCGGATGACAGGAATCCAGTACCCGCTGGGGTGGGCCGCGAGCAGGCGCTCGATGTCGGCCTGCAGCTTGTCGCGGTGCGTCAGGCGGGTGAACGGGTCGGCGTACTCGGGCTGGTCCGCCAGGCCAGGCTCGCCAAGGACCGCGCACAGGACCGGCCACTGGCTGAGCGACCCGATGGCCAGGTTGATCGGGTGGTCGGCGGTGGCGAACGTGCCGTACGGGGTGAGCACGGGGTGGTTGTTGCCCTGCGGCCGCGGGACCGCACCGGTTGACAGGTACTGCTGCGCCTGGAACGTGAGCGCTGCCAGGGCCGATTCGAGCAGCGAGGTCTGGATGTGGGTGCCCTGGCCCGTGGCGTTGCGGCCGGCCAGGGCGGCGGCGACCCCGAAGGCGGCGACGACGCCCGCCATCGTGTCGATGATCGGCACGCCGAACCGCATCGGCGTGTTCTCGCCCGCGCCGGTCAGCGACATGAGGCCGGACATGCCCTGGGCGATCTGGTCCAGCCCGGGTGTCTCGCGTTCGGGTCCCACGGGCCCGTACCCGCTGATGCTCGCGATCACTAGACCAGGGTGCTCGGCGCGCAGGCGCCGCGGATCCAGGCCCATGTCCGCGAGCACGCCGGGGCGGAAGTTCTCGGCCAGCACGTCGGCCGTGGCGAGCAGTCGCCGCACCAGCGCCAGCCCTTCGTCGCTTCGCAGGTTGACCGCCACCGACTTCTTGTTCCGGTTCAGGCAGGCGAAGTAGAGGCTGCGGGGGCCGTCATAGGGAGGGTTCAGGCGAGCGGAATCCCCGTGCGGCAGCGGCTCTACCTTGACGACCTCCGCGCCCATGTCGGCGAGCAGCGCGGTGCACATCGGTCCGGCGAGCGCCCGGGTCAGGTCGACGACGCGTACCCCGGAGAGTGGCTGCTGCATGGGACACACATCCTCTTCTCGTTGGCCACAGTCACTCTACGGCTCCAGGCTAGGAGAAGCCGGAAAGTACTTGCCGACTAGGAAAGTTAGTGCTACTTTCTAAGTAGGAAAGTAGTTTCCTGCAAGGAGACCGAAATGAGCGACACGCAGCAGCCTCAGCCAGCCGGGACCGGGACGACCGCCGCCGAGGCGGCCGCCGCACTGGCGGAGATCCAGCGGCGGCAGGCACATGTCGTCGAGGCCGTGCTCGTGCCAGTCTGGTACTGGTGGGTGTTCGCGGCCGCGACAGTCGCTATCGGCGTCGCCAGGGACAGCCGTGACCTGGCGGTGCAGGCCACCGTGATCCCGCTAGCGGCGCTCGTCATGGCGGGGCTGATCGTCGCGACGATCCCCGGCGTGCGCCGTCGCGTTCAGATGCACAGCGCCACGCAGCCTGGCGGCGTGCGTGGCTTCGCCGCGGTCTTCGGCATGATAGTGCTGGTCGACACGGTGATCCTGGTCACCGCGGCCAGCCTGGCCGCGGCCCACTTCCGTTATCCCGCCACCATCGGCTGCGCCGCCGGAGCCGCTGTGCTCGTCATCGTCGGGCCGCTGGTGAACCGGTACCTGCGCGGCGTCCTGCTCAGCCAGGTCCGGCGGCAAGGGAACGACGCGCCGCAGGCCGGAGGCGGCACCCGATGAGCACGGCCCGCTTCGATGAGCTGATTCACGCGCCGACGCGGCTGGAGATCGTCTCGCTGCTCGCGGCGGCGGAATGGGCCGACTTCAAGTACATCCGCGACGAACTCGGCCTGTCCGACTCGGCGCTATCCAAACAGCTGTCCACGCTGGAGTCCGCCGGGTACGTCGAGATCCGCAAAGGATTCGTGGGCAAGCGCCCGCGCACTTCAGCCAGCCTCAGCCGCGTCGGCCGCCAGGCATTCGAGCAGCACGTGGCGGCCCTGCAGCGCATCATTGCCAGGTCACAAGCCAATGGCGACTCAGAGCAGGACTCAGAGCAGGACTCAGAGCAGGACTCAGAGCAGGACTCAGAGCAGAAGGGCGAGCCACGGCAAGATGCCGGGGCCGGGGAGGCCGCCGATACAGACCGCGGGATGAAAGGACGCTGAGCCGCCCGGACGGTCCTGCGCCGGTCCTGCTTGGCGGCCGCCCCTGGCGGGCACACACAGCGTCATGGACATGAAACTCAAAGCCGTGATGGACCCAGGCTCTGCTGTCGACCGGGCGACGGGGTTCTACCAGGGCGCCGGCGCATGAGCGGCTACGACTATGACGTGATCGTGCTAGGAGCGGGCGCGCCGGGGGAGCACTGCGCCGGTGAACTGGCCGACGGCGGCCTGCGGGTCGCCGTGGTCGAGCGGGGACTGGCCGGCGGCGAGTGCTCCTACTACGCGTGCATCCCGTCCAAGACGCTGCTGCGCCCCGGCGAGGCGGTACACGGCGCGCGGGAGGCGTCGTCCACCGCGCAGGTCGACCCGCAGGCGGCGCTGGCCTATCGCGACTTCATGGTCTCCGGGTACTCCGATGACGGCCAGCAGGCCTGGCTGAAAAGCAAGGGCATCGACCTGATCCGTGGCACCGGCCGGCTGGCGGGCCCAGGCGCGGTCGAGGTCGGCGGGACGCGCCACACCGCCAGGCACATCGTGGTGGCGACCGGCTCGGACCCGGTCATACCGCCCGTCCAGGGGCTGCGCGAACTCGACGGCGTGTGGACCAATCGCGAGGTGACCGGCATGAAGGCCGTCCCGCGGCGCCTGCTGATCCTCGGCGGCGGCCCGGTGGGCGCCGAGATGGCCCAGGCCGTGCGCCGCCTGGGCGGTGAGGTGGCCCTCGTGGAGGCGGCTCCGCGCCTGCTGTCCCACGAGCCCGCGCCGCTAGGTGAAGCGCTCGGCGAGGTCCTGCGCCGCGACGGGATCGAACTGTTCCTTGGCGTGCACGCGACCGCCGCGCGGCGCGAGGGCGGGGACTACGTCCTGACGCTCGACAACGGCGGCGAACTGCGCGGCGAGCACTTGCTCGTGGCCACTGGCCGCCGGCCGCGGCTGCCTGACGGCCTGGAAACAGTCGGCGTCACCCCCGGCCCGCACGGGATCGGAGTCGACGCGCACCTAGTCGCAGGACAGGGGCTGTGGGCGATCGGTGACGTCACCGGCATACGGCTGCTGACCCACGTCGGCAAGTACCAGGGCGAGATCGTCGCCGCGAACATCCTGGGCGAGCCGCGCGAGGCCAGCTACGAGGCGATCCCCGACGTGGTGTACACCGACCCGCAGGCGGCCGCCGTCGGCGCCGCGGAGGGACCGTTCACCGCGAGCGTCCCCGTCAACGAAGTGGCCAAGACGGCCACCTATACCACCGCCTACGCCAGCGCCAACGGCTTCCTGACCCTGGTGTCCGACGGGGAGCGGCTGACCGGTGCCTACGCCCTTGGCCCCGAAGCAGGAGAATGGCTGCAGCAAGCCACGCTCGCGATCCGCGCCCGCGTGCCGCTCGACGTGCTGCGCGATGTCATCCAGCCCTTCCCGACCTTCGCCGAGATCTACGTCGACGCGCTCAAAGCCCTGCGCGTGCAGATCAGGGCCGCGCGCTCGCCGCACCCGGCATAAGCCGGCGCAAGGAGGTCATGACGAGGTCATGACGGGCCGAAACCCGCGTCGCGCAGCATCCGGCGCAGGTCCACGACCAGCTGCGTGTCGATGTCCTTGCCAGCCGGAGGTTCGAGGAACTCCTGGTCGGTCCCGATGTGGACTTCGACCTTGCCGTCGTGCCGGACGGAAACCGTGCCGACGGCTTCCAGCAACGACATCACCGCACGCCACTCGATGTTGTGGCTCGTGGGATGCTCGAAGATCTGGCGGAGCGTATCCCGATGGCGGTTGTCGAGGTGTTCGGGCTCAGGCGATGTCATGCTCTGACCCTATCGCCGCCGAGTCGGGCGACCCGGCGGACCCGTGCGTGCCAGCCGGACGAGGGGAATGATCCCCGTATGGACGATGCCGAGCTTCCGGCGATACCGGTGTCCGCCGGAGCGCTGATCTTCGATCGGGCGGGACGGCTGCTGATCCTGAAGCCGACCTACAAGTCGGGCTGGACGATACCCGGCGGCGTCATGGAGGCGGACGGTGAGACGCCGTGGCAGGCATGCCGGCGGGAGGTCCGCGAGGAGTGCGGCATCGAGGTCCGCACCGGCCGGCTGGCCTGCGTCGACTTCCACCCCGGCCGTCCGGGACACCCCGGCGGCATCCGCTTCCTGTTCGACTGCGGGCCAGCCGACGACGCGGCCCTGGCCGCGATCAAGCTGCAGCCCGAGGAGATCGCCGAGTACCGGCTCGTCCCGCTCGATGCCGCGCTCGAGCTGCTCAGGCCGCCGATCAGGCGCCGCGTGCACGCCGTGTCGGGGCGCCGCGAATGCGTCTACCTGGAGGACGGCCATCCAGTCTCCGCGGTCAGCTAGGCTCCCGGCGGCCCGCGGACAGGGGCTATCGTTCGGACATGACGATCGTGAGCGGAGCCGGCGTCGTCGTCACCGGCGGTGGCGGCGGGATCGGGCGGGCGATGGCGCGCAGGCTCGCGGCCGGCGGCGCCCGTGTGGTGGTGAACGACCTGAACCCCGATGCGGCCGCGGCGGTCGCGGAAGAGATCGCGGGCATAGCCGTCCCCGGCGACACCGGGACGGAAGAAGGCGTGCGCCAGATCCTCGAGACCGCCGACGAACATCTCGGCGGGATCGACATCTACTGCTCCAACGCGGGCATCGGCGCCGGCACCGGGCCGGAAACCCCGGACGACGTGTGGCAGCGGGTGTGGGAGGTCAACACGCTGGCCCACGTCCGCGCGGCGCGGATCCTGCTTCCTGGCTGGCTGGCGCGCGGGCGGGGGACGTTCGTCGTCACCGCGTCGGCGGCTGGCCTGCTGTCGATGCTGGGCTCGGCGCCGTACTCGGTGACCAAGCACGCGGCGGAAGCGTTCGCGGAGTGGCTCGCGGCGACCTACGCGCACCGCGGCCTGGCCGTGCACTGCGTCTGCCCGCTGGGCGTGCGCACCCAGATGCTCGCCGACTCGGGGCGCCCCGGCCAGGTCTTGCTGATGGACAGCGCCATCGAGCCCGAGCAGGTGGCGGACGCGCTGTGGGACGCGATGGCCGAAGGCAGGTTCCTCGTCCTGCCCCATCCCGAAGTCCGCGACTACTACGCCTTCCGCGCCACCGACACCGACAAGTGGCTGCGCGGCATGTCCAGGCTGCAGCAGCGGATCGAGGAGGAGGCAGGATGAAAGCCTGGCAGGTCAGCGGCCACGGAATGCCGCTGGACGTGCTCGAACTGGCCGAAGTGCCACCGCCAGAACCCGGCCCCGGCCAGCTCCTCGTCCGGGTCCTCGCCGCCGCCGCGAACTTCCCCGACGCGCTGCTGTGCCTCGGCACCTACCAGGTCCGCCCGCCGCTGCCGTTCACCCCGGGCGTCGAGTTGTGCGGGGAGGTCGTCGCGGTCGGCGACGGCGTGACGGAGTTCGCCCCAGGCGACCGGGTGATCGGCGGGACCGTGCTGCCCCACGGCGGGTTCGCCGAGTACGCGCTCATGCACGCGGCCGCCACGATGCCCGCGCCCGACGGACTCGACGACGCCGAGGCGGCGCCATTCCACATCACGTACCAGACCGGCTGGTTCGGGCTGCACACCAGAGCCAACCTCGCGGCCGGGGAGACGCTGCTCGTGCACGCCGCGGCTGGCGGCGTGGGCAGCGGCGCCGTCCAGCTCGGCAAGGCGGCGGGCGCCCGCGTGATCGGCGTGGTCGGCGGCCCGGCGAAGGCCCAGGTCGCGCGCGACCTAGGCGCGGACGTGGTGGTGGACCGGTACGAGGAGGACTTCGTGGCGGCCGTCAAGGACGTCACAGGCGGCCGCGGCGCCGACGTCGTCTACGACCCAGTGGGCGGCGACGCGTTCCGCAAGTCCACCAAGTGCATCGCGTTCGAGGGCCGGATCCTGATCGTCGGCTTCGCCAGCGGCGACATCCCGCAAGCCGCGCTGAACCACGCCCTGGTGAAGAACTACTCGATCCTCGGCCTGCACTGGGGCCTGTACCAGCAAAAGGACCCAGCCGCCGTCCGCGCCTGCCACGCGGAGCTGACAAGACTGGTCGCGGCGGGCAAGATCCGCCCGCTGATCAGCGAGCGCCTCCCACTAGCCGACGTCCCGGACGGCATAAGCCGCCTAGCCGGCGGCTCCACGACAGGCCGCCTAGTCTTCCTGCCCTAAGCCTGCGCCGGTGCACCGGCCGGGCGCCGGAACCGGTGTCACGTCAGTCACTGGCGCCCACTTTGCGCCCGTCCGTAGATAACCCGTCGGTTCCCGTATCTTGTGCTGGCTCGTTCCGGGCTTCGGCGGGGCGCGGGGCGCGGGCGAGCCGTTCAGGCGCTACGAAAATGGACGCGGGATAGAAAGTGTAGCTATGGCTACCTGAACTATCCCATGTCTGCGGAAAGGCTCGCCGGACGGCGGCGGCCGCGGCGCGCGCGGTGGCAGCGTGACTGCGGAGCCGGGTGATGCGCGCTGGGCATTGCCGACGGGCTGCGGGCGGCCGCGGGGTGCGGGGCCGGATCGGTGGAGCTGGACAGCAGGGGCCTGTGTGACGTGACCGGCGGCGGCAGCGGGACCGGGTCTTTTCTTTTATCCCGAACGCCCCGTGCCGCCTGCAGGCACCCACGTGACTCGCGCGCCGGGCTAGCCACCTGGGAGTCAGCTCCTGCCACCGGCCGCCGCGTCGAATTGGTCGAGCATAGACGTGATCGTCTCGGTCGATTCGGCGTCGCCTACTATCTCAAGTAGGGCGCTGCTGAACGACTCTTTCCCCAGCTCGCGGCGGCAGTGGGACAGGCGACTCAAGTCGTACCCAGCCTGCGGGGCGCCGAGGCGAAGCCTGATCACCAGCGCCCGGACATGCCAGGCGATGACCGCGGTCGTTGGTTCGCCCCGGTCTTCCTCCAGATCGCCGAGCTGACTGTAGCTGGTGGCCATGCCTGCCTGGTTGCCGATCCGCTCGTCGATGTCGAGGGAGCGCTGGTACTGGCGGGCCGCCTCGTCATAGTCCCCGCGTGCTTGCGCGAGCCTGCCGAGCTGATGGTAGGTGCTGGCCATGCCTGCCTGGTTGCCGATCCGTTCCTTGATGTCGAGGGAGCGCTGGTACAGGCGGCCTGCCTCGTCGTAGTTTCCCGCCATGTAAGCGAGGTTGCCGAGATTCTGGTAGCTGCTGGCCATGTCGGCCTGGTTGCCGAGCCGCTCGTTGAGGTCGAGGGAGCGCTGGTACAGGCGTGCCGCCTCGACATAGTCCTCGCGGTCTTGGGCCAGCGAGCCCAGCTGGTGGTAGCTGGCGGCCAGGCCTGCCTGGTTGCCGAGCCGCTCGTCGATCTCGAGGGAGCGCTGGTACTGGCGGGCTGCCTCGTCATAGTTCCCCTGGGCCTGGGCGAGCCAGCCGAGGTGATGGTAGGTGCTGGCCATGCCGGCCTCGTTGCCGATCCGTTCCTTGATGTCGAGGGAGCGCTGGTACAGCCGGGCTGCCTCGTCGTAGTCCCCCCGGGCCTGAGCGAGCGCGCCGAGATTGTGGTAGTTGCTGGCCATGTCGGCCTCGCCGCCGAGTCGCTCGTTGATGTCGAGGGAGCGCTGGTACAGGCGGGCAGCCTCGTCATAGTCCCCCCGGTGCTGGGCGAGGATGCCGAGCTGGTGGATCCAGGCGGGCTGGCGAGGGGAATCAGCAGGCAGCCGGGCAAGAGTGTCGTGGATCAGTGAGGCTTCCTGATCCCAGGCGCCCCACTCATCAAGCTGGACGACCGCCTCCTCGGTGACCATGGCAGCTGCTTCTGTGTCGCCCGCATGCAGCAGGTGATGACGGGTCTCCAGCAGGTCGTGCAAATCGGCGGTCCGCTCCTGCGGCCAGGCTTGGACCCGCCAACGCCAGTAGGCCGCCGCCTGCAGGTGGGCGTGCGCCAGTCGGCCACCCGGCTCGGTCCCGACGCGCGCGGCGAGTTCGGTCGCGGTCCACCGGTGCACGAAAAACCGCTGCTGTCCCTCGCCTGCCTCCGCGACGCTCAGCAGGCTGGCTGCCTGGCATGCCGCGATCTGCGTGGGCAGCTCAGGCGGTGACCGGAACGGTGGCGCGGGGCGACGGCCAAGTACGGCGAAGTGAGGTGCGAGCTGTGCTTTCACATCAGCGGGGACGTCAGCCAGGTCGAAGGACTCGTCAACCGTGATCCCGGCGGCGGCCAGGATCGTGGAGACCTGCTCCCAGGCGGCGGTGCGGTCAGGGGTCTGCTCGGCGTCGGGATCGTGGCGCCCCGCCTGGAACAGCACCGCGTTCCTGTCGACAGGCTCCCGGTATACCGAGACGCCCAGCAGTAGGTCGGCCGCCCCAGGGATCTGGCCTAGGCGGACGAGCAGGTCATCGAGCAGGACGTCGTCGGCGGCGAGCGCGACGGTCTCGGCCAGGGCAGCGTCAAGGCCGGTGTGCGAATCCAGCCACTTTCGCCGGTCGGCTCCGCTCAGCCGGCGGTCGATCGCCGTGGTGAGCCGTCCGGTGACGTCGGGGTAACGGGCGCTGCCGCCGGATAGCAGCGCGTCCAGGTATTCCAGCGACCGGGGATGTCCGCCGGCCAGCCGCCAGACCTGTTCCAGTTGCGCCGCGTCGAGGCGGTCCAGTGCGGGCAGCGACCAGGCCAGTTTCATCGTCTCCGCCCGCGACAGGGCGCCGAGCTGCCGGAAAGACAAGGACTGCTCCGCGCCCCCGGGCAGGGTAAACCGATATCTGCAGGTGATCAGCAGCCGGCTGAGCCCCGGGTCCACCGCCCAGGCGCCAAACAGGGCGCCAAGCACTTCGTCCCGCACGTCATAGCCCGGCCCTTCGGGACGCAGGTTGTCCTCGAAGTTGTCGAGCAGCAGCAGGATCGGCACCTGGTCAAGCACGAAACGCCGTAGCACCGCGAACCGGTCCTGCCAGCTCACATCGGCCCGTGCGACGACATCAAGCGCCCGCATCGCCTCGGTGGTGTCCTGTCCGCTGCTGACAAGCAGTTCGCGGCGGATGATGGTGATCACCTCACCGAGCAGGCCTTCCAGGGTGAGCGGGCCGGCCAGGCTGATCAGCACCCGGCCCGGCTCCCGGTCGGCCACGCGGCCGACGAGTTCGGCGGCAAGGGTGGTCTTGCCTGTCCCGCCGATGCCGCAGATCACGATCCCCGCCGTCCCGGGACCGGTCAGCTCGGCCGGCCAGTGCCGCTGCTCGGGCCGGCGGCCGACGAAGTACCAGTCGTCCCGGTCGGCCAGCCCCGCGACCCGCGGACGCGCGGGCCGCCGCAACGCTCCCGTGCTCTTCGCGGGATCCAGTACCTGAACCGAGCCAGCCGCGGCAAGCACGGTCACCGCGGCCCATTCGCCAAGCCCGGCCAGCAGGTTGTCCCGCGGGCTCGCGGAGGTTTCCAGCTCGGCCTGGACCTGGCGTCGCGCCTGTGACAGGGCCGCGATCACGTCCGGTTCGGCGGCCTGGGCGAGGGTGCCGTAGACCCGGGCGAGCAGCCTGGTGGCGTAGGTGTCGGTGATCGATGATTCGGTGGCGATCACCGCGGCGGCGCCGTGATGGCACAGTCGCGCCGCGAACGAGGTCCCGTCCTGGCTGGCGGCGGCGTCGGTGTAGCAGGCCGACAGAGTGATCACTGGCGGCATCTGCCCGGGCGGTACCGCCTGGTCGACGAACTCGTCGGCGGTCACCGGGCGGGCGGTCCCGTCGTCCTTCTCGAGGTACAGCCTGCCGGGGGAGCCGTGCCCTGAGATGTGCAGCACATGGACCGGGCCGCGCTCGAGTTCGGCGCGGATCGCCTCAGGCGTCGCGAACGGCACGACGCGCACGTCGGCGGCGTCTTGCCTGGCGGCGCGGACCGCGGCCAGCACGTTGCGCAGTTCCCGCTCGTAGTCAAGCACGCCTCCGCCGCCGGTATCGGGAGCCGCGATCGCTACCACGATCCGCAGCGGCCCAGGCCGCAGCCGTGACAGCGCCGTCGCCGTTTTCCTGTAGACGCTGACCAGGGGGTGCAGAGCCAGCGGGCCGCGGCCGTCGGGGCGGGGCAGCGCCTCCCACGGCAGCCCGGTCAGCTCCGCGGGCACGGCCAAGCCGACGCGCACCGGCTGATGCTCAAGTTCCGCCGCCGCCAGCACCCTGCCCAGCGCGTCGCGCACCGCGTCAGGCAAGAACGCCTCGCCAAGCAGTCGGCTCGCCCGCTCCAGCGACACGCCCTCGGTGACAGCCGCCGTCGCGGTGTCGGAGCGAACCGGCAACCCGGCCCGGTCTCGTTCCCGGCGGATCTCGTACACGGCTTCGGCGAGGCCTGACCGGACGCCTCGGTGATCGGCCGCTACGTTCACGCCCGCCCCGGTCAGGCGCACCTGCTCAGCGGTCACCGTCAGTACGAGGTCAGCCGGCCCGGCCAGCCGCAGCCGCTCCACCGTGACCTCAGCGATCCCGTCGAGGAGCACCGCCAGGTCCTCCGCCCGGGCCACCCACACCGTGCCGGCGAGCCACCCGTCCGCCGTGTTGTAGCGGCCGGAGACCACACCCGCCACCGAGCCGTCGCTGTCCCGGATCACTGGCGCGCCGCTCATCCCAGGGAGCACATCGCTTGAGGTCAGCCGGCCCACCGGGATCGCGTTGTCGCGGGTCGTCCCGCCCGCCCATACACCGGGCGCGTTCAGGTACCGGTAACCGCGGCCGGGATCGTCGGGCACCACGTGCCCAGTCACCGTGACCGGAGTGCGCAGCGGCACCTGATCGGTCACCGCGAGCGGCCCCGCCACCGTGGGCAACTGGCTGTCCGACGTCAGGACGGCCAGGTCTCGCAGGGCGTCCACGCGCGCGACAACCGCGGCGAAGGGCTCGCCGCCACCCAGTGGATCGACCGTGATCTCGGCGCCCTCGTCAGGCGCGCCGATGTCGTCAAGGACGTGCCAGGCGGTCGCGAGTACGCCTGGCGCGACCTGAAAACAGGTCCCCACCGGGTCGCCGTCGCCATCAAGCACCCGTCCCAGGTACTCCGGCACCTGCCCGTTCACGATGCCCCCATCCCCGAACCCGCCCACGACGAGCGCCGCCACCCGTCAGGCCCGCGCGTCCATAACTGACGATAGTCCAGCCAATCCTGCGATGTCACCGCATACACAGGCAGCGATGCCACTGGGCAGCCGCCACCCTTCGTTCGGGATAAAGGGCTAAGGAATGTCGGTGCCGGTGCTTATCGTGGCGCCATGGGACGGGACGGGACTGGGGACGAGATAGCGGCGGCGCTGGACCCCGACGGGCTTGAGCGGCTGCGGGCTGGCCGGCGGCTTCTCGCGGAGCTTCAGGCAGCGCATGAGTCACCCGAGGCCACGCTGGAGCGCGGGCGCGCGGCGAGCGCCACGCCGCCGTCCGACGACCCGGCGCAGGACGGGCCGGGCGCGCTGCTCGGCATGATCTTCGGCATGTTGGGCGGGTCGCTGAGGTCCAGTCCGATCTTCGACGTGTCGAGCGTGGCCGCGGGACTGGACGCGGAGAGCGCACGACGCGTGCTGTTCGCCGCGGCCGCTCAGCTGGCTTCTGGGACCACGACCTACTTTTCGTTCGCCGAGCTGATCACCGGTGAGCTGGCCGGCCGGGACCTGGGAATGACGCTGGCCGACGTCCGGCTGCTCGCCGCGGTCAGCGCGCCGTCAGAGCGAGCGCCGGACATCGGGATCTCGGTCGTCGCCGAGGAACCGTTCGGGCTGATGCTCGACAACGTCGAGCGGCTGCTGGGCGCCGGCGCGCCGGGAGCCGCGGAGCTCGCGGAGGCCGCGGCGGCGCAGGCGGCCGGGTGGAATGTGAAGTCGGTCAACCGGTACTCGCAGGAGGTAGCGCACGAACCACCGCTCGCCGGTCTGCGGGACCGGGCGCTCGCGGTTGCCGGGTACCCGCCCCCGCCCCGTTTCGAGGGGCCGGTGGGGCTCTCAGACGGCTGGGGACTGGCCGCGGCCCGGTGGCTCGGGCCGGCCGAGGACTGGCCGGCTGGCGCCGCCGAGCTGCTGGCGCACTGCGTGCAGCCAGCGGCGAGCCGCCCGTCGGGCCGCTGGCAGCAGGTCTGCCGACGGCGGCTGGACGCTGTCGCAGACCCGGGCGCGCTGCTGCGCGGCCTGCTCGGCCTGCTGGCCACCGCGCCGCCTGCCCGCTTCCTGTCCGGCAACCGGGCCGAAGACCTGCTTGTCGACGGCAACGAACCGCTGCTGAAGGGCCTGCTGTGGGCGGCGGGGGTGCTCGACCCGGACTGGCTGCCGGAGGTCGCGCGCGCTGCCGGTGTGCGCTGCCTGCGGCTGGCGGCCGGTTCCCGGTTCCACGACACCGCGGTGCCCGGGGAGAAGATCCCCTTCGCGTGCTTCCACGCGCTCACGCTGTCCGGTTCCGACGCGGCGCTGATGGCGCTGGCCAGGACCGGGCGGGCGACGACGAGCCGCGGCGTGCACAGGCAGCTGGAGAAGATGCTCGCCGAGGCGGCGCAGCGGCGCGGCCTGGCCACGGCCGCCCTCATGGACGGGCTGCTGCCGGACCACGGCTTGTCCGCGGCCGGGCACGCCGAACTAGCACCTGGCTGGGTGATCGCCCTGGATGATCGCGCCGGGGCGGTGCTCACCGGGCCGGAGGGTGACACGGAACCCGCTGGCGCCGCCGAGTCGCTGACTGACCTGCGTGCCACCGTCGCGCTGGCGCGGGCGCAACTGGAGGCGATGTTCGGGACGCTGCGCGAGCTGCACGTCGCGGACTTCATCGAGAACTACCTCAAGCACCCGGTTCGCGCATGGCTGGCGACCCGGCTGGTGTGGGAGTTCCGGCCGCTGCCTGGCGAGACCAGCCCGGTGATCACCGGATTCCCCGATCCCGCCGGGCAGACAGTCCTGGTTCCTGAGGGCGTGGTGCCGCTGCCGTCGCCATGCCTGGTCCGGCTGGCGCACCCGGTGCTGCTCGACGCCGCTGAACTGCGGCGGCTGCGCTCACTCGCGGCGCGGTCGCGCATCGACCAGCCGGTCCGGCAGTTGTGGCGGGAGACGTTCCGTGTGTCGGCCGCCGAGCGCGAGTCCGGAGCGGAATCCGCCCGGTACGCGGGGCACGTGCTGCGGTTCAAGCAGTGCTACGGGCTCGCCCGATCCCGCGGCTGGGGCGGCGGTTTCCTCTATGCCGGATACGACGGCGGGCAGGACGCCATCGCGCGCAAGGACTACCCGCACGCCGGGCTGCGCGCCTCCTGGGTACTCGAGGAGGCCGACATGCAAAGCCCCCTCGGCCCTGGCGGCCGCTACGACACGGGCGGCCCCACGGTGGAGCTCTGCCTGACCGGAGAGATCGCGTTCTCGGCTCTCGACGACATCGTCCCTGTGCCGGTCCCGCTCGCTGATGTGCCGGCCGAGGTCTTTTCCGAGACGATGCGTGACATCGACCTGGTCGTGTCGGCCGCCACCGTCGCGAACGATCCGGCCTGGATCGAGCGCTACAGCGGGCGACGGCTGCTTGACGCCTACTGGTACCGGATGGCCGCGGGCGGGACCGACTCCTTGCGGGCGGCGCGGCGGGAGGTGCTCGCCTCGGTGTACGGGACGCCAGGCGACCGGTACACCCTGACCGAGACGGACCTGGAGGTCCGCGGCTCGCTCGCCACCTACCGGATCGACCTCGCCACCGCGAACGTGCGAATGGAGCCATCCGGCAAGTGGCTGTCCTTCGACAGCAGGCCTCCCGAAGACGCCTACCGCTACGCCTGGCAGCAGATGGCCGCGCTGGACGACGACGAGATAGTGCAGCGCATCCTGGTCCGCGCCGCCATCCTCGCCGACGACGAACTGCTGGCAGGCCGCAAGCTGCTAAAGCAGATCCGCGGATAGCGCTGGGTTGCTCTCCTGTACGCCGTTTGGGATCTCGATGGTATCGTTTTCCCATGGAAGCTGTCGTTGACCAGGCCGGCCGCATCGTGCTGCCCAAGCCCATCCGCGACGCGCTCGGCTTGCTCCCTGGCACGAAGGTTGACATCACTCCATACGGTGCGGGCGTGCAGGTTGTCCCGGCAGGCCGCACCGCACGCCTGGTTGAGGAAAACGGCGTGCTCGTCGCGGCCGGCGAAACGCCTGTCGATGACGACGTGCTCTTCGCGCTCATCGACGCGGGCCGTAAGTGACAGTCGCCATCGACACGAGCGTCGCAGTCCCGCTCCTCGTCCGCTCGCATCACGAACACGCGGCTGTCGTGCGCTGGTGGGACGGCCAGGAAATCGCGCTGAGCGGTCATGCGCTCGCGGAGACCTATTCCGTTCTCACGAGGTTGCCTGGCGATGCGCGACTGGCACCCGCCGATGCCGCACGGCTGCTGAACGCCCGCCTCGGTTCCCCGCTGCTGCTCAGTAATGCCCGCACACGTAAGCTGCCGGAAACGTTGAGCCGCCTCGGCATCGCCGGCGGCGCCGTCTATGACGCGCTGGTGGCACTGGCCGCCAGAGAGCACGGAACAGCTCTCGCTACCCGGGACGCGCGGGCACGCGCCACATATGACGCGGTCGGCGTCAAGGTCATCATCGTCACCTAACGGCTCGACCGGACGACCGCGACGTCCCTGATGATCACGGTTCATGATGGAGCTGTGGAGCAGTACCTGAAAGCGTGGCGGCCCGGCACAGTCGAGATGACC
>Ga0335073_10005389_pt1 | contig 17947 bp, 17 predicted proteins | sample Lox_Sample_22_FD_207093 | JGI IMG/M metagenome (GOLD analysis project Ga0335073, IMG submission 207093) | Soil microbial communities from Loxahatchee National Wildlife Refuge, Florida, United States - Lox_Sample_2.2 | ecosystem: Environmental > Terrestrial > Soil > Wetlands | place: USA...
GCAGCGCGGATGCGGCGCGCTGCGCGAGGCCGGTCGCGACGCAATGCGCCGCCGCCATCCACAGCGAGGTACCCTGCGCGCGCGCGGTGTCGCGCACGAGGTCGAGCGTCTTCGCGCCGATTCCGCGCGGCGGCAGATTCACCACGCGCTCGAACGAGGCATCGTCGCCGCGGCTCGCGACCAGGCGCAGATACGCGAGCGCATCCTTGATCTCGGCGCGCTCGAAGAAGCGCAAGCCGCCGTAGACGCGGTAGGGCATGCGCGCATTCAGGAACGCTTCCTCGAAGACCCGCGACTGCGCGTTGGAACGGTACAGCACCGCAACCTCGCTGCGCAGTCCGCCCTGCTCCACCCACTCGCGGATCCGGTTGACCACGAAATCGGCTTCGTCACGCTCGTTGAACGCCGCATACAGCTTGACGCGCTCGCCGTCCGCGCCGCTGGTCCACAGGGTCTTGCCGAGACGGCCCGCATTGTGCGCGATGAGCGCATTGGCCGCCTTCAAGATGTTGCCGGTCGAGCGGTAATTCTGCTCGAGCTTGTAGAGCGCGGCCTGCGGATAGTCGCGGCGGAACTGGTTCAGGTTCTCGACGCGCGCGCCGCGCCATCGGTATATCGATTGATCGTCGTCGCCGACCGCGAACAACAAGCCCGCGGGACCCGCGAGCAGCGTCAGCCAGCGATACTGGATCGCGTTCGTGTCCTGGAACTCGTCCACCAAGACATGCCGGAAGCGCGTGCGGTAGTGCTGCAGGAGCGAGGGATTGTTCTGCCACAGCTCGTAGGCGCGCAGCAGAAGCTCGGCGAAATCCACGACACCGCCGCGCTGGCACGCTTCCTCGTACGCCTGATAGATCTTGATCAACTGGCGGCGCGTCGGATCGCCCTCGTCCTTGAGCTGCTTGGGCCGCAGCCCCTCGTCCTTCTGTGAGTTGATGAACCACAAGATCTCGCGCGGCACCCAGCGAGTCTCGTCGAGGTCGAGCGCCTTCAGCACCTTGCGCAGGAGCCGAGCCTGGTCCTCGGCATCGAGGATCTGGAAGCTCTGCGGCAGGCCCGCCTCGCGCCAGTGAAGACGCAGCAGACGGTGCGCGAGCCCGTGAAAGGTGCCGATCCACAGCGCCCCGCCGGGGTGGCCCAGCAGCGCCTCGATGCGCCGGCGCATTTCCGCCGCCGCCTTGTTGGTGAAAGTCACCGCGAGGATGCTATGCGGCGATGCGCGCTCGACTTCGATCAGCCACGCGACCCGATGCACCAGGACCCGCGTCTTGCCGCTGCCGGCGCCGGCAAGGATGAGCGCCGCGCCCAACGGAGCCGATACCGCTTGCCGCTGCGCCTCGTTCAGCCCCTCGAGCAGATGAGAATGATCCATAGGGGCGCGGATTGTACTGTAGTGCGGCGGCTCGCGAAGCCCGCGGAACGCTTATCTCAGCGATCACCGCAAGTTACGCGCGGCGGCCACGCGCGGCGGGCTCCTCGGCAAACTCGATGAGGGCGAGCACCAGCGACAGTACCACCGGGCCCACCACGATGCCGATGGCGCCGAAGGCGGGAATGCCGCCGAGAACCCCGACGAAAATCGCAAGCGTCGAGATGCGCGCGCGCCCCGAGATGAGGAGCGGCCGCAATACGCTCTCGAGTCCGCTCAGCATCAAGCCCCAGGCCAGCATGAAGATGGCGAAACCCCAGCGGCCCTGATAGAGGAGCCAGCCCACCGCGGGTACCCAGACGATGGACGCGCCGCCCACCGGCAGCATCGACAGGAGCGCGGCCAGCACGCCGAACACCACGGGCGATGCGAGCGATGCGATCGCGAAACCGACGCCCACGAGGAAACCTTGCGTGAGCGCCGTCAGGGTGATGCCGAGGACGATCGCCCGGGTCACGTCCGAGAGCTGGCGGAACAAGCGGTCCTTGCGGGCATCGTCCAGCGGGATGAGGCCGCGCGCACGCGCGAGCATGCGGTCCCCGTCGCGCAGGAAAAAGAACAGGAGGCAGAGCATGATGGAGAATGCCACCAGGGATCCGAGCGCCCCGAGGAACACCCAGCCCGAGAGGCCGGCCGCGCGTTGCAGGGCCTCCTGCGAGGCGGAGATCACCCACGACCGTACTTGATCGGCCGAAATCCCGGCGTGGGCCTGCAACCACGCGTTGGCACGCGCGATCAGAGGAAACTGCGACAGGTCCGAGAAGCTCTTGATGTCGAGGTCGCGTGCGCGTTGCTGCAGCATGCGCACCAGCGTGGAGACCTGCGAGACGAACTCCACCGACAGCGCCGAGAGCGGCAGCAGTATCACGATCGGCGTGAACACCGTGAGCACGCCGGCCGCGCGCGCGTCGCCGCGCAGCCGACGGCGCAGCTTGAGGTTCAACGGATAGAGGAGGAATGCGAGAAACGCCGCCCAGCTCATGGCGTTGAAGAAGGGCGCGAAGATTCGCAGCAGCGCGTAGCCCAGCAGGGCTGCGACCACCAGTCCGAAGATGCGCGAATAGAAGGTCGATTGCGACGGCATGCGCGCATCCTATCATCGCGCCTCGCGGCGCGGCGCCGCTGCGCAAGCCGCATCGATTCCTGTAGCATGGAACGCCTCTCGCGAGCTTGAGGAGGGAGCCGCAGATGAGTTCGATCAGGGTCAATGACGAATCGCTCCAAGTCGATGCGGCGCCGGATACCCCTCTTCTGTGGGTGCTGCGCGATCATCTCGGAATGACCGGCACCAAGTACGGCTGTGGCATGGCCTTGTGTGGCGCCTGCACCGTGCATGTCGACGGCGTGGCGGCGCGATCCTGCGTGCTGCCGCTCGGCGCGCTCGAGGGCAAGAGCATCCTCACCATCGAGGGTCTTTCGAAGGACAAGAGTCAGGCCGTGCAACGCGCCTGGATCGAGCTCGACGTGCCCCAGTGCGGTTACTGCCAGTCCGGCCAGATCATGTCGGCGGTGGCGCTGCTCAAGAGCAACCCCGCGCCGAGCGATGCCGACATCGACGCGGCGATGGCCGGCAACATTTGCCGCTGCGGCACCTATCCGCGCATCCGCAAGGCGATCCACCGCGCCGCGCAGCTGCTCTCGGCGCAGGAGCAGCCGACATGAGTCGGGTGCGCGGCGCGGCGGGCGCGGGCACAGGCGCGGGCACAGGCGCGGGCACAGGCGCGGCGACCGATCCGGCGCGGCGCGAATTCTGCCGGCGCTCCGTGGCGCTCGGCGGCGGCCTCGTGCTGGCACTCGCGCTGCCGGCGTACGCGGCCCGCAAATCGGCGCCCTCGCAGAGCCAGCTGAATGCATGGCTCAAGATCGGCACGGACGACTCGATCACCGTGCTCGTCGATCGCTCGGAGATGGGACAGGGCGTGTATACGGCATTGCCGATGCTGCTCGCCGAGGAGCTCGAGGTCGACCTGGCGCGGATCGAGATCGTGGCCGCGCCGGTCGGCGATGCGTACGTCAACCAAGCCAACGGGGGCCAGGTCACGGGCACCAGCAACAGCGTCACCGACGCCTGGGAGAAGCTGCGCACCGCCGGCGCCCAGGCGCGTACGCTGCTCACGACCGCCGCGGCGCAGCGCTGGCACGTCGAGCCCGGCCGCTGCCAGGCTCGCGACGGCCGCATCGTCGGTCCCTCGGGCCGCTCGCTCTCCTATGGCGAGCTCGCCGAGGCCGCCGCCAAGTTGCCGGTGCCGAAAGGCGTTGCGCTCAAGCCGAAGAGCGAGTACCGCCTGATCGGTCGTCCGCTGCCGCGTCTCGACACCCCGGGCAAGGTCGACGGCAGCGCGGAGTTCGGGCTGGACGTGCGCTTGCCCGGCATGCTGTACGCGGTGATCGCCCTCCCGCCCACTCTCGGCGGCAAGGTGGTCTCGGTGAACTCCTCGAAAGCACAGGCGCTGCCCGGCGTACGCCGGGTGCTGCCCACGCCGGGCGGCGTGGTCGTGGTGGCCGATCACTTCTGGCAGGCGCTCAAGGCGCGCAAGGCACTCGAGATCGCCTGGGACGGAGGCGCCGGTGCGGCGCTCGACAATGCCGCCATCTCGGCGCTGCTCGCAAAGGCCGCGGGCGCGGGTGCCGGGCTTTCGGCCAAGAAAACCGGCGATGTGGCCGCGGCGCTCAAGAGCGCCGCCAAGACCTTCGCGGCGGTCTACGAGCTGCCGATGCTGGCGCACGCCACCATGGAGCCCATGAATTGCACGGCCGACGTGCGTGAGGGCCGCTGCGATCTGTACGTCGGCACGCAGGTGCAGCAGTCGGCGCAGATGGCCGCCGCGGACGCGGCGGGACTCAAGCCGGACGCCGTGAGCGTCCATACCACGTTGCTCGGCGGCGGCTTCGGGCGGCGGCTCGAGGTCGATTTCATTCCCGCGGCGGTGGCGGCCTCGAAGGCGCTCGCGGCGCCGGTCAAGCTCGTCTGGACGCGCGAGGACGACATGACGCACGATCTGTTCCGCCCGCCGGCGCGCGAGCAGATCACCGGCGCGCTCGATGCCGCGGGCAAGCTCAGCGCCTGGCGTTTACACATCACGAGTCCCTCGATCACGGCGCGCTTCGATCCGACCAACAAGGACCCGTTCGATTCGGTGATCGAGTACGTGCAGAACTATCCGTACGCGGTGCCCAACTTCGAGCTCAGTTTCACGCGCCAGGAGATCGGGCTCGACGTCGGTTACCTGCGCTCGGTGAGCCATGCGCCGAACTGCTTCGCCGTGGAGAGCTCGATCGACGAGCTCGCCGCCTTGGCGTCCAAGAACCCGCTCGACTTCCGCCTCGAGCTGCTCGCCGGCAAGCCGCGGCACTTGAACGTGGTGCAGCTTGCGGCACGCCACGCGGGCTGGGACCGGCCGTCCGCCGGCCGATTTCTCGGCCTCGCGTTCATGGAAGGCTACACCTCGGTCATCGCCCAGATCGCCGAGATCTCGCTCGAAGCGGGGCGGATCAAGGTGCACAAGATCACCTGCGCGGTCGATTGTGGCGAGCTCGTGAACCCGCGCATCGTCGAGTCGCAGATCGAGAGCGGCATCGTGTTCGGGCTCAGCGCCGCGCTCTGGGGCAACGTGACGCTCGAGGCGGGCCGGGTGCGCGAAACCAACTTCCATAGTTACCGGGTTCTGCGCAGCAACGAGCTGCCCGCCATCGAGGTGATCCTGGTGCCGGGCGATGCGACGCCGGGCGGGATCGGCGAGCTCGCCGTCGGCCCCGTGGCGCCGGCGATCTGCAACGCGCTCGCGAGCGCCACCGGCAAGCGCCTGCGCAGCCTGCCGATCGCCGCGCACGGGTTCGCGTGAGCTCCTCTAGACCGGAAACAGCAGGTAGTGGTCGGCGATGAGCGCGGCGAACAGCAGCATGAGGTAGGTGATCGAGAAGCGGAAGGTGCGCATCGGCAGCTCCGGCCGCGTGTGCGCGCTGCGCTTCAGCGCCAGCACGTAATAGAGGAACCGCGCATCGAGCGCGATGGCCACCGCCAGGTAGATGAGGCCGCTCATGCCGGCGAGCACCGGCAAGATCGTGATCACCACGAGCAGGATCGTGTAGAGCACGATCTGCAAGCGCGCGAACTCGATTCCATGCGTCACCGGCAGCATCGGGATGCCCACCTTGGCGTAGTCGTCGCGGCGCGCGATGGCGAGCGCCCAGAAGTGCGGCGGCGTCCAGGTGAACACGATGCAAAACAACAGCAGCGCGTGCGGATCGATGGTATGGGTGACGGCCGCCCAGCCGAGCACCGGGGGAGCCGCGCCGGCGGCGCCGCCTATCACGATGTTCTGCGGGGTCGCGCGCTTGAGCCACAAGGTGTACACGATCGCATAGCCGATCAGCGAGCCGAACGTCAGAGTCGCGGTCAGTGCTCCCACCGTCGGCCACAACACCAGCATGGAGAGGATGCCGAGCGCGCTCGCGAATGCGAGCGCCGGGCCGGCGGCGAGCTGGCCGCTCGGCAGCGGGCGCCCGCGGGTTCGCGCCATTTGCTGGTCGATGCGGCGGTCGAGCACGTGATTGAAGGCGGCCGCGGATCCCGATGCGAGCGCGATTCCGAGCGTTCCAAACATGAGCGCCGGCAGCGGCACCATGCCCGGCGAGGCAAGCACCATGCCGACGATCGCGGTGAACACGATCAACAAGCTGACCTTGGGCTTGGTGAGCTCGAGGTAATCGCGCCAGCTGGGCGCGCGCGCAAGGGCGAAATTGTCCGGCAGGCTCGACACGTCGCTAGACTACCATGCCGGGCGCGGGCACGGTCTTTGACGCGGCTGCTGTATTTGCCCCGGCAGGCCGCAGCGCCCGCAGCAGGGTGACGTTGACGAGCACGAGAAAGGCCGCACCGGCATTGTGCAGCGTCGCGAGCGCGAGGGGCATGCCGAAGTGCACCATGCTCACGCCGATCGAGATCTGAGCGAGCACGCCCAGTATCAGTAAAGCACCGACCCCGCGTAGGCGCCTGCCGCTCGAGCGCGCATACGCCACGAGCCCGACAGTGATCAGCGCGACCCCCGTGACCATCGCGCCCAGCCGATGGGTGACATGAATCGCGACCCGCGCGGGATCCGACAGGACGCCGCCCTCGTAATCGATCCCGAGCCCGCGCCACAGTACGAACGCATTGCGGTAGTCCATGGGCGGCCACCAGGAGTGCCGGCAGGTCGGGAGGTCCGGGCAGGCGACCGCAGCGTAATTGCTGCTGGTCCATCCGCCGAGCGCAATCTGCAGCGCCAGGATCGCGAAGCCCGCGACGGCGTACTGCGCGAGACCCGACTCGGAAGCGGTCAGCGGCCGCCGGTCGGGAGCGAGCGATAACCACCACAGGAGCCCCAGAGTCGTGAGACCCCCGAGGAGGTGAGAGGTGACGATCAAAGGCTGCAGCAGCAGCGTGACGGTCTTCATGCCGAGCGTCCCCTGGACGCACACGATGAGAAAGAGGAGCGCCGCCGGCTTCACGGGCTGCGCGGGATCGCGCCGGTTGAGCCATGCCATGACGAGGAGCGCGGCCACCACGGCCCCCAGCGTGCTCGCGAAGTAACGGTGCACCATCTCGTGCACGGCCTGCGCAAAGTGGTGCGTGGTCTGCGGGAACACGTGTCCGTAACATCCCGGCCAGTCCGGACAGCCCAGCCCGGCATCGGTGAGGCGCACCCAGGCGCCCAGCACCACCACGCACGCGGCCAGCAGAGCCCCGGCGCGTGCCAGGCGTCTGAACCACTGCAGCCGATGCTCTTGCGCTGTCATGGCCATGGATTCTCCCTCAGCCGACGTGCGAAAGACCGAGCAGGCGCTTGAGATCCTCGAGCATCCCGTTCGGCGATGCACCGGGCGCGTACCACATCATGACGTTGCAGAGCGGGTCGACGATGTAGGTGCGCCCCGCCACCGCCGGATCGTCCTCCGCGGTGAGCTTGAGCAGAGCGAGGAGCGGCGCTGCGGCCTGCGTTTGTCGCACGACGATGAGGTCCGCCTGCTGCGCCCGAAAGAAGTCGAGGTCGTCCGGCTCGCCCTGCGCCAGGAACACCCGTTGGACGCGGTCGTCCTCTCGCAGCAGCGCTCGCACCTGGCGCGAGCTCAGGAGCGCCGCGCGGCACGCATCCGCGCACTCCGCGGGTCCGAGGTAGAGCAGCGTCCATTTGCCCTTGAAGAGGTCAGAGTGAGCGCCGCCGCCGCTTGCCGCAGCGGTCCCGGCGCGCGGCGCCAGTCGCGGCAGCGAGAGCTCGGGAATGGGCCGCGGCGGCTGGATCAGCGTGCCGTGGTTCACGCCCCGGACCGGGTGCCAGTGCAGCCCGTAATAGACATAGAACGCGAGCAGCACCGGCGCGAGAAAGAGGAGCGCCAGGCCGATCAGGGCGAGACGCTGTCGGCGCAGCGGGTTAGGCGCGCTCACCGCGGTCCTCTCTCGCTTGGCGCAGGACCCTCAGCGTCGCGGCGCAGGTTCGTCAGCACATAGATCACCGCGAGGGTCAGCGCGAGGCCGAACCACTGGGCCGCATAGGCGAGATGGCGCATGGGCGGAAATCCCGGCGCCCGCCATTCGCGCAGGTACCCGTCGGGCTCGCCGGGATCGAGCAGCACGAGCGCTCCGGCGCCGCTCCAGGGGCTCTCGCCCAGCAAGCGGGCGATCTCATCGTGCGTTGGGAAGCTCGCGACCACGGGGTAGGGCGGCGCGAGCGGCGCTCGCTGTCCGAGTTCGAGGCCGGCGCGCGGCAAGGCGTCGATACGGCCGCGCAGCTCGCGCACGTTCTGCGCCACGGCGATCCGCGGCAACTTGGCGCGGCTCGTGCCGAGCGGGACCCAGCCGCGGTTGACCAGGATCCAGCCGCCGCCGCCGGACAGCGAGAAGGGCGTGATCACATAGTATCCCGCCTGGTCCCGCGCGTTGCTCATGTTGTCGATCAGGATCTGGCGCGTCGAGTCGTAGCTGCCCATCGCCTGCACGTGCTGGTAGCGCGGCAGCGGGCCGGTATCCCGCTCGATGATGCGCGTCACGTCCGCGCCGGCCGCGAACATCGCGTCGAGCGCCTGCTTCTCATGGGCACGGTGCAATTGCCAGCGGCCCAGCAGAATGAGCCCCGCAATCAGCAGGATCGTCAGCGAGGTCGTGAACAGGCGTGGTTGGAAGATGCGGGAGCCGATTCGGATGGGCACGATATACTCGAAGCACTACCTCTAGAGGCCCGGACACGTGGAATTCAGATATCTGATCATTCTGATGCTGGTGCTGATCATCGGCAGCCTGGGCAAGGCCTTGTATCATCTCTCGAGCAACAGGCCGCAGGACAGCCGCAAGATGGTCAAGGCCTTGACCTGGCGGATCGGCCTTTCGGTCGGCCTGTTCGTGCTCTTGATCCTGGCCTACTACCGCGGCTGGATATCGCCGCAGGCAGGCCGCTGAGCGCGCGGCCGGCTCGCCTCAGCCGCCTTTACAGCCAGTAGACGAAACAGAACAGGCCGAGCCAGACCACATCGACGAAGTGCCAATACCAGGCCACGGCCTCGAAGGCGAAATGGCGGCGCGGCGTGAAGTGGCCGTTCAGCACCCGGAACCAGATCACGGTCAGCATGATGGCGCCGATCGTGACGTGCAGGCCGTGAAACCCGGTCAGCATGAAGAAGGTCGAGCCGTACACGCCGGTCCCGAGCTGCAAGCCGAGCTCGGTGTAAGCCTCGTGATATTCGTGCGCCTGCAGGCCCACGAAGGTGAATCCCAGGAGGAAGGTCAAGGCCAGGAAGATCTTGAGCTTGGTGCGATGGCCCGCGATGAGCGCGTGGTGCGCGATGGTCACGGTCACGCTGCTCGACAGGAGGATCGCCGTATTCACGGCGGGCAGACCCAGTGCGGGAATGGTCTCGAAGCTGCCGTTCGCGCGTGGTCCCAACGCGCCCGGACCGTTGGTCGGCCAGACCCCGTCGTAGCCCTTCCAAAGGAGAATGCCGTTCAAGGGCTTGGTGCCGTGTCCGGCGAGCCAGGGGGTCGCGAGGTGCCGGGCATAGAACAGCGCGCCGAAGAACGCGGCGAAGAACATCACCTCGGAGAAGATGAACCACATCATTCCCATGCGGAACGAGCGATCCACCGAGAGGTTGTAAACGCCATGCTGGTTCTCGCCGATCACCGTGCCGAACCAGCAGAAGAACAGAATCGCCAGCAGCGTGAATCCCGGGATCAGCGACCAGGCCGGCAGCCAGTCGTTGAGCAGCGCGACCGCTCCCGCCATGATCGTGAAGAGCGAGACCGCCGCGAAGATCGGCCAGGGGCTGCCGTGGGGAATGTAGTACTTGTCAGCTTCCGGAGCGTGCGCTTGCGCCATAGTCTTTTCTCGGGTCCTTGAAGAAACGTGATTCTAGCCGTTTGCTTACCGCGATGCCGCTGCTTGCGTGTTGTCGTAGAACGTATAGGCGAGGGTGATGCGGTCGATATACGGCGGCAGGCTCGGATCCACGATGAACCGCACCGGCATGTCGCGCCCCTCCCCCACCGCGAAGTGCTGCGGGCTGAAGCAAAAACACTGGGTCTTGTGGAAGTACTGGGCGGCTTCGGTCGGGGAGATGCTGGGTACCGCCTGGGCGACCGAGGGTCCCCGGGTCAGATTCTTCGCATAGAACTGGGTGTCGTATAGTTTGCCCGGATGAATGCGCATCGAGGGGATCTCGGGCCGGAACTCGAAGCTGCCGACCGAGGCGGGATCGGCGACGAATTCAACCGTGACCACCCGGGTCGGATCGACCGTTTCGCGCACCGCGGCCGGGCCCTCCTGCGCCTGTGCGTTGCCCACCCCGGCGACCTTGCAGAACACCCCGTAAAGGGGCACGAGCGCCCAGCCGAAGGCGAAGCTGCCGGCCGTCATGATCAGAAGGCTGCGCAACAGGCGGCGGTTGGAGCGTTTGCGCTCCGCCGGATCTTTATCGGCTCCGGGTGGATCGATGGATGTCATCTCACCGGTGCGCGTTCAGCGGTAGCTGCGGTACAGCGCGACCGCAATGAACCCGAAATAAAAGACCAGCGCCACGCTCATCAGGATGAGCGCGCGGGCGCGGATGCGCCGCCGGTCGCGAATCTCGACCGAGCTCATTTGATTTCCGGAGCGACCGTGAAGGTGTGGAACGGCGGCGGCGAGGGCAGCGTCCACTCGAGACCCGTGGGCAGCGCGCCGTTCCAGACCTCGGCGGTCGCTTTCTGACCACCGCGCACGCACTTCACGATCAGGATCACGAACAGGATCTGTGAGGCGCCGAACACGAACCCGCCGATCGAGGACACGAAGTTCCAGTCGCTGAACTGCACGGCATAGTCCGGTATGCGGCGCGGCATGCCGGCGAGCCCCAGGAAGTGCTGCGGGAAGAACAGCACGTTCACGAAGATTGCCGACAGCCAGAAATGCCACTTGGCCAGCGTCATGTTGTACATGTGCCCGGTCCACTTCGGCAGCCAGTAGTAGACCGCCCCCATGACGGCGAAGATCGCGCCGGGCACCAGCACGTAATGGAAGTGCGCCACCACGAAGTAGGTGTTGTTGTACTGAAAGTCGACCGGAACCAGCGCGAGCATGAGGCCCGAGAAGCCGCCGATCGAGAACAGGAACAGGAAGGCGAGCGCGAACAGCATCGGCGGTTCGAAGGAGATCGAGCCGCGCCACAGGGTCGCCGTCCAGTTGAACACCTTCACGCCGGTGGGCACCGCGATCAGCATGGTCGACATCATGAAGAACAGCTGCGCCGCCATCGGCATCCCGTCCACGAACATGTGATGGCCCCAGACGATGAACGAGAGAAAGGCGATCGAGGCGATGGCGTAGATCATCGACGTCGCCCCGAACAGGGGCTTGCGCGCGAAGGTCGGCAGAATCTCCGAGATGATGCCGAAGGCCGGCAGGATCATGATGTACACCTCGGGATGCCCGAAGAACCAGAACACGTGCTCGAACATCAAGGGGTCGCCGCCGCCCGCCGGATTGAAGAAGCTGGTGCCGAAGAAATGATCGGTGAGCAGCATGGTCACCGCGCCCGCGAGCACCGGCATCACCGCGATCAGCAGATAGGCGGTGATGAGCCAGGCCCAGCAGAACAGCGGCATCTTGAGCAGCGTCATGCCGGGAGCGCGCATGTTCATGATGGTCACGACGATGTTGATCGCGCCCATGATCGAGGAGGCGCCCATGAGGTGCACCGCGAAGATCAGCATCGGCATGGAGTCGCCGCTTTGCAGAACCAGCGGCGGGTACATGGTCCAGCCGGCGGCCGGCGCGCCGCCCGGCATGAGCAGCGAACCGATGAGCAGCGTGAACGCGAAGGGCAATATCCAGAAGCTCAGGTTGTTCATGCGCGGCAGCGCCATGTCGGGCGCGCCGATCTGCAACGGGACCATCCAGTTGGCAAGCCCGACGAACGAGGGCATGACCGCGCCGAAGATCATGATCAGCGCATGCATGGTGGTCATCTGATTGAAGGTCTCGGGATCGACGAACTGCAGGCCGGGCTTCAAGAGCTCGGCGCGGATCACCATCGCCATCGAGCCGCCGATGAAGAACATGATCAGGCTGAACACCAGGTACATCGTGCCGATGTCCTTGTGGTTGGTGGAGAACAGCCAGCGCTTGATGCCGGTCGGCGCGTGATCGTGGTCGTCGTGGGTGTCGTGAGCGTGGTCGTGGGCGAGATCTTGTGCCATTTGCAATGTCTCTCTCTAATATCGCTTGGTTCGGATATATCGCTTAGTTCAGGACTTGGGCCGAGCGCGGCGCGTCGGCGGCCGGTGCGGAAGCCTGCTTGAGCGCGGCCTTCTGCTCTTCGACCCACTTCTTGAAATCGTCGGGCGTGCGCACGTCGACCACCACCGGCATGAAGCCATGATCGCGCCCGCACAGGGCGGCGCACTGCCCTCGATAGATGCCTTCCTTGCCCGGATCGACCCTGACCCAGAGCTCGTTGATGAAGCCGGGAATGGCCGAGCGCTTGAGTCCGAAGTCGGGCACGAACCAGGCATGGATCACGTCCTGGGAAGTCAGCAGCAGGCGCACCTTGGTGCCGCTCGGGATGACCAGTGGGTGGTCGACGTCGAGCAAGTAATTCGGCACGCTCGCGGGGTCGATGCCCGAGTGCAGCTCGCGCGCGAAGTTCGAGTCCTGCTTCAGGGTCGAGAAGAAGTTGATGCCGTCGGCCGCATCCATGTACTGGTACTGCCACTTCCATTGATAGCCGGTGACGCGGATGGACAGATCGGAGTTGCGCATGTCCTCCATCTTGAGGATGAGCTCGGCCGCCGGCACCGCCATCACCACCAGGATGGCCACCGGAAGAATGGTCCAGACGATCTCGACTTTCGTGCTGTGCAGCATGCTGGTATCCGCCACCGCGCCCTGCGAGTGCCGGAACTTGATGAGCGTGTAGATCATCGCGCCGAAGACCACCACGGCGATGGCGACGCAGATCCAGAACGCCTCCATGTGCAGGTCATAGATGCCGCGGCTCAGATCGGTGACGCCCGGCGGCAGATTGTAGCCATTGGAGGTATTGGCGCCCGCGGTCGCCCACACGCAGCACGCAGCCGCCGCGCCCGCGGTCTGGCGCGTGAGCGCCCTCAACAAGCCGCGCGAGCCTCTAGCGCGAGCCCACATCACCCTGGTTGCAGTCATCTAGTCGGATCCCCGTTTAGTCCCATCCACGCTCGAGCGGCGGCGATTCGTTCATCCCGCCGACCAAGCCACGCAATCGCTCGGCGAGCCGACAGCGATCTTCCTCGGTGAGGAAGCTGCCGACTTCGCAGGCCCGCCCGCGGCTCTCGATCGTCAACTTGCTCGGATAGAGGCGCGTGCGCGGACTGCGCAGTCTAACCTTGGTCCAATGCCGCGCAAACTCCTGTTTTGCTTCGCCGCGCCTGGAACGGGTCACGAGGCTCACCAGCGAGTCGGTGATCAACACGGTCTGCGTATATGAGCGACGCCGCATATTGGCGTGAAGGGCAAGTCCCAACGCCGCCATCTCGAGCGCCCAGAACGGCAGCACCGGCCAGAAGCCCTGCAGTACGAAAACCATGGCAAAAGCTAGAGAAAACAGGCATGTAGCCGCGAAAAACAGGCGCGCTCCGGCGCGGCTCAGCGAGCAATTTGGAGCGAGCTCGATGCGCTGTTCCATGGGCGCCGAGGATACCTCAAACAACCCCGAGCGCACGATCGGCGCGCGCCGCGCCGGAACGTTCGGGAATCCGGGAGCGAGCTCTGCCGCCCGCTCAGCGGCGGCGCGCGGGAAGCTGGCGCCTCACCTCTTCCAGCGCGATCCCGATCGCGCCGTCGCGGCGCGCGGGCGGCGCAAGCGGCGACCATGCTTGCCCGAACACCACCTCGTAGGTGGCGGGCAAGCGTCCCGCGCGCCGGTGGACCTCGTAAGCGGCCTGCATCGCAGCGAATTTACGCGGGCCGGTGAGGCCCCTGAGCCTCCCATGCGTGGCATTGCGCGCGCCGAGGGCCTTGAGATCGCGCGCGAGCGAGCGCACGTCCCGATATTCGAGGCAATAGCGCTCGACATCGAGCACCGGCTCGGTGAAGCCCGCCCGCACCAGAGCATCGCCGAGCTCGTGCATATCGAGGAACTCGAGTACCCGGGCGTGCGAGTCCACGGCTGTCCAGGCGGCGCGCAGCTCCTTGAGCGTGTCCGGACCCAGGCTCGTGAAGGTGAGAAATCCGCGCGGCGCGAGCACGCGGCGGAACTCCGCGAACACGGCCGCGGGCGCGCACCAGGGCAGCATGAAACTGGATAGCACCAGATCGACGCTGCCGTCCGCGAGCGGCAGCTGCGCCGCATCCGCACCGAGCGCGAAGAACGGGCGGAACCAGGAGCGCCGTGCAGCCGCCGCCTTGAGCATGCCAAAGGCGAAGTCCACCGCGAGCACGAGTGCCCGCGGGTAGCGGCGCTTGAGCGCCGGGCATGCCGCGCCCGTCCCTGCTCCGACATCCAGCACCACCTTGGGCTCGAGCGCGGTCAGCTCCAGGCGCTCCATGAGAAGCGAGCGCACCTCTCTCTGCAGCACGGCCGAGGCATCGTAGGTTCGGCTCGCGCGGTCGAACGAGCGCCGCACCCAGCGGGTGTCGAGCGAGTACGCTGGTTGCGCGCTCACGCCCGCAAACCGGCGCGGGGTCGCGCCCGGCCTGTCATGGGCGAAACTGGTAGGCGAGCAAGATGCCGATGAACACCGACATCCCGACGTAGTTGTTGTTGAGAAACGCCCGCAGGCACGCGTCCCGCTCGCGATCGCGGATCAACCAGAGCTGATAGATGAAGAACACGAGCGCGGCGCCGAGACCGGCGTAGTACCAGTTCGTCATGTGCAGCTGGCGACCTGCCAGAAAGAGCGCGATCAGCGTCAGCGACTGGAGCACGCCGATGATGAACCGGTCCGAGTCGCCAAACAGGATGGCCGTCGACTTGATGCCGATCTTCACGTCGTCGTCGCGGTCCACCATCGCGTACATGGTGTCGTAGACCGTCACCCAGATCGCATTGGCGAGCAGGAACAGGTAGGCCACCGAGGGAATGTGGCCGAGCTCCGCGGCGAACGCCATCGGAATCCCGGCCCCGAAGGCGAGTCCCAGATAGAGCTGGGGGACCAGCAGGAATCGCTTGACGAACGGGTAGGTCACCGCGAGAAACGCGCCGCCCACGGCGCAGAGCAGGGTCAGCTTGTTGAGCTGCAAGGCGAGCAGCAGCGCCGCGAGCGACAGCACCGCGAACAGCACCAGAGCCTCGAGGGTGCTGATGCGCCCGGCCGCGAGCGGACGTTCCTTGGTGCGCTCGACGTGCGGATCGAAACTGCGGTCCGCGTAATCGTTGATCGCGCAGCCCGCCGATCGCATGATCACGGTGCCCGCGACGAAGATGAGGAACAGCCTTGGATCCGGCTTGCCGCGACCCGCGATCCACACCGCCCACAGCGTCGGCCAGAGCAGCAGCCAGATGCCGATGGGACGGTTGAGGCGCGTGAGCTGCACGTAGTCCTCGAGCGTCGCGACGATCGCCGGCAGCTCGTTCGTGGTCCACGGATGGAAGCGCACCCGGTAGACGAACCACCGCCAGCGCTCGGCAACGCGTTGCGCCAGTTCCGGCCCGGAGCGCGGCAGCCGCATCGGCCCAGCCTCTAGATGCGGCCCGTCGCGGGCAGGAACACTTCGTGCGCGAGCAGCGGAACGCCGCGAAACTGCACGCGCGTGCGCCGCGCCCACAACCCTGCCGGGACGATGTCGGCGCCGTGCAGCGCGCGCTCGGCGAGCGGGTCTTGCGCCGGGATGCGCGCGTACTCGTGGGAGCTGCGCTCGACGCCGGAGAGCTCCTGCAGGAACTCGCTGAGCGATGCCTCACCGAGCTCGGCGAGCCAGGGGTGTGCGCAGAGTGTCGAATCGGGGATCACGGTCTCGGCGAATACCCACACCTGGTCGGCGCAGCACAGCTCGACATTGCGGAACAGGCCGGCCGAGTCGGCGACCCGCAGCGATGAGCGGTGCTCATCCGTCAACAGGCCGGTCCACTGGCCAAGCAGGCGCGAGGTGAACCGATCGCCGCAGGCTTCCTTCATGCGCAGCGTGATGAGGCCCTTGCCGATGAGCCAGGTGCGCAGGCGCGCATCCATGTCGAGCTGCCCGAGCCGCTCCGCCGGCAGCCATTCGGGCGCATCGAGTCGTCGTGGGTTGGGTGGATTCATGGCGCGCCATTCTAACCGACGCGGCCGTATTGCTCCCCATGACCGACCCAGCGGCGGATGAGCGGCGCAATGGCCGGCGCAAAGTCCCTGAGCAGCGTCTCGGCGGCCACCTGCACCTTTGGCAACAAGTCGGCGTCGCGGATCAAGTCGGCCACCCGCATCTGCGCGAGGCCCGTCTGGCGCGTGCCCAGAAGCTCGCCCGGCCCGCGCAGCTCGAGATCGCGGCGCGCCACCTCGAAGCCGTCGTTGATATCGCGCATCACCGCGAGACGCTCGCGCGCGAGCGATGAGAGCGGCGCGCGGTACAGCAGCAGGCACGAGCTCTCGTGCGCGCCGCGCCCTACGCGGCCGCGCAGCTGGTGCAGCTGCGCGAGTCCCAGGCGCTCGGCGTTCTCGATCACCATGAGCGTGGCGTTCGGCACATCGACGCCCACCTCGATGACGGTGGTGGCGACCAGCAGATGGACCTTGCCCTCCTTGAAGAGGCGCATGGCGCGTTCCTTGCCGCTCGCCGGCATGCGACCGTGCACGACCGTGACCACGAGCTCGGGCAACGCCGCCGCGAGCGCGGCGGCGGTCTCCTCGGCGGCCTGATACGGCATCTCGTCGGATTCATCGATCAGCGGGCAGACCCAGTAGGCCTGGCGACCCTCGAGACAGGCGCGGCGGATGCGCATGACCACCTCCTCGCGCCGCGTCTCCGCGAGCGCCACCGTCTTGACCGGCGTGCGGCCGGGCGGCAGCTCGTCGATGATCGATACGTCCAGATCCGCGTACGCGGTCATCGCCAGGGTGCGCGGAATCGGCGTCGCCGTCATGATCAGCTGGTGAGGTTGATGGCCACCGCGCGCACCCTTCTCGCGCAGGCTGAGGCGCTGATGCACGCCGAAGCGATGCTGCTCGTCGACGATCGCGAGCGCCAGGGAGGCGAACTGTACCCCCTCCTGAAAGAGTGCGTGAGTGCCGATGACGAGCGGCGCGTGCCCCGCGTGGATCGCTTCGAGAATCGTGCGGCGTGCCTTGCCGGTCTGGCGCCCGGTGAGCAGGGCGACCGGGACCCCGAGCGGCTCGAACCAGCGCCGGAAGCTCTGCGCATGCTGGTCGGCGAGCAGCTCCGTCGGCGCCATCAGCGCAACCTGCCGTCCGCTCTCGATCGCGCTCGCGGCCGCGAGCGCCGCGACCAGGGTCTTGCCGCAACCGACGTCGCCCTGCACCAGGCGCAGCATCGGCTTCGAGAGCTTGAGGTCCGACTCAATCTCGCGCAGCACGCGTCGCTGCGCGCCCGTGGGGCGAAACGGGAGCGAGGCGAGCAGCCGTGACTTGAGCTCGCCCGGGCTCGCGAGCGGCCAGCCGGGATCCTGCTGGATGCGCTGGCGCAGCAGCCGCAGCGAGAGCTGATGGGCCAGCATCTCCTCGAAGGCGAGCCGCCGTTGCGCGGGGTGGCGTCCGGCGAGCAGCTGATCCACGGGTGCGTCGGCCGGCGGCTGGTGCACGTACTCGAGCGCATCCTTGAGCGAGGGCAGGCGCGCATCGCCCAGCACCGCTGCCGGAAGCCAGTCGGGGAGATCGCGCGCCACGGTCTCCGCGAGGGCCAAGCGCACCATCTGGCGCAAGCGTCCCTGCGTGAGGCCCTCGGTTCCCGGGTAGATCGGCGTCAGGTGCTCATCGGCGACGCCCGCGCCGGCGCGATCGGTGCGGCGGTATTCGGGATGCACCATCTCCAGACCCTGGGGACCGCGGCGCACCTCGCCGAAGCAGCGCACGCGCACCCCACGGGCCAGTCCCTCGCGCTG
>Ga0335073_10005390_pt1 | contig 17945 bp, 17 predicted proteins | sample Lox_Sample_22_FD_207093 | JGI IMG/M metagenome (GOLD analysis project Ga0335073, IMG submission 207093) | Soil microbial communities from Loxahatchee National Wildlife Refuge, Florida, United States - Lox_Sample_2.2 | ecosystem: Environmental > Terrestrial > Soil > Wetlands | place: USA...
ACATCACTGCGGTATAGGCGGCCTTGTGCGCCATCTCCACCGCGGCCAGCGTTTCCGTCAGCGTGCCGATCTGGTTGACCTTGACCAGGACTGAATTGGCGTAGTGCTTGGCGATGCCGTCGGACAGTCGCTTCACATTGGTGACGAAAATATCGTCGCCAACCAGCTGGCATTTGTTGCCGAGCGCCTCGGTCAGCATGATCCAGCCCTCGACATCGTCCTCCGACATGCCGTCTTCGATCGACACGATCGGATAACGCCCGACAAGATCGGCGAGATACTTGGTCTGCTCCTGCCGTGAACGCTTTTTTCCTTCGCCTTCATAGACATAAGTTCCGTTTTTGAAGAATTCTGTCGAAGCGCAGTCGAGTGCGAGGCTGACATTGTCGCCCGGCTTGTAGCCGGCCTTCTCGATCGCCTTCATGACGAAATCCAGCGCCGCATCCGCCGATGCAAGGTTCGGCGCAAAACCGCCCTCGTCGCCGACATTGGTGTTGTGGCCGGCGTCCTTCAGCGCGCCGCGCAGCGTGTGAAAGATCTCCGAGCCGGCGCGCAGCGCCTCGGCAAAGCTCGTCATGCCGAGCGGCACGATCATGAATTCCTGGAAGTCGATCGGATTGTCGGCATGCACGCCGCCATTGACGATGTTCATCATCGGCACCGGAAGAAGCCGCGCCGAAGTGCCGCCGACATAACGGTAGAGCGGCAGCGCATTGGCGTTCGCCGCAGCCTTGGCGGCGGCAAGCGAGACACCGAGAATGGCATTGGCGCCGAGCCGGCTTTTGTTCGGCGTGCCGTCGAGCGCGATCATGGTCTCGTCGAGCTTGACCTGCTCTTCCGCATCCATGCCGGACAGCGCGTCGAAAATCTCGCCGTTGACGGCCTCTACCGCGTTACGCACGCCCTTGCCGAGATAGCGCTTCTTGTCGCCGTCGCGCAGTTCGACCGCCTCGTGCGCGCCGGTCGAAGCGCCCGACGGCACACCGGCACGGCCGCGCGAGCCGTCGACAAGAACGACGTCGACCTCGACGGTCGGATTGCCGCGGCTGTCCAAAATCTCCCGGCCGATAATATCGACGATCGCGGTCATGCCTGTTCCCCGGTTGCATTGCGCGGTGCGTGGTCCCTGAACTCGCACGCCGCGACGCGCTTCTACAGGATTGATCAGCCCCTTGTCATGCCCCGCCAAAACAAGGCATGCAGTCAGCCGACGGAAACTAGAACGGCTCCAAAATTGGCAAAGAAGCTCAAAGCCAGGCCGCAAGCGGCCCTGCAGCTTGGCCGCCCCGCGGCGATACCCGCCTCGCCTGAAGAGGCGGTGCTCGATCGCGTGCCCAATCCACATCCTGACGCCGATTACGTGGCGCGTTTCACCTTTCCCGAGTTTACCGCGATCTGCCCGGTGACCGGTCAGCCCGATTTCGCCACGCTGGTCATCGACTACGTGCCAAAGGGATTTCTGGTCGAGTCCAAATCGCTGAAGCTCTATCTCAACAGCTTCCGCAATCACGGCGCCTTTCACGAGGCCTGCACCGTCGACATCGGCAAGCGGCTCGTCGTGCTCTTAAGACCGAAATGGCTGCGCATCGGTGGTTATTTCCATCCGCGCGGCGGCATGCCGATCGACGTGTTCTGGCAGGCCGGGAAACTTCCGTCAGGCGTGTGGGTCCCGGATCAAGGCGTCGCCACCTATCGCGCGCGATAGTGCGCGCGCCATGCAGATCAAACTTTGGCGGCGAGCGCGCCGCTGAGGCTTGTCGTCAATGTTCTCACTTCGAGCGCGGGATCGGCGGCGTGCATGATGCCGCCCATCACCGCAATGCCGGCACAGCCCGCCGCAATGACCTCGCCCACGCGCGCGGAATTGACGCCGCCGATGGCGAGCACCGGTACGCGCGCAGCCGCCGCCATCTCGCGTAGCCCTTTGCGACCGACCTCCGGGCCATAGCCGGGCTTGCTCGGCGTCTCGAAAGCCGGGCCGGCAATTGCATAGTCGATCAAGGCCGGATCGATCGCAGCGGCTTCCGGCACAGTGTGGATCGAAAGCCCGATGAGCTTTTCCGGTCCGAGCAGTTCGCGCGCCTCCGCCGCATCGCTTCCTGCGGACAAATGCACTCCGTCGACACCGGCGAGCTTGGCGAGTGCGGCGCCGCCATGCATCACCAGCCTCGCCTCGTGCCGGCGCGCCATCGTCAACAGCTTGCGCGCCAGGAGAATTTGTTCGTCCTGCGGCAAGTCCTTTTCGCGCAGGCTGATCCAACGGCAGCCCGCGGCAAGCGCAGCACCGACAATCTCGGCCAGCGGCCGCCGCGCCTGGCGGCGATCAGTAACCAGAAGCAATGGCGGATCGGCAAGCTGCATCGCGCCGGAATCTTGCGAGTATGTTTGCGGCTATGGGTCTTCAGTCTTGTTACGCAGTTTTGGCAAATTGCCGCGGCCTGTCCACCGGTTCTGCGCCGAGTGCGATTGTGGGTTCGCCGCGATTATGGGAGCTTTGCCCGCCGGCATGTTCTGGGAGGGTTATTCATGCGCTGCAATTCGATTTTGAAAATCATCCTGGCTGCCGCGCTTGCCGCGACCTCGCTATCGCCGGCGCTGGCGGCGCGGGGTAAGGCAAAAGTCAAAATGACCGGAGCCTGTGCACAATCCAGCGGGCGCTGCGTCTCGGATTGTGATGCGTCGAATTGGTGCACTGTCTATACCTGCACGAACGGCAAGTCGACGCCGGCGCCATTCTGGCGCTGCTTTCAGCCGAGCGGCTTGTGCCTGGCGCCGCATTGCTGAATTGAGTACCCGGCGGCCTCAGCGGCCGGCAGGCATTGCGTAGCTCGAAACCGCGTTGCTAGCCACGGCCGGGGTCGCCATCGGCACAAGATGGCGCGGAACGACGATACGCTCGCCCTCGGCGAGCGGCCCGTTGGCGGCCGACGGATTGATCTCGGCAAGCGACCACAACGGCACGTGATAGGCGTCGGCGAAGGTTTTCAGCGTGTCGCCGGCGTGGGCGGTGACGGGCTGGCCGGAATCCCACAACTCGATCGGCGAGTCGGCCGGAACCTCGAGGCGGATAGGAATCGCCTCGCCCTCGGCGGTGGCCGGGGTGGATGCAAGTTCGACAACCTTGCTGACCAACTGCTCCTGGATCGGGTCGGCCTTTTCGATATTGATGTGAATGAGTTCGTGGTGATCTTTCAGATTGTAGCTCGCATAGTGGCCGTGGAAGCGCGAACCCTGCACCACATTGCCGCCGCCCATGACATTCGTCGACTGGAAGATATTGATGTAGCGCTCGACATTGGGCGGCACATCTTCGGCGAGCCGGCTCGGGTCATAGGTGACGAGCAGCTTCACCGGGATGCCGGCGGCGTTGAGCAGTTTGGCAAAATCCAAACACGCGTCGCCGCCCATCGAGTGGCCGATCAGGATGATCGGCTGCGGATCGCGACGATAGTCGCGGATCGCCTGATCAGCGATCGGGCGCCACACCAGATAGGTGTCGACGCTGGCCGGAATGCCGGTGCGGCGGATCCGCTCCGTCAATTTGTCAATGCCGCGCGAATAGATCAGGCCGGCAATGCCGCGGAACAGATAGGCGCGGCCGCGTGGCTCTATCTTGACGTCAGGGACGGCCGGAGGCGGCGCCGGCGAAATCGCCGTATCGCTGACGTCGGCGACGGTAATGGGTCTTGCCGCGGGACGCGGCGCCGGAGTGTCTTGTGGCTTGTTCTGAGCAGCGCGCGCGAATAGCGACGTAAGCGCGTCGGTGTCGCTCTTCTGCGGATTGGAAGCCGCAGATCCGGAGCCCGCATTGGCAGGCGCGGCATTGGTGGAGCCAGTGGTGTCGGACGCCGCGTTATCCGCCGAGCCGGCGGCCGCATTGCGCCAGTCCGATTTGCCTGATGAATAGCCCTGCGACATGAACGAGGACGTATCGAACATGCTGTAGCTGCCGCAGCCGGCGAGACTCGCCGCCAGCAAAAGCACGCCGATTTGCCTCGCTTGCACCATACTGGTCCGTCGGTCCCATCCAGCCGTCAAACGCAACAGCATCCGGCACAGCAAAACGCGCGGCGCCTGAACACCTTTACGCGGCAACCGAAGGCGCAGCGTGTCGAGAATCGCCATCGACCATCGTCCCGGACTGGAGCAGATCGCGAAATCGTTAATTTCCCCCGAACAGGCATTAACCACTGCTCCCCGGTACCGGTAATTTCACGGGGCGGGCCGGGCTTTTTCAAGGCAAAGAAGGCTTTGCAGAGGCCGATTGTGGGCGCATCTAGGGGATAAATCCGCAGTTGCCGCCCTTGCCAATTCACGTGCTATGAGCACGGCCCTGCTTGCCGCCTGCTAAATCGAGACCCGAAAACCGCAGAATGAACCGCCAAACCAAACCCGCTTGCCGTATTTCCTTTGTTTCGCTCGGTTGCCCCAAAGCGCTGGTCGATTCCGAGCGCATCATCACGCGGCTGCGGGCTGAGGGTTATGAGCTTGCGCGCGAGCACAAGGGCGCCGACCTCGCCATCGTCAACACCTGCGGTTTTCTCGACAGCGCACAAGCGGAATCGCTTGCCGCCATCGGAACAGCCATGGCGGAAAACGGCAAAGTCATCGTCACCGGCTGCATGGGCGCCGAGCCGGAAAAGATCACGTCGGTGCATCCGGGCGTGTTGGCCGTCTCGGGTCCGCAGCAATATGAAAGCGTGCTCGAGGCCGTGCACCGTGCTGCCCCGCCGCAGCACGATCCCCATACCGACCTCATTCCGGCGGAAGGCATCAGGCTTACCCCGCGGCACTACGCTTATCTCAAGATTTCAGAAGGCTGCAACAATCGCTGCACCTTCTGCATCATCCCCCAATTGCGCGGCGATCTGGTATCGCGGCCCGCCGCCGACGTGCTCCGCGAGGCCGAAAAGCTGGTCGCCGCAGGCGTCAAGGAACTCCTGGTCATTTCGCAGGACACTTCGGCCTATGGCGTCGACCTCAAATATGCGCCGAGCACATGGAAGGACCGGGAGGTGCGGGCGAAGTTTCTCGACCTGGCGCGGGAGCTTGGCGAACTCGGCGTCTGGGTGCGGCTGCACTACGTCTATCCCTACCCTCACGTCGACGAGATCATTCCGCTGATGGCCGAGGGCAAGGTGCTGCCCTATCTCGACATCCCGTTTCAGCATGCGAGTCCGGCCGTGCTCAAGCGCATGCGGCGGCCGGCGGCCCAGGAAGAGACGCTTACTCGAATCGCGCGCTGGCGCGAGATCTGCCCGAACCTGACCCTTCGCTCGACCTTCATCGTCGGATTCCCCGGCGAGACCGACGAGGATTTTTCGCAATTGCTCGATTGGCTTGGCGAAGCCGAGCTCGATCGCGTCGGCTGCTTCCGCTACGAGCCGGTCGCCGGCGCGGTGTCGAACGATCTCGCTGCCGCCGTGCCGGACGAGATCAAAGAACTACGCTGGCATCGCTTGATGCAGCACCAGCAGGCGATCTCGCAAAGGCGGCTGAAACGCAAAGTCGGCAGCCGCGAACGCGTCATCATCGATGATGTCGGGCCGATCCCCGGATCAAGTCCGGGGATTGCCAAAGGCCGCAGCCGAGGCGACGCGCCGCAAATTGACGGCACTGTTTATGTCCAAAGCCGCCGGCCGCTGCGCGTCGGCGAGATCGCGACTGTGAAGATCGATCGAGCGGACGCCTATGATCTCCACGGGACTGTGGTCGGCTATTAGGCTAACAATATCCGCTTGAACTAAGCTTCCTCACCGATTTGCATTTCCCTCAACATCACGGGTTGTTCTCTCATGCCGTTTTCCGACACGATTAAGACGCTGATCCGCAATGCCTGGGACGACGGCTATCCCTGCCTCGTCGCCACCTCCGGTCCGCAGGGACCCAATATCAGCCCCAAAGGCAGCATGGTCGTTTTCGATGACATGCACCTCGCTTATTGGGAACGCTCCAAGCGCACGGCGCTGGACAATCTCGCGCACGACAAGCGCGTCTGCATCATGTACGCGAATTTCAAGGCGCAGCGCGACGGTGTGCTCGAAAGCGGGTTTCTGCGCTTCTACGGCAGTGCCGCGCTGCACGAGAGCGGCCCCATTCACAAGGCGATCTTCGACCTGTTGTTGCCGCGGGAGCAGACCCATGTCGGCGCCGATACCGGGATCGGCGTTCTGGTCAAAATCGAGCGTGCGGTCGATGTCCGCGGCAAGCCGATCATCTGAGCGGATCAGCGTTCCGCCAGTACGCGGCGAATAGCGTCCATCAGGCGGTTGAGATCGCCCTCCCCGATCGTAAAGGCCGGGGTGAGATAGACGATATTGCCGAACGGCCGGATGAAGACGCCTTCGGCGATGAACCGCCGCCGCAAGGCGTCGAGATCGTTGATGCGATCGAGTTCGACCACGCCGATCGCGCCTTTGATCCGTACGTCGTTGACGCCATGCAGCTTCCGGCACGGCTCAAGGCCTTCGCGTAGCGCATCAGAGATTTTTGCCACCTGTTGCAGGCGCGGCTCCCGTTCGAACAGATCGAGCGAGGCATTCGCGGCCGCACAGGCCAGCGCATTGGCCATGAAAGTCGGGCCGTGCATCAGCGCCTGCACCGGATCATCCGACCAGAATGCGTCGAAGACCTTGCGGCGAGCGACGGTCGCGGCGAGCGGCAGAGTTCCACCGGTCAAGGCCTTCGACAGCGTGACGATATCCGGCAGCACGGCGGCCTCCTGAAAGGCAAACATCTGCCCGGTCCGGCCAAAGCCCGTGAAGATTTCGTCGAAGATCAGCAACAGTTCGTATCGGTCCGCGATTGCCCGCAAAGTCTCGAGAATCCGGGGAGCGTGGAAGCGCATGCCACCCGCACCCTGAACCAAAGGTTCGACGATAATTGCGGCCACTTCATCGGCGTGGCGTTCGAGCGTCTCCGCCAAAGCCGCCGCGCTCGCCTGGTCGGTGGGCAGATCAACCACAATTTGCTGCGGCAGAAGGCCTCGAAAAGCAGCGTGAAAGCTGCCTTCAGGATCGGACACCGACATGGCGCCGGTCGTGTCGCCGTGATAGCCGCCATTGAAGGCGACGATCCGCGAGCGACTTTTGACTCCGCGATTGCGCCAATACTGCACCGCCATTTTCAGCGCGACTTCGACGGCGACCGAACCCGAATCGCTGAAAAACACACGGTCGAGATCGCATGCCAGATTATCTTGAGTGAGCGTAGCAGTTAGACGATCCGCCAAAGTCAGCGCCGGCTCGTGCACCAGGCCGCCGAACATCACGTGGGGCATTTGCGCCAATTGGCGCTCGACCGCGGCGCGGATATGGGGGTGGTTGTAGCCGTGACAGGCGGTCCACCAGGATGCGATGCCGTCGATCAGCTCGCGCCCATCGGCGAGCGTGATGCGGGCGCCGTTGGTGCCGGTCACAGCGAGCGGCGGCGTTGCCGTCTTCATCTGCGCATAGGGCAGCCAAATGCGGCCGAGGCCCGGCTCATACCAGTAGGGTGCTGTTACGCCCTTGTTTTTGCTAGCCTTGCCCGACATTTGGCGCTTTCATGGAACCTTGTGCCCTTAAACGGCCATTGTGCCTTCCAGGCAGGCCCAGGTCACGTGTTCGCGCCACGCGTGTTTGGCTCACGTTTGGTGTTCAGGTCGAAAGATGCGCTCGCTGGATGAATTTGCCGCCGAAAAGCTCAGCGCCCTGGATCAGGCCAAGCTTCGCCGCACGCCAATGGTCACGGCGCGCTCGGGCATTTGGGTCGAGCGCGCCGGGCGCCGGTTGCTGTCATTCTCCTGTAACGATTATCTCAATCTCAGCCAGAATCCCAAAGTCATTGCCGCCGCGATCGAGGCCATGGAGTTGCACGGTATCGGCGCCGGCGCTTCCCGGCTCGTCACCGGCAACCATCCGCTTTACGCCGCACTCGAGGATCGGCTGGCGCGGTTGAAAGGCGCTGAGGCGGCTTGTGTTTTCGGCTCCGGCTATCTCGCCAATGCGGGCATCATCCCCGCGCTGGTCGGACCGGATGACCTGATCGTCATGGACGAACTCTCACACGCCTGCATCCATGCCGGCGCCAAGCTTAGCGGCGCCGAGGTCCGCCTCTATCGTCACGCCGATGCCGGACATGCTGCGAAGCTTCTAGCCGATCACCGCAGCGGCAAGAGACACGCGCTGATCGCGACCGACGGCGTCTTTTCCATGGACGGCGATCTGGCGCCGCTGGCGGAACTTTCGGAAATGGCCGCACGCTTCGACACTTGGCTCCTGTCGGACGACGCCCACGGTTTGGGCGTGCTTGGCGGCGGCCGCGGCTCGACCTTCGCGTTCAACCATAAAGGCGCCAGCAAGATCGATGTGCCGCTACAGATGGGCACGCTCTCCAAGGCAGTCGGCGCTTATGGCGGCTACCTGTGTGCATCACAGACGGTGATCGATCTGATGCGCACGCGCGCCCGCACCTTTATCTATTCGACCGGCCTGCCGCCACCGGTCATCGCCGCAGCTATCGCCGCTCTCGACATCATCGAAGGCGATCCGGCCTATGCGGCGGGGCCGTTGCGCAAGGCGCGGCTGTTCACCCGTGCGCTTAATCTGCCGGAAGCACAGAGCGCTATCGTACCGGTCATTGTCGGCGAGACCGAATCTGCCCTGTCAGCGTCCGAACTCTTGCGCGACGAAGGCTTCCTTGTCGTCGCTATCCGCCCGCCGACTGTGCCGGCCGGGACGGCGCGGCTGCGCTTTGCCTTCACCGCGCAGCATCCTGAATCCGAAATCGAGCGACTCGCTGAAATCGTCCGGCAGCGCGTGATAAGGCATTGAGGCGTGACCGCGATCTTTATCACCGGAACCGGGACCGACGTCGGCAAGACCTACGTTGCGGCTTCCCTTATCCGGCATTTACGGCGGATGGGCCGCAACGTGAACGCTATCAAGCCGGTGGTCAGCGGTTTTGATCCGGCTTTGCCGGCGTCGAGCGACCCGGGAGTTCTGTTGCAGGCACTGGGGCTTTCGATCACGCCGCAGGAAATCGAACGGATCTCGCCGTGGCGATACCGCGCCGCTTTGTCGCCCGACCTTGCCGCCCATGCCGAAGGGCAAGCCATTGATTTCGATGCTGTCGTTTCATTTTGCCGGACCGCGATCGAGCAGCGCGGCGACGTCCTGCTGATCGAGGGCGTTGGCGGCGTCATGGTGCCCCTCGATGATCGCCGGACCGTGCTCGATCTGATGATGGCGTTGCAATTGCCGCTGATTCTGGTCGCCGGTTCCTATCTCGGCACGATCAGCCATACGCTGACCGCACTCGACGCGCTATTTGGCCGCAACTTGAAGGTCTTGGCGACGATCGTGAGCGAAACGCCCCATTCGACGGTGCCGTTGGCTGATACGGTGGCCGCAATCGGCCGTTTTACCGATCCGGTCATCGGCTTGCCGCGGCAGAGGTATCGCGCCGGCGGATTTGAATCCCAAGGGCAAGAAAAACAAAAAGACGATAATCAAGGAGACAACAAAACAGGCCGCACCGTTGCCGCATTCGACCGTATTTTTGGCGGACCAGGCTCACCTTAGGCCGCCCGACCGGAGGCAACCCGCCGCCGAGTCGACAATGGCCGCCGCGTCGATAGAATTGCACTCATCATGGCAAAACAACTTCCATTCGTTTTCACGGGCATGGCCGCGGGTGCGGCGCTGGCCCTTCTCGCGGCGCAAATCCCGTTTAACGCAGTGGCAAAGTCTTCAGGCCATGCCGAGGAATATCGCGTACTGGAACTTTTCGACGACGCCTTCGAGCAGGTGCGGCAGAACTATGTCGAGAAACCTGACGACAACAAGCTGATCGAAAACGCCATCAACGGCATGATGGCAGCGCTCGGCGATTCCTATTATCTCGACGACAAAGCCGAGAGCCACACAATCGCCTGCACCGCCGGCACCAAGGGCTGTCCACCGGATGCCGATGTCGGCCTTCGCTTCACCATCGCCGACGGCCTGCCGAAGATCATTACCGCGATCGACGGATCGCCCGCCGCCAAAGCCGGCTTGATGACCGGTGATATCATCACCACAATCGACGATCAGCCGCTCGACGGCCTGACCGCTTATCAGATCAGCCAAATGCTGGGCGGCGAAGCCGGTTCGAAGGTCAATTTGATCGTCGCGCGTCTCGGCCGGGACAAGCCGCTCAATCTGACGCTCACCCGCGACCATATCACGGCGCGCTCGGTGCGTTCGCAGGTTCAAGGCGGCGATATCGGCTATATTCGCATTGTGCAGTTCAACAACAAGACCGGCGACGAGCTCAAACAGGCGATCGACGACATTGCCAATGCAGTGCCGGCCGACAAGCTCAAGGGCTACGTGATTGATCTGCGCAACAATCCGGGCGGCGCGCTCGACGGGGCCGTTGCGGCAAGCGACGACTTTCTTCAGAGCGGTGACATCGTTTCGATCGGCGGCCGCAGCGCGGCCCGCGCCAAGCCCATTCCCGTCAAGCCCAGCGATCTCAGTCACGGCAAGCGGGTGGTCGTGTTGATCAATGCCGGCTCGGCCGCGACCGCGGAAGTCGTCGCGGGCGCGCTGCAGGACAATCATCGCGCCACATTGATCGGTACGCGCACTTATGGTGCCGGCACGGTGCTCACCGAGCTGTCACTCGGCCGCGGCCAGGGCGCGCTCCGTCTTGCCACCGAACAATATTTTACGCCGTCGGGTCACCCGATCACGGCGAAAGGGATCTCGCCCGACATCGAGGTGGCGCAGGACGCTCCCGATACCGCGAAATCAGCCGTCAACGTCTCCGGTGCTAAAAAGCCGATCTTGCAATCCTACATTCCGTCCGATCCGAGCGCAGACAAGGCTCTCAATCGCGCTTATGCGGAACTGCGCGGCACGCACGCGAACTAGACGAGTGCTCCGTACGGCGGCGGCCGGTTGGACCTGGCCGATGGTCCACAGCGTATCGTGAGAACAGTCGACGTTCCACGATATCGGACCGCCTTTCCGTCGTTCTTGCTGCTTGGCTCAGCCGATCGACAGCAAGGTCCGGCAAGGTCGGAGATTACGACCCTATTTAGCGAAGAAATGAATCTGCGCCACGGTTTCCATCGTGCCTTCAAGATTGAACAGCGCGTGCAGGAAAAACGTCAGCAGCGTCGAGCCGCTGCGCCAGCGCATCCACCCCAGGAACAGGCCGATGACGAAGATTTGCGCGACGCCCGTCCAGTCATACTGGACGTGCAAGGCCGCCCACAGCGCGGATATCACAATGACAGCCGGCCACACCGCGCGCTCCGTGTGCGCCCAGCCGCGGAACAAAAATCCGCGAAACATGATTTCTTCGCCGGCTGGCGCCACGATGACGGCGCCGAGCCACATCGGTATCAGCCAGCCTTCCGCGGCCGCAGTGGTGTAGGATTGCAGCTGAAATTGCGTGACCAGCTCCCGCCCACTCAAGTAGAGCAGCGCGTCGCAGATCGCGATCAGGCCGACCAAACAAACGACGCCGATGATCACGTCGCGCCGTTGCGGCCGCTTCAGCGCCAGATAGTCCGCCTGATCGCTGTGCGCGAACCAGACCGCCAGCATGATCACGGCAATCGTGGCCGGATTGGAGATTGCAATGAAGAGCGTCACCAGAATGCCGTCATAGGGCGTTTCCAGCAACGAACTCCATTCCCCCGCGCGCTGCCATAGCAGCACGCTTGAGCCAGCGAGCTGGCCCGCCAGGAAGGCGATGATCGCCCATCCCAGCGTTGCCCAGTAACCCCAAATCTTCATTGTTCCTGTGTTGTCCCTTACGGCACGAGGATGATCGAGCCGGTCGTGGCGCGCGCTTCGAGGTCACGGTGCGCCTGTTGCGCATCGCGCAGCGCGTATTTGTATTTGACCGGGATCTTGACCGCGCCCTTGCCGACAACGTCGAACAGATCGTTGGCGATCGCCAGCAAGTCCTCGCGCTTGGCGGCATAGGTATTCAATGTCGGGCGCGTCGCAAACAACGAGCCCTTCTGCTGCAAGATGTTGATGTTGAAGGCGTCGATCTGTCCGGACGAACTGCCGAAGCTGACGAACATGCCGAGCGGACGGATGCAGTCGAGCGAGGCCGGGAATGTAGTCTTGCCGACGCCGTCATAAACGACGTCGCACAACTTGCCGCCGGTGATGTCCTTGACGCGGGCGACGAAGTCTTCCTCGCGGTAAAGAATGGTGTGGTGGCAGCCATTGGCCTTGGCGAGCTCCGCTTTGTCCTTCGAGCCGACCGTACCGATGACATTGGCGCCGAGATGGTTGGCCCATTGGCACAGAATGAGGCCGACGCCTCCGGCCGCTGCGTGCATGAGAATGTTCATGCCTTTTTCGACCTTGAACGTGCGCCGCAGTAGATATTCCGCGGTCATGCCTTTGAGCATCATCGCCGCGGCTTGTTCGTAGCTGATATTCGCCGGCAGTTTCACCGCGCGATCGGCGGGAACGAGGCGTTCGGCAGCATAGCAGCCGAGCGCAACCACATAGGCGACCCGATCGCCGATCTTCAAATCGCTGACGCCCGGTCCAACCGCGACCACTTCGCCGGCGGCCTCGTTGCCCGCAATGAACGGCATGCCGACCGGCGAGGGATAGAGACCCATGCGAAAATAAGTGTCGATGAAATTGACGCCGCAGGCGTGTTGTTTGACCCGGACCTGCCCCTGTCCGGGCGCGCCCACTTCGACCTCTTCATAGGTCAGAACTTCCGGTCCGCCCGGCTTATGAACGCGTACAGCCGCAACCATTTTCCTCTCCTTCGGCAGGTTCGATTTGTCCGTGAGAAAGCTCGGCCGGGATCATAGGCAGCCGCGACATGAACACAAGCATCTCGCGCAAAGGGGCAAAACGCGCCCGCATCAGCGCGCGCCCGAAACATTGAGCACGGCGCCGCTGATATAAGACGCCGCATCGGAGAGCAGGAAGAGGACTGCCTCCGCGATTTCTTCGGGTTCGCCGGGGCGGCCCATCGGCAACAATGGGGTGATCCGCTCAAGCCGTCCGGGCTCGTGGATCTCGGTCCGGGCGGGTCCCGGCCGTATCGCGTTGACGCGAACCCCCTCCCTGGCGACTTCGCGCGCAAGACCATTGGTCAGTGCGTCGACGCCGCCCTTTGCGGCGGCGTAGAAGACATATTCGGTGGCCCCTCCGGTGATTGCGGCGATCGAGGACAAGAGCACGATCGATCCGCCTTTGCCGCCATTGGCCGTCGACATGCGACGCACCGCCTCTCGCGCGCAGATGATGGCGCCGAACAGATTGACGTCGAGCACCTCGCGAATGGTTGCCGCACTCGCCGCGTCGAGCCGCGAATTCTTGCCACCGATGCCGGAACTGTGGACGAAGTGGGCAATTGGTCCGAGCGCCTGCGTCGTCTGATCGAAGACCCGCAGAATGTCCTCTTCTCTCGCCATGTCGCCTTGCAGCGTGACGGCTCGGCCGCCGGCTTGTTTCACCGCGTCGGCCACGCCCGCCGCGGCTTTGGCATTGTTGATGTAATTGATCGCAACATCATAGCCGCGCTCCGCCGCAAGCTTAGCGGTGGATGCGCCGATGCCGCGGCTGCCGCCGGCGATCAGAAGAACGGGTCGTGGTAACGTTTGCGGCATGACGAACTCCTTCGGCGGGGTAGGCACATCGAACAGCCCGCCTTAAGACCCCATCAAGTGCCTCGATCGAATGACCCGAGCAAGTGCTGAGGGACGTTAAGGATGATGCCGGCGCAGAAAACCGGCGGCGATGAAATAGATCGCGAGCACACACAAACCCACCTCGGTCCAGAATCCGGGGTCGAGATTTGTCGCGACAGCATAGATCGCAAGCAGCGCCCAGGCGATCAGCGCCGCCAGCGTGATCTCGCGCAAATGCGCAATCCGCATGGGATGCACGACGTGAAACGGCACGAAGGTCAGCACCGCCAATGTGGCGATCGACACCGTTGCCAATGCCGGCCCGGGCTTAAGGACGAACAGGTAGAAGACCGCCACGTTCCAGACCGCCGGGAAGCCGCGGAAATAATAATCCGACGTCTTCATCAGCCTGTCGGCAAAATACAGCGAGCCGGTGACGACGATCAGGATGCCGAGCGGAATTGCGACAGCCGGCGGCACGCGCCCGCTGGCGACGACCGCATAGGCTGGAACGAAAACATAGTTGAGGATATCGACGACAAGATCGAGCACGTCCCCCGACCAGCGCGGCAGCACTTCGGCGACGCGAAGTCGCCGCGCGAAAGTTCCGTCGACGCCATCGACAAACAGTGCAATGCCGAGCCAGACGAACATTTGCGGCCAGTCATTGCGGACCGCGGCAATCAGCGCCAAAAGCGCACAGGCTGCGCCGGACGCGGTAAAGACATGGACGGCAAAGGCCGCCGTCGCTATTTGCGGGTCGGCGGACGGTTTTGGACCGGTCAGGCGTTCACCGGGATTCAGTGGCTCGATCGGGTTCATAGCTTGAGGTTACACGTGAAATCGAGGTACGGACAGAATCTCTCTGTTATTCCTGCCCTTTCGCTCATAAATCAAAAGCGCGCAGGATGAACTGCGGCCCGTGGTTAAGAGAACGGATGAAGTGATGGATGGCGGCCGGCAAACGCTGACTTGCGAAGTGGCGGTGATCGGCGGTGGACCGGCCGGCTTGGTCGCTGCGCTCGCTATCAAAGCCGCGGGCGCGGACACGCTTCTGATCGCACCGAAAGCGGAATCCGATCGTCGCACCACGGCGTTTCTCGCAAGTTCCGTGACGGCGCTCGAGACGCTGGGCGTGTGGCCGGCTTGCCTCGGCCAAGCCGCGCCGTTGCGCAAACTGCGGATCATCGACGACACCCAGCGCCTGTTTCGTGCACCCGAAGTTCATTTCGAAGCAGCGGAGATCGGACTCGACGCCTTCGGCTACAATATCGAAAACCGGCATCTTTTTGGCGCACTCGAAGCGCGCGTGGAGGACATCAAGCTGGCGCGGATTGCGGATTCGGCGCTTGCCGTGACCCATCGCGCCGACGGCGTCATGATCAAATATGCCGACGGCGACGTGCGGGCGCGGCTTGTGATCGGCGCCGACGGCGCCCGCTCCCTCTGCCGCACCGCAGCTGGAATTTCGACGCGGCGTGGGACTTATCCGCAGACGGCGCTCACGCTGAATCTCGGCCACGCCCGCCCGCACGACGACACATCGACAGAGTTTCATACCGAGCACGGCCCCTTCACGCTCGTACCCCTGCCTGGCCAACGCTCGAGTTTGGTTTGCGTGCTCGATCCCGATCGCGCAACCGCACTCGCCGGCTTGGGCGATGCTGCGCTTTCGGACGAGATCGAGCGCCGCGCGCATTCGTATCTCGGCAAGATGACGGCCGAGCCCGGTCGCGGCGTGTTTCGACTCGCGGTCGAAACCGCTCAGGCCTTTTCCGGCAACCGCACCGTGCTGGTCGGCGAAGCCGCTCACGTCGTGCCGCCGATCGGCGCGCAAGGGCTCAATCTCGGCCTGCGTGACGCCGCGACTATTGCTGAAATCGTCGCCGATGCGCGACGACACAGTTGCGATGTCGGTTCGCCCGACGTGCTCGCGCGCTACGAGCGGCAGCGGCGCGCCGATGTCACAAGCCGAGCCGTCGCCGTCGACGTTTTGAACCGGAGCCTATTGACCGATTTCGTCCCGGTCCACGGCGTGCGCGGTTTGTCGCTTTACCTGCTCGACCACGTCGGACCGCTGCGCCGTGCCATGATGCGCGAAGGGGTCACCCCGGCCGCCTCGCAACCCCGCCTGATGCGCGGCGAGATGGTCTGACGGTCGACAAAATGCTGCCATTTCCTAGGCAGAGCTGGCGTCAAAAACGGCTTGGCGAGGTCCCGCCTTCCGTCCTAGCTTTGCTCGTCTTGCGCCGAGCCGTCTTGGGTTGCGGGGGGAACATCCCGATGAAATTACGCCAATGAAACTGCCGCGCAATTTTTTCAAGCCGCTCGCGATCGGCGCGCCTGCACCCTTGCGCGAATTGCCGCTGCGGCTCGAGCGGATGATCCATTTTGTGCCGCCGCACATCGAGAAGGTGCGCGCCAAAGTGCCGGAGCTCATCGCCCAGGTCGATGTGGTGCTCGGCAATCTTGAAGACGCCATTCCGGCCGATGCCAAGGAAGCCGCGCGCAGCGGATTCATCGCCATGGCGAAGGCATGCGAATTCGGCGAGACCGGACTGTGGACCCGCATCAACGCGCTGAACTCACCTTGGGTGCTCGACGATGTTACCGAGATCGTCGCCGCGGTTGGGCACAAGCTCGACGTCATCATGCTGCCCAAGGTTGAAGGCCCGTGGGACATCCATTACCTCGATCAGCTTTTGGCTCAGCTCGAAGCCAGGCATGGCGTCAAGAAGCCGATCCTCATCCACGCCATTCTCGAAACCGCCGAAGGCGTCGACAATGTTGCCGAAATCGCCGTCGCTTCACCGCGCATGCACGGCATCAGTCTCGGGCCGGCGGATCTCGCCGCATCGCGCGCGATGAAGACCACGCGGGTCGGCGGCGGCCATCCGGACTACAAGGTCCTTGCCGACGCGGCCTCCCCCGATGCGCCGCGTGCAGGCTTCCAACAGGATCTCTGGCACTACACGATTGCGAAAATGGTCGATGCTTGCGCCGCGGCCGGCATCAAGCCGTTCTACGGCCCGTTCGGCGATTTTGCCGACAGCGCCGCCTGCGAGGCGCAGTTTCGCAATGCCTTCCTCATGGGCTGTGTCGGCGCCTGGACGCTGCACCCGAGCCAGGTGCCGATCGCCAAGCGCGTGTTCTCGCCGGATCCCGCCGAGGTGGCCTTCGCCAAGAAGATCATCGCCGCCATGCCGGACGGCAGCGGCGCGGTCATGATCGACGGCAAGATGCAGGACGACGCGACCTGGAAACAGGCCAAGGTTCTGGTCGATCTGGCCGGTCTGGTCGCGGAAAAGGACCCGGAAATGGGCCAAAGATATGGATTATGAACGCTACTTCGGCTGATATGTTGCCGGGCCATACCGCCGTGCTAGAGAACCGGGGGCTACCTCGGTAGCCCTGTCTCTCGGCCGCTTGCGGCCGCCAGCTGAGGTTTGGAATGAACAAGATCCGGATCGCCAAATATCAGATCGGTCAGGTCGTGCGGCACCGCATCTATCCGTTCCGCGGCGTGGTCTTCGACATCGACCCGAGCTTCGATAATACCGAAGAATGGTACGAGTCGATCCCCGCCGAAATCCGGCCGCACAAGGATCAGCCGTTCTACCACCTGTTCGCCGAGAACGACGAGACCGAATACGTCGCCTATGTGTCCGAGCAGAATCTTCTGCCGGACACCACCGGCGAGCCGGTGCGCCATCCGCAAGTCGCCGAGGTCTTCGTCAAGGACGGCAGAGGCGGCTATCGCCCGCGCACGGCTTCGGTTCACTGAACATAGATCTGGAAACAAGAATGCCCGGATGCGATGCGCGGCATCGCTGATCCGGGACTCTTGCTTATTGTCGCGGCGGCGCGTTCGAGGATTGCGGCGCGCCACCTTGCTTCTGTTCCAGCTCCTTGCGCGCTTCATCGGCGCGGCGCTGCAATTCCTCCTGCAGCTTCTGCTGTTGCGCTTCGAAGACCTTCGGATCGGTCGGCGGTCCGTCATAGGCCTTTGCGAATTCGGCCAGCGGCAAGGGCACCGTGATCGGCTGATTATTTTGATTGATCGCCTGCACGTTGAGAACTTGACCCTTCTTCATCTTGGCAATCAACTCGGGCGTGGCCTCGTATCTGGCCAAACAGCCGATTTCGACGCAGAGATAGTACGGCGCGGTTAGCGGTTGATCCTGATCGACGATGACGCGCGTGCCGGGCTGTATCAGCAAATGCAGCGGCAACGTGACTTGCAGGAGTTTCTTCGGCTCGCCCTGCTGTTCGATCACGACGACGGCGGCAATCGGCA
>Ga0335073_10005391_pt1 | contig 17945 bp, 15 predicted proteins | sample Lox_Sample_22_FD_207093 | JGI IMG/M metagenome (GOLD analysis project Ga0335073, IMG submission 207093) | Soil microbial communities from Loxahatchee National Wildlife Refuge, Florida, United States - Lox_Sample_2.2 | ecosystem: Environmental > Terrestrial > Soil > Wetlands | place: USA...
CGGGGCCGAGAAGCGCTGCTGCGGAGCCGAGAAGCGTTGCTGCGGAGCTGAGAACCGCTGTGTCTGCGGAGCCGAGAAGCTGCGCCCAGCCGGGGCGCCACCGCGGAAGTTCTCATTGCCGCGGAAGCCTTCGGTTCCACGAGCACTGGGACTGCCGAAGTGCTGGAATCCGCTGTTGCCCTGGAAGTTGCCGCGACTGCCCTGGAAGGTCCGAGCTCCAGGCTCGGCGCCCGGGCTGCCGAATCGCTGCCATCCGCCGGACCGCGCCATAGTCGCCCGCGACGCCATTGAAGCGGCGCCGAAGCGGTTCGTCAATCGGGCATTTGGATAACCGACACCGAGCCGATGACCGGGGTCATGCGCCCAGATTCCGCGTCCGCCAACTCCGAACCGGCCGCCGAAACCGCCGAAACCGCGATAGCCGAAGTGGTTAAACCAGCCTCCATTCACGAAGAGGCCGCCACCGAACCAGTTGGGTCCCCAACCCCAGCCGCCCCAGCCGAAGCCGAAGCCGGCCCAGGGGCCGAACCAGAATCCGACGTCGACTCCAGGGCACCAACCCCAGCCATACGCCGGGTAATACAGTGGCGGATAATAGCCGTAAACCGGAGGTCCCCAGACGTAAGCCGGGTCGTACGTCGGCACGTAGATTACGTTTGGATCAGTCGGTTCAATGGCGATGGCCTGTTGGCCATTGTCGGTCTGCGTGCTCACAGTTTCCTGCGGACCCGATTGCAGGCGCCCATTGGCTTGAGCGCGCTGCCGCATCCGCTGAACCGCAGCCATCACATCCGCTGGCTGAGCCAGGAATGCGTTGCCCAGGGCCGTGGTCCACTGGATGTTCTCATTCAGAAGTTTCACGGCGTCCGGAAATGCCACCAGCGCCTGAACGCTGGGATCCCAGTTCTGCTGACGAGCGGCTGTGGTCAGCGCCGTGCCCGTCAGATTCCGATTGGCCCCCAGCCACTGCTGCGCTTCCACCACCTCGAGCGGGTAGGTGGACGCCGCCAAAACCTGCCCGAGCAGCGGATCCGGGTACAGCGCGATGGGCGCTACCAGATCGTCCAGTTGCGCCGGTGTTTGCAAGGTTTGTTGTTGTGGCGCCGGCTGTTGCTGATCCGGCGGTGCGACCGGTTCCGGATTATTGCCGGGCTGTTGCGCCCAGAACGGTGTGACGCCAGCCAGGAAAAAAAGGCTGACCCCCACGACAAAAGTCCTCCGAAGCCCTGTATTCCATGTGAAGCGGTACATTTGCCACCTCCTGCTACTTCTTCCAACCTTATAGATGTTCCCCGGGAGCCTTAGGTATCTAGCTCCTAGGGGCCATACTGCCATTTCGGACGCGTACGTACCAGGAAATCGGTACACGAATTTGTGAACGAACACACGTAATAACGGCGTAAGTGACATTAAAATACTTCCATATGAGGCGCATACCGTTTCGGAGGGCGGGACCGGCTGCGATGTTGGCCGTTATGTTCACTTGGGTTCCATCCTCCCACGCGCAAACGGAGAAAAGGAACCCGATCAACCGCTCTGAGGAAACCCACGTGGGCGCCGCCATCACGTCGCCCAACATTGGCGGCGAAGGCACCCTGGATGTACTGGCAGGCGGGGGATCGTCCGTCGTCTGGTCTTACGATATTTTGTCGAATACGTGGCGGGCCTTGGAAGAGGCGCCGCGGCCGGTCCGGTCGGGAGGGGCGATTTCCAACCTGTTCAGCAATTGCGACTACGCTTTTTCGGGTGATGGCACCAGCTTTTTTGCGGCCGGAACCATTTGCCGCACTCCCGGCCAACTCGCCGATGCGCCCGCGCCGGTGGGTGCCGGCGCCGCGTTGGCAGCAGCGATTGGGTTGGTAGGGTCGCCGGTGGATTCCGTTTTTGCGCTTCGCGGGGCTGGAACCAGCGACTTCTGGCAATACAGCATTTCGCAAAACACCTGGAAGGCCCTGCCCAGCGTCCCGGCGCCGGTCGGGGAGGGAGCTGCGCTGGTGGAAGTGGCTTCCGCCTCGGATTTTCAGGTTGCCGCGTTGCGCGGAGGCGGAACCAGCGACTTCTGGCTGTTCGACATTGCCGGCGATCGCTGGCTGACCAATGCAGCACCGACACCGGCTCCGGTCGGATCCGGTGCGTCGGTCGCCCAGTTGCAGCGCCTGGGCCGCATCTACGTCTTGCGTGGGGACGGCACCACCGATTTTTGGGTATTCGAGTCCGGCAGGTGGACGGCGCTTGCCGGTACGCCAAGTCCCGTGAATGCGGGCGGCGCGCTGGTCGGCATCAACTACGGCACGGACAGCCAGAGAGACGAATTGTTTGCGCTCGCAGGCGGTAACTCGTCCGCGGTTTGGAAGTATGACGTGGCTTCGAATACCTGGACGCCGATCGCCGAATTGCCGCGCTGGACCGCCCGCGGCGCGATCCGATAACGCTACCGGCGGAAGCGCATGTGCTCCTTGAACGCCTCGAGCGAATTGTAGACGATCGGGCAGACCGCGGCGCGCTCCCCAAGCGACCACATGCGGCTGGCAATCGATCCATTGCCGCGGACCAGGTGCGGATAGCGCTGGCAGATGTCCGGGCGGCCCTCATAGACTCTGCAAAGGTTTCCATCGAGGAACACGCATCCGGCGCCTTCTGTGAATTTCAGGATCCGCGTGCCATCTTCCGGGTCGATGGCGGTGTATTCCTGGATCACTCGCTCCGGCGTGCTGCGCAGATGGCGCGCCAGCCGGTCGATATCACGTTCGGTCACCTCGGTGGTGGAGGTGCGGCAGCAGTTGGCGCAGGCGGTGCAATCGATCTGATCCTGGATACCCTCGGCAATGCGGCGCAGGATTCGATCGGAATGGTCGCGGGACTTCATGAAACGGCGAAAGCGGAGGTTGTCATCCAGCTTCTTTTCGCCCAGCGTCTTGATCTGTACGAGGTCGGTGATCACGAGTCCAACCTCTCGGCATTGATCTCGATGACGTGGTTGTCGGGATCGAGAATGTAGATCTGCGGGAATCCGGCGGTGGCCTGTCGATTGACGCGCATCTGCGCCGGGTCGCCGGCGGCGGCGTCTTCCCGGAATCCGTGCTCCTGGAGATGTTCGAGCGCCTGCTGGAAGCTGGAAACACGCAAGGCAAAGTGGACATCGCGAGTGTCGATCCGCGGGTTCGAACGGTAGGTGCCGTCACGGCTCTCGATGAGATGCAGATGCTGTCCGCCTCCGATGCCAAACCAGGCTCCGGCGAATGGAAATGGAGGCCGGGCGATTTCGGATAGCCCGAGCACGCCGGCGTAGAATCGCCGCGAACGCTCCAGGTCTCTGACGGTCAGGCTGATGTGATGAAGGAGCCGGATGTCCACTCTCCCAATTTGCCACCCCTTGTCATTCACACACAACCATAGTAGACTTCCGAACAGATATAGTAAACCGTCATGGCGACCGCCAAATTCACGCCGCTCGAATTACAGATCATGCAGGTGTTGTGGGACCGCGGGCCGGTATCGATTCGCGAGATCCAGGAAGGGTTTCCAGAAGAGGGACGGCCGGCATACACGACCATACAGACCACGGTCTATCGGTTGGAAGACAAGAAGGCCGTGCGGCGTATCCGCAAGATTTCGAACGCCCACATTTTCGAAGCAGTCGTGACACGGGACGCGGCCGAGCGAAAGCTGCTGGACGAACTTTTGAAGCTGTTTGGCGGACGCGCCCAACCGGTGATGGCCCGGCTCGTCGAATCGGGAGAGCTCACCATCGAGGATATCGACCAGGCGCGTAAGCTGATTCGCGAATCGGCCAGGAAGGAGAAGCCGCGATGAGCCTGTTGACTCATTTGTTGGAATCGACCGCGTTCGCGGCCGTGGTTTGGTTGCTGACGTTGGCGTTTCGGCGCGACCAGGCGCGGACGCGGTATTGGCTGTGGATGGCGGCGTCAGTAAAGTTTCTGATTCCGTTCGCGCTGTTGGTTTGGATTGGTGGGCAGGTAGACCGCTCCCTTGCGGTCGCCGCTCGGGGTGGAACGGCGTGGGGTGGAGCGGATCGGGGCCGACCGGGGCCGACCTTTCTGATGGCGGAGCCTGGTGTGGCGCCGCAGACGGTAACGGAGCGGCGACGGGAGAGTGGCGAGTCGCGCCAGGTTTCGCTTGGCCCGGCGTTGCTGGCCCTATGGGTTTGCGGATCGGCTTGGGTGCTGATTCGCTGGCGTCGAAGCTGGCGCGTGGCGATGTCCGCGGCCGGCGATTCCAGCGCTTGGACGCCGCCCGGCCCGTTGCCCGCGGCCGGTATTCCAATTCGGTCCTCGCGGTCGATTTCCGAGCCTGCTGTCTTCGGCATCCTTCGTCCGGTTCTGTTGCTGCCGCTGGGCATCGAAGATCGTCTGTCGGTGGCTCAACTGCGGTCCATCCTGGCCCACGAACTCTGCCACGTACGGCGCCGCGATAATCTGACGGCGGCGATTCACATGCTGGTGGAAGCGATTTTCTGGTTCCATCCGTTGGTCTGGTGGATCGGCGCGCGGCTGGTGGAGGAACGCGAACGCGCTTGCGATGAGGACGTCGTCTTGCTGGGCAGCGAACCCGCCGTCTATGCCGAGAGCATCCTGGCCGTTTGCCAGTTCTGCATCGAATCGCCGCTGCCGTGCGTGTCGGCTGTCAGCGGCGCCGATCTGAAGCGGCGCGTCGCCGAGATCTTGTCGCCGGGCCGGGCCCGTCCGTTGGCACTCGGCAAGAAGGCATTGTTGGCCGCATGCGCCTTAGCCGTGGTCGCAGGGCCGGTGGCCTTCGGTCTCACTCACGCAGTTGGACGCGCGCAGAGCATTCCGGAAAATCCCAAGCCCCTCAAGTTCGATGTCTTGTCAGTGAAGGAAATTGACGATCCGGTCCTGTGGACCAGACCCAAGATCTCACCAGGACGAATTACCTGGCAGACGCAGCTCTGGTATCTGGTCCACTATGCATTTCGGCTGGAAGATCTTCGCATATCCGGGGTGCCGGCAACCGGCAAGATCTACATGGTTGAAGCCACGACCACCCCGGACGCCACCAACGACCAGATCCGCCTGATGCTTCAATCGATGCTGCGCGACCGATTCGCGATGGAAGCTCATCGCGAGACCAAAGTGATGGAAGGTTACGCCCTTACGGTCGCTGCCGGAGGCCTCAGGATTCGGCCGGCGAAGGAGGGCGACAAACCGCCGGGTTCCATGAAAGACTGGGATCCAGTGGAGAACGAGGGGTGGTTCGCGACCCACATTCCCCGCAGGTGGGTGGGGGAAATGAATGCATACCGAGTGACAATGCCGCAGTTCGCGGATGCGCTCCAGGGACAACTGGACGCGGCGGTGTGGGACCAAACCGGTCTGACGGAAAAGTACTTCATCAACCTGGAATTTGCCTTGAAATATGCCCCGACCGATTTTGCCGGCGCCCCGACCTTGTTTGTGGCCTTGAAAAAGAACCTCGGGCTGCAATTGGAGAAGCATAAGGGCCCGGTCGAAATCCTCGTTATCGACCATATGGAGACGACGCCGACTGCAAACTAGGCCGGCAGAAGGGAGATGTCATGAGTCGGCAGTGTCATTTGATGGAGCAGGGGATTCTGGCCATGGCGGTCGCCATCGGCATCGTTTCCGCCGTGGGACGTGCTCAGTCCCCGCCCGAAAGCCCGAAACCGCTCAAGTTCGACGTGCTCTCGGTCAAGCCGTCCGACCAGACATGGCTGCAAATCCGCCCCGAGCGCTCGGGTGGACGTATCACATGGACTACCGGTCTCTCCCACGTCATCGAGTACGCCTTCCAGTTGCAGCCTCCGCGCTATTCCGGCCCGATTCCGGGTGACGAGCACCTGTACCTGATCCAAGGGACCACCAGACCGGATGCAACCACCGATGAGATCCGCCTGATGCTGCAATCCATGCTTCGCGACCGGTTCGCGATGGAAGCTCATCGGGAAACCAAAGAAGGGGAGGGGTATGCATTGACGGTTGCCAAGGGCGGACCGAAGATCCGTCCGGCGAAGGACGACGAACCGCCGCCCGAATCGATGAAAGACTGGGGCGCGGTCCCGGATGGCACAGTCGGGGCGACCCTGCCGCGAGCTGGAGTGGTACAACTCAGGGCGTATCGGTCGACGATGTTGCAGCTCGCGAACGCGCTACAACGACAACTGGGCGCAACCATCTGGGATCAAACCGGTCTTGACGGCAAGTATTTCATCGACCTGCAATACGCGCGCGACGTCACGGCTTCCGACGGAGTGGATGCCCCGACGATTTTCGTCGCCTTCCATAACATGCTCGGTCTGCAACTCGAGAAGCACAAGGGCCCGATGGAAGTCCTCGTGGTCGACCACATCGAAACCACGCCCACGGAGAATTAGGGAACTGGCGGGCCGGTTGGGTGTGTAGCGCAAGCACTCTTGCTTAGTGCCAAATGGGTTTCCCACATGCAGGCGGTCTGTATTTTATGGCGCGGATTTTGTGGCGCCCGCCGGTGAATCCGCTACGCCGTGGCGGTCGGGCATCCGTAAGACACTTTGAATCAACGATTTGCGAGATGGAAACCGCTACGCGTAGCGGTTTGGCCATTGGAACGGATCAAAACCGGGCTCGCGGTGCGTATGGCCATAGCCCGAAAATCCAGGGGCCTGCCGGCGATAGTGAATGCTGTGATTCACGCATTCAGGGCGATCTAACTGATCGGCTCGGTTCGCGGATTGTTGGCGAGGTCGGTCTATAACCGCCTCCCGGTTCCTGCGGGCTGCGGTGGAGCGGTTCCCGCCGCGGCCTAGGCTAAAATTGACGCTTATGGCCAAAAACCTGATGGATTTGAGCGGACGTGTGGCTGTGGTGGTGGGAGGCACTTCGGGAATCGGCCGGCGCCTCGCCATCGGGCTGGCGGAAGCCGGCGCTACGGTGGTCGCGACCGGACGCCGTGCTGAACTGGTGGACGAAGTCGCGAAGGAAGTGGAAGCCGCGGGTTCCCGCACCGTGCGGAAGGCGTGCGATATCGCGTCGCGCGCCTCGGTGGACGAGTTTCGCGACGCGGTGATGGAGCAGTTGGGACGCGTGGATGTGCTGGTAAACGCCGCCGGCCAGATTTTCCGCAAGCCCACCGCCGATGTCACGGAGCGCGAATGGAACCAGCTTTTCGATATCAACGTGACGGGCATGCTGCGCGCCTGCCAGTCGTTTTACGCCCCCCTCAAGGCCGGCGGCAGCGGACGCGTCATCAATATCGCGTCGCTCAACTCGTACGTGTCGCTGGTGCAGGTGGCGCCCTATGCGGCGTCCAAGGGAGCGGTGCTGGTGCTGACGCGCAGTCTGGCCGTGGAGTGGGCGAAGGACCACATCAACGTCAACGCCATCGCTCCGGGCGTGTTCCGGACTGATTTGAACGCGGCGCTTCTGGACGGCACCGAGCGCGGCCGGGAGCTACGCATGCGGACCCCGATGAACCGCTTCGGCGACGCGGCGGAGTTGGTGGGCCCGGCCGTCTTGTTGGCGTCGGACGCGGCCAGTTTTATCACGGGGCAATGCATCGTGGTCGACGGGGGATTTCTGGCTTCGGGCGTGAATAGCGTGTGACGGGCGTATCGGCCGACTGCCCGCCGGCCCAACAAATTCACACCACGACACACTGAGCCGGCTCGCAATCGGGGGCGTACGGCTCCATCAGGCGGGATTCCATGCGCACCTTCTTCAACTGCCACTTGTGAATGGTCTGGCTCAGGGCCGCGCGAAATGCCGGAATGGGGTGATGTTCGCCTTCCCACCGTCGCACCACCACCACCTCGGCGTACAAGGACAACATCTCTTCGGGCGGCGTGCGGAGTTGATTGTCGAAGGTCACGAGTACCTGGCCGGCGTCGGCGGTGTGCGGGGGAAGGGTTAGGAGGGGCCGGACGATCATGGTGGTGGGCTTCTCTGCCCGCGCCGCTCCGGGAAACACCGCGACCGATCCATCCGTGAGCGCCAGGAAAAGCGTTTCGTCTTCATCGGATGGCTCCACTGGTCCGCCGCCGATTGCCAGCGCCGCCGCCATCTTCAGCGCCCGGTAGGCCGCCGGTTTCTCGGGAGCGATCAAATGGAGACGGCGAATGGCCTGTTTCCAGAGGCGGCGGAAGAGGGTAGGATCGGCGATGGCCCGCGTGAGGAATTTCAGGTAATTGACCTCGGTCATCTCCTCCAGTTGCGCCGGAGTGAAGTAACGCGACGTGGTGGCGCGATGGCGATGCTCGACCGCCGCGCCCGCCACATAGACGCTCGGCCAGCCGCGCTGCCAGGCGCGATAGCCGATATCGAGATCCTCCACATAGGCCGGGCTGTAGGCTTCATCGAGCCCGCCGAAATCGCGCAGTTTGGCGGCGTCGTAGACGGAACAGCCGCCGCTTCCGTACAGCACCCACGTCTGGTCTTCGCCGGCGAGGGGCTCGTCGCAGCGCACTGGGAAATCGCGCGGGCCGACGTCGGTGAGCACGGCTTTGCCGGTTTCTTCGCGCCGGACGCCCGGGGGAAAACGGATCTGCGCGGTGGCGCAAAACAAGTCGGGACTGTGCTCGAAAGCCGCCGCGATGGGGTTAAAGAAGCCGGAGTCGAGCAGCATGTCGTTATTGAGCAGGCAAATGTGGGTACAGCGGGAACGTGCGATGCCGCGATTGACGGCGCGCGCAAACGAGAGCGGCTCTTGGGAAATCTCCGTGAGCACGCGCGGAAAGGCCGAGTTCAGCCAATCGGCGGTGCGGTCATCGGAGCCGTTATCGACGACGATGATCTCGTGCGAAAAGTGCGTCAGTTCGCGGACCAGACCCGGCAATTGCGCGGCCAGCAAATGGCGTCCATTGCGCGAAGGAATGATAACCGAGATGCCATCGAGCAGTTTGTGGGAAGGCGGCGCGGCGCGTTTCAATTCCGCCGGCGTGGGCGCGCGGTGTTTGGGACGAAGGTGACCCGCGCACCAGGCTGACGCGTAGTGGAACGAAAGCAGCAAGGATCCTCCGATTAGATCAACAGGTCGCGGCGCAACCGGTGGGGGTTGCCGCGCTGGAACTCACTCCAGAGGGTTAGCGCCTGCACGGCGAATGCCGTGGAAACCGGATTGACGTAGGGCAGCCAGGCGGCATCTCGCTTGCCGAAATAGAAACCGCCGTCAATGCGCCGGTCGTCCGAGCGCACCTGAAAACCGGCCAGACGATCGGCCTCCCATGCGGCGGACGCTCGATCCAGCGGCACGGCGCCGGCCGCATCCGCATACATCCGGATTCGCAGCAACTGCGCATAGACGTCGCTGCGCTCGAAATCGGGAGCGATCTCGCGCAGCAGACCGGCGACGCGTCCGATGCCATCCCGTAGCGAAGTTGCGCACCCGGCCGCAACCGGGAGCAAGCCTTCCAGGAAATAAGAGAATGCATGCAGGCGGTCCATCACCTTGGCCTGGTCGGAGTGACCGGGCAGGAAATCGGCGGCGGCGCGCAAGGCGGAGTCGACCGCCGCGTCGTAGGCCGCGCGGAATTCGGAATCGCCGGTGGCTTCCGCCAGGTCGTTCCAGGCCATTGCGGATTTCAACTGGTAGCATCCGGGCGAGCGCGACCAGCGCGCTGCGTCGCGGTCCATCGGCGACTTATCGGGCAGACTGAGGATCGGGTGAAACTCACCGTCCGACGCGCGGAAATCCCGCAGCATGGCGGCGCCGATGGCCGCCGCGGTCTCGCAAAACTGTTCGACGCCGGTCGCGCTTGCCACGGCCAGTAATCCGCGGACGATGATGCCGTTGTCGAAGAAGTAGGTGGCGCCGGCCGGATCGACTTCGAACGGCATCGAGGAACGTGCCGGATCCCAGGCATTCGTCAGAAAGCACGCGGCCGACCGGGCGCGATCTAAAAACTCAGAGTCGCCCGAAATTTCGTGCAGATAGACGAACGTGCTGGCCGCGTAGCCGGTGATTTCGGTCGAGATGGCGTGGTTCTGTCCGAGATCGGTGCGGTAGTAGCGGGCAACGCCGCCGGTTGGGAATTGGATGCCGGAATGGAGCCACCATTGCGCGGCGCGAGAAAACTCGGGGAACAACTCGCTAGTGTAACATCGGCTATTTTCGCCGGGGCAGACGATCGCGCTCTGTCGCCGGCGGCGGAGGCGATACTTCAAGCCAAAAGTCTGGTCGCGACCATGGCCAGCAGGCTGCCGATGGCGGCGCCGGCGAGCACATCGCTCAAAAAGTGCATACCGAGCAGAATGCGCGACGCCGCCACGCTGAGAGCGCAGAAAATCAGGCCGCCGGCCAGGTCGGGATAATACGTGGCCAGGGAGACCGCAACCGCGAACGCGGTAATCGTATGGCCCGAGGGGAACGAGAACTGGTCGGGAGGCAACAAAGTAGCCCAGCAATGGGGCTGGAACGCGCCTGGACGGCGCCGCCGGAAGAGCTTTTTCAAGCGGAGGAAAATCGCGATGCCGACTCCCGCCGCCAGCGCGCCGGCGCCCACTGCGCGAAACCGCATGTCGCCGCCGAAGAGCAGCAGCATCACGCCCAGGGAGTACCAAAGCCAGCCATCCCCGCCGCGAGTGGCGCACAGCATCCAGACACGAACCCAGCGCGGGGCATGCCACTGGTTGACGCGTCGCATCACGCTATGGTCGCGATGCGAGATAAAGTTCAGCATGGCCGATGTGCGGGTCATACCGTTTGCTTCCCCATAGAGAAATGCCTTCCGGGATTCAGAAAGCATTCCATGATCCATTTGTACGCCCCACATAGCTACAATTATGTGACGTGTGGGAAAAACATCCGTTAATGAAAACGTTTTCGGTACCACAACCTACCCGGCAGCCTAAGTGGCATGGCAGAATTTGATCATGAAAAAGCTGGACTTCCTCTTTTTCGACGCCGGCGGCGGGCACCGCGCCGCGGCCCAGGCATTGTCGCAAGTAATTGAAAAACAAGGGCGTCGAATGGAAGTACGGATGATTAATCTGCAGGAACAACTGGATTCCATGGATGTTTTTCGCAAAATCACCGGCCTCCGCTTACAGGATATTTACAATGTGTTACTCAAAAAAGGCTGGACGCTTGGCTCGGCGCAATTAATGATGGGCATGCACGCGGTGATCCGTTTGTTCCATGGCAAGACCGTCCGCATGCTGGAGGTGTTCTGGAAACAAAGCCAACCTGACCTGGTGGTCTCGCTGGTGCCGAATTTCGACCGTGCGATCCACGACAGTCTTGCGCGGGCGCTGCCCGGCGTGCCCTTGGTGACCATCCTCACCGATATCGCCGACTACCCGCCGCACTTCTGGATCGAGAGGCAGAAACAGTACTTCATTTGCGGGTCGCGGCGCGCGGTCGAGCAGGCGCTGAACATGGGCCACGATCCGTCGATGGTGTTTCGCGCGTCGGGAATGATCCTCAATCCCCGGTTTTATGAGATGCCCGCACTTACAGCGGACGAGCGCCGCCAGGCGCGGCAGGCGCTGGGATTCAATCCCGACCTGCCGGTCGGCCTGGTGCTCTTCGGAGGGCAGGGGGCGGCGGTGATGTACGACATCGCGCGGGATATCGCCGACCGGCAGCTTCTTCTCATCTGCGGCCACAATGAGAAACTCCGGAGCCGATTACAGGCGCTGCCGCGGAGCGCGGCCACTTTTGTCGAAGGCTTCACCCGCGATGTCCCGCGCTACATGCAGCTTGCCGACTACTTCATCGGCAAGCCGGGCCCGGGAAGCCTGAGCGAGGCCGTGGCCATGCGTCTGCCGGTGATCGTGGAGCGTAATGCCTGGACCCTGCCGCAGGAGCGCTACAACACGGAGTGGGTTCGCGAGTTGGGAATCGGGCTGGTGCTGAAGAATTTCCGCGGCATCGCCGGGGCCGTCGCGGAATTGCTCGATCCAGCGAATTTTTCCAAATTCCGGGAGGCCACGGCGCGCCAGGAGAATCGCGCGATCTTCGAAATTCCCGATATGCTGGAAAGGATTCTCGATGGCGCGGGTGCTTCCTAGACGCGAACTTCTGCAAGCCCTGCTGGCGATGTCGGCGGCCCGCGGCCTGCGCGCGCAGAATGCCTCAGGTGTATCGTTGGATTCCCTGCTTTCGCTCTTCGATTTCGAAACGGAAGCTCACACGCGAATTTCGCACGGGGCTTGGGAACGGATTTCCGGAGGCGCGGCCGACGAGATCACGCTACGGTGGAATCGCGAGGCGTACGACAAAATCCGCTTGAAGCCGCGGATTCTGGTGGACGTTTCGAAGCTCGACACGAGGGTCACGCTGTTCGGCCAGGAGATGTCCTTTCCCATTCTGCTCGCGCCCACGGGGGGGCAGCGATTCATTCATCCGGGCGGCGAAGTGGAAGCCGTGCGCGGCGCCGCCGCGGCCGATGCTACTTACGTGATCTCGAGCAGCGCCTCGATGAAAGTGGACGATATCGCGCGGGCGGCCGCCAAACCAGTCTGGTTTCAACTCTACGTGCAGAAGGATCGCGGCTTCACGCGCGACCTGGTGCAGCGAGCCGAAGATTCCGGCTGCCGGGCGCTGTGCGTCACCGTCGATTCCCCCACTTTCGGCGCGCGCAATCGCGAGGACCGGGCGAAATCGGAACTTCCCGAGCGCGAGCTGCCGAATTTGCAGGGCAAAGACTATCTGGATCCGTCGCTGACCTGGAAAGACATCGACTGGCTGCGCGGGTTTGCGCGCCGTCCGGTGCTGCTGAAGGGCGTGCTCAATCCGGATGACGCGGATAGCGCGGTCCGCGAGGGTGTGGCCGGGATCATCGTATCCAACCACGGCGCGCGCAATCTGGACACGGTTCCGGCCACCATCGATGCGCTGCCGCTGGTGGTAGAGAAGGTCGCGGGACGGGTTCCGGTAATCGTGGATGGCGGGATTCGCCGCGGGACCGATGTGGTGAAGGCGCTGGGAATGGGCGCGGCAGCGGTGCAGATCGGCCGACCTTATTTGTGGGGTTTGGGAGTGGCCGGGGCGGATGGGGTGGCGCGGGTGGTTCGGATTCTGCGGAAGGAATTCGAATTGGCCATGGCGTTGATGGGGCGGCCGACCCTCAAGAGCATCGACCGGTCGGTGATCTGGTAGGGTTTTGTGGAGCAGGATTGCATCCCGCGGCCGATTTTCAATCGGCCTGCCCGTGCGTTGCAATGAATCCATCCGGCATGGGCACTGCGAGCGGGACTCGTTTCGCTTTCAGTCAGGTGCGGCGACCGTCCGGGCCGATTAGAAATCGGCCGCAGATCGAGAATCTGCCCCACCGAGCGCCCCTACAGATTGTCTATAGAAAAACCTACCAAAGCTGTGATATTGTCGTATCACTGCTATGGAGATTCTACAGGGAACGCTGGATCTTCTCATTTTGCGGGCGCTGGAACTGGCGCCGATGCACGGAGTCGGGGTGGCGGCGCGCATCGAACAGGTGACGCGCGGCGCCCTTAGGGTCAAGCCTGGATCCCTGTTTCCGGCACTGCGCCGGCTGGAACAACAGGGCTGGATCTCCGGCGAATGGGCGCCTTCGGAAAACAACCGCCGGGCGCGATACTACAAGCTGACTCGTTCCGGCCGCGGCCAGCTCGCCGAGGAAAAGCGGAATTGGCGCCGTATGGCCTCGGCCATGAACTGGATGCTCGAATCGGAGGGATAAGCCATGCGCTGGCTGACGAATTTAGTGGCACAAATCTCCCGCCGCCTGGACGACGATGTGGACGCGGAACTGCGATCGAGCCTGGAAATGATGGCCGACCGGTTTGCCGCGCGCGGCATGTCCCGCGAGGAAGCTCTTCGCGCCGCGCGCCTCGAGTTCGAAGGCGTCGAGCAGGTGAAGGAAAAGGTCCGCGATGGATTGGCCGGAGCCTGGCTTCGGACCTGCGCGCAGGATGTCCGCTATGCCTGGCGAGGCCTGTGGCGGCGCCGATCGTTCGCCCTCATCGCTTTGACCACGCTGGCTCTCGGGATCGGCGTCAATACCGCCATCTTCTCCGCCTTCTATGCGGTGTTGCTGCGTCCGCTTCCCTACGACCATCCGGAGCAACTGGTGCACATTTGGGCGACGCTGCGAACCGCCGGAAACTCGCGCGCTCCAGTCTCGGGGACGATTTATGAGGAGTTGCAGAACCGCAACCAGTGCTTCAGCGGAGTGGCGGGGATCTGGACTACCAACGGAGTTTTCCCGGGCGATAACCCCGAGCAAGTCCGGATCGGCCGCGTGACGCCGAACCTCTTCCCGCTTCTGGGAGTGCGCGCGGAATATGGCCGCATCTTCAACGAAAGCGACCTGGGCGGTCCCGGCCTGATCCTCGCCGACGGTGTCTTTCGACGCCGGTTCGGGGGAGATGTCAAGCTGATCGGGAAGAGTCCAATTCCCGGACGCCCGGACGTGCTGGCGGGGGTTCTGCCGCCGGATTTTCACCTGCGCTTCGCCAACGACATCCGCGTGCCCGCCGACATTCAGGCGTTCCAACTCTTCGAACACCCGTTCCAGACCACGCCTACCACTTACTACATCCGCCTGATGGCGCGAATGAAGCCGGGCGTTTCGATGGCGCAGGCGCAGCGCGATCTCGACCGCGTGGCCGCCGATCTACGCGGCGCGTATGGGGATTTTGGACGCGAGAATCTGCGGTTCACCGCCGCCGGCATGCAGGCCGATGCCGTCCGGGACGTGCAGCCCGCGCTGCGCGCATTGTTCGCGGGCTCCGGATTCATCCTGCTGATCTGCTGCGTCAACGTGAGCAGTCTGCTGATCGCGCGCGCCGCCGATCGTCGCAAGGAAATCGCGTTGCGCCTCGCCATCGGAGCGTCGCGCGGGCGGATCCTGAGGCAGTTGATGATCGAGGGCGCGGTATTGTGCGGGTTGGGTGGGGCGGCTGGGGTGGGAGTCGGATGGGCGGGCTTCCGCGGCATTCTCGCCATCCGGCCCGACAGCTTTTCGAGCCTCTCGGGAAATGCTCTGAACTGGCCGGTTCTGGGCTTCACGGCGTTGGTCTGCCTGGCCGCGGCGACGCTTTTCGGACTGGTGCCGTTCCTCGAATCGTTCCGGCTGGACTTGATTGCGGGGCTGCGCGCCGGGGGGCGCGGATTTCTCGGCCGGTTGCATCGCCGCGCGGGCAACACGCTGGTGGTGGCGGAAGTCACGCTGGCATTCGTGCTGGTGACCTGCGCCGCGCTGACCGCCCGCACGCTGGCAAAGATCGCCGAAGTGCAGCCCGGCTTCGATTCGCAAGGATTGCTCGCATTCCAGGTGGCCGGCATACCCGTGCGGGCCATGAACGACTGGCTGACGAAGCTTCGAGGACTGCCCGGCGTGGCCTCGGCGGGCGCGACCGTCAGCCTGCCGCTCGATAAGGACAGCCCCAACTGGTACGGCCCTTACACGCCGGAAGGATTCACGAAAGAGCAGGCCGGACCGCTGGTTGGTGACTATCGGTGCATCACGCCCGGATATTTCGCCGCCATGGGCGCGCGGTTCCTGGAAGGCCGCGATTTCGCCGACACCGATACCGGCGAATCGCCGCAGGTCCTGATTGTGGACGAGGTGGTGGCACGGACGGTTTGGCCCGGGCAATCGCCCATCGGCCGCAAGATCGAGGTGGAACACTCCGCGCAGTTCGGGTTCGAAGCGCGCTGGAGCACGATTGTGGGCGTAGTGGGGCATATCCGGAATCATTCGCTGAAGCGGCAGCTTCGCGGTGAGCTCTACATGCCGTACTCGCAGAGCCCGCGCGCGCCCATGACTTTTGTCTTGCGGGCGGGCGTTCCTCCGCTCACGCTGGCGCCCGGGATCCGTTCCATGCTGCATGAGGGTTACAAGACCGCGGCTGTGTCCAAAGTCCGATTGATGACCGAGTACATTTCCCGCGAGCTCTCGCCGGCTGGTTTCACGGCGGTGCTGGCCGCGATTTTCGGAGCGCTGGCGCTGCTGCTGGCCGCAACCGGGATCTACGGCGTGCTGGATTACCAGGTGTCCCGCCGCATGCCGGAGATGGGAATTCGCATGGCTCTGGGCGCCAGCGCGGCCGACATGCTTCGCCTGGTGGTACGCGATGCCGGCCTGCTGGCCGCCGGGGGCGTAGCCCTGGGCGCGGCCGTCGCGCTGTTCGCCACGCGGTGGCTGGATGCACTGATCTACGGCGTTTCTCCGCGCGATCCTTCCAGCTACGGTCTGGCGCTGCTGCTGTTGCCGGCAGCCGCATTGGCCGGCTGCTGGCGTCCTGCGTGGCGAGCCGCCGCCGCCGATCCCGCGGCGAGCGTTCGCCAGGAGTAGGGCGATGGCTGCTGGCGTACTTCCAAAAGCCGAGGGTTCCGAGATCGGCCGTCCTGCCGGGGTTGCGTCGCGCATCACGTCGCTCGATTTCGTGCGCGGCGTGGCGATGATCCTCATGGCCATCGACCACGTGAGAGTCTATTCCGGACTGCCGGCCGGCGGGCCGACTCCCGGGATCTTCTTTACCCGCTGGGTGACGCACTTTTGCGCGCCCGTCTTCGTGTTCCTCACGGGCACGGCGGCGTTTTTGCACGGACGCAAGCTGGGCAGCAAGGCCGGGTTATCGAAGTTCCTGTTCACGCGCGGACTGTGGCTGATCTTTCTGGAACTTACTTTTCTTCGTCTCGCCTGGACGTTCAATTTCGACTACGCGCACTACATGCTGGCGGGCGTAATCTGGATGATCGGCTGGTGCATGGTTCTCATGGCGATCCTGGTGCGTTTGCCTGTGACGGCAGTGGCGGCCAGCGGCATCGCGATCATGGCCCTGCACAATCTTGCCGATGTTTTCCATGTTGCACAGAAGTTCGGTGATGAGGGCCCGAACTGGCTGTTGAAGATTCTGTATTTCGGCGGTGGATTCGAGTTCGGCAAGGACGGCCCGCCGCTGCTGATCCTGTTCGTGCTGGTGCCCTGGATCGGAGTCATGATGGCCGGATACGGTTTCGGCGGGATCATGACGATGCCGCCCGATCGACGCCGCGCGATCTGCTTTCGGCTGGGCGCAGCGCTGACCGCCGGTTTCATCGTGCTGCGCGCCATCAACTCCTATGGCGATCCGCGGCCCTGGCGAAGCGGCGGAACGACGCCGGCGGTCCTGAGCTTTCTCAACGCAGCCAAGTACCCCGCATCACTCGATTTCCTGCTGATGACGCTCGGCCCGATGTTCCTGCTTCTGGCGCTGGCCGAAGCCTGGCACGGTCCGGTGTCGCGCGCCGTCACCACGTTCGGCCGCGTACCGATGTTTTATTACCTGCTGCACATTCCGCTGATTCACGGGGCTGCCTGCGTGGTGTCGCTGGCGCGCGAGGGCCGTGTCGACCCCTGGCTGTTCGCCAACCATCCGCTGAATCCGGGTCGAGCTCCGGCGGGGTATGCGTGGACGCTGGGTTTGCTCTACGCCGTCTATGCCGCCTGTCTGGTCGCGATGTACTTCCCATGCAGATGGTTCGCACGGGTCCGCGCTGCGCGCAAGTCCGCCTGGCTCAGTTACCTATAAGCGGGCATCAAGGCCCGCGCGGGATGAATTCCGCCCTCCGTTACCGCTGGATCGATTGGATGTACAGGACCAGGTTCGTGATCCGCATTTCGGTGAATGATTGGTTCGGGCTGATGGAGCGGAATACATCGCCCCACATCGGCATTTCCTTGGTTCCGTGCGCCGTCACGGTCTGCTCGCCCATGATGATGTCGCGCACGCGACCTTGGGGATATTTTCCGTTGTTCTGCTTGGTGAGTTGTGTGAGATCGTTGGGGCGCGTCACCAGGGCGCTGACCGCCGGCCCGTTTCCGCGTCCGTCTACGCCGTGACAAACCGCGCAGTATTGTTTCCACAGTTCCGCACCGGTGTATGCCATGCTCGGCTGCGCATTCACTTCTTTAACGACCTTGGTCTGTGCCAGGACCATTTGCGCAAGCAGAAGCGTCACCGCTCCTAAACCGACAATTAAGGATCTTAAAGACTTGTTCATACCCG
>Ga0335073_10005392_pt1 | contig 17941 bp, 21 predicted proteins | sample Lox_Sample_22_FD_207093 | JGI IMG/M metagenome (GOLD analysis project Ga0335073, IMG submission 207093) | Soil microbial communities from Loxahatchee National Wildlife Refuge, Florida, United States - Lox_Sample_2.2 | ecosystem: Environmental > Terrestrial > Soil > Wetlands | place: USA...
ATTTACGACATCGGCGACAACGTCCACGAATGGTGCAGCGACTGGTACGATCCCACCTATTACGCAGTTTCGTCGGAGCGCAATCCGCGCGGCCCGGAGCAGAGCCCTATGAAGCCGCCCCGCAAGTCTTCTCGCGGAGGCTCGTGGCGCCATCACATCAAAGTGGCGCGCTGCTCGGCCCGCTCGAGCATCCCACCGGATTTCGAGTACGCCGACTATGGCTTCCGCGTGGCGTGCGACTAAATAACCCGCGCGGCACTCCGTGAGTAACGGCGATATCGCGACAGGTAAGATCGACCCCCCCGACACAATCTTAGCGTCAAAGTTGGTCGGTTGCTGAAATCCGCAATTGCGCTCAAAACGTCTCGCCCACGGCCGACCCGGTTTCGCGATCATGGAAACGTTCATATATCCTTGTCATGCTGGCTCGCTGCGAGGAAGGCATAACGAACCTTCCATTACGGCCGCACGAAATGTTCCGCACGGACTTACTCAAATCCAAGCGCATCCTGATCACCGGCGGTGGTACCGGCCTGGGCAAAGGCATGGCCACGCGCTTCCTCGAACTCGGAGCGACGGTTTACATTTGCGGCCGGCGCGAAGGAGTAGTTAAAGAAACGGCAAAGGAACTCACGTCCAAAGGCGCGATTCACAGCCTTCCGTGCGACGTGCGCGATCTCGACACGGTCGAGGGCATGATCGACAAGATTTGGAGCAGCGGTCCGCTTGACATCCTCGTCAACAACGCCGCCGGAAATTTCATTGGCCGCAGCGAAGATCTTTCCGCGCGTGCGTTCGAAGCGGTAATCGGCATTGTCCTTATGGGAACTTTGCACTGCACGATGGCGTGCGGCCGACGCTGGCTGAAGTCCGGTCATCGCGGCACGGTGCTCAGCATTTCCGCTACGTATGCTCCAGTTGGATCCGCCTACGTAGTGCCGTCGGCCGTTTCCAAGGCCGGAGTTGAAGCACTCACTCGCAGTCTTGCCGTGGAGTGGGGCAATCGCGGCATACGCATGAACGCCATCGCCCCCGGCCCAATTCCTACCCAGGGAGCATTTTCACGGGTGGTGCCCCTTCCAAAACTCGAGACCGCGGCCCTCGATCGCAATCCTCTGCATCGCTTTGGAACCGTTGAAGAATTAGCGAACCTGGCGGCATTTCTGGTGAGTGATGGTTCCGGCTATATCAACGGCGAAGTCATCCGAATGGATGGCGGCGAGTTCCTGCAGGGAGCCGGCGAGTTCAGCAACCTGGGACGAATTCTGAAGGAAGAAGACTGGCAGGCGCTGAAACCGCGGAAGCGGTCAGATTAGAACATTCGCGAGGAACCGTTTGCGATTCTCGGTCCTGAACTTAGGGTTTTACAGAGCTTGCCCCAGGACCCTTGTGTTCCAATCGCAGTTCCTAGTCGATAACTTGCATCCAACCCCTGAAATTTGAGAAGGTTATGAGTGCCACGCAGCCTTAGCCGTGCGCGATGACCTATTTTGAGGCATTTTTTACTTCAGTCCTGATGAACGATAGGGGGCGTATATGACCAAAGCCGATCTGATTGATGAAGTCTCGCGTTTGGCGGAACTTACGCGCAAAGACAGCGAAGTAATTGTGGAGACCATCTTCGACAGCGTGGTGCGTTCGCTGCGCGCCGGCGACAAAATTGAAATTCGCGGCTTTGGCAGCTTCCGTACCCGTCAGCGTCGTCCCCGGGTCGGTCGCAATCCCAAGACGGGCGAGCGCGTCGAAGTGCCGGCCAAGAAGATACCTTTCTTCAAGCCCAGCAAAGAATTGAAGGACCTCGTCAACGAAACTACGCCCGATGCGGCGGCAGCGCCAGCTCCAGCTCCCGCACCGCCAGCTAGTTCTACGCCTCCGGCAAACAAGGCCTTGTGATTCGGCGGTGACACTTCGAATCGTACACCGTTGCGTCTGCGAATCCTCAAGCGAAAGCCGGAGCGCTCCGCGCGTGTCCGCCCCAAAACTCTAATGTCTTTCCCGTTTACCACGATCGATCATGTTCAACTCGCCATGCCCGCCGGAGAGGAAGAGAAAGCCCGCCGTTTCTATGGAGACCTGCTTGGCATGTCGGAAATTCCTAAGCCGGCAGAACTAGCCAGGCGCGGAGGATGTTGGTTCGCCAGCGGTGATGTACTGATTCACCTGGGAATCGATTCCGAATTCCACGCGGCGCGGAAGGCTCATCCTGCGCTGGCCTGCTGCGACTATGACGCACTTGTAGCCAGGCTGAGCGCCGCGAACGTTGAACTTAAGGAGGACAACAGCATCCCGGGCGTTCGCCGCTGCCATATCTTCGATCCATTCGGAAATCGCATCGAGCTGATCGGTTCCTGATCCGAGCCGCACTTTCGATAGAATCGACGGGCATGCTCGTACTCGCGTCCGCGTCTCCCCGCCGCCAGGAACTACTGCGCAATGCTGGAATTGCCTTCGAGGTTCAGCCCGCAGATATTGATGAAGCACCGCTTCCCGGCGAGAATCCACGCGAATGCGCCGAACGCCTGGCGCGTGAGAAAGCGCTTGCAGTCTGGAAGACGCGTCCACACGAAGTGGTGCTCGGCGCCGACACAGTCGTCGTCATTGACGGGTCGATCCTGAACAAGCCAGCCGACCTCAGTGACGCAGCACGCATGCTGCATCTGCTTTCCGGTCGCACCCACGAAGTGATTACCGGCGTCTGCGTGGTAAGACCGGCCGCCCCGAAGCCGGCGACCAGAGAATCGAGAGAAACCGCGCGGTCGAAGATCCGCTATGAGTTGCTGGAAACTGAGAACGGAGAATTGAGAACTACCTCCGAATCGACTCTTGTCACGATGAGCGCAATTCCGGAGAAAGAGATCGAGGAGTACGTCGCGACTGGCGAACCAATGGACAAAGCTGGCGCCTACGCAATTCAGGGGCGAGCGTCACGATGGATTCCGCGTATCGAGGGCGACTACACGAACGTAGTCGGGTTGCCAGTCGCACTGGTGTACCGGCTGCTCTCGTCATAGCCCCAAAGAGCTCCCAACAAGACCACGCCGCTAGAGACAAAGACAATGGCTGATGGGTCTGAAATCAGAAATCTGAGCTTCGGGTGCGGCTCTCCATCCATCCCTGCAAGATGAGAACAGCAGCCATGCGATCGACGGCTTTGCCGCGCTTCTCGATCGAGAGATCGGTTTCGCGCAACAGACGATTGGCCTCGGCGGAAGTCAGACGCTCGTCCCACAAATGTACGGGCAACTGGAACCGCTTGCTCAGTTCTTCAGCGAACTCGTGCATTTTGCCGGCCTGTGTGCCTTCGGCTCCGCTCATGCGCAGCGGCAGCCCGACCACGATTTCTCGCACGTCGTATTCGCGGACAATCCGGCCGATATGCTCGAAGTCCTGCCGCTTGTTTTTACGCTGAAGAGTATCGAGGCCCTGCGCGGTAATTCCAAGCGGATCGGATACCGCTACGCCGATGCGCCGCGACCCGACATCCAGTCCGAGCACGCGGCCCGTTTGCATTGCAGTATTGTGCGGGATTTCGTCTGTCATGTGGATTACGGCTGGACGGCTATTCCAGGATCATTCCGCCGGTCAGGTCGGCGATACGGTCGACGTGGTGGTCGGCGCACCATTGCTGCAATTCGTCAACTATCTTTTCCGTCGCGCACGGGTCCCAATAACTCGCGGTGCCGATCTCCACCGCGCTGGCGCCGGCCAGCATGAATTCAATGACGTCCTCGGGAGTTGAGATCCCTCCCATGCCAATCACTGGAATCTTTACGGCATGGGCCGCGTCGTAGACCATGCGAACGGCGATCGGCTTTATGGCTGGACCGGATAATCCAGCCGTTACATTGGCGATACGCGGCTTGCGCGTTTCCGGATCAATCGCCATGGCCACGAATGTGTTGATGAGCGAGAGCGCGTCGGCGCCGGATTCCTGCGCCACATAGGCCATCTGCGCAATGCTGGTCACATTGGGAGAAAGTTTTACGATCAGCGGCCGCTGCGCCACCCGCTTCGCTGTCGTCACCAGTTCATCGAGCGTGCGCGGATCGCTGCCGAATTGCAGGCCGCCGTGCTCCGTGTTCGGGCAGGAAACATTCAGTTCGTAGGCCGCGATCCCCTCACCGTCATTCAGAATCTCAATCGTTCGCTCGTAATCTTCTCGCGTGTATCCAAAGACATTCGCAATTACGACTACATTCTTGATCTGGCGCAGGCGCGGCAGCTTCTCCCCCAGAAACGCAGGAGCTCCGATATTCTGTAGCCCGATCGCATTGAGCATGCCCGCTGCGGTTTCCCACAAGCGTGGCGGAGGATTGCCGATCATCGGCTCCTTCGACAGCCCTTTGAGGACGATGCCGCCGAGCCGGCTGAGATGCACGACGTCTTCGAATTCGATGCCGTAGCCGAAGGTCCCGCTGGCGGCGATGATGGGATTTTTCAGCGGAATTCCGGCGACGCTGACGCTGAGATCGGGAGAATGGGCATGGTCCGCAGTCATGGCCGGTGCTCTCCAGATTCCGCATTGAAGTTCGAACGCTGCGCGGGGGCGAGCGCCTCGGTCAGCACGCGGCCGGTGGCATGCGTAGGAGCGTTGATCCCAAGCAACGATGCCAGCGTCGCAACCATGTCGATTGGTTCGACGCTGGTGCGATACGTTCCCGGCTGAAACGGCAATCCGTAGAACGCCAGCGGCACATGCGTATCGTAGTTGTAAGGAGAAACGTGATCGGTGCCTCCGCCGAATCCTACCGTGTAGATGTCCGGAACACCCATCACGTACCAGCTTCCCTCCGGAGAATAGCTGTTCAGATACTTGCGGCCCAATGCCGTGTTCGGCGCGTCGCCAGCAGCCAGTTGCCACTTGGTGTAGAAGCCGCGCAGATCGGCGGCGTGCTCGGCGGCTTCGCCAACCGCCTGCTCCGCCTCGCGCTCCGGAATATGCAGCGCCGTGAACGCCTCCTCGTCGAGCCAGAACAGCGGATAATCGGATTTCACATATGAGCCGGCGCGTCCGTGCGCGAACCTGGCTGCGAGTGCGCCATTGATTTCCTCTTCGATCCTGCTGCGATCGAGATTCCCCGAGGGAATGTGCAGTTTCTTCACTTGCTCTGGAAGCGAGGACACTCCATGGTCGGCTGATAGGGCGATCCAGGTATCGGCGAGTCCGATCTGATGGCCGAGAAAATCAAAGAAGTCCGCGAGATCGCGGTCGAGATCGAGCGCCATCTGGTGCATTTCGGGAGAATCCGGACCGACCTGGTGCCCGAGGATATCATTGGCCGAGAGGCTGATCGAAAGCAGATCGGTTGCCGGCCCGCGCCCCACGTTTTCGTAGAGGATGAGATTTCGCGCGAATTCCAGCTCGTACTCGTTGGCAAACGAAGTTGGTCCGACAACTTCGTAAAATCCGGCTTCGGAGCCGTCTTTTTTCTTGCGATGCGCGGTTGAGCGCAGCAGCACACCCCGCGCATCTTTCCATTCCCGGTTCCAATATTTGTCGATCTGCCGCGCATTGAAATCGAGCACCCACTGCGGAAGGTCGTTGCGATAGTACGTCGACGTGATCCACTCGCCGCGCTGCGGCTCGATCCAATAAGCGCCATCGGCGGCAAAACCGCCGGGCAAGACCGCGGCACGGTCTTTGAGCGAGATCGCGAACACGCGGGACTTCCCTTGTGTAGCCAGCTTAAGTTCGTCACCCAGTGTGTCGGCCATGAGGTTGTGAGGGGAAGCGCCAGCCTTGTTGCCATTGACGCCGACCAGTTTGGTCGAATCATCCTCGACGGAAGTGACCATGGCATTCTTCACCGGATCCCACCACTCGTTCGAAACGATCCCATGTCCGATGGTGTACGCGCCGGTGAACAGCGTCGAATGCCCGGGAGCGGTGCGGGTATTGGCGTAGTTGTAATTGCAGTTTGGGAAATATGCTCCGCGGTCGAGAAGCATGCGGAAACCGGCATCGCCGAACTGGTCGCGGTAGCGCTCCAGATAATCGCCGCGGAACTGATCGATAACGATAACGACGACCAGCTTGGGACGAGCGTTGTAGGCCGACGCGAAGCAAGAAACCGCCATCGCGAGGAAGACGAACAGAAACGCGAACTGCCTCGCAGCCGGTCGGGGGGATGATCTCATTGCGAAGGTAGTTTACACAGCAAGGGCGAATCCGCCAAAAGGAGGAGTGCTCAGCCGCCGCGCAAAGCTATGCCGGATCGAGTATCGGCGTGGAGCGCATTATGTCGGGTCTTTGCTGGGCATGAGTTTCCTCGGTGGGTATTTTCTCTACCGTCGAAAGAATCGAGAGTGGTTTGCCCGCCTTCGATCGGCGGCTGTTCACAACCTGGAGCAGAAGAGCGATGCCGAGACCGAGTGCGGCGCTGAACGCAACGAAGTACCACAGCGTGGGAAATCCGAGCACGAAAATGAGCGCGCTTCCGGCGGCAAACAACAGGCCAATGAATCCTCCGCCAACAGGAAGTTTGTGCATGCTTATTCCGGGATGCTGCTTCTCGGTCATAGACACCTCGCTGCTCTTATGATCCCACCGTAGCGGCTCATACTCAAGCCTCGAGAAAGACGCGAAGCCCGGGCACACGATTGCGTTCATTGAAAACTCGGAAAGAGCTATCGGGCATTCCGCCCGGCAGATCTTAAGATGTGCCTTTGCGCGGACAGGAGTGTCCGCGCCAGACTTGGCCCTGTCCGCGTGCATTCCAGGCGCTTTTTCCGATAAAGTATGGGAGCACCTGTAGACACGCGCCAACTCGCCCAATGCTCGATCTGAACTTCGTCCGCGAAAACCTGGGAACAGTCGAAGAAATGCTGCGCCATCGCGGCATGGATCCGGCTGCGGTCCTGAAAGATTTTCGCGAACTTGATACCCAGCGGCGCCAGGCCATCACCGAAGCCGAGACCCGCAAAGCGCAGCGCAACAGGGCTTCGGAAGAAATCGCGAAGCTGAAGAAATCCGGGCAGGACGCCAGTCAGACCATGGCGCAGACGAAAGAACTGCGCGAGCAGATTCAGACGCTGGAAAAAACGGCCAACGATCTGGATTCGCGCCTGCGCGAGATTCTCGTGGGCATTCCCAACATGCCGCACGCCAGCGTTCCGGTGGGCCGAAGCGCCGACGATAATGTGGAAGTCCGGCGCTGGGGCACGCCACCGAAATTCGATTTCACGCCCAAACCGCATTGGGATCTCGGCCCGGAACTCGGCATTCTCGATCTGGAACGCGCGGTCAAGCTCAGCGGCGCGCGCTTCGCCGTCTACTGGGATCTCGGCGCGAAATTGGAGCGCGCCCTCGCCAATTTCATGCTCGACCTGCACACCCGCGAGCATGGATATACCGAAGTCCTTCCGCCCTATCTGGTCAATTCCGATTCGATGTATGGGACCGGGCAATTGCCCAAGTTTGCTGCTGATCTGTTTCGCGTACCGTACGGCGACAAGGATCTTTGGCTGATTCCCACGGCGGAAGTCCCGGTAACGAATCTTTACCGCGATGAAGTGATCGAGCCGTCGCGTCTGCCGATCTCCCTGACGGCTTACACGCCTTGCTTTCGCAGCGAGGCCGGGTCGTACGGAAAAGATGTGCGCGGCATCATCCGCCAGCATCAATTTCAGAAGGTGGAACTGGTCAAATTCGCGCGGCCCGACAACTCATACGAGGAACATGAGAAACTCACGCACGATGCCGAAGAAGTCTTGCAGAAACTCGGGTTGCATTACCGTGTTATGGCGCTCTCGACCGGCGACATGAGTGCTGCTTCGGCCAAGACGTATGATATTGAAGTCTGGTTACCAGGCCAGCAGTTATACCGGGAAATCTCATCGTGCTCGAATTTCGAGTCGTACCAGGCGCGGCGCGCCAACATCCGGTATCGTCCGGAAGGTAAAAATAAGGCGGAACTTGTACATACTCTCAACGGCAGCGGGCTAGCCGTTGGCCGCACCTGGGTCGCGATCATTGAGAATTTTCAGCAGCCCGATGGAAGCGTGGTGATTCCGGAAGCATTGCGGCCTTATATTGGAGCGGAGAGAATCACGAAAAAGAGCTTCTAGTGAAGTTACGTCGGACGCGCTCTTTCGCTTCACTCAGGTAACGGCATCAAATTCAGAGCAGTTCCGAGGAGTGGATTTGCAAAGAGCAGATTCAGCAACTGCGGATGCCAGCGCCGGCCTTCCCGTGAATGCCGTGTGGCGCACGATCCGGAGTTATATCCTCTGGCAACACGAGCGTGGCACGTTGCATTACGACATCATGGTCACGCTGATTCTTCTTTTCATCTTCTTCTCTCCGCGCGTGATCGACTACAATGACAAACCCATCGCGCGCTATCCGCATCCCACAGAAGTGGTGGTCTCAACCGATGCCGATGGCCACGTTTTTTATCAAGTGTCAGCAAGCGATATCACTTTGGGGGACGATCGCTCTGTGCGCGAACAGCTTTTGCGGATCATCGAACCAATTTCGGGGGCGGTTTCCATCGTGAGCTACGAAACTGTGACCGACCGCAAAGGACGCATTCAAAGCTACAAAGTGCTGGTGGAGCGGGAATAAGGACAAAAGATGCGGGCATGAGAAATCCGCAACGAAAGGAAATTGATGATCCTCCCGATCGCTTTGGCTTGGGCTGTCCTTGGCTTCGGCGCCGCCGCCCGTCAAGTTCCCGCTGCTCCAACCTTGGATTCGGTGCTCAAGAAAATGGACGTAGTCGCGGCGCGGTTTACCACTGCGCAAGCCGACTTCGAGTGGGACCACTACCAGAGAGTCATCGAAGAGGTCGTCGACATTCAGACGGGCGTCATCTCCTACCGACGCACTGGGAACAATGTGGAAATGATGGCCGAAATCCGCAGAGACGGGACGAGTCTGAAGGAAATGAAGTGGCAGCCGAAATACGTGCTCTTCCATGACGACAAATTTCAAATCTACGAGCCCGCGACAAACCATCTCACGGTCTACAATCTGGGCAAAGATAACTCGGAGTTCGAGACGTATCTTGTGCTTGGATTCGGCGCCAGCGGCCAGGATCTGGTCAAGCAATTCGATGTCACGTTTCTAGGGCCGCAGACGGTTCAAGGTGTTTCCACCGCGGAATTGCAGTTGGTTCCAAAATCAGAGAAAGTCCGGAATAACTTCAAACAGATTATTTTGTGGATTGATTTGGAACGCGGCATCTCGGTGCAACAAAAACTCATCACTCCTGAGGATGATTATCGCCTGGCGACTTATTCGGCTATCAAGTTGAATGTGCCGATTAAGAATGAAGTTTTCCAGTTGAAGACCAACAAGAAAACGCAAACCACAGCACCGAAGGGCTAAGTCTCTGATTGCAAAGGCGTAGAAAAAGCGTGACGGTAGATACACCCGGAACGATATACTGACTGATAGTTAGGATTGATGCATGGCCAAAGTTTTCACGATTCCAGTCGCTCCCAAGTTGGGCAACAAACGCCGGGAACGCACCTCCGATCCGCGCTACGTCGAGGGACAGCGTTTGCTCGTCGAAGCGATGAGATATCTGGTTCAGGTCGACCCTATCATCAACCGTCCTGCCATTGAGCTTATTTCCGAGCACGTCCGAACTCGATTCCGCATGAGCGACACTCCCCTGGGGGAGTAAAGGTATCTCTCAGGTCCTTTTAGCGGTCTTCGCGGTCACCAGAAGAATTGATGTGGCGCACGCTCACGATTCCTGAAATCGGAGGGTATGGCCGTAGTTCTGAGAAGATAAAAGTTACCGAGGCAGACCAGGAACTTCACCAGCCGCGGTGGCCTCTCGCAATGTCGCCATTCAGATAGGCGCTTCCTTGGCGTGGTTAGGACCTGAAGATCGATCGCGACCGGTGTCCGAGGTCCCCGTGGATCCTTGATTTTACTCCCATTTTGGGAGTAGACTAAGTACAGTCGTCATAGACGCTTTCTCCCCGCTAACCCTTACTACCTCCACGGTGCCTTATGAGTAGTGCGGATGTGAGTTTCCACATAGGCGATAAGGTCGTGTATCCCAATCATGGGGTCGGTATTATAGAGCAGATCGGCAGCCGGTCGATCGGTGCCAACATCGAGCGTTATTATCTGCTTAATATCAAGGCCAGCAGCCTGAAAGTGATGGTTCCCTGTCACAATGCTGCCAGCGTTGGTTTGCGGCGGGTCATCCGCAATGGGGAAGTACAGAAAGTCCTTGATTTGCTATCGATTGGCGAGAATGGATCGAATGGCGACTGGAAAGACCGCTTCAAAGAAAACTCTGAGCGCATGCGCACGGGATCACTGCTGGAAGTCGCTGGAGTGCTGAAAAGCCTGATCGCCCTGCACCAAAGCAAGCCACTTTCCTTCCGCGAAAAAAAGATGCTGGAGCGGGCCCGGTATCTTCTGGTCAGCGAACTCGCCTTGGCCCGTAACTGCGACGAAACCAAGATCGAGGAGCTTCTCACCCTGACCCTGGCCAAGTGCAACCTGCGTTTCCCGGAAGCCTCGGAATTTCAGGCCTGACCTGCGTCCTCGCACTTAGGCAATGGGCGCTTTGCTGAGGCACCCTTCCGGGCCGTGCACCAGGCATGTGTCGGATTGATCGTGCGCGTCACGGCGGAAGGACTTCATCTGCATAACCGCTCCAGTTGTGAGGCTCGCCTTCGGCTGCGGTTCCCGCGTTAACCAGTATGCCGTCACACAGTCCCGGGGTCAAATTCTGCACCATCCCCCGCTTGTACCGTCGCATTCGGGTAACCGGACAGATTTTCTTTCGCCCGATTCGCCAGCTTGAGATTCACTTCACTGCCAATAACGCTGCCCTGCGAGCCGACCGTCTCCGCTATGACGGCGGTGTAATAGCCCACCCCGCAGCCGAGGTGATACACACGAGCGGCTGGCTTGATGTCGAGCGCATTGATCCAGCAAGCCAGTGCACTCGGCTGCCCATTGTTGATGTCATTCTCTTTGTCGAGTGCCACGACCACGTTGTGATAGACATGCCGCGGCTCGTCGACGGGAGTGTACGACATCTTGCCCAAGCCCATATTCGACATTGCCCTAATGTCGGGAGATCCAATCTCCCAAGGGGCTGACCCAGGAATCTTTCCCGCGGCACCCGCGCAAAAGCTTCGATTAAAGCCGGGGAACTGATGTTGGCGGCGAATCGAATTTCGTCAGCATAGAAGCGGCGGCATTCGTCGAGGGTCATACGTCGGCAGTATGCCATCAATGCGTATCGTCGGCGGTAAGATGAATGGCGCGGGGGCTGAAATGGACAGAACGAATATCTCGAGCGGCACGCCATGGGAGCCACTGGTCGGCTACTCGCGTGCCGTGAAAATCGGCCAATCTATACATATTTCCGGCACAACGGCGACCGGCCCAGACGGGAAAATTGTTGGGGTCGGCGACCCGTACGCGCAGACGGTGCAGACGCTGAAGAACATTGAAAGCGCGTTGAACAAGGCTGGAGCCAGCATGAAGGACGTGGTGCGGACGCGGATGTATGTCATCAACATCGCCGACTGGGAGAAGATCGGGAAAGCGCACGGGGAGTTCTTTCGGGAGATCCGTCCGGCGACTTCCATGATCCAGGTCAGCGCGCTGATTTCGCCAGAGATGCTGGTCGAGATCGAGGCGGACGCCGTCGTACGATCCTAGAGGCATGTTTTTCTCCTAAATTCTCTTGACAAGCGCTCTGGCTTGCGCATAATGCGTCAATCCACTTCGCGAAATTCACGCGCCCGGATGTTTTGCGGGGCGGAGGAGGGCATATGAGCGTGCTGGGGCTGTGTGACCGGGAAATTGCGGCGGTCGGGCTTGACGCCACGGTTGCCGACGCCATTCATAAGATGCTCGACTACCATGTAGGCGCGGTAGCTGTGGTCGACAGCGATTTCCGCGTTGCCGGAATCTTCACCGAACGCGACGTCCTGCGCAAACTGGCGCTGACCGGCATCGATCCACAAACAACCTCGATACGTGAGCTCATGACGACTCCGGTTGAAATGGCGACGCTGAGTACCGGGGCCGGCGAAGCGCTCAGTACCATGCTGGAACGGCATTTCCGGCATCTGCCCGTGACCGATGACGGCGGGAAACTGCTGGGCATTCTCTCGATCCGCAATTTGCTGGAGTGGCGTGTCGACGACCTCAGCCGCGAGTTAGAGTCACTGGAGCAGTACGTCTCAAATGACGGGCCAGGGGGATAGAGACGATCTCTGAGATGGGCGGACGAGCGTCCGCCCGGGACCGGCTACGCGGGTTGGGCTTCCATTTCTGCGACGGCTGCGTCGAGATGGGCTAATGTTTCTTCTACAGTCAGCGAATACATGTCGCGGCCGACACCTTCTCCAGATTCCAATGCGGTTTTCAGATAATGGCCGGCGATCTCGATTCCGAGCGAGTCGGTGATCAGCCTGCTTGTGCGCTTCTTGTATTCCACCCAAGCCGGATGCGGGAGCGCAACCCACACTGCGCGTCCGCCAACGAGAAACTTATAGTCGATGGCATCGGCGTGCCGTGTGGCGATGGCGACGATTTGCGCTTGATATACGCAGTGGATCGGCTTCTCGCTCCATCGGTCAGCGGCAGTAAAGTTCTCGAACATAACTGAAACTATAGCGGAGAAATTGCACCGGGAGCAAACGACAGAGGGCGAGGTGTTTCGACGCGGCGCGTATATGTCAATGTCCTTTATGATGGATTTGTGGCAATCAAGACCTCGCATAAAGCAAAACTCACCGTCCTCCGGGCGAAGCGTCTGAGCCGATTATCTTGGCTAATACATGGCTTTTCCACGCGGATCGGTGGAGTTTCGCAGGCTTATCGAAAAGGCGATCTGAATCTGGGATTCACCCGAGATGATACGGCCGCCGCGGTCGAGCGCAATCGCGCCTCGTTTCTGCGTCAAATTGGGGCGGTGAACGGGCAACGTCTGCGGCAACGGAAAAAGTCGGCAGTGTCTCTTTGGCCGATCGTTACGTTGCGGCAGATTCATTCCGACATCATTCATTGTGTCGCTTCGGTTCCGGCGCAGACTCCTGTGGGAGATGGATTGTTAACTGCGACTCCGGGATTGCTGCTCGCGATCCAGACGGCGGACTGCTTTCCGGTGATTCTGGTCGACGCGGAACGCAAGGCGGTTGGCGTGTTTCACGCGGGCTGGCGCGGAACGGCCCTGCGGATCGTGGAAAAGGGCGTGGGTGCAATGTTCCGAAATTTTGGCAGCCGGCCTGGCGATCTGCGCGCGGCCATTGGTCCGGGTATTCAAGGGTGCTGCTATGAAGTTGGCCAAGAGGTACGCGCGAATTTCGAATCGCAATTCGAATATGCGGCCGAGTTGTTTCGCGAGGTGAAGGAGTCTGATCCGGTGCGGGAGAAATATCCGCTGTTGTTCTTGACGGCCCGTGCGCCGGGGCACGGCGAACTTCCGGCAAAAATTTTCCTTGATCTCGCAGAAGCTAACCGCCGGCAATTACTGGCTGCGGGAGTGGCGGCAACGAACATTGAAGTATCGAAACTCTGCACCAAATCCAACAACGATGTGCTGTTTTCGTATCGGGCGGAAAAGGGGAAGTCCGGGAGACAGATGGCAGTGGCTGGGATTCGAGAGCGATTGCGCTGAGTTTTTCTTGTGCTCCTGGGCTTAGCGTCGTGGCAATGAATGCTTGCGGACCGCTTTTCAGCGGCCGACGGATGAGCCGGCAATCACGACCCTAGCCGACAAAGCTATGAACTCTTCTTCTCCCCGGCTACTTTGCGTAGCGTCTCATATACCTTCACGATCTCGATCTCATTGCCCAACCGGGCCCAGCAGCGCAGCATGTCCGGATCTTCCTGCGCGGCACGGCGCGCCTCTTCCGACTTCCAGTAGCGCAAGAGAATGTATTGTCCCTGCGGGTCGTGGTAGAGCAGATCGCGTCCGTAACCTTTTTTCGCGACGATGGAGGTAAGTTCGCTCCATGTGGCCAGCGAGGCCGACTCCATGCGAGGCACGGCTTTCCAGACTGCGATGGACAGAATCTCTGATTCCGATGAGTTCTCTGGCGGCATGAATGGGGAATTATAGCTCGGGACACGCCGGACAGCCGTGGCGGCTGTCCCTACATGAGATCTGGAAGCCGGATGACTGACGCGTTGAAATGCCGATAATTGCTAACTGCGAAGCGCCTATTTGCTCTTCCGCTTCTTAGCTGCTTCCGGATGTGCAATCCGCTCCGCCTCCTCCCAGGTAACCACGTGCAACCGCATCAGGTTGGTCGAACCCGAGGCCTGGCGCGTACCGGCCACGACTCCGAGAACATCGCCAGGTTCGATCAGGCCGCGCCGAACCAGAGTCTGCTCGGCCATGGTGACCATTTGTTGGGAGGAACGCGCCTGGCGGCAGCGTACCGGATGCACTCCCCAAAAAAGATTCAGCCGATGCACCACCGGCTCCACATGGGTGAACGCATAAATCGGGGCCTTCGGCCGGTGCTTGGAAATCATCCGTGCGGTATTGCCGGTTTCAGTGAAGATCGCAATCGCTCCCATGGGCAAGTCTTCGGCCGCATGTGCGATCGATTCGCAGATCGTTTCGGCGACGGAAAGCTGCTGCCGATGCTCGCGTCGCCGTCGTGGCTGTGTGAAGTCGCCCATGTTGCATTCGGCCTCGACAATGATGCGAGCCATGATTGCGACCGATTCCCGGGGATATTGTCCGCTGGCGGTTTCGGCGGAAAGCATGACGGCGTCAGAACCATCGAAAATGGCGTTGGCCACGTCGCTCGTTTCGGCACGCGTAGGGCGCGGATTCTCGATCATTGATTCCAGCATCTGCGTCGCCGTGATTACTGGCCGTCGCCATGCTGCGGCCCGCCGGATCACATGCTTCTGAATGACTGGAACCTTTTCCGGCGCGACTTCCACGCCCAGGTCGCCGCGCGCCACCATCACGCCATCGGCGACTTCGAGAATCTCCTCGAGACGATCGATGGCCTGGGGCTTCTCCAACTTCGCGATCACCGGAATTTCGGCGCCATGCGATGAAATGATTTCTTTTGCCGTGCGCACGTCGGCCGCACTGCGCACAAACGATAGAGCCACGGCATCGATGCCGTGATCGAGTCCAAATTCCAGGTCTTTGCAGTCTTTTTCAGTAAGCGCGGGAATCGACAGCGCTACGCCAGGAAGGTTGATGCCCTTATGTTCACCCAGCATTCCGCCGTTGATCACATCGCACACGAAATCCTTGCCTCGCATCGAACGGACGCGCAACTCGATCAAACCGTCGCTAAGCAGGATGCGCGTGCCGGGCGTCACTTCTCGCGCCAGATCGGGGAAAGTTGTCGAGATTCGTGTTGCGGTTCCGAGAACATTCTGCGGAGTGATCGTCACGCCCGAGCCGGTTTTCAGCAGGACGGGTTCGTGTCCCTCCAGCTGGCCGGTGCGAATCTTGGGGCCTTGCAGATCCTGCAGAATGCACACCGTGCGCCGCTCGCGCTCGGCCGCGCGCCGAAGCCGCGCGATACTGTGCGCGTGTTCTTCGTGCGAGCCGTGTGAGAAATTCAGCCGAGCAACATCCATCCCGAGCCGCAGCAGATCGCGCATCACAGCTTCCGAATTCGAAGTTGGGCCGATCGTGCAGATGATTTTGGCGCGGCGGCCGTTGCGGGTAGGGATTTCCTCGGGCGTTTTTGAATTAGCTTTCAATGAATCCTCGACGGAAAGAGTGTCCACGAACCGCTGGAAAGAGTTTAATACAACGCACGCGCGCGATTTGCCGCAACCTGTGGCGGTGAATGGGTTACTTCGGAAAACTCAGCGTTTGGAGAGAATCACTCCGCCTTATGCGGAGCGATCGCAGTCAATTCTTTCCCCAGTCTCGCGCGCGGAAACAACAGGGCATTCAACTCGGCCCCGACCAGCACAACCAGAGACACCATATACATCCAGACCAGCAGCGCCATGCCCGCGCCCAGCGATCCATAAATCGTAGTGAAATCGCCGAAGTGCTGCAGGTAAGCGCGAAATCCGATGGTGACGCCAAACCACACAACCGTCGCCAGGGTCGCACCGGGAATGACGCTGTGCCAGGGCTGGGTGCGCGGCACGGCATTGTGATAGATCAGCGCGATCACCGAAATGCTAGTGAGAGTCGCGATGACCCAGCGGATTCCGCCCCATAACAGCAGCACATAGGCGCTGAAATCCGGATCGATATACGTCAACAGGCGCGTTTCAAATTTGCTGCCGACGGCAACCAGCAGCGTCGCAAACGTCATCGGAACCAAGGCAAAAATGACCAGCCCGAAGGAGATCATTCGTTCCTTCACGAGCCCCCAGGTCTTCGGTAATTCGTAACAGCGGCGAAAGCCGTCCATCCACGAGATCATGACGCCGGACGCGGTCCACAGCGAGACTAGCGATGTGGTAAGCAGAAATCCTACCGGATGTTTGGCTGTGCCTTTCAGGTAATTCATAGCCGTGCTGCTCCCGGCGGGAAGAATGCTGCCCAGCGCGTATTGGATTTCGCGGACGTACGGACCACCTTTGCGCCAGCTTGCGAGCGAAGCCCCGATGATCAGCAAAACCGGGAAGAAGGTGAGAATGGCGGAATACGCCGACGCTTTAGCCGTGGCGAATGCGTCGTGTTGAAACGCGCGCCACGTCGACACCCATATGAGCCGAAGGGTTCGCAGCATCCTTTGCCCTAGATTAGGGCCGGGAGGCACCGAGCGCAATGAGGGAAGTTCAGGAGGTTCCTCGAGGCGCACTCGCTGGGGGGTCGCGTGCATTGTTTACGTTAAAAATGCAGGTCGGGAGCGAATTGTAACCACTCCCGACCCGTTTTCGCTAAGAATTATTCTGCTGCAGGCAGTTCCGCCGGCAGGTCTTCATTTTCGCCCTCATGCCGCATAAGCTCGAGAGCGCGTTCGGCCTCTTCGTACGCCGCCGAGACTTCCGCCTGCACCTTGGCTGCGGCCTCTTCCATTTCTGGCGAGAGGCGCACATTGCGGTAGTACTCCATGCCGGTTCCGGCAGGGATCAACCGTCCGACGATGACGTTCTCCTTCAGACCGCGCAGGTGATCGACCGCTCCCTGAATGGAAGCTTCGGTGAGCACGCGCGTGGTCTCCTGGAACGACGCCGCCGAGATGAACGAATCCGTCGAGAGCGACGCCTTCGTGATGCCCAGGAGCAGCGGCCGTCCCGTGGCCGGCTTGCCGCCCTGCGCGATCACGCGCTCGTTCTCTTCGCGGAAGCGGAACTTGTCGAGCTGCTGCTCGAGCAAGAACGACGTATCGCCCACGTCTTCGACCTTCACCCAGCGCATCATCTGCCGGACAATCACTTCGATGTGCTTGTCCGAGATGTTCACGCCCTGCAGCCGGTAGACTTCCTGGATTTCGTTGACCAGGTACGCTTGCAGCTCTTTTTCGCCGAGCACGGCCAGGATGTCGTGCGGGTTGAGCGGACCATCCATAAGAGGTTCGCCAGCTTTTACCCGTTCGCCTTCCTGCACGTTGATGTGAACGCCGCGTGGAACCGAGTATTCCTTCTCCGTTCCGTTGTCGGCCACGACGTAGACTTTGCGCTGGCCTTTGGAAACCTCGCCGAACTTGACCGTGCCATCGATCTCGCTGATGACCGCCGTCTCATGCGGCTTGCGGGCTTCGAACAGTTCGACTACGCGCGGCAGACCACCCGTGATGTCTTTCGTCTTGGTGGTTTCGCGCGGGATCTTCGCCAAGACATCGCCCGGGCTGACCGTATCGCCATCAGCGATCATCAAGTGAGCGCGGGACGGCATCAGGTAGCGCTTGCTGCCCTTGCCTTTGATTACGATTGCGGGCTGGCGCTTCTCATCGGGAGAATCGCCGACCACATGCCGCGACAATCCAGTGACTTCGTCGACTTCTTCGTGCAGCGTGACGCCTTCCTGCAGGTCTTTGAACTGCACCGTGCCGCCGATTT
>Ga0335073_10005393_pt1 | contig 17940 bp, 14 predicted proteins | sample Lox_Sample_22_FD_207093 | JGI IMG/M metagenome (GOLD analysis project Ga0335073, IMG submission 207093) | Soil microbial communities from Loxahatchee National Wildlife Refuge, Florida, United States - Lox_Sample_2.2 | ecosystem: Environmental > Terrestrial > Soil > Wetlands | place: USA...
CGCTCAATATCCAAATGCTTTCTCGTTTTGCCGGCAGCCATGCTCTTCAGCATCCCATGCATATTGCCCACCGCCGGCGCCAACGTATCGATGCCCGTTTCCTCCAGAAACTCTTTCGCTTGCGCCGGGCTCGTCAACCCTTTCTGCAGATCCGGCGCGGCATCGTGAATCTCCGAGCCGCTGCCAATGTCTCCGATTTCCCCTTCCACCAGGATGTCTGGGCGCAGCCCCTTCAGCGTTTTCACCGCCGCTTTCGTTTCCCGCACATTTTCCGCATAGGGCAGCGTTGACACGTCGAACACCACCCAATCAAATCCCGCCTTCGCCGCTTCGATCGCTTTCGGCAGCGAATGCGTGTGATCCGCGTTCAAGAAAATTGGGTAATCGTATTCTTCGCGCAAGCTTTTCACCACCGCCGCCACTTGCGCTACCCCCATGAATTCCCGCTCGCCTTCCGACACGCCCACCACCACCGGCACCTTGAGCTCGCGCGCTGCCTCGAACACCGCATTCAACGTCACCAGATCCGCAACGTTGAAGTGCCCCACCGCAACTCCTTTCGCGTCCGCTTCTTCCAACACCTTGCGTAGCGTTTGCATAGGCCCCCCTAAACTTTCCGCCCGACCTCCGTCATCGGCCCGCACTTTGCCAAGCGGCCAGTGCGACTCTCGCCGTTACCACTGGTTTGATTCGGCAAAGCGTCCCGGAGGATTACATAAATTTCAGTTTTTTGCGGTCGATACACATTTCCAGCCCGCAGTAGCCACCCACCACACAACCATGTGTCGATTGTCGCTTTCGCGCCCTCGCGGTTGACGCCCCTTCGTTTTGACCACTATCATGGCTGCTCATGACTGACGCCCAGTCCTTCATTGGCCAAACCATCTCCCATTACCACGTCGTCGAAAAGCTAGGCGGGGGCGGCATGGGCGTGGTCTACAAAGCCGAAGACACCCGCCTGCACCGCTTCGTCGCCCTCAAATTCCTTCCGGATAATGTCGCCAGGGACCCGCAAGCTCTCGCGCGCTTCGAGCGCGAAGCCCAAGCCGCCTCGGCTCTCAACCACCCCAACATCTGCACCATTTACGACATCGGCAGCGACGACGCCAAAGCTTTCATCGCCATGGAGTATCTCGAGGGTAAGACCCTCAAGCACACTATCGCCGGTCGTCCTCTGGAGCTAGAACAACTCCTCACCATTGCCATCGATGTAGCCGACGGCCTAGACGCTGCACATTCCAAAGGCATCGTCCATCGCGACATCAAACCCGCCAATATTTTCGTTACCGAACGCGGCCATGCCAAAATTCTCGACTTCGGCCTCGCCAAACTCAGTTCGCACAAAGTTGCCACTGTCCACGCCAACGACAGTCTGGCGACCCTCGGTGTCGACACCGATCAGCTCACCAGTCCCGGCAGCACTCTGGGCACCGTCGCCTACATGTCTCCCGAACAAGTGCGCGGCAAAGAACTCGACGCACGCACCGACCTTTTCTCCTTTGGTGTAGTCCTCTACGAAATGGCCACCGGCGCACTTCCCTTTCGCGGCGACACCTCCGGCGTCATCTCCGAGGCTATTCTCAATCGCCCCTTCGCCAGTCCAGTCCGCCTCAATCCCGAATTGCCGCAGAAATTCGAAGATATTCTTAACAAGGCTCTCGAAAAGGACCACGACCTTCGCTACCGTTCCGCCGCCGATATTCTCACCGACCTCAAGCGCCTGCGCCGCGACACCGATTCCGGCCGCATGGCCGTTTCCAGTTCTTCTGCCGTTCCCGCAACTGTCGCGGATCGCGTGTCTCAGGATTTCCCCAGCACTTCTCGTATCCGTTCCGCCGCCCCCCCTGTGCCGGCCGCATCAGCCAATAGAAAATATTTTTTAGGAGCCGCCGTTCTCGTCGCCTTACTCGTGGCTGCCTTCGCGATTTACCATTTCTGGCCTTCCGCCAGATCTTCGAACGAACCTGCCAAAATCGCTCGCATCAGCCGTTGGAACAAGCCCATTATCGGTCCGGTCCTTTCGCCCGACGGCCACACTTTTGCCTTTAGCTCTCCAGTGGGCGACCTCAACCAGGTCTTCGTCATGCTCTCCTCTGGTGGCGAACCTTTGCAGTTGACCAACGACCCCACCGACAAGCTCGTCTCCGCCTTTTCGCCCGATGGCACTCAGATCTATTACGAGAGCCAATACTCCGAAATCTGGAGTATTCCTACTCTCGGCGGAACTCCTTCTCGCATTGCCCTAGGCCATGCCGCGATTGCCTTGCCCAATGACAGCTCCCTGTTTTTTATAAAAACCGATAACGCCGCCATTTTCCGTAAAGACAAGAATTCTGTCGCGGAACAGCCCTTTCTCGATTTCAACAAACAAGGGCTGCTTCCTTGGCACATGCTTCCTTACCCAGACGGCAAGGCTTTGCTCGTGTTCACTGGCCCTTCCAGCGAAACTCTTAACTTTCCTGCAGTCATTAGCCTTTACAAAGTGGACATCGCCACCCGCCGCCCCGATAAAATCGGCGATATTTCCGGCACTCCCAACGGTTTCTCCTGGCTCCAACCGGGCAAATCGCTGCTCTTCAGCCGCACTCTCAACGATGTAACCAACATCTGGCAATACACCCTCGCCGATTCCTCCCTCAAACAAATTACCTTCAGCGCCGGACCCGACAGCTATCCCATGGCCGACCCTTCCGGCAATGGCATCTATTTCGTCACCGGCCGCGAATCGGGCGCCCTCACCATCTACAATACTCACACCAAACAGACTTTCGACGTCGTCGGCGAAAACGCTACGCAGCCGATTCTTTCCGCGGATGGCCGCCGCATCAACTACATCACCATCTCCGGCCCGCAGCACCAGGAGATCTGGTTTGCCGATATCGACGGCAACAATAAAGTCAAGCTCGCTTCCTCCGCCAGTCTCGTCACCTTGGGGATTTCTCCAGGCAATTCGCTATTGGCTTTCTCCGATGTTGTGGGCGATTCCGCCAAGCTTTTCCTGGTGAAGAGTGACGGCTCGGGTCTACGCCAGCTTCCCTGGACCGGCTCCGTAATTGGCTGGGCTACCTTCAGCCTTGACGGTAAGACCCTGTACTTCAGCGGCTACATAAAGGACCCCACCAAAACCGCCACCTGGAAGGTTTCTGTCGATTCGGACAAAATCGAACAAATCAACGAGCGCTGCGGCTATGCCCAGGACATCTCCCCCGACGGCCGCCATCTTCTGGCAGGCAACGCCCCTGAAGGTGGCCGCGGTCTCAACGACTATTCCCTTGCCGACAACAAATGCATTTCTCTTTCCCCCGACTGGACCATTCTTGAAATTCACTTTGCTCCCGATGGCAAATCCTTCTATTACCTCACCGCCGTAAAAGGCGAAACGGTCATTTATCGCCAACCCTGGCACGACGGCAAACTCACCGGCCCTGCTCAGCCCGCCCTAAAACTCCCCTTCACCTTCCGCCAGGGCTATTCCGGCAACGCCTACGATTTCAGCAAGGATTTATCTACCGTAGTCTACGCCCGCCCCAACGGCCAATCCGACCTCTACCGCCTCTCCACCCAATAAATGTGCGGCAGCACGCTGTAAGAACGCGTCCGACAGCAGGTCAACTCCTGGATTCATACCAGCAACGAATTCGACGGCGTAATCGACTTCGACGCGGTTGTGCGCGACCCGAACCACTCCGCTCAATTGCTCCTCAGCTTCGATAGCGGTAACCATTTGCACGTCAAGGACGCAGGAAACGCCGCCCAAGCCAACGCCATCCCCCTCGTCTTATTCTCCAACTATTGAACACTGTGTCCTGACTCCATCAATAAAAACCCCGTCATTCCCAGCGCCGTCTTCCGCGCGAGGAATCTCTCTTTTATCGTCACAAAGCCACACAGCAGCTGCCGAAGGTTCCATTTTTGAATCTGGGTCTTAGGTTTACGCAGTAGCAGCGGCCTTACGCCGCTGAGCTTTTCTCTTCCCTAACGTCCTGTCTTCCAAGACAAAAAGGCCATCCTGTAGCTAGCTCCTTCAGTCGCGTCGCACCGTGTGCTTCGCCCTTTTTCGCTAGCCGATTCTAAGGTAATTTATTTCTTCGTCAGTTTTTGCAATCAGGAGCGTCGTGACCGCCATTTCTTGCAAAGCCCTCCTCGTCGATATGGACGGCGTCCTCGTCGACTCCACCCCCGCCGTCGCCCGCGTTTGGTCCCGTTGGGCCCTGAAACACAATCTTGATCCCGATGAGGTGGTCCGCACCGCTCACGGCCGTACCAGCCTCACTTCCATTCGCGAACTGCTTCCCCACGCCGATCCCGAGGTCCACCTCCGGGAAAATCGCTGGATGGAACGCAGCGAAATCGAGGAAATTGCCGACGTCACCGCGCTTCCCGGCGCGCAACAACTCCTCGCTACTGTTCCTCCTTCGCAACTTGCTGTCGTCACTTCCTCCACCCGCGATCTCGCCGAAGTGCGCCTTCGCGCCACAAATCTTTGGCCGCACATTCAGCACCTCGTTACCGCCTCGGACATCAAACGAGGCAAACCCGATCCTGAGCCTTATCTCAAAGGCGCCGCCTCGCTTCATCTCGATCCACACTTCTGCGTCGTCATCGAAGACGCGCCCTTCGGCATTCAGGCCGGCAAAGCCGCGGGTGCTCGTGTCCTCGCGGTGCGCACCACCGTCGAAGATGACGTTCTGCTCGCCGCCGGCGCCAACTTCCTCATCAACGATTGTTCCGCCATCCGCATCAACCCCGCCACTCTCAACGGCCCACTCCTCCTCGAACTGGCCACCGGCCTGCCCCCTCGCTCCCCGATCATGCGCTAGAATCCCCGCACCATCCTCTTCCGCTCTTTCACTCTTTCACTCTTTCACTCTTTCACTCCTGCACTTTTGCACTGTTTCTCTCTTCCCTCTTTGACTCCCCTGGCCCTCCCACGTATCATGGCCCCTAATCAAGAGACCAACATTGGCGACACCCACTGACTCTCTCGCTGCCGATTCGCCTGTGCGCCCGACGCATCCACGCAAGGAAAAAGGCACACTCCTCCAGGTTCTCGGTGTCGGCTTCGGAATTGCTGTCGCCGTCGGCAACACCATCTCCGCTGGCATTGTCCGCACTCCCGGCGACATCGCCGCGCGTCTTCCCAATCACTGGCTCTTCTTCAGCGTCTGGTTCGGCGGTGCCCTCTACGCCCTCGTCAGCGCCTTCCAACTCGCCGAACTCGGCTCTGCCATCCCCAAAAGCGGCGGCCAGTACAATTTCTCCCGCCGCGCTATTGGCGACTTTGCCGGTTTCATCGTCGGCTGGTCCGACTGGCTCTCCACCTGCGGCTCCACCGGAGCGGTCGGCATTGTCATTGGAGAATACATGGCGCACCTCTACCCCACTTTCGATGGCGCGCTCAGGATCAAAATCACCGCTGTCTCCGTTATCGCGATTTTCGCTCTACTGCAGTGGAAGAGCATCAGCATGGGCAGCAAAGTCCAAAACTTCACCACCGTCTTGAAAGGCCTGGCGTTCCTCGCCATCGTCATCGCCTGTTTCGCTTTCGGCGGTCATCTTCACCACGCCGCCGAATCCGCCGTCACCTTCGCGCAAACTTCCGCTCCTATCGCCATTCCCGCCGGCGCCGCTCTCCTCACCGCCCTTCTCTTCGGCATTCAAGCCACTATTTACACCTACGATGGTTGGGACGGCGTTATCTACTTCGGAGACGAAATCAAAAATCCTGGCTTCCTCGTGCCCCGCGCCATTTTCGCCAGCCTGTTCTCCGTAGTCGCCATCTACCTCCTGGTCAACGCCGCGGTCCTCTACGTCCTCCCCATCCACGAAATTGCCGGCAACAATTTCTCCCTCGGCCTCGCTGCCGAACGCGTGTTCGGCCGTCACGGCGACTTCATTTTCCGATCCATCATGGTCCTTGCGCTCTTCAGTTCCATCAACGCCCTTCACCTCATGGGCGCGCGTGTCATCTACGCCATGAGTCGCGACGGTCTCTTTTTTAAAGCCGTTTCCCGCATCAACCAGGGTGGCACTCCCACCGTCGGCCTTTTGCTCAGCGCCATCGTCGGTGTCACATTTGCCATCTTCAGCTTCGAACGCGTCATCGCCATGCTCGCCTTTTTCTTTGTCACCAATTACCTGCTTTCCTTCGTCTCCCTCTTTCTTCTGCGCCGCCGCGAACCCAACCTTCCTCGCCCCTATCGCGCATGGGGCTATCCCTACACCACCGCCCTGGCCCTCCTCGGCTCCGTAGGCTTCCTGATCGACGCTATCCGCGAAGACCCCTCCAATAGCTACCTAACTCTAATCGCCCTGGCCTGTTCCTACCCCGCCTACCGCCTTCTCAAATTCGTCTCCACCCAAAACTCCCAAGCCCGTCCGTAGGATCTTTTTTCTTTCCTCGAAAACAAAAACGGGGCGAACCCAAGTCCGCCCCGTTCCCATTTTCTATTTTTCCAATTTCTATCTTCTAACTGACTTTCTCCGCCACCGCCTTCGCTTGCAGGAACAACAACAAATAATCATGTCCTCCGGTCTTCGAATCCGTCCCGCTCATATTGAATCCACCGAACGGATGCGCGCCCACCATTGCTCCCGTGCACTTCCGGTTCAGATACAGATTCCCCACGTGGAAATCTTCTTCCGCCCGGCGAATCTTCTCCGGATTCTTCGAATACAACGCGCCCGTTAACCCGAACTCGGTGTTATTCGCTATTTCCATCGCATCGTCAAAGTTCTTCGCCTTGATCACCGCCAGCACCGGACCAAACACTTCCTCCTGCGCCAGCCGCGCTTTCGGCGGCACGTCGGCAATAATCGTCGGCTCGACGAAATACCCATCGCCCTCCGCGCGCTTGCCGCCCGCCACCAACTTCCCTTCTTTCTTCCCAATTTCGATGTATTCCAGAATCGTGTTCATCGCCGCGTCGTTGATCACCGGTCCCATATAGTTGCCGGGATCATCGCTCGGCCCCACTTTGATCTTCTTCGTGCGCTCTACCAGCTTGTCCACGAATTTGTCGTACACCTTTTCGCTCACAATCACCCGCGAGCACGCCGAGCACTTCTGCCCCTGATACCCGAACGCCGCGGCCACCGTCCCGTCCGCCGCCGCATCAATGTCAGCCTCTTCGTCCACCACGATGCCGTCTTTACCACCCATCTCCAACACGGTCCTCTTAATCCAGATCTGGCCGGGCGACGGCTTCGCGGCTAGTTCCGCGATCCGCAAGCCCACTTCCTTCGAGCCCGTGAACCCAACGTACCGCGTCTTCGGGTGCTGCACGATCGTATCTCCCACCGCTGCCCCCGACCCGGTCACAAATTGCAGCGCTTCCTTCGGCACGCCCGCCTCAAACAGAATGTCCACAAACTTCGCCGCAATCGTCGGCGAATCCGACGCCGGCTTCAGCACCACGGTATTTCCCGTCACCAGCGACGCCACTACCAACCCCGCCATGATCGCGCACGGAAAATTCCACGGTGGAATAATCGCGCCCACTCCCAGCGGGATGTACACCAGATAATTTCTCTCGCCCTTCATCGGCGTCAGCTTATGATGCTCTGCCAGTCGCAGCATTTCCCGCCCGTAAAATTCGCAAAAATCAATCGTCTCCGCGATGTCCGCGTCCGCCTCGATCCACGTTTTTCCGACTTCGTAGCACACCAGCGCGGCCAGTTCGAATTTCCGCTCCCGCACAATCGCCGCCGCCTTGAATAGGCACTCCACCCTCTTCTGCGCAGGCACTTTCTTCCATACATCAAAATATTTGTTCGCCGCCTCGATCGCCTCAATCGCCTGTTCCTTTGAAGCATCCTGGAACACGCCAATCACTTCCGTTGGCTTCGACGGGTTTGTCGACTTCCTCTTCTTCTCCGTCACCACCTTTTTCCCGCCGATCCACATCGGGTACTCGTGCCCAAATTCGCCGCGCACTTTCTTCAACGCCGCTTCCATCTTCTTCTTGTTTTCCGCCTTGGAAAAATCGATGAACGGTTCGTTCGTAAACTCGCTCGTATGCAATTTCGCTTTTGACGTGGCCATGTTCGCTTTCCTCCTCACTTACAAACATTCAATTATAGTTCCGCCGCCGCAAACCCCACAACCAACCTCCCGCCCTGCCAATTTGGCCCAAAGCCTTTGTAGCGGCCACCTTCTGTTTTACGCTGACAACGGAAGCGAGCCGGGCGCCTTTTTCTTCCTCTACAAAAGAGCTTCTCATTCCTACAAAAATCCTGTCATTCCGAACGCAATGAGGAATCTCTCTTCGACCGCTCCTTTCGCAAGCAACCGGTTCGAAGTAAGTGTTTGTCTCCGCGAACCGTGCAGCTCCTCTGCTATCTCTCCGTTAAGCTTTTTCTTCCTGTCTTCCCCCTCATGCATAATGTCCAACATCCCATTCCGGAGATTCCCATGCTCACCCAATCCACCGCACAACAATTCGCGCGCGACTGGATCCATTCCTGGAATTCCCACGACCTCGACGTCATCCTCTCCCACTACGCCCCCACCGTCACCCTCACCTCTCCCGTTGTCGCTCAGCTCCTCAATCAACCCTCCGGCACCCTCGAAGGCAAGGACTCTCTCCGCAACTATTTCTCACGCGGCCTCGCCGCCTTTCCCCAACTCAAATTTGAACTCCACGACGTCCTCGTCGGCCTGTCCAGCATCGTCCTGTATTACACCAATCACAAAGGCACAAGAACCGCCGAGTTCATGGAACTCGACGCCAACCTCCAAGTCATCCGCGTAGTGGCCAACTACGGCGCGGACACAGCATAACCACCAACTTCTTCGCTGCTCTGCTATCTCTGCGTTAAGTTTTTTTCTTTTCTCTGCCCTTCTCGCCCACGTGCGATAATCGACGCCCATGCCCCAGTCGCTGGCCCATGTCGCTTTTCTCGTTCGCGATTATGACGAAGCCCTCGCCTTCTTCACCGAATCCCTGGGCTTTCGCCTCGTCGAAGACACTCCCCTCAGCGCCGGCAAGCGCTGGCTCGTCGTCGCGCCCCCCGGCTCTCACGGCACAAATCTGCTCCTCGCTCAAGCATCCACTCCCGAACAACTCCAGCAAGTCGGCAAGCAAGCCGCTGGCCGCGTTTTTCTCTTTCTCTACACCGATAATTTCTGGGGTGATTACCGCCTCATGCAGGCCGCCGACCTAAAGTTTCTTGAAGCCCCGCGCCAGGAGCCCTACGGCACCGTCGCCGTCTTCGAAGACCTCTACGGTAACAAGTGGGACCTTCTCCAACCCGCCGACCCATCCGCTCCGCAACCTTCTCCTAAGGAAGTTCCCAAGGATATGCCATGAACCTCGCTCTGCTCTGGCAAATCCTCTACTGGATCTGGGTCGCCTCGGAAGTCATCATCGGCGTGGCCACCCGCACCAAACACAGTACCGGCCAGACCCGCGACCGCGGCTCCCTCATCATTCTCTGGGTGGTGATCTTCTCGTCCATGACCGCCGGCATCTGGTACAGCGAATCTCATCCCCACAACATGTTCAACAGTTCTCACGCGGTCCGGCCCGCTGCTTTGGCCATCTTGATACTCGGCCTGGCCATCCGATGGACCGCCATCTACACCCTCGGCAAATCTTTCAGCTCCAACGTAGCCATTCGCGAATCGCAAACCCTGAATCGCTCCGGGCTCTACCGTTTCGTCCGCCATCCTTCGTATCTCGGCTTATTGCTCATTTTCTTTGCCGTAGCCTTGCACACCCGCAATTGGCCCAGCCTTGCCGTTATCCTCATTCCCTGCACCGCCGCCCTCCTCTATCGCATCCACGTAGAAGAAGCCGCCCTACTCCAAGCCTTCGGCCCCGACTACGCCGACTACACCAAATCCACCCACCGCCTTCTCCCCGGCCTTTACTGATAGGTAAGATTTTGTAGCGGGCGCCTTCTGTTTACGCTGACAACCGAAGCGAGGCGGGTGCAGTCGCCGGGCGCCGCATCCTTGTGCTTGTTGCAAAAGGTCCTCCGGTCCTCTGCTCCCTCTGCGCTAAGCTTCTTCTCTTTCGCCCTGGTGGTTCCTTCTTTCCTCACCCTCCAGTCAGCGCCTTATACTGCGCCTCCGTCAACGGCACCACCGACAACCTCCCAATTCGCACCAGCGGCGAATCCGCAAACAACTTGTTCTTCTTGATCTCATCCAACGTCACCGGTTTCCCCAATGCCTTCCCCGCCTTGATCTTCACCACTGGGCTCTTCGGATTCTTCGCATCCACCGACACCACGGTCGCCATTCCAACCGCCGTCCGCATATCCCCGGTTTCATAAATTACCAGTCGCGTTCCCGCCTTCATCGATGCCAGGTTCTTCAGCGCCACCGGATTGTGCACCCCGTCCCACTCCGTCTCCTTATCCTTCACCAACTGCGCAAACGAATATTCCGTAGGCTCCGTTTTCAGCAAATAGTAGTCGCCCATTTCTCCCTCCAAGCCGCCATTCCGCCCGGCATTATACCCTTCAACTCTTACACCTTTGCACTCTTATACTTTCCACTCTCTACGTGTCGTCATAATCCTCTGTCAACGATTGCAAAAACGCCACCAGCGCTTTCAAATCGCTCGCGCTTATTGACATGCCCGCCAACTCCGCAGCTCCATTCCGCAACTGTCCTTCCCTCACCAGTTGCGACATCGCTATATAAAAATTCACCACGTCGTCGAACTTTGCCTTCGATCCGTTATGAAAATACGGCGCTGAATCCTCCAGGTCCCGCAACGTCGGCGTCTTGAATTGCGCAACCGTCGTCGTTAAACCCTGATCCACCGCGCAGTTCGCGGCATTCGCGCACACAATCGTGCTCAAATTCGCTTGCGGATTCGGCATGTCCCCGTTCAGATAAACGTTCCACAATCCCAAATCCGCATATTGCGGACTTCCCGCCACCGCCAGATGACGAAACCGCTCCGAGGCATTTGGATGGTTCGTCGACACCGGCAAATACGCATCAAAATTCGCCGTCCGCTCCGCCAAGCCGGGAATCGCCAACCCCAGAAACGCCCCGGTTCCATTCGCCGCGTCGTACTCCTCTTGCGATACCCCCGTATTATGAAAACGAAAATCTGTGAAGTTCGGCGGTACGTGACACGCCGCGCAATTTCCCGCATGTTGCGACCCATCCGTCGTGTCTTTTGCTGCCTTCAAGAAAATGACCAGCCCTCGCCGCTCCGTTGCTCCAAACTGAAAGGGCTGTGCATGATACTTGAAGCTTCCATCGCTCGCTCCCACATACACCGGCGAACTCAGATTCTGTACCAGCCCCAGCAGCCTCTGCCCATACTGCTGTTCCGTCTCTCCGGCCTTCGGTTGCGTCGGCAAATGATTCACCCGCAAAAACACATCGTACGGCGACGCGATGTACCTCCCGAAATCATCCTGCTTGAACAGCAAGCCCGCCATGTACGCAGCCACCAGATTCGCCACGTTCTGCACGATAGCCGCGTCGCTCGCGGTGGTCACATTCATGCGGTACTGCGCCGGCAACTTGGAGTCCGCCGGAATCGACGCCTCCGTTCCCAGAAATAATGTCGCGTAAGGGATCCCGTGCGTATACGTATCCGAACCCACGCTGTTCCCGTTATCTTCCCGGATGACTCTCGCTATGTGCGCAATCGCCTGTTGATATTGATCCGGCGCCCACCCAAAATTTCTTCCCGTGATGGTTCCCAGCACCAAATCCTGCGGTGTCGCAAACTCTCCGTCAAAGTGCAAAAACGTTGGCCCGCTGTGCGGTTGCAGCGATCCCACCATCTGCATGGCGTTCCGCGGCGTCCTGTTGATTCCATTCAGCGTCCGCGGCATCGCACTGTGTGTCACGAAATCCGCATACGTTCGGTTGCCAACTCCCTTCACTCCCGTAAACTCCGTCACGAAGTGGCACGACCGGCAGTTAATCGACTCACCCGCGAATGGCCCCGGCAACAACCCGACCGGCGTATTCACCTGCGCCACGATCGGATCACCCACCGGCAATGGATCGTTCACCCCCGTCATGTTCGCCGCAAAATACTCCGCAAACCGCGTGTCCACAAAAATCCGCTCGCCCACATTCTGGTCCGCAGGCGCCCCCTCCGCTTCCTGCAAAGGATCTGGCGCCTTTCCCGACCCGCATCCCGCTGGCCACACTGTGAACACCGCCAGGCAAATCAACACAACACTTCCCCACTTCTCCACCCGATTTCTCATCCGAGCTCCCGTATCCCCGCGAGATTTACACCAGTTCCGGACTCTCGACTCTTTTACTTTTAAACTCTTTTACTCTTTCACTTTTCTTCCATCCCCAAACTCTTCACATACGTAATGATTTGCCACCGCGTCGGCTCTGGCAGCGATGCCCACACCGGCATTCCCTTCCCCGGATTTCCATTCTTTAGCAGCCAGAAAATTTCTCCGTCTGTCGCGTGCTGCACTCGTTCGCTCCGCAAGCTCGGCTTCTTCCCGTGTCCCAGCGCATCCTCGCCATGACACTTCGCGCAGTGGTCGTCGAACATCCGCCCTCCCGCCGCGATTGCCTCCCTCTGTCCCGCGAACGGATTCACCCGTTTTCGATCGCCTTCCGGCACACGCTGCAGCCAGCTTCCATCCGCCGCCATGCACACCCACGCTGTCAACGCCATTCCCGCCAGACTCCTCCATTTCTTTCGCGCCATCGCTCTCTCCTCCGTTCAATTCCGGTGCCGGCTGAAAATCTGTTCGAATTCGTACGTCACCTTGAACCGCCACAGCACTCCCACGCTGTTTGCGTTCAAGCCAAACGCCGGCTCGAATCCGATCGATGGCCCCCGCGGAATGTTGAACTGCACCACCGGCGCCAGGTACTGCGACGTCTGCTTCCATCCGAATCCGTCGCCTGTGCCTAATCCCCCGTACATCTCCACGCCCGCGCTGAAATTTTCCCGGCACAGCCAGCAAGCCTTGCTCCCTGCCGACAGCGTCAACGCCCGGCTCACTCCCAGCGCATAGCCGAATTCCCACGCCTCGCTCTCGTTCAGCGCTTTTTCCGCTATGAAATTCTCCGAAATATTCCAGCCGTGCGGGTTGCTCGAAAGAATTAACTTCAATTCCAGCGCTTTTTCCGTTTCGCTCCGGGCTTGCGCGTTGGTCAGGTACAAATCCGAAACCGATTGGTGCCCGGTAATTTCCAGGAAGCTTCGGTCCGCAAGATTCGTGTCCTCGTATTCCACGTAAAATACCGGATTGATGAAGTGCGTCTGCATCAGCGGCCGGTAGCGGTTCTCCCACCGGTAGCCTGTGAACACCGTTGAATCGTTCTGCGTGGTTTGTCCGGAAAGGTAAACTTCCGTGGTCCAATACGCCTTCAATCCATACTCGAATTCCATCGTGGCGCTGTTGAACCCGTTCGCATTTTTCGGCGCGGCGTTGATCCCTTTGTACGTCAACTCCAGGTTGCCGGGCTCTTCCATCACGTCCGAGTACGTCACAAAGTAAAGCGGCTCCTGCGCTTTCGCCACCGTTTCCACTGAAATCAAAAAAGCAAGAACCAACCAAACCTTATTGCAAGTAGGTTGCAAGTAGCGAACGCCCACTCCCCTTTTCATCCCTCACACCCCCTTATGCCACTTTCCTTGGAATCGAGAACGTATATGAGACTAACTTAGTCCGGTTTATTCATGCAAGTCATTTGCAACTAGCGTATGCGCCTCGATTACTCTATAATTATCTTGACAAATAAGTTTATATTCCTGTAAAACTAGACTCGCGTAGTTTTGTCTTCAGTCCGGCTCTTTTGTCAGCGCATCCCTTCCGCCGGTTCTCTTTAGTTCCGAGGCAAAGGACACTTACGCTAGCCCTCTACAGCCGTAACTCCCTTGAAGTCAACACTTGCAAAAAAGGGGAGGGGGTTGTAGCGGGGTGTAGCAGCGGCTTTTCGCCCTTGGGGTTGCGAGAGGCGAATACTTAAGTCCTTTAGAATAGGTGCTTACACGATCTATACAAAACACACCGTTTATAACCTATTTAAAATGAAGAGTTACAGGCAAGAGGGAGCAAAAAATGACCTAACCCTTTTAGATGGAATGCTTACAGGAAATGCATATCTTCCAGCTCAGTTCCAACTTGGAACCGTCAGCCCACGAGTTCTTTTACCGCCTCCTCCAACGCGTTCGTGTGCTGATCCACGTCCGCTTCTCTCGTTTCCGGGCACATCAGCGCCATGTTGTGAAATGGGGTCAGCAACACGCCGCGGTTCAGCGCATACAAATGCAGAAAACGTTCCAGCTCGAAATCCGCAGCCGCTGCCGATTCCCCGCCATTCCGCGGCGGCTTCTCACGAAACGTATACTCCGCGCGGCAACCCAACTGCTGCACGTTCCAGGGCAACTTGTGTCTCTGAATCGCTCCAGCCACACCTTCGTTGAACCGCACCGCCAGCGCGATCATCTTCTCAAAGTTCTTCGCCGTCAGCACATGTTCCAGCGTCGCCCGCATCGCCGCCAACGACAGCGCATTGCCCGCCAGCGTTCCGCCAATTCCTCCGACGTCGCAGTCCTCCAACTGGATCCGCGCCGAGATACGCTGCGCCACTTCTTCCGTGCAGCCATACGCCGCCCCGGGAATCCCGCTGCCGATCGCCTTGCCAAACACCACCATGTCTGGCTCCAGGTTCCACTCCGCCGTACATCCACCTGGGCCCGCACAGATCGTATGCGTCTCGTCCGCAATCAACAGAGCTCCATAGCGCCGTGCCAATTCCCCCGCCGCTTTCCAATAGCCCGCATCCGGCAAAATAATCCCCACGTTCGTCATCGCCGGCTCTGCCAGGATACAAGCCACGTCGTGCTGCTTCAGCGCTTCTTCCAGCCCCTGCAAATCATTGAACTCCACCACCCGCGTTGTGTCGGCTAGATTCACCGGCGGCCCGATATTGCCTCGACGCGCGCCCACCACACCATCGTGCAGCCCCGCAAAAGACTCATCGACCGTCCCGTGATAGCAGTAATGAAAAACCAGTATCTTCGGCCGCTGCGTAATCTCGCGCGCAATGCGGATCGAAAACCGGTTCCCGTCCGTCGCCGTCAACGTAAATTGCCAGTACGGCAAACCGAAGCGCTTTTTCAAATCCTCGCCTACAAACAACGCATCTTCCGTCGGCAACATCAGCGTCATGCCTTCGCGCGCGCGTTTCGCCACCGCATCCACTACTACATCCGGCGAATGACCTGTCATCGCCCCGGTGTCGCCCAAACAAAGATCCACGTAATCGTGGCCATCTACGCAGCGGAAATGCGCTCCCTTCGCGCTCTCCACAAATACCGGAAACGCGCCCGCCCACTTTTTCATCCAGTTCATGGGCACGCCGCCCAGCAGCGACTCTTGCGCCCGCCGGTACAATTCCGCCGACCGCGGATGCTCCTCCACAAACCGCCGCTCCTCGCGTTCCAGCAACTCTCCCAGCCGCTTCCTGTCGATTGTCATCATTTGTTTTTCTTCTCTTCGTGTGGGTATCTCATGTGCCGCGCTTGCATGTGGGTTCTTCCGCACAGAGTGCGACTGTCAATGTCTGAACAACCAAACCCGTATGCTCAGCACGCCTTTTCTGCGAAGGATGTCAACAAAATGTGCAAGACCTGACGACCGGCACGCCGCGCTTATCGCAGCTCGTGAATAATCTGTTTCACGGCATTCGCGCCCGACGCCCCCGTCAACCCATTCCCTGGATGCGTGCCATTGCCGCACAGGAACAAACCGCGCACCGGCGTCCGATACTTCGCCCAATCCAGCACCGGCCGCATCGTGAAAATCTGGTCCAAGGCCAATTCCCCATGGAAAATGTGTCCGCCGGTATAGCCGTAAGTTTCTTCGAGGTCGAGCGGCGTAATCACCTGCGCGCCTTCCACCAGATTCGCCAGATTCGGCGAATAATGCCCCAGCGTCTTGATCAACGTATTCGCCAGTTCGCCGCGCCGGTCGTTCCAATTCCCTTCCCGCAACTGGTACGGCGCAAACTGGAAATATGCCGACATCACGTGCTTCCCATTTGGCGCCAGCGAAGGATCCAGCAACGTCGGAATCGTCACATCCAGATACGGCTCGGTCGAAATTTCGCCATACTTCGACGCGTCAAAAGCCTTCTCCAAATAATCAATCTCGTGCCCAATATGAATTCGTCCAGAAAGCGCTTCGCGGAATCCATCCGGCCCAACCGCGTTCGCCAGCGACGGAAAATTCGGCAAATCGCCCAACGCCAAATGTACTTTCGCGACATTCCCGCGCGCTCGAAAATTCTTCATGCGCAACGCGAAAACCGGATCCAGAATCGCCGGTTCCAGCAACTGGACAAACGTGCGCTTCGGATCCACGCCGGAAACCACTGCGTCGCACGCGACCTCCTCGCCATTCGCCAGCACTACTCCGCTCACCGCCCCGCTCTTCGTGCGAATTTGCACCACTTCCGCGTCCGTGCGAATCTCCGCGCCCGCTTTTTTGGCGGCCTCGCTCATCGCCCGGGAAAGTTCGCCAAGTCCGCCCCGCGGAAACACCGCCGGTCCCACCGGATGCGGATCCGCCGCCGCGCGCAGCAGCAAAACTGCCGTCGAACCTGCCGACCACGGCCCCAGATTCGCGCCAAAAATCCCGCGTGCCGCAATCACCGCGCGCAGCAATTCCGTCTCGAAAAATTCGGCGACAAAATCCGCCACGGCCATCGGCCCCCAGCGCAACAGGTCCAGCATTCCGCGCTTCCCCAGTTTGCGGATACCGCGGCCCGTGTTCAGCAGGTTCCACAGATCTTCTGGCGACGGCTTATCGATCCCGGGCGGCGTGATAGCCGCAATTTGACTGAAGACTCCGGCAATCTTCTCCAGTGCCTTGGCAAATTCCGCATACTTGCTGCCGTCTCTGGCCGAAATGTGCGAAATCGAACCCGCGGTCTTCGCCGCATCGTCGTAAAACAACAATCCGCGTCCATCCGGCGCAGGCGCGAATACCCGTGGATCGGGCCGGAACAGGTGCAAATCGAACCGCTCCAATTGCATATCGCGCACAATATCCGCGCGCAGCGGGCCCAGTGTGTGCGCCAGCGTTGACGCCTTGAATCCCGGATAGAATTCCTCGGTGACCGCGCCGCCTCCGATCATCGAGCGGCGTTCCAGCACCAATGGTCTGAATCCACCTTTCGCCAGATAAAACGCGGTGATCAACGCATTATGACCACCGCCAATGAGCACGACTTTTTGTCCGATAGGCATGGTCAGTTCGCCGCCTTCTTCCATTCCTTCAGGATCACCTGACTCGCGATGCGCCCGTTCGCGCCCATGATTCCGCCGCCCGGATGCGTTGCCGACCCGCACATATAAAGGTTGTCCACCGGCGTTCGGTAATACGCCCAACCGGGCACCGGACGCAGGAAGAACAATTGCTCCAGGGACAGTTCACCTTGGAAAATATTGCCTTGCGTCAAACCAAATTCGCGCTCCAGGTCGAGCGGCGTCAGCACCTGCTTGTCGATAATCAGTTCTTTGATGTTTGGCGCGTGCTCCGCAATCGTATTGATCACGTTGTTCCCGAATGCTTCGCGTTGCTCGTCCCAAGTGCCTTCCGCCAACTTATACGGTGCATACTGCACGAAGCACGACAGCACGTGTTTCCCAGGCGGCGCCACGGAAGGATCGGTCAGGCTCGGAATCACCATGTCGATGTACGGCCGCTTCGAGAAATGGCCATACTTCGCGTCGTCGTACGCGCGTTCCATGTACTCCATCTTCGGCGAAATGGAAATGGCTCCGCGCAAATGCGCGCCATCGCCCGGCAATGCTTTGAAATTCGGAAGCCCGGACAGGGCCAGATTCACTTTTCCCGAGGATCCGCGGAATTTATAGCGATGCACGCTCTCGACAAAATCGGCCGGCAAATCCTTGGCATCCATGAACACTTCAAAGGTCAAGTGCGGGTCCACGCTCGACGAAACCACAT
>Ga0335073_10005394_pt1 | contig 17940 bp, 15 predicted proteins | sample Lox_Sample_22_FD_207093 | JGI IMG/M metagenome (GOLD analysis project Ga0335073, IMG submission 207093) | Soil microbial communities from Loxahatchee National Wildlife Refuge, Florida, United States - Lox_Sample_2.2 | ecosystem: Environmental > Terrestrial > Soil > Wetlands | place: USA...
GGCGCGCACCGTCAACTCCCGGTCTTCTTCCCCTATTGACAAACGTTGAGTCGACGGAGTAAAACGACTTGCCGTGGTTGATAAATCGATTTTACTGAAGCCAGGATCCCCAGGTTCAGGGCTTCTTTCTGCATTACTTTTTTATGGCTTCCTGGGAGGCAGAAGCGACGCATCACCCGGCGGCGCGGCGTGGCAGCGAATACGGCCGGCGACCGCTGTTCTGACTGAAATCTGAAAACCGCCGGCACTGGTTGATGCCGGTTCTCATGCCGAACCCGGTCGCACGGGGGGTGCCTGCAAATGCGCTTCTGCAACTGCTTTTGGGTGACGCAGAGCTTAGGGAATCTCTACGGTTTTTTGCCGGACCGTCGATATCCTGGGTCATCTTTCAGTAACCGCTGTGATAAGTAGCGAAGCAATATAGTTTGGGCCGCGAAGAAAACAAGACAGGCGTGAGGTCGGCGACCGAAAAAGGAGTGGGGCCGATTTGCCAACTGGAAATTTTTGATCAGGAGGAGTCGTGACAATGAGCGAATGGAAAGCTCTCTTGCTGCGCAGGAGTGGTGCGGAGGCGGATTCGTGTTCGAAGGGTTGGGGACGGCCGGGGCTCCGGCGTTCGATGTGCGGCATATTGCCGATCCTTGTGGCCGTGCTGTGCCTCGGGACGCCGCTGGCGATGCGCGCGCAGACGACGGCACAGCTGACCGGGACGGTACAGGATCCGAGCGGCGCGATTATCCCGAATGCGCAAATGACGCTGACGAATGAGGCTACGCGGGCTTCCCGCACGGTTGAGACCAATGGCGAGGGCCTCTATGCCTTCCCCTCGCTGATACCCGGTTCCTACACGCTCAAGGCCGAAGCCAAGGGATTCCAGTCCAGGGAACTGACCGGGATTGTGCTGAACGCCGGCGACAATCGCACGGTGGCGGCGCTGGTGCTCACGGTAGGCTCGGAAGCGACGACGGTGACCGTAAGCGCGTCGGCGGTGATGATCCCGGTGGACAACGGGCAGCGCACGGACGTGATCAGCAGCAAGGAAATTGAGAACCTGGCGCTGGAGGGCCGCGACGTCACGGAACTGCTGAAGGTGCTGCCGGGGGCGACCACCATGTCGGGCGGGCTGACGCAGACCAGTCCGTCGTTCAGCGACCTGGACATTACCGTGCAGCAGAGCGCTGTAGGCAACGGGATCAACATCAACGGGGTGCCCAATCGCGGCGGGACCTCGCTGCTGGCCGACGGTGTGAACGTGATCGATCCCGGCAACATGGCGTCATCGGTCTCCATCATCAACCCGGACATGACGCAGGAAGTCACGGTGCAGACGGCGGATTTTAATGCCACGGTTCCCTACGGTCCGGTGGTCGTCAGCGCTATCAGTAAGTCCGGCGGAGCCCATTACCACGGCGAGGCGTATTTCGACGCCCGCAACGACGCGCTGAACGCCAACGACTGGCAGGACAACAACACCGGAACGCCCAAGGGCGGAGCGCACTATTACTATCCCGGCGGCAACTTCGGCGGCCCGGTACCGCTGACGCACACGCACCTGTTTTTCTGGGGCGGCTACGAGCGCTGGCTGCAGAACCAGGGGAACGCGAACGTGCTGAAGTCGGCGATTCCCACCCCGGAGATGATGGCAGGGGACTTCAGCAGCGACAATGCGGATAACCAGGCAGCGTGCCCGAGCGGATTCTCGTCCAGTATCACCGGGCAATGGTGCAACGACATCTCCGATATGGTGCTGCCCGACGGGACTTCGCCTACGCCGGCGACGGGTGGCGCGACGGGTGCATCCATTCCGTCGAAATTCCTCGACCCGGGTGCCGCGGCGCTGGCCAAAATCTGGCCGAAGGCGAACGCCAATCCAGCGAAAACCGGGGGCTACAACTATTACGAGCCCATTCCGAACGTTAACGACGGCTGGATGTACCGTTTTCGCATCGACTACAACCTGGGGAGCAACACCAGGATCTATGGCGCCTATCAGCAGGCGTACAACTCCGACCTGGCCAGCGGCAACGGTGCGCACCTGTACTGGACTCCCGGGGACGCGATTCCGTTTCCGGGCGGCGGCGAGCAGCAGGTGTTCCGCGGCAAATCGCTGGTGGGCCACATCGTGCACAATTTCGGATCGTCGGCGACCAACGATCTGATGGCAGGCTGGGCGTTCGGCAGCTTCCCGTTCGCGGAGCCGAATCCCAGCGCCGCGCTGCGCAGCACGCTCGGCTATCCCGGCACCTACGCCAAAGTTTTCAGCAACACGCCGGTGCTGAACATCCCCGCGTACAACAGCCCGGGCGGGCCGAACGATTTCCCGGATTTCTCGCAGAATTCAATCTTCGACAATCCGCCGGGGCAGTACGCGGTGCGCAAGGAAGCGCCACAGTTCAGCGACGTGTTTACCAAGGTATGGCGCACGCACACGATCGAACTGGGCGGTTACGATCAGACCACTGACAACTTCCAGAGCACCTTCGCCACGTATGAGGATGGGGATTTCTCCAGCTTCAACGGTGAGAACCCGGACGTGAATACCGGCAACGAGCTGGGATCGCCCAATAATCCGGTGGCGAACTTCGTGACCGGTATCGCCGACGGGTACAGCGAGAACAACTCCTCGCCGATCGCCGATACGGCGTACCAGTCGATCGCCGCGTTCGTGGACGATACGTGGAAGGCGAGCAGTCACCTGACCCTCGAGGGCGGCGCCCGTATCGAGCACGTGGGGCACTGGTACGATCGGGACGGGACCGGCATGGCAGTGTTCATCCCGCAGGACGTGGCGCCGGACTACCAGTCGGGACGGTACGCGCCGGGTTACCGCTGGCATGCCACCGATCCTGGGATCCCACTGAGCGGACAGCCAAACCGGTTCGCCTTCGTGTCGCCGCGCTTCGGTCTTTCCTATGACCTCTTCGGAAACGGCAACACAGTGATTCGCGGGGGATGGGGCGCTTACCGGTTTGTGACCCAGACCAACGACGTCGCATCGGCGCTGACGACGGCGCAGGATGTGCTCGGGTACAGCCTGCCGGGAGGCAAAGCCGTCCAGTTCAGCGAGATCGGCACGGGGAACGCGGTGTACAAGCAAACCTGTACATCGCAGTGCGTGCAGGGCTCGTCGCAGACGGGCTTCGATCCCACGGACTACGGTCAACCGCTGACGTACGCCTGGAACTTCACGATCGACCAGAGAGTGCCGTGGAATTCGCTGGTCGATGTCGCCTACGTCGGCAACGTGAGCAGCCAGCTCTCCGATGACAGCGAAGACCTGCAGGGGAGCAACTTCTCGGCGGTTGCGGATCAGAACAAGACGCCGATGGGCGCGCTGTTCAAGGCGGATCCCGTGACCGGCGTGGTGTCGGACAATCCGGAAGACGTCACTACCAACACCGACGGGACGAAGACCGGCAACTCTTATGCCGACTACCATCCCTATGGCTTCGCGTACGGCACCAACAGCGTGTATATGATCCAGAGCACGGACTACAACAACTATCACGGACTGCAGGCCTCCTGGATCAAGACCACCGGACGAATCACCTTCGACCTCAACGGAACCTGGTCGAAGGCGCTGGGAACCGGACTTCAGGAGAACCCATATAACGTGAACCTGAACTACGGCCCGACCACTATCGACCGGCCCTTCGTATTCAACGCCTCGTACACGTACGCGTCGGGACGGCTGCATACGGGGAGCAATCTGGTGAACCAGCTGGGCGGGGGCTGGACAATCTCCGGCATCTCCACCTGGCAGCACGGCGGATACATCCCGGCCGAGCTGGGGAACAACGTGCCGAACTTCGGGATGGGTTTGCAGTATGTCAACTACCCGGCGGGGCTTTCCAGCAAGAGCGCCCTGTCGGCCAAGACCTATTTCGGCACCGATTCGTCAATCCCGATCCTGCCGATGGTGACCTGCAATCCGCAGTCCGGTCTGGGGCACAATCAGATCCTGAATCTGAACTGCTTCAACGCGCCGCCAGTGGGCAGCCAGGGCGGACAGAAGTTCCCCTACATGGCCACGACACCGTACTACGATAACGATCTGGCGGTTTACCGCACTTTCCATATCCGGGAAGAGCAGAACCTGCAGTTCCGGTTCTCAGCGTTTGACTGGCTGAATCACTCGCTGCCGGAGTTCGCCAACGGGAACTTCTACACGCTCCTCTACAACGTGGACTACAACACCCACGCAATTACGACGAACGATGCAGGTATTGCGAGCAATTTAAAGGGACCGGTCAGCGAATGGGGCTATATGACGGTGAAGTCGCAGGCGCCGTACGAACGCATTCTCGAAATGGACCTGAAGTACTTCTTCTAACTTGCCTCCTCAACCACGAAGGTGGCCGTTTCGCGGCCACCTTCACTTTTTGGAGCGGCGCCGAAGCGTGGGCGCGACAGACCGGCGAAGCCGGGTGGGCCGCGGCCACGACGTGAAAGAATGAGGACCGGAACCGGAGCGGGATCGGCTCCCGAATCGTCATGGCTGCGCCGTCCAAACTGATGCTGTGGATGCTGGCGCCGGCGGCATTGTGCGTCGCTGCCGCATGGGCGCAGAACGGGGTGCAACCTTCAGAACTCCGGCAGCACTACGAGGCAGCAGCCGGCTTTCAGCAAAAGGGGGACCTGCCTGATGCGGCGCGGGAGTACCGTCTGTTCCTGGCAGGCGCGCTGAGCGAGCTGGCGGCTGGACATGTGCTGGCGGGCGATTATGCGAAGGCGGCACCGCTGTTCGACAGCGCGCTGGAGATGGAGCCGAACTCGCCGCAGCTGCGCATGGAGTACCTGCGGGCGGCGTTCGCCGGCGGCGACTTCGAACACGCCGAGACGCTGGCGCGGCAGCTCGTCCAGGAAAACGCCGGGGATCCAAAGGAACTCGCCGAGGCGCACGAGATGCTGGGCCGCACGCTGCTCAAACTGAACCGGGATTCAGAGGCGCGGCAGGAGCTGGAGGCGGCGGTGGCACTGGATCCGAGCTTCGACAACGGCTACAACCTGGCCGTGGCCTGTCTCGATCTGAACGATGAGAGCTGTGCCGACCGGATCTTCTCGCAAATGGAAGCCGTGGACGGCGACACGCCGGCGCTGCACATGCAGCTGGGGCGGGCGTGGGCGGATTCTGATTTTCAGCCGCGGGCGGAGACGGAGTTTAAGGAAGCGATCGCGGAGGATCCGCGTTTTCCCGAGGCGCACTATTGCCTGGCGGCCACGTATCTGGAAGAGAATGACCCGACGAAGGTGGAAGCGGCCGAGAAAGAGCTGAGGCTGGAGCTGGCCGTCTCGCCGAGGGATTTTCTCACCTGGGCAGCACTGGGCAAGCTGGCGGTGGCGCAGGGACGCAATGCGGAGGCGGCGAAAGACCTGCATGAGGCGATCGCGCTGAACCCCAAGAGCCCGGATGCCTGGTTGTACCTCGGGCAGATGGAGTACAACACGAACCAATATCCCGCGGCGGAAGCGGACCTGAAGAAGGCGATTGCGCTGACGACGGATCCGTCGCGGAACCGGTACCAGATCCAGAAGGCGTATTACCTGCTGGGCCGGATGCTGATGAGAGAAGGTAAGGAGACCGAGGCTGCGGCGGAGATGAAGATCGCGCAGGCCTGGCTCGAGCACAACCTGTCACAGGACAAGTCGCGGCTTTCGGGATTTCTGGAACAGGGCGGCCAGGGGATGGGTGGAGCGGGGATGGGTGGAGCGGGGATGGGGGGAATCGCGACGGCGCCTGCGATGGGAAGCGGGCCGGCGGAGCATCCAGCGGTGAACCCGGCCGCGATTCGGCAGCTGGGGGAATTCGAGAAGCAGATGGCGCCGGCGATTGCGCAAAGCTACAACAATCTGGGCGACATCGCCGCGACAGACAAGGATTTTGCCTCGGCGGCCGGGTACTTCAGGAGCGCAGCGGAGTGGGACGCGGCGCTGCCCGGACTGGATCTGAACTGGGGCCGGGCGGCTTTTGCAGCCTCGCGGTTCGGAGATGCGGTAATCCCCCTGACGCGCTACGTGCAGGCGCATCCCGACGACAAGAACATCCGGGCGGCGCTGGGGATCAGCCAATATATGGTTGGGGATTACCGCGGGTGCGAAAAGACTCTGGAGCCAATTGCAGGGGCGATGGACGACGTTCCCCAGGTAGCGTTTGTCTATGCCAACTCGATGGTGAAGACGGGGCAGACGGCGGCTGGAATCGAGCGGTTGACGGCTCTGGAGAAGGCGCACCCGGAGATTCCGGATGTGCATCGGGCGCTGGGCGAGGCGTTTGCGGCGAGCGGGGAGAAGCAGAAGGCGGCTGAGGAGTTCGACGAGGCAAAGAATGCGTCGGCTGCGGCGCCGCACTAAATCCTGCATCTCCGGGTGAGGGTCGCGAGTCAATTAGAATCGTGACAACCCCAGCATCAGCAGAATGAAAGTCCGGGCATCCGCCCATCCACCATCTGAATTCAGCAGCAATCTGAGCCGCGAAAGGTCCCTTGACGGAGCTGTCGTACGACCAGCCTAACTGGAGGCCAAGCCATAATCCCTGGCTGGTGGCGCTGACGGTCACGCTGGCCACTTTTATGGAGGTACTGGACACCTCCATCGCCAACGTGGCGCTGCCGCACATGGCGGGCTCGCTGGGGGCGAGCGAGGAAGAAGCCACGTGGGTGCTGACCAGCTACCTGGTGGCGAGCGCGGTGGTGCTGCCCATCTCCGGCTGGCTGATGGAGCGAATCGGGCGCAAGCGCTTCTACATGACGTGCGTGGCACTGTTTACGACGTGCTCGGTGCTGTGCGGGTTTGCGCCGTCGCTGCCCTTGCTGGTGTTTTTCCGCGTGCTGCAGGGGCTGGGCGGCGGGGGACTGGCGCCGAGCGAGCAGGCGATCCTGGCGGATACCTTCCCGGTGCAGAAGCGCGGACAGGCTTTTGCGCTCTACGGCATGGCGGTGGTGGTGGCGCCGGCGATCGGGCCGACGCTGGGGGGATGGATTACGGACAACTTCAACTGGCACTGGATCTTCTTTATCAATCTGCCGGTAGGGATTCTGTCTCTGTTCCTGACGCAGCGGATGGTGGAGGATCCACCGTATCTTACCGAGGAGATCTCGCACTCGGGGCGCGTGGACTTCATGGGTCTGGGGCTGATCTCGCTGGGTGTGGGCTGCCTGGAGTTCGTGCTGGACAAGGGGCAGGAGCGGGATTGGTTCGGCGATCCGAATATTGTCGTGTTTTCCATCATCGCGGCGTGCGCTCTGACCTTCTTCGTGTGGTGGGAGTGGCGGCATGACGATCCGATCGTGGATCTGAAGCTGCTGAAGAACCGCAACTTCGGGACGTCTGTATTTTTGCAGTTTGTTCTGGGAATGGTGCTGTTCGGGACCACGGTGCTGATTCCGCAGTTTCTGCAGGTGTTGCTGGGTTACACGGCAGAGCGAGCGGGGATGGTGCTGTCGCCGGGAGCGCTGGTGCTGTTGCTGACCATGCCCATCTCGGGGAGGATTGTCAGCTCAGGAAAGTTCGATCCGCGGATGCTGGTGGCGATCGGGTATTCGATCACGGCAATCGGGCTGTTTAACCTGACGCGGCTGGATCTGAACGTGTCGTTCGGGCAGGTGACGTTGTGGCGCGCCTACCAGGTGATGGGGCTGTCGTTTGTGTTCATTCCCATCAGCACGCTCAATTATCTGGGCGTGCCGCGGACCAAGAACAACCAGATATCGAGCTTTTCCAATTTTGCGAGGAACATCGGCGGGTCGGTGGGCACGGCGATGCTGACGACGTATCTGGAGCGGACGGAGCAGACGCACGTTCAGACGCTGGGAGCGCATGTTCAGGCGGGCAGCGCGCAATATCTGCAATTTCTGGACATGACGCGGGATGCGCTGATGCGGCTGGGGCAGAGTGCGGCGAGCGCGACGGAGCTGGCCATGGGTGACGCATGGCGAATGCTGAATGTGCAGGCGCAGATGCTGAGCTACAAGAACGCGTTCTGCGGGCTGAGCCTGATTATTGCGTGCCTGGTTCCGCTGCCGTTCCTGATGCGGCGGCCGCCGCGCGCCGAGCAACACCCTGAATCCATGGGGCACTGAACTGCACGGCGGCGAATTTAGCGGAAAGCAACGCGAATTCGCATATTCTGAGGGACAGGCATGGACTTCGAACAGCTTCGCACTTTTCTGGAAGTGAGCCGCCTGAGGAGCTTCTCGCGGGCCGCGCAGAAGCTGCTGCGGACGCAGCCGGCGATCTCCGCGCAGATTCGATCGCTGGAACAGGAAGTGGGAGCGCGTCTGTTCGACCGGGACGGCGGCAAGGTGACATTTACGGCGGCAGGGCGGCTGTTCGAGCCGTTTGCCGAATACTGCATGGAGCGGCAGCGGCACATTCTGCTGGCGGTTGCCGAGCAGGAGCGGTCGCCCCGGGGCGAGCTGACCATCAGCGCGAATGAGGCTACCCATCTGTACGTGCTGCCGCAGGTGTTCGCGCATTTCCGGCGGCAGTATCCGCGGGTGATGCTGAGCGTGGTGCGCGCGGAGCGGCTGCGGACAGTGGAGAGCGTGGTGAACCGCGAGGTGGATTTCGGGGTGGTTTCGCTGCCGGTCCGGGATGCGCGGCTGACGGTCGAGACGATCCACCGCGATGAGCTGGCGCTGGTGGCGCCGCAGGGGCATCCGCTGGCGGGGCGCAGTACGCTGCGCATCCAGGAGGCGGCGAAATACCCACTGCTGCTGCCGGCGCACGGACGGCGCAGGGAGCAACTGGACGAGCTGTTCCGGGTGAACGAGATTTCTCCGCGAGTGGCGATGGAAGTGGAGTCGAGCGAGATGCTGAAGCGATACGTGAGCGTGGGTCTGGGGCTCGGATTTTTGCCGCGCACGAACGTTGCGGAGGAAGAACACGCGGGCACGCTGTGCCTGCTGTCGCTCGAAGGCGTGCGGCTGGCGCGGGATCTGGGGCTGATCTTCCGGAAGGACCGGCAGCTGTCGCGGGCGGCGCAGGAATTTCTGGAGATTGCGACGCAGGGTGCGAGCAGGCGTAGCGTGGAGGCGCATTCCAGACGAAGCGGCCATGCCGTATGATTGAAAACGGCGTAAATTCGTTGAATCCAGCGTCCCCATGAGCTTCCGCTTGTGTTACTTTTCAACGGGGCGGACTTCTGCCGGGCACCGTTCCGGCGGGGAGAAGCAGAAGAATGCGCCGCAAGCAGAGAAGCAAAGGAGCAGAAAAAATTGGGAAAAAGCATGGTTCCGAAACGCCTGTTCTTCACCAAGGGTGTTGGAAAGCACAAGGAACGGCTGACTTCGTTTGAGCTGGCGCTGCGCGACGCCGGCATTGCCGCACAGAATCTGGTGCGGGTATCGTCGATCTTTCCGCCGCAGGCGAAACTGGTCCCCCGCAAGGAAGGGCTGAAATACCTGAGTCCCGGGGAGGTGGTGTTCGCGGTGGTGGCAGAAAACTCGACGCGCGAGCCGCACCGTCTGGTGGCGTCGAGCATTGGAGTGGCGATCCCGAGCGATCGTAACACCTACGGTTACTTAAGCGAGCACCACAGCTTCGGCGAGACCGAAGAACAGGCCGGCGAGTACGCGGAAGAGCTGGCCGCGGAGATGCTGGCGACCACGCTGGACGTGGATTTCGATCCGGACAAGAGCTGGGACGAGAAGAAGGAGATTTACCGGATTTCGAACAAGATCGTGCGCACGGCGAACGTGACGCAGTCGGCGATCGGCGACAAGAACAGCCGCTGGACGACGACCATTGCGGCAGCGATTCTGATCTTCGAGTAAATTCACGACGCAACGGGCAGGGCGTGGGCCATCCGGCCTGCGCCTTTTGCTTCTTTCCCTGAACAGGTAACAGAAGAAGATACGAATATGGGAACTGAGACTACATTTCGCGTGGGTCTGGTGCAGATGAGCTGCGGGCCGGATCCGGACGCCAATCTGGATACGGCGGCGGAGCGGGTGCGGGAAGCGGCGCGGCAGGGCGCGCAGGTGGTCTGCCTGCCGGAGCTGTTCCGCGCGCAGTATTTTTGCCAGCGCGAAGACATTGCTCTGTTCGATCTGGCGGAGCCGATTCCGGGACCGAGCACGGAGCGGCTGGGCGCGGTGGCGCGCGAGGAGAAGGTGGTGGTGGTCGCGTCGCTGTTCGAGCGGCGGGCGGCGGGGCTGTATCACAACACCGCCGCGGTGATCGAGAAGGATGGCCGGGTGGCCGGGCTGTACCGGAAGATGCACATCCCCGACGATCCGCTCTATTACGAGAAGTTTTATTTCACGCCGGGCGATCTGGGATTCCGCACCTTCGACACCTCGGCGGGAAAGATCGGCACGCTGGTGTGCTGGGATCAGTGGTATCCGGAGGGGGCGAGGATCACGGCGCTCAAGGGGGCAAATGTGCTGTTTTATCCCACCGCCATCGGGTGGCATCCGCACGAGAAGGAGGAGTTCGGGGTGGCGCAGTACGAGGCGTGGCAGACGATCCAGCGGGCGCACGCGATTGCCAACGGTGTGTTTGTGGCGGCGGTGAACCGGGTGGGCGTGGAGCATGGCGATGTGCGCGGGAAGCGCGTGGAGGGTCCGGGCCTGGAGTTCTGGGGCGGGTCGTTCCTTGCCGATCCGTTCGGTCGGGTGATTGCGAAGGCGGCGCATGACCGCGAGGAGATTCTGATCGGCGAGATCGATCTGTGCCTGCTCGAAGACACGCGGCGGAACTGGCCATTTCTGCGCGACCGGCGCATTGACGCGTACGCGCCGATCGTCAGCCGGTTTCTCGATGGAGAGAGCGAATGACCCGGTGGCCGAAGGAAACGCCACAGCTGGAAGGACTGCCCCGGGATCTTGGATTTCGCATGCCGGCGGAGTGGGAGCCGCATCGCGCGACGTGGATCGCGTGGCCGCACAACCTGCGCGACTGGCCGGGCAAGCTGTTGCCCATCCCCTGGGTATATGCCGAGATCGTGCGGCATCTGAGCCGCGCCGAAGACGTTCACATTCTGGTGAACAACGCTGCCTTGGAGCGGCGTGCGACGGGCGTGCTGCGCCGCGCGGGAGCCAATCTGTCGCGCGTGAAGTTTCATCAGTGGAAGACGGACCGGGTGTGGACGCGCGACTCGGGGCCCATTTTCGTCAAGCGCGACCGGCTGGGCTCGCAGGCGGAGAGGCTTGCGATTACGAACTGGAAGTTCAACGCCTGGGCGAAATATCCGGACTGGCGCCACGACGATCAGATTCCCGCGCGGGTTGCGGATTCGCTGCATCTGCCACAGTGCACGCCGACGATTGCGACGCCCAACGGGCCGCATCGCGTGGTGCTGGAGGGCGGATCGATCGACGTGAACGGCCAGGGAACCCTGATTACAACCGAGGAATGCCTGCTGAGCGAGGTGCAGCGGCGCAATCCCGGCGTGTCGCGCCAGCAGCTGGAGAAGGTTCTGCGCGATTACCTGGGGATCGAGCAGGTGATCTGGCTGAATCGCGGCATCGTGGGCGACGACACGCACGGTCACGTGGACGACATCGCGCGCTTTGTGGGGCCGAATACGATCGTGGCGGCGGTAGAGCCGAACCGGAGAGATGAGAATCATCTGCCGCTCGAGGAAAACCTGGACCGGCTGAAATCGGCGCGCAATCTGCAGGGCCGGCCGTTCAGGGTAATCGAGCTGCCGATGCCGGAGCCGGTGATTTTCGACCGGCAGCGGCTGCCGGCGAGTTACGCTAATTTCTACATTGCCAACGGCCGCGTTCTCGTGCCAACCTTAAATCACTCCGTCGATCGCAAGGCGCTTAACATCCTCGCCGACGCGTTTCCCTCGCGCGAAGTGGTGGGCATTTACTGCGGAGACCTGATCTGGGGGCTGGGCGCCGTGCACTGTATGACGCAGCAGCAACCAGAGGCTGCAACGGAGTCCTGATGTCGAACAATCTGGAATGGCTGGAAGACTGGTATCAGCGCCAGTGCGACGGCGACTGGGAGCACAACGAAGGGATTCGGCTGGAAAGCCTGCGGCGGCCGGGATGGCGGCTGACGATCAGCCTGGAAGGAACGTCGGCGCAGAACACCGCCCCGAACCGAATGAACTTCGACTCCAGCGGTGGCGAATGGATCGACTGCACGCTGGATGGGGGACGGTTTGAAGGCGCGGGCGATCCGCGGAGGCTGGAGCAAATTATCGGAGTCTTCCGCAAGTGGGTGGAAGACGCGCAGGCGCAGTCGTAGGCCCCGGTCAGCTCCCTGAAGGATCGTCGCTGCCTGCCGGACGGGGTCGAAGTGAGAGCCGTTGAAACGCAAGCCGTGAAACCCGGTTTTGCGCGGGACAGCGAAATGGGAGCAGACGATATTCTCATGAGCGCGGCGCTGGCCGAAGCGCGGGCCGCGGCGGCTGCGGGCGAAGTGCCGATCGGGGCGATCGCCGCAAAGGATGGGAAAGTGATCGCTCGCGGGCAGAATCGGGTGCTGCGCGACTGCGATCCCACGGCGCATGCCGAGATTATTGCGCTGCGCGCGGCGGCGCAGGTGGTGGGCAATTATCGCCTGATGGAGTGCGAGCTTTTCGTGACACTCGAACCCTGCGCCATGTGCGCCGGTGCGATGATTCACGCCCGTCTGGGGCGACTGGTGTACGCGGCGGCGGACCCGAAGGCTGGCGCGGCCGGATCGGTGCTCGACGTGCTGAATCATCCGCGGCTGAATCATCGGATGGCGATGACCGAGGGCGTCCTCGCTGATGAGTGTGGCGAATTGCTGCGCGGGTTCTTCCGGGAGCGGCGGTAAAGGGTTCGGCGCTCGGGAGCGGGTCGCTCATTGCGTTCCCGTAGACTGAAGCCAGAGATGGCTCCCTCAATCAGATTGATCGCTGTAGATATCGACGGCACGCTGTTGCCGTCGGCGGGGACGGCCGTGAGCGCGCGAAACTGCCGCGCCCTGCGCGATGCGGAAGCTGCAGGGATGGAACTGGTGATCGCGACGGGACGGCGGCAGGCGTACGGCGCGCCGCTGATTCAGCCGGTGGGGCTGAAGCCGGAGACGGTGTTGATTACCTCGAACGGAACGGTAACGCGTACGCTGGCCGGCGAGGCGATCGACCGGTTCTTTCTGCCGGTGGAGACGGCGCGGGAGCTGTGTCCGGCGCTGCGGCCGTTTGGGACGACAGTCTTCACGTTCGATCGCAAGAGCCACGGGGAACTGGTGCTGGAGTCGCTGGAGAATCTGCGCGGGCGGATCGCGGTGTGGGTAGAGGCGAATCGCGCGGCGATCCTGGAAGTGCGTCCGCTGGAGCGGGCGTTCGACGATGGGGAAGCGCCGGTGCAGGGAATGGTCTGCGGCGGAGTGGAGGAGATGCGCCGCGCCGAAGACTGGCTGGCAGGGAGCGCCTTTGTGGGCCAGGTGGAAGTGCATCGCACCGAATATCCGACGCGTGACCTGACGATCCTGGACATTTTGCCCCCGGGTTGCTCGAAGGGTGCGGCGTTGCGGCGGCTGGCCGAGCGGCGGGGCGTTGAGCGCGAGGAGATTCTAGCCATCGGGGACAACTGGAACGATCTGGAAATGCTGGAATTTGCAGGGAATCGGGCGGTAATGGCCAACGGCGCACCGGATTTGATGACCCTGGCGCGGGAGCGCGGATGGACGATCGCGGCGGGAAACGACGAGGACGGCGTGGCGCAGATTGTGGAGAGCGTTTTGGCCGGAAGCCGCGTCTCAAGATGGTAGAGTAGATGGGAATGCCGCGCCCTTTACGCATTTTATGGACCGCAGGGCTGCTGCTGGCGTGCATGGCCGGGGCTGCGCATGCAGCGCAGCGCGTGACCCTGACCAATGGCTTCGACCTGATCTGCGATCATTGGGCGGACGAGGGCGGGATGGTGCGGCTATACCTCGACGCAGCGGGCCGGAATTATATGGACGTGGACGCCACGGCGATTGCGTCGGTACAGCAGGTGACGCTTCCTGCGCCACCCGCACAAAAGCCTGGCAACGAAACCTCGCCTGCGCAGCAGAGGGAGAGGCTGACGGATGCGGATCTGCATCCCATGCTGGCCAGCGCAGGGGCTACATTCGATATCGACACCGATCTGCTGGCGAGTGTGATCCGCGAAGAGAGCGATGGGCACTCGCGGGCGGTGAGCCGCGCCGGAGCGCAGGGGCTGATGCAGCTGATGCCGTCGACGGCGTCGCAGATGGGCGTGGCGAACAGCTTTGCGCCGGGCGAGAACATTGCCGGCGGAACCGCCTATCTGAACGAGCTGCTTCTGAAGTATCACGACAACCTGCCGCTGGCGCTGGCCGCGTACAACGCCGGACCGGCGGCGGTGGACCGCTGGCACGGGATCCCGCCTTACCCGGAGACACGGGCCTATGTGGCGCGGGTGATCCACGAATACAATCGGCGCTATGAGCTGCGCCGTCGCCAGGAACTTCGTTCCGCAGGCGAGTTGACGGCCCTGGCGCAGCAGCCGGCGCGCTGATCGATGCTGGCTGATCCCTTCCGATGGAGTCTCGCTTGAACAAGCGCAGGAACTGGATTCTGTGGGTGGCAGTGCTGGGAGTGCTGGCTGCCCTGGTCTGGTTCGGGCGCCATCGTATTCATTTCAACTGGGCGGTTTTTGTCGAGCAGCTGCGGCTGGCGAACTGGTGGCGCTTTGCCATCGGGATAGCGCTGATCTGGCTCGGCTACGGGCTGCGAGCTGCACGGTGGGCGCTTTTCATGAAGCCGACGAAGCGGGTGCGGCCGTTCACGGTATTGGGCAGCCAGGTGATCGGGTTTACCGGAGTAGCGCTGTTCGGGCGGCTCGCCGACCTGGTGCGCCCTTATCTGGTAGCGCGGCGCACACTCACCCCGCTGGCCTCGCAGGTGGGCGTGTACACCATCGAACGGATGTTCGATATGGGTTCGGTGGCGCTGATTTTTTCGACGGTGCTGCTGGCGGGACCCGGACGGCACAATTTGCCGCGGCCTGATCTGATCCACCATGCCGCGCTGGCGAGCCTGGCGTTTACGGCGGTGGTGGCGCTGTTTGCAGGTCTGGCGCGCATGGCCGGGCGGACGGTGGCCGGGGTGGTGCAGCGGTTGCTGGGTTTAGTTTCGCCCCGGCTGGGCGAGGCGGCGGCAGAGAAGATCCTGGCCTTCCGCGATGGGCTGAATGCCATCGCCTCGGCCGGCGACTTTTTGGTGGCGGTTACGCTCTCGCTGATCATGTGGGCAATGATTGCGGGGGCGTATCTGGAAACCACCCGCGCCTTTACCGCCTCGCCGGAGCTGGCAGGAATGACTCTGACCCGCTGCATGCTGCTGATGGCCGCCAGCATGGCAAGCTCGCTTTTTCAGCTGCCGGTGCTGGGGTGGTTCACCCAGATTGCGCTGACGGCCGCAACCATGCAGGCACTGTTCCACGCGGCGCCGGAGCCCGCGCTGGCCTGCGGTGCGATGCTGCTGATCGTGACCTTCATGAGCGTGATACCGATCGGTCTGGTTTGGGCGCGTTTCGAGCACATTTCGCTCAAGAGGATTGCCAAGGAGAGCGAGCACGCAGGTGAGGAACTGGCGCACCATGTGGCGCCGTCAGGGCAGCCGGCGGAACTGAGTTAGACGTCAGAGGGTACGGCGAACGGCACGCCGCACCGAGTCCGTGGCGATGCCGTAAACCGCATGCGTGACCCACTCGCTGATGCGTTCCTGCGTCGGCTGCTGTCTGGGGGGCGCGGTCAGGCCCAGCCGGGGAAGCAGGGACTCGTGGGTGATGCGGTTGAGGGTGATGCCGAAGGCCGCGCCGCGCCACGCGCCCAGCGAAGGCTCGTACTCCACCAGGGCGCCATAGACCGCGCCGGCGAGCGCGCCGAAGACGAAGTGGATGGTCTGCATGGTCAGGTCGCGCTCGCGATCGTCGAGACTGCGCTGGGTGACCTGCTCGGCGAGCACCACGGGCGGGGGTGTCTGGCCCTCGGTGCGAGGCGGGAAGACGTATTCAGCGAGCATCTTGGCGGCGGCGCCGGCGAGGCCGCCGGCAAAGCCCGCCAGCATGCCTCTGGTCAAAGAGGGTGAAGGTCTGGTCGTGCCCATGGTTCGATAGGATGCGTTCGCAACCACGATAGACCTGTTCGGGCGACCTTACAAATGAAGCTTTTGCGGGAATCGCGCTGCTAGAATCGAAGCATACCGATGAAATGTCCCTACTGCGGTTTCGCCCAGGACCGCGTCATCGACTCGCGAGAGAGCAGAGAAGCCGATTCCATCCGCCGCCGCCGGGAGTGCGAGCGCTGCAACCGGCGATTTACCACCTACGAGCGGATCGACGAGATTCCGTACATGGTGGTGAAGAAGGACGGGCGCCGCGAGAAATTCGAGCGGCAGAAGGTGCTGAGCGGCTTGCTGCACGCCTGCGAGAAGCGGCCGATTTCCGCCGCGAAGATGGAGCAGCTGGTCGACGAGACGGAGACGTTCGTGACCGAATCGAGCGAGCGGGAACGGACCACGACCGAGATCGGCGAGCTCATCATGGAGCGGCTGAAGGCGCTGGATACGGTGGCGTACATCCGGTTTGCCAGCGTTTACCGCGACTTTAAGGACGTGCGCGAATTCAAAGAGGAGCTGGAGCAGTTGCTCACCCAGAACTCCGGCAAGCAAGCCAAAAAAACCAGGGCCTGATGCGCCGCAATCGAGGCGCGCAGGCCATCCCCCGGATCAGGAAAAGGAGAGATTTTGCCGCCAACACACACCATCACGCTCATTCCCGGCGATGGAATCGGGCCGGAAGTGACGGACGCCGTCGTGCGCATCCTGGAAGCGACCGGCGTGAAGTTCAACTGGGAGCGATTTGCCGCGGGCGCAGGAGCTTTTGAGAAACACAAAGAATATATTCCGAAAGAGCTGTACCACTCCATCGAGCGGAACCGCGTTGCCCTGAAGGGCCCGGTGACCACGCCGGTGGGCGGGGGATTCGCCTCGATCAACGTAACGCTGCGCAAGAAGTTCGAGCTCTACGCGAACTTCCGGCCGATTAAGAATCTGCCCGGGCTGGAAACGCGGTATCCGGATGTGGACCTGATCATCATCCGCGAGAATACCGAGGGGCTGTACGTCGGCCTGGAGCACGAGGTGGTTCCGGGCGTGATTGAGTCGCTCAAAGTAATGACGGAGAAGGGCTGCACGCGGATTGCGAAGTTCGCTTTCGCCTACGCGCAGCAGCACGGGCGGAAGAAGATCCACGCGATCCACAAAGCCAACATCATGAAGATGTCCGACGGGCTGTTTCTGCGCTGCGCGCGCGACGTCGCCAAGAAGTATCCGGAGATCACGTACGCGGAACACATCATCGACAACACCTGCATGCAGCTGGTGATGAATCCCTACCAGTACGACACGCTGGTGATGGAGAATCTCTACGGCGACATTGTCAGCGATCTGTGTGCGGCATTTGTCGGGGGGCTGGGGCTGGTTCCCGGCGCGAACCTCGGAGACGAGGCGGCGATTTTCGAAGCGGTGCACGGATCGGCGCCGGACATTGCCGGGAAGGACCTTGCCAATCCGACGGCTCTGCTGCAGTCGTCGATTCTGATGCTGCGCCACATCGGCGAGGGTGCGGCGGCTGACCGGGTGCAAACGGCGATGGAGAAGACCTACGCCGCCAGGAAGACGCTGACGCGCGATGTGGGCGGCACGGCGGGGACGAGCGCCTTTGCCGACGCGTTGATTCAGGCTCTCGAAGAGAAGGCATAGCGCAGGCGATCCGGTTTTCGGCCAGCGTTGATAAAGCGGAGGAGGATGCGAAGATGAGGATCGAAAAGGCGGCGGCGGTCGTGGTTCTGTGCGGACTGGCGGCGGTGGCGGGATGTAAGAAGCAGGCTGCGCCGGCGCCACAGCCGAGCTATACCAGCATCGACTGGAGCACCGCAGGAACGATCGAGGGCACCGTCCTCTACGCCGGAACGCCGCCGAAGCGGATCCAGATCGACATG
>Ga0335073_10005396_pt1 | contig 17935 bp, 18 predicted proteins | sample Lox_Sample_22_FD_207093 | JGI IMG/M metagenome (GOLD analysis project Ga0335073, IMG submission 207093) | Soil microbial communities from Loxahatchee National Wildlife Refuge, Florida, United States - Lox_Sample_2.2 | ecosystem: Environmental > Terrestrial > Soil > Wetlands | place: USA...
CGTGCGGTGCTGCTCAGCGCCAGCCCCAAGGGCAAGCGACTGCTGCAGCGGCTGGCAGCGGGGCGGCGGCAGCGCATCGAGCGACTGCTCGACGGCTGGACCGAGGACGAGATCGCGCTCTTCGCCAGCCTGCTCGGCCGGTTGAACCAGGCCAGCGAGACCCACCACGACCAGCACGCCCACGAACTTCACCAGGAGCTCAACCATGGCTGACACCGCGGTCCGCACCGCCCCGGACGACTCGGGCCGGCTCACGCACCGGCAGATCATGCTCATCCTGTCCGGCCTGATGCTGGGGATGTTCCTGGCCTCGCTGGACCAGACCATCGTCTCGACCGCGATGCGCACCATCGCCGACAAGCTCAACGGCCAGACCAACCAGGCCTGGGCCACCACCGCCTACCTGGTGACCTCGACGGTGTCGACGCCGCTGTACGGCAAGTTGAGCGACATGTACGGGCGCAAGAAGTTCTACCTCTTCGCCATCTCGATCTTCCTGGTCGGCTCCGCGCTGTCGGGCATGTCCAACTCGATGATCGAGCTCGCCGCCTTCCGCGCGGTGCAGGGCCTGGGCGCCGGCGGCCTGATGGCGCTGGCCTTCGCGATCATCGCCGACATCGTCTCGCCGCGTGAGCGGGCCAAGTACCAGGGCTACTTCATGGCGGTCTTCGCGACCTCCTCGGTGCTCGGCCCGGTGCTCGGCGGGCTGCTGGCCGGCCAGGACACGCTGCTCGGTTTCGACGGCTGGCGCTGGGTGTTCTACGTCAACGTCCCGATCGGCCTGGTCGCGCTGGCGGTCGTCACCCGGTTCCTGAACCTGCCGCACACCCGCCGTGAGCACCGCATCGACTACCTCGGCGCCGCGACGCTGGTGCTGGGCATCACCTCGCTGCTGATCGTCGCCGAGCAGGGCCGCGACTGGGGCTGGGGCTCGCCCCGCTCGCTGGTGTTCTACGTTGTCGGCACGCTGCTGCTGGTGCTGTTCGTCCTGCAGGAGCGCCGGGTCGGTGACGAGGCCATCCTGCCGCTGAAGCTGTTCCGGCACCCGGTGTTCTCGGTCGCCTCGCTGCTCAACTTCATCGTCGGCATGGGCATGTTCGGCGGCATCATCTGCCTGCCGCTCTACATGCAGATCGTCAAGGGCTTCTCGCCGACGAAGTCCGGCCTGTCGCTGCTGCCGCTGATGCTCGGCCTGATGACGGTGGCGATGACCACGGGTATCGCGACGGCCAAGACCGGCCGGTACAAGATCTTCCCGATCGTCGGCACCGCGGTGCTGATCGTGGCCCTGCTGGGGCTGAGCCGGATCCACTACGACACCGGCTACTGGCGCCTGGTGCCGCTGATGATCCTGCTCGGGGCCGGCCTGGGCGGCTGCATGCAGACCCTGGTGCTGGCCACCCAGAACGCCGTCCCGCCGGCGCAGATGGGCGTGGCCACGGCCTCGGCGACGTTCTTCCGGTCGATGGGCGGCACCTTCGGGACCGCGATCTTCCTGACCATCTTCTTCTCCGGCGCGGCCAGCAAGATCGGCCACAACGTGCAGTCGGCGTCCGGTACCCCGGCCTTCCAGTCCGCGCTGCGCGACCCCGCGAACTCGACGATCGCCCGTGCGCTGCAGGCGATGAAGGGCGGGGCGAGCGGCCAGCTCAACGACACCAGCTTCCTGCAGCACGGCGCGCTGGTGCTGCGCGAGCCGTTCCTGTCCGGCTTCGCCGGCGCGATGGACCGGGTGTTCCTGGTCGCGGCGCTGGTCGTGGTGCCGGCGTTCGTGCTCTCCTTCTTCCTCAAGGAGGTCACCCTGCGGATGGAGTCCGGCCTGGAGGCGCAGGCCGCCGAGCGTCGCGCGGCGGCTGCCCAGGCCGAGCAGCTGGCGCTCTAACACCCCGATCAGGCAAGAACACCCCGATCAGGCAAGGCGAAAGTCCCGCCCACCTACCAGGTGGGCGGGACTTTCGCCTTGCCGGCCAAGGACACCTGTCGGCTGGCCGGCGCGGCACCGGACGGTCCGGCTGCCCGGTGGGTGGCGAATCCTTCGATAAAGACGGTGTTTACGGCTGCCGGGTTTGGGTTGCCGGCCTCGCCGAGGATAGGTAACGATGAGGTGGACGGGAAAGTCTCGCCCACCGGCCAAGCCGGTGCGACTGGAGCTCCCGGCGCGTCCGCCGCCGGTGATCCGGGACGCGGGCCGCACAGCTGCAGAGTCCGTGCAGCTGCAGAGCATGCCGCGGCCGCCCCCGGGACATGGCTGACGGGGTCAGTCGGCTCGACCGCTGGAGGGTCGCCCGCGGGTACCGCAGGCGGCTCCGGCAGCAAGGAGTGTCGAACTCATGCGCATCACCAAGTACGCCGTCGTCGGCGCCGCCGCGACCATGGCGTTCGCGACCGCCTCCCCGGCGTTGGCGCACGAGAGCACGAGCACGACCGGTCCGCAGCGGACCGCCAGCGCGCCCACGCTGGCGCAGCAGAAGGCCTGGCTCGACGCCTACCTCACCACCAGCCAGCAGCGACTCACCGCGCTGGCCGCCCGGATCGCCGCCGATCCGCACCTGACCAGCCAGCAGCGCAGCGCGTGGGCGGCCAAGATCGCCCAGCAGCAGGCGGCCCTGACGGCGCGGTCCGCGGTGGACGCGGCCACGACCGAGTCGGCGCTGCACCAGGCGGTCCATGCCGCGATGACCGCCGACTCCCTGCACGGCATGTTCGGCTGGCGCGCGCTCTGCGACTCCGGCTACCGGCTTGACCGGGACGAGCAGGCCCGGGACCGCGCCGCCACGAAGGCCAAGGACGCTCAGCGCGCCCGGGACGCGCGGGCCAAGCAGGCCCGGGACCCGCACCAGGGCGCGGTGACGGTGGCCGATGAGCACCCGGCGGTGGCGACCCACCCGGCGTCCGGCACCCACCAGGTCGTGTTGCGCAGCACGCGGCAGGACGGCGCCGAGCAGGCCCGGCAGTCGCGGACGGCCTGGCATTCCGACACGTCCGGCAAGCACAGCTCCGGTGCCGGCTTCGCCCACCACGGCACGGGCCACCGGCACCACTGAGGCCCGGGGCTCCACCGCCTGAGGGGTGCGGTGGAGCCCCGGGGCAGGCATGGGCGCGCGCCCATGCTCCGAGGCCGGCCAGCTGCGATCAGCTGGCCGGCCTCCGGCTGTCCGGGCCTCGCCCGGGCACCCTGCGCACCCCGCCGGCCGGTGGCCGCACCCGACGGGTCAGTGGTTCACCGCGTCCGGGTGGTCGAGCAGCCGCTGCCGGCTGGCGGTGATCTCGGCCTCCGCCTCGGCCCGGCCGACCCAGGAGGCGCCCTCGACGCTCTTGCCCGGTTCCAGGTCCTTGTAGACCTCGAAGAAGTGCTGGATCTCCAGCCGGTCGAACTCCGGCACGTGGTGGATGTCGCGCAGGTGCTCCAGCCGCGGGTCGTTCGCGGGCACGCAGAGCACCTTGTCGTCGCCGCCCTTCTCGTCGGTCATCCGGAACATGCCGATCGCGCGGCAGGCCACCAGCACGCCGGGGAAGAGCGGGTCACCCTGCAGCAGCACCAGCGCGTCGAGCGGGTCGCCGTCCTCGCCGAGGGTGTTCTCGATGTAGCCGTAGTCGGCCGGGTACTGGGTCGAGGTGAAGAGCGTCCGGTCCAGCCGGATCCGGCCGGAGGCATGGTCGACCTCGTACTTGTTCCGGCTGCCCTTGGGAATCTCGATCAGGACGTCGAACTCCTGCATGGTTCCTCTTCTCGTACGTCCGGCAGCGGTCCCATTATTGTTGCCTACCGTGACCGGGCCGCGTACGGGGAGCTTCCGCGCTGTGCTGCTGGTCATTCTCAGCTGCGTGCTGGTCGCGGCCGGCTATGCCGGGATGCGCGGCGCCCGGCAGTACCTGGCGAACCGGGACTTCCACCCGGTGCGGGTGCCGGCCGCCACCCAACCCGCCTCCGACGCCCGGGCCGGCCTGCGCACCGGCCCGCCGCAGCCGATCCCGACCCAGGCCGACGCCCCGGAGCCGACGCCCACCGGGGTGGCGGCGGCGCTCGCCGGCAAGCTCACCGCCCCGCAGCTCGGCCCGTCGCTGTCGGCCCAGGTGCTGGACGCGACCACCGGCGATTCGCTCTTCGCCCGGCGGCCGGACGCGCTGGTCGCCCCGGCCTCGACCAGCAAGCTGGTCACCGCCGCGGCGGTGCTCGCCGCGCACCGGTCCACCGACCGGATCCGCACCACGGTGGTCGCCGGTGCCGAGCCGGGCACGGTGGTGCTGGTCGGGGCCGGTGACCCGACGCTGTCGGCCGCCCCGGCCGGCCAGCCGACGCCCTACCCGGAGGCCGCCCGGGTCACCGACCTGGCAGCCCAGGTGCGCCGGGCGCTCGGCGCCACCCCGGTGACCCGGGTGCTGGTGGACGGCTCGCTCTTCAGCGGCCCGGCGGTGGCGCAGGGCTGGGCGCCGGAGGACTCCCCGTCCAGCTACGGCTGCCCGATCACGGCGGCGATGGTCGACGGCGGCCGAGACACTCCGCAGTCGGCGATCCGGTCGGCGAACCCCGACCTGGCCGCCGGCTCCGCGCTGGCCCGGGCACTCGGCGGGGCACAGGTGAGCCGTGGCCGGGCGCCGGCCGGCGCACGCACCCTGGGCGCCGTGCAGTCCGCCCCGATCGGGGTGCTGGTCGAGCAGATGCTGCGCGACTCGGACAACGTGATCGCCGAGATGCTGGGCCGGCAGGTGGCACTTGCCGGGCAGCAGCCGGCCTCGTTCGCGGGTGCGGTGGTCGCGATCCGCACCGGGGCGGCGCCCCTGGGCATCGCCGCCGGCACCGGCATGCACGACGCCAGCGGGCTCTCGGTGCTGGACCGGCTGCCGGCCTCGGCGCTCACCCAGGCACTGACCGCCACCCGGGCGCGGCCGGAGCTGCGGTCGATCCTGTCCGGGCTGTCGGTGGCCGGCTGGGACGGTTCGCTGGTCGAGCAGGGCCGCTTCACCGGGCCGTCGGCTGGTGGGGACGGTGCGGTGCGGGCCAAGACCGGTTCGCTGACCGGCGTGTCGTCGATGGCGGGCGTGCTGACCGACGCCGACGGCCGGCAGCTGATCTTCGCCTTCGTGGCGGACCGGGCACCGAGCGAGGGGCCGACCAGGGAGGCCATCGACGCGCTGGCCGCCGCGCTGGTCCACTGCGGCTGCCGGTAGCCGGGCCGCTCGCACCGGCGCGGACAAGGCCCGGTCGCGCCGGTAGCGTGGGGGGAATGACCTCGCTGATCGACTGGTCGGTGGCGGAGCGGACCGCCCGCGCGCTGGCCCCGACGCCGCCGGCCGTCACCCCCACCGAGGCGGCCGCCGTGGTGGCGGAGCTGCAGCGGGCCACCGAGCGGGCCGCCGCCCAGGTGGCCGAGCTGACCCGGCTCAGCGAGCCGCCGATCACCGCCGACACGGTCGTGGTGGACCGGCACGGCTGGGTCGGCGCGAACGCCCGCAGCATGTCGACGGTGATGGATCCGCTCGCCGCCAAGCTCACCGAGGCCCGGCCGCCGGGCCGGCTGGCGTCCCGGATCGGCGGCGGCGCGACCGGTGCGCAGGCCGGTGCGGTGCTGGCGTTCCTGTCCGGCAAGGTGCTCGGCCAGTTCGAGTTCTTCTCGGTGGAGAGAGGGCAACTGCTGCTCGTCGCGCCCAACATCGTCTCGGTCGAGCGCAGCCTGCGGGTCAACCCGGCCGACTTCCGGTTCTGGGTGTGCCTGCACGAGGTGACCCACCGGGTGCAGTTCACCGCGGTGGGGTGGCTGCGCCAGCACATGCTCGACGAGATCGGCGCGCTGACCGCGGCGGTCGACGTCGACCCCGCCGCGATGGCCGAGCGGCTCAAGGGCGCGCTGGGCGAGCTGACCAAGCTGGTGCGCGGCGAGGGCGACAGCGCCGGGCTGATGGCCGCGGTCGCCTCGCCGGAGGCCCGGCTGGTGATGGACCGGCTCACCGGCTTCATGTCGCTGGTCGAGGGCCACGCCGAGTACGTGATGAACGCGGTGCCGGCCGAGGTGATCCCGTCCCAGCCGGAGATCGAGCGCCGGTTCGCCGAGCGCCGGCGCCGGGGCGGCAACCCGCTGGACCGGCTGCTGCGCACGCTGCTCGGCATGGACGCCAAGACCCGGCAGTACACCCAGGGCTCGCAGTTCGTCCGGTCGGTGGTGGACCAGGTCGGGCTGGACGGGTTCAACGCGGTGTGGACGTCCCCGGAGACGCTGCCCAGCAAGCACGAGATCACCGCGCCGGCGGACTGGGTCCGCCGGGTGCACGGCTGACCGGTGGCCTGCGGTGGGTCCGCATCCCGCGGTGGCCGCGGTCCGGCTGGCGGTCCGGCAGGCGCTGACCCGGCACCCACCGAGCCAGCCGCTCTACGTGGCCTGCTCGGGCGGGGCCGACTCGGTAGCGCTTGCCGCGGCGGTGGCCTTCGTCGCGCGTTCCGAGCGCCGGCCGGCCGGCCTGGTCACCGTGGACCACGGCCTGCAGCCCGGTTCGCGCCGGCAGGCCGCCGCGGTCGCCCAGCTCGGCTACGAGCTGGGGCTGAACCCGGTGCTGCTGGTGCCGGTCGAGGTCGGTGAGCACGGCGGTCCGGAGGGCGCGGCCCGGGCCGCCCGCTACGCCGCGCTGCGGCCGTGCACCGAGCACGGCCTGGTGCTGCTCGGCCACACCGCCGACGACCAGGCCGAGACGGTCCTGCTGGGCCTGGGACGCGGTTCCGGGGTGCGTTCCATCGCGGGGATGCGCCCGGCCGACCGGGGTTACCTGCGGCCGCTGCTCGGGCTGCGCCGGTCCGACACCGAGGCTGCCTGCGCGGCGCTCGGACTGCCGGTCTGGCACGACCCGCACAACAGCGACCCGCGGTTCCGCCGGGTGCGGCTGCGCACCGAGGTGCTGCCGCTGCTGGAGGACGTGCTGGCCGGCGGGGTGACCGAGGCGCTGGCCCGCACCGCCGACCAGTTGCAGGACGACCTGGACGCGCTCGGCCTGCTCGCCGACCGGATCCTGGCCGAGGCGCACCTGTCCGACGGGCTGCACGTGGGGGCGCTGCACGGGCAGCCGGCCGCGATCACCAGCCGGGTGCTCAAGAGCTGGGCCGAGGACGGCGGCGCGGGCCCGCTGACCAGCGAGCACGTCCGGCAGCTGTCCCGCCTGGTCAGCGACTGGCGCGGCCAGGACGGCATCGACCTGCCGGGCGGTTACCGGGCCCGGCGGTCGTCCGGCAGACTGGTCCTGACCCTGCCGGACGCCGGGCGGACCGCTCGGGCGACCCGGCGCAGCTGACGGCTGAGACGACGAGAGAAAGCGCGGGAGCGAGCGTGTCCGTTCTGGACGACGACATCGAGGCCACGGTGGTCTCCACCGAACAGATCAAGGACAGGATCGCCGAGCTGGCGGCCAAGATCGATGTCGACTACGCCGACCGGGAGCCGCTGCTGGTCGGCGTGCTCAAGGGCGCGGTGATGTTCATGTCCGACCTGGCCCGCGCGCTGACCCGCCCCTCCACCATGGAGTTCATGGCCTGCAGTTCCTACGGCTCGTCGACCACGTCCTCCGGCGTGGTGCGGATCCTCAAGGACCTGGACCGTGACGTCACCGGCCGCGACATCCTGATCGTCGAGGACATCATCGACTCCGGGCTGACGCTGTCCTGGCTGCTGAAGAACCTGCAGGCCCGGCAGCCGGCTTCGGTCGAGGTGGTCGCGCTGCTGCGCAAGCCGGACGCGATCAAGGTGCCGGTGCCGGTGCGCTACGTCGGCTTCGACATCCCGAACGAGTTCGTGGTCGGCTACGGCCTCGACTACGACGAGCGCTACCGGGACCTGCCCTACATCGGCCGGCTCAGGTCGGCGGTGTACGCCAGCTGAGCGCCGGGCCGGCCGGGACGAAAGCCAGCCGCACCGGCTACCGGGATCTCACATATCCTGGTCACGGAGGAACTCGCTCCCGGCCTGCCACGTTCGTCTGAGTGCGGGCAGTCGCAGTCCGCCCGCGAGAGTCAGACCGCACCACGGCCACGGATACCTAAGCCGCCAGATCAGGAGGAAGCGCCCGGCGAAACCGCATCTGGGCGCGCGCACATATGGATCGCAAACGACTAGCCCGTTCTCCCTGGCTGTGGATCGTCGTCGGCCTCGTCTTCTTCTTCCTGGTCTCCCAGGTCATCGCCGGCGGTAGCAACTACACGTCGGTGAAGACGTCCGAGGCGCTGGCCCAGATCGACGCGGGCAACGTGCAGTCGGCCACCATCCACGACAAGGAACAGTCGATCGACCTGGTGCTCAAGAGCCCGGTCAACGGGCACTCCAAGATCACCGCGAACTACCCGGCGGACGCCAGCCTGACGATCTTCAACGACGTGCGCGGCAAGGTCGGCGCCGACGGCCTGGCGGTCAAGATCAGCAAGGAGAACGCACTGCTCTCGGTGCTGATCTCCCTGCTGCCGATCGTGCTGATCGGGCTGTTCCTGTTCTTCGTCATGTCCAACCTGCAGGGTGGCGGCTCGAAGGTGATGAGCTTCGGCCGGTCCAAGGCGAAGCTGGTCAGCAAGGACACCCCCAAGACCACCTTCGCCGACGTGGCCGGGGCGGACGAGGCCATCGAGGAACTGCAGGAGATCAAGGACTTCCTGGCCAACCCGGCGCGCTACCAGGCGATCGGGGCGAAGATCCCCAAGGGCGTGCTGCTCTACGGCCAGCCCGGCACCGGCAAGACGCTGCTCGCCCGGGCGGTCGCCGGCGAGGCCGGGGTGCCGTTCTACTCGATCTCCGGCTCGGACTTCGTCGAGATGTTCGTCGGTGTTGGCGCCTCCCGGGTGCGTGACCTGTTCGAGCAGGCCAAGGCCAACGCCCCGGCCATCGTCTTCGTCGACGAGATCGACGCCGTCGGCCGGCACCGCGGCGCCGGCATGGGCGGCGGGCACGACGAGCGCGAGCAGACCCTGAACCAGCTGCTGGTCGAGATGGACGGCTTCGACGTCAAGGGCACCGTGATCCTGATCGCGGCCACCAACCGGCCGGACATCCTCGACCCGGCGCTGTTGCGGCCGGGCCGGTTCGACCGCCAGATCGCCGTCTCGCCGCCGGACATCATCGGCCGCAAGGCAGTGCTGGACGTGCACACCAAGGGCAAGCCGCTGGCCCCCGATGTCGACCTGGAGACCATCGCCCGCCGGACCCCGGGCTTCACCGGCGCCGATCTGGCCAACGTGGTCAACGAGGCGGCGCTGCTGACCGCCCGGCAGGGTGGGCGCCTGATCACTACGCTGGCCCTGGAAGAGGCCATCGACCGGGTGATCGCCGGCCCGGAGCGCAAGACCCGGGCGATGAGCGACAAGGAGAAGCGGGTCACCGCCTACCACGAGGGCGGTCACGCGCTCGCGGCCTGGGCGATGCCCAACCTGGACCCGGTGCACAAGGTGACGATCCTGCCGCGCGGCCGGTCGCTGGGGCACACGCTGGTGCTGCCGCTGGAGGACCGCTACACCCAGACCCGGGCCGAGATCCTGGACCAGCTGGTCTATGCCCTGGGCGGCCGGGCGGCGGAGGAGCTGGTGTTCCACGAGCCGACCACCGGCGCCTCGAACGACATCGAGAAGGCCACCGCGCTGGCCCGCTCGATGGTCACCGAGTACGGCATGAGCGCCAAGCTCGGAGCGGTGAAGTACGGCTCCAACGACTCCGAGCCGTTCCTCGGCCGGGACTACGGCCACCAGCGCGACTACTCCGAGGAGATCGCGTCCTGGATCGACGAGGAGGTGCGCGCGCTGATCGAGGCCGCGCACGACGAGGCCTGGGAGATCCTGGTGCAGTACCGGGACGTGCTCGACAACCTGGTGCTGGAGCTCGCCGAGCGGGAGACGCTGAACAAGGAGGACCTGGAGCGCATCATGGCGCCGGTGCACAAGCGCCCGCCGCACTCCACCTTCACCGGCTTCGGCAAGCGGACGCCGTCCGACCGGCCGCCGATCGAGATCCCGGCCACCGTCCGGCCCGAGAAGCTCAACGGTTCGAGCAGCTCCAACGGCCACTCGGCGGGTCCGGACGCGCCGCAGCCGGCCGGCTTCCCGCCGGCCGCCTACCCGGGCGGCGGCTATCCCGGCTCGGGCCAGTACCCGGGGACCGCCCAGTACCCGGGGACCGCCCAGCAGCCGGGGCCGTACCCGACGGCGCCCGGTTACCCGCCCGCCGACTACCCACCGGCCAACTACCCGCACGCGCCGGGCTACCCGCCGCCGTCGGCGTACCCGCCGGTGGACGGCCAGGGCGCCGCGCAGCAGCCCTGGAGCGCACCGGGCCAGCAGCCGAACCCCGGCCAGCAGCCGGCCCCGGGCCACGCCGCGCCGGGCCGGGACGCGCACTACCCGGCGCCGGGCTACCAGCCGCCGGCCGAGCAGCCGTGGGCCGACCGCCCCGAGGCCGGTGCCGATCGGGAGGGTGCGAACCGGGGGAGCGACGGCGACCGCGGGGGCAACGGCGACCGTGGTAGCAGCGCCGACCGGGAGGCGAACGCGGACTTCGAGACCAAGCAGTTGCCTGCCATCGACCCGGAGCAGGCCCACTGGCCGTTCGGCTCCGGCGACGACCGGCGCTGAGCCACAAGCACCGCGCATGACTGCTGTCGATCTGCCGCGCGCCGAGGCGGCCGTCCGCGAGCTGCTGCTCGCCATCGGCGAGGACCCGGACCGGGAGGGCCTGCGGGAAACCCCGGGCCGGGTCGCCCGGTCCTACGTCGAGATGTTCGCGGGCCTGCACACCGAGCCCGACACGGTGCTGCAGACCACCTTCGACGAGGACCACGACGAGCTGGTGCTGGTCAAGGACATCCCGCTCTACTCCACCTGCGAACACCACCTGGTGACCTGGCACGGCACCGCCGCGGTCGGCTACATCCCCGGCGCCGACGGCCGGATCACCGGCCTGTCCAAGCTGGCCCGGCTGGTCGACCTCTACGCCAAGCGCCCGCAGGTGCAGGAGCGGCTGACCAGCCAGGTGGCCGACGCGGTCGTCACCCGGCTGGAGCCGCGCGGCGTGATCGTGGTGGTCGAGGCCGAGCACCTGTGCATGGCCATGCGGGGGATCCGCAAGCCGGGCGCCCGGACCGTCACCTCGGCGGTGCGCGGCATCATGAAGAGCGATCCGCGCACCCGATCCGAGGCGATGAGCCTTATCCTCGGGCGATGAGCCGGCTCGACCGGTCCGGGCCGCCCAGCCGGGCGGACCGGATCGTGGTGATGGGCGTGCTCAACGTGACCCCCGACTCGTTCTCCGACGGCGGCCGCTACGCCGACCTCGACGACGCGGTCGCCCACGCGCTGCGGATGGCCGCCGAGGGCGCCGACCTGATCGACGTCGGCGGCGAGTCCACCCGGCCGGGCGCCGAGCGGGTGCCGGCCGAGGAGGAGGCCCGCCGGGTGCTGCCGGTGATCGCCCGGCTGGCCGAGGCGGGACTGACGGTCAGCGTCGACACCTACCGGGCCGCGGTGGCCGAGCTGGCGCTGGCGGCCGGTGCGCAGGTCGTCAACGACGTCTCCGGCGGCCTCGGCGACCCCGACATGGCCCGGGTCGTCCGGGACGCCGGCTGCCCCTGGATCCTCATGCACTGGCGCGGCCACTCGCGGGACATGACCTCGCTGGCGACCTACGCCGACGTGGTCACCGACGTCCGGGACGAGCTGCTGGCCCGGGTCGAGGCGGCGCTGGCCGCGGGGGTGGGCGAGCAGAGCCTGGTGTTGGACCCGGGACTGGGCTTCGCCAAGCGGGCCGAGCACAACTGGTCGCTGCTGGCTCGGCTCGACGCGCTGACCGGTCTCGGGCTGCCGGTGCTGGTGGGAGCGTCCCGCAAGTCGTTCCTGGGCAGCCTGCTCGCCGACGACGCCGGTGCGCCGCGCCCGAGCGGCGAGCGGGAGGATGCCACGGTGGCGCTGACGACGTACGCGGCGCTGCGCGGCGCCTGGGGGGTGCGGGTGCACCAGGTGCGTCCGAACGTCGACGCGGCGCTGGCGGTCGCGGCCGTGCGGGCCGTCCGATGAGCACCGACCTGATCAGGCTGGCCGGGCTGCGGGTGCGCGGCCGGCACGGCGTCTTCGACTTCGAACGGGCCGAGGGCCAGGACTTCGTGGTGGACGTCGCGCTGGAGCTCGACACCGGCCCGGCCGCGCGCTCGGACGACCTGGCCGACACGGTGCACTACGGCGAGCTGGCCGAGGCTCTGGCCGCGGTGATCGGTGGCGAGCCGGTGAACCTGCTGGAGACGCTGGCCGCCCGGCTCGCCGAGGTCTGCCTGGCCGACCGGCGGGTGGCCGCGGCCACGGTCACCGTGCACAAGCCGCAGGCGCCGATCCCGCTCAGCTTCGCCGACGTCGCGGTCACCATCCGGCGAACCCGGGAGCTGCCGTGAGCGCCGATGTCTAGGGCGGTGCTGTCCGTCGGCTCGAACCTGGGCGACCCGCTGGCCGCCCTGCAGCTGGCCGTCGGCCGGTTCGCCGGACAGCTGGTGGCCGTCTCGCCGGTGTACCGCACGCCGCCCTGGGGCCCGGTCGTGCAGGACGACTTCTTCAACGCGGTGCTGGTGGTGGCCGACGATCGGGCCACCCCGGCCGGCTGGCTGGCCCGCGCGCAGGCCTGCGAGCAGGCGGCCGGCCGGACCCGGGAGGTGCGATGGGGGCCCCGGACCCTGGACGTGGACGTGGTCACGGTGGACCAGGTGCGCAGCGACGACCCGGTGCTCACGCTGCCGCACCCGCGGGCCGCCGAGCGCGCCTTCGTGCTGGTGCCCTGGCTGGCCGCCGACCCGGCCGCGGAGCTGCCCGGCCACGGCGCGGTGCGCGAGCTGGTCGCGGCGTTGCCCGCCGCCGAGGTCGCCGGGGTGCGCCTCGAACCGGGTGCGGAGCTGGCCTGGTGACCGGGCCGGCCGGGACGTCCCGGTGAACCGGCGCACCGGCTGGGCGGACCTGCTCGTGCCGTTCCTGGTGGCCGCCGTGCTGGCCTACCTGGCGCTGCGGGTGGCCTACGAGTCGCTGCCGCCGTTCCAGTGGTTCACCGCGCTGCCGATCGCCGCGCTCGCGGCGATCGAGTTCGTGCTCGCCGGCCGGGTGCGCGGCGCGGTGCGGCACCGGCCACAGGCGCGGCCGGTCACGGCGCTGGCGATCGCCCGCGCGGTCGCGCTGGGCAAGGCCAGCGCCCTGGTAGGCGCGCTGATCGCCGGGGCCGCGGTGGCACTTGTGTCCTATGTCGTGCCAGACGTCGGACGGACCGGCGCGGCCGGTCACGACGTGCGGGTCGGCCTGCTGCTGGTGGCGGCCGGTGTCGTGCTGACCGCGGCCGGCCTGCTGCTCGAACGCGCCGGCATCGATCCCGGCCGGCGCTAACCTTTCGGCTTACCGGAGCGGGTAAAACCTGGTTGAGGTGGTCGGCTCGGCGCGAGCCGCTCAGCGGCGCTCGTTAGACTCCCCGCATGCCTCGGAGCGAGCAGCCAGCCCCCCGCCGGCCGGGGCTGCGCTGGTCGATCACGGTGGCAGCCTCGTTGCTGGGCTTGGCTGCCGTCTGCCTGGTGGTCTTCGGCAGCACCCAGAAGCAGTTGCAGATCGGCGTGCTGCTCGGGCTGTGGGCGGCGCTGCTCGGCGCGTTCCTGGTCTTCGGCGCCCGGCGCGGCCAGGCCGAACCGCCGGCCCAGCCTGCCGAGGCCGAGCGCCGCGCCCGCGAGCTGTACGAGGCGCAGCTGCAGGTCTCGCAGCTGCAGCAGGCCCAGCTGGCCGCGGCCGAGGAGGCCACGAGCCGGCAGGAGGTCGAGCTGCGCAAGTTCGGCGAACTCCAGCTCTCGCGGGAGGCCGCGGCCCGGCGGGAGGCCGACCTGCATCTCGAACTGACCCTGCGCCGCGAGATCGAACGGATGATGAACGAGCACATCGGGCTGCTGCGCGAGGAGGTCGCCGCGCTGCGCGCCGAGGTGGTCGACAAGCTCGGCGGCCAGCTGCGACTGGAGCGGATCGAGACGACCCGGCTGATCGGCTCGGACCTGGAGGCGCTGCAGCACGAGATCCGGCGGCTGGCCGGCAGCCAGGACGGTGTCCCGGCCGGCCCGTCCGCGCTGCCGCAGGAGGTCTCCCGCATCTCGGCGCGGCTCGCCGACATCGTGGACGCGGAGGTGGTCGACAGCACCGACCGGCCGGCCGCCGAGCCGGGCCAGCGCCCGGCACCGGCTGGTTCGGGCGCCGGGCAGGTCCAGCAACCCGGACACTTCCCGCCGGAGCGGGCAGGTGCGGCCCGGCCTCCGGCCGAGCAGCCTGCCGAGCCCGCGCCGCTCTGGTCGGCGCCGACCGTCATCCGCCGCGAGCCGGCTGCCGGCGCCGAACCACTGCCCACACGTACCGAACCGGCCGCAGGCGCCGAACCCGCTGCGCGCCCGGAACCGGCCGCGCGCACCGAACCGGCGCCCGCGCAGCATCCCGAACCGGCCGTGGCCCCGGAGCCCCGCCCGGCGCCGGCCGACCCGTTCGCCAGCCTGCCGCGGCTCAGCCCGCTGCCGGACGACATCGACCTGCTACCGGACGAGCCGCCCGCCGCACCCGAGCCCGCCGCACCCGCGCGGCAGTCGGCAGCCGCGCGGCAGGCCGGTGACGCCGGCTACCACGGCCGGCGGCGGGCCGTGGAGGACGCCGACGAGCAGCCCCCGTCGGGCGGCCGGCGGCGCGCACCCGACGACGCCCCGGACGACCTGCTGTCTCGGCTCGCCGCGGCTGAACAGCGCCGCGCACAGCGCCACAGCTGAACCGCGCCGCGGTTGAAGCGGTGCCGCGGCCGTCGGTGCGGGCCGCTCAGCCCATGGTCTTCGCGCCGTCCAGGGACTCCCGGATGATGTCGGCGTGCCCGGCGTGCTGCGCGGTCTCGGCGATGACGTGCAGCAGCACCCGGCGGGCACTCCAGCGGGCACCCGGCTCGAACCACGGCGCCTCGGGCAGTGGCTGGCCGGCGTCCAGGCTGGGCAGCGTCCGGACCAGCTCGTCCGTCCCGGCGGCCACCTGCCGGTAGCGCTCGACCAGGCCGGCGAGCGTGTCGGTGTCGGCCATCCGGAACATCGCCGCGAACTCCGCCTGCTCGGCCTCGGTGTGCGTGCCCAGCGCGCTCGGGCCGTCCTGGATGAACCGGGCCCACCGCCGCTCGACGAAGGTGACGTGCTTGATCAGGCCACCCAGGGTGAGCGCGCTGTCGGTGGTGCGCCGTCGGGCCTGCTCGTCGGACAGCTCGCGCACCGTCTGCAGCAGGAAGAACCGGTGCCGATCCAGCGTCTCCAGCAGGTCGGCGCGTTCGGAGGAATCTGGGGTGTCGGTCATGGCTGCTCCCTCGGCCGAGGATGGCACCGTCACCCTAGACGCCGGAGGCGGGGGCTGGTGAGGAATCAGAACCAGGAGTCCTCGGACCGCTCCTCGGCCGCCCGGGCCTGCTCGGCCGCCGCCCGGCCGGCCAGCTGCCCGGCGATCTCGCGGACCCCGGCCTCGAGGTCGACGCCGGTCTGGTCGGCGAGCAGGTAGGTCAGCCAGGCCAGTTCGGACAGCTGGCCCGCCCAGTCGTGCGGAACCCGGAACGGTCGGCGGCCGGACTCGGTGGCCCGGTCGGTGGTCCCGGCCAGCTGTCCCAGCGCGGCGACGGCCTGCACCAGCAGGGCGGGGGCGGTGGAATGGCTGCCGGCGGCATCCGCTGCTGCGGCCACCGCGTGCTGAAGGTCGCTCATGGCCGCAGGACCTTACCAACGGCACCTCGCATAGGCTTCCCCACGGCAGCCGCACACGGGAGGGACAGCCGCGATGACCGATCCGGGACGCACCGGCGCCCAGCGCCGTGCGGGTGGACCGGCGTGACCGCAGGCTCGGGGGCACCGCGGCTCCGGGTCGCCGTGATCGGCGCCGGCCGGGTCGGCTCGGTGCTGGCCGCGGCCCTGGCCCGGGCCGGGCACGAGATCGTCGCCGCGACCGGGGTCAGCACCGACTCGGTCCGGCGGGCCCACCGGCTGCTGCCCGGCGTGCCGCTGCTGCCGGCCGACGAGGCCGCCGCCCGGGCCGACCTGGTGCTGCTGACCGTCCCGGACAGCGAGCTGCCCGGCCTGATCGCCGGCCTGAGCAGCACCCGGGCCTGGCAGGCCGGCCAGCTGGCCGTGCACACCTCGGGCGTGCACGGCATCGCGGTCTTCGATCCGGCCGTCCAGGTCGGCGTGGTGGGCATGGCCCTGCACCCGGTGATGACCTTCGCGGGCCGGCCGGAGGATCTCGACCGGCTGGCCGGGGCGGCGTTCGGGGTGACCGCGCCGCCGGAGTTCCGGCCGGTGGCCGAGACCCTGGTGCTCGAACTCGGTGGCGAGCCGGTCTGGGTGCCGGAGAGCGCCCGGGCGACCTATCACGCCGCGCTGTCGATGGGCTCGAACCATCTGGTCACCCTGGTCAACGACGCCCGGGACGTGCTCGGCACCGCAGGCGTCGAGGACCCGGTGCGGCTGCTCGCGCCGCTGCTGACCGCCTCGCTGGACAACGCCCTGCGGCTGGGCGACGACGCGCTCACCGGGCCGGTGTCGCGCGGGGACCGGGCCACCGTCGAGGCGCACATCCGCGCGCTGCGGAACGGGCCGTACCTGCAGCCGTACCTGGCCATGGCCATCCGCACGATGCAGCGGGCGTTCCGGTCCGGCCGGCTGACCCAGGCCCAGTGCGCCGACCTGCTCGAGGGCATCGAACGGGCGGAGGAGGGCTGATGGGCATGCAGGTGGCGCGCACCCGGGCCGAGCTGGCCGCGGCCCGGGCCCAGCTGCCCGGCCCGGTCGGGCTGGTGCCGACGATGGGGGCGCTGCACGCCGGGCACCTGGCCAACATCGCCGCGGCCCGGGCTCGCGCGGCGCACACCGTGGTGAGCATCTTCGTCAACCCGATGCAGTTCGACCGGCCCGACGACCTGGCCCGCTACCCCCGGCCGCTGGCCGACGACCTGGCGGCCTGCGAACGGGCCGGCGTCGACCTGGTGTGGGCGCCGGAGGTCGAGGCGGTCTACCGCGGTGGCCGGCCCGGCGTCTGGATCACCGCCGGCGCGCTGGCCGACCAGCTGGAGGGCCCGAACCGGCCCGGCCACTTCGACGGGATGCTCACGGTGGTGGCGAAACTGCTCGCGGCCGTCCGGCCCGAGCTGGCCTTCTTCGGCGAGAAGGACTACCAGCAGCTGACCCTGATCCGGCGGATGGCGCTCGACCTGGACCTGGGCGTCGAGATCGTCGGCGTGCCGACCGTGCGGGATCCGGACGGGCTGGCGCTGTCCAGCCGCAACGTCTTCCTCTCCGCCACCGACCGGGCGGCGGCGCTCGCCCTCAGCCGGGCCCTGCTCGCGGCCCGGGACGCGCACTCGAACGCGGCCGGGGCGCTGGCCGCGGCGCGGGCCGAGCTGGCCGCGCAGCCGGCGCTGGCGGTGGAGTACCTGGAACTGCGCGATCCCGACCTCGGCCCGGCGCCGGCGTCCGGCCCGGCCCGGCTGCTGGTGGCGGCCCGGGTGGGCAGCGTCCGGCTGATCGACAACCTTGCCCTGGAGCTGGTCCCGTGAACCTTCCGCAGCGATTGCTGGCCCCGGCCCCCGGCTGGATCGTCGACACCGACGTGGTGGTGATCGGCTCCGGCATCGCCGGCCTGACCACCGCGCTCCGGCTGGCCGAGGACGCCGGCCTGCGGGTGCTGGTGGTGACCAAGGACGTGCTGGCGGCCGGCTCGACCCGGTGGGCGCAGGGCGGCATCGCGGCCGCGCTCGGGGCCGACGACTCGCCGGCCGAGCACCTGGCCGACACCCTGGTGGCCGGGGTCGGGCTGTGCGACGAGGACGCGGTGCGGGTGCTGGTGGACGAGGGCCCGCAGGCGGTCCGGGAGCTGATCGAGCTGGGGGCCCGGTTCGACCGGACGGCGGCCGGCGAGCTGGCCCTG
>Ga0335073_10005397_pt1 | contig 17933 bp, 16 predicted proteins | sample Lox_Sample_22_FD_207093 | JGI IMG/M metagenome (GOLD analysis project Ga0335073, IMG submission 207093) | Soil microbial communities from Loxahatchee National Wildlife Refuge, Florida, United States - Lox_Sample_2.2 | ecosystem: Environmental > Terrestrial > Soil > Wetlands | place: USA...
CACCGCCCTATGCCCCTTGTCCTGCCCGCACCCGGGCCTTTAACTTCACACCCCAGCCACCGCTTTACCCAAGGACTCCAGCCCACCGCAACGCAAAATATAATTCAGGAAAAGCTTGAGATTTAACGCCTACCAGAAAACTAACGGTATTCCTCCGTGGACGCAAGCAATTTCTGCGCTAATCGCGGCGAGTATCGCGGATAGTTGCACGCGGCAGCTCGACCGAATCGTAAAACTGCCATTCGCACCCGCCCTGCTTCGAACTTCTCCGCACGGAGCCCCTTGGCTGGTGCTGGCCTTAAGCTAGTACCCCCTTGGCTTCGGCTAATTGCACAAGCAAAAGCCCCTAAACTAAGATGTTCAGATGCTCGAAGGCATTCGCAAACACTCTTACTCTTTCGGGACTCGCCTCCTCCTGATCCTATTGGTGCTTCCCTTCGCTCTTTTCTTTGGCACCTCAGTTGGCAGCTACTTCACGCGGGTCAAAGCGGTCGCAACGATTAATTGCCGCCAGTTCGCTCTTATGACGCTGCCCGGATGCCAGCAAATCCTCGCCGGCGACGTCGACCACGCCGTCGTTAATATCCGCAATACCGTCAATAACCTTTACGGCGACAATGCCCAGCAGATGCTCGCCCGTATGAACCTACGCGGAACCGCAGTCGAGCAGCTTATTGATCAAAAGTTGATCGAGGATGAGGCAAACCGAATCGGCCTCTCGGTGAGTGACGACGCCCTCGAGCAAACTATCGAGTCGCAGAGCGCATTTCAGGACAACGGCCGCTTCGACGTCACCCGGTACCAGGAAATATTGCGAAGCAATGACCTCGAACCCGCAAACTATGAATCAGATACCCGCGCTCAGATGCTTAACGATGCGATGCGCCAGATGGTCACGCATGCAACGCAAATCAGTACCGCCGAGACCCGAAGCGCCTATGATCAGTTTTCGATCAAGCTTGCGCTCTCCTACATAACCGTGCCCTACACACAGTTCACGGCTGGGATTAACCCAACCGATCAGGAAGTCGCCAAGTTCTACTTGCAGAACAAGGAAATTTTCCGCGAGCCCGACCGTATCAAGATCAGTTTTATCCGCTATGATCCAGCACAGCTTGCCGCTGCTGGCGAGCCTTCAGATGAAGATATCCAGAACTTCTACGATGATAACGCCAAGACTATGTTCACCCATCCGGCCGAGGTTCATGCCAGTCACATCCTGATTGCCGTCGCCCCGGGGGCCAGCCAGAAGGACAAGGATGCTGCACGCGCCAAAGCCGAAGACATTCTCAAGCAGCTTCAGGCGGGTGCAAATTTCGCCGCTCTCGCAAAAAAATACTCGAATGATCCGGGTACCAAGAACAACGGTGGCGACCTCGGCTCATTCCCTCGCGGCGAGATGGTCAAGCCGTTCGAGGACGCTGCCTTCAGCCTCAAGCCCGGCCAGATGACTATCGTCGAGACCCAGTTCGGGTTTCACGTCTTGAAAGTCGATGATGTCGAAGCGGCTGGGACCGACGCACCCGAGCAAGTGCGCGGTAAGATAATCGCCGAACTCAGACGCAAAGCCGGAATCGAGATGGGCAAGGCAGACGTTCAGCAGGATCTCACTGCCGCCCTCACCGGCCATAGCCTGGACGAAATCGCAAAGAAGCGCGGTTTAGCCGTGGTATCGCCCCCTGAATTCGCGGCTAACGAACAAATCAAGGGTGCCGAAGACGATACGAAGCTTGGCCCTGCGGTTTTCAAGCTTGACACCGGCTCGACCTCAGCTGTCACCGACACAGACGTGCCTTATCTCGTTAACGTCATCGCTAAGGATCCGTCGCATGTCCCTCCACTGGCAGATATCCACGACTTGGTCCGTATGATGCTGATTCGCGTTACGGCGGAGACCAAGGCTCATAAGTTGGCGCAATCCATAATTGCGAAAATCGTCACGCCCGACGATTTCACGAAGGCCGCCGTGACGAATCATCTCGATATCCACGAAACCGGCGCCTTTGCACGTTCAACGGACACGATCCCCGGTCTGGGCACGATGGGCTCTGTGATCAGTCAGGCTGCCGCAACGGCCAAAGTTCCTGGCGTTTTGAAGGATCCCGCCGAGAATGACGGCAATTGGTATATCTTCGAATTGACCAGCCGGACTTTCCCGACGGACGCCCAGTGGGAAGCCGACGGTCCCGATTTCGCCAAGACTTATACCGATCAGACCCAAGCGCAAGCCTGGATGAATTTTGTTAACGACTTAAAGAGCCGCGCGCAGATCATGGTCGATCCCAATCAACTGGCTGCCACCTCCAGTTGAGCGCGCTCATCGAATTACGAAAAGCCGAAAGCAATCTATGAGCAATTCAAGCGACGACCCCGACCCCTCGCAACAGCCCTCCACTGAACCCTTTTTCTTCGACGGCGCAGGCTTGAGCGTCCTGCTGGTTCACGGCTTCGGTGGCACGCCGTATGAAATGCGTTATCTCGGCGAGCGCCTGAATACCGCCGGTGCACGCGTCCTCGGAGTCCGCTTGGCGGGGCACGCCACAACGCCGGAAGATCTTGGCGCAACGACTCATGATAACTGGTACGAGAGCACCATCGACGGCCTCGAACATTTGCGGCCCTACGGTGATCCAATTATCGTTGCGGGTCTCTCGATGGGAGCACTTCTTAGCACTCGCCTTGCCCTCGATCAGCGCGAAGCAATCGCCGGGCTCGCCCTGATGGCGCCCGCCTTTTTCATTTCCTTTCGGCAGCGAGCCGCCTTGAGCTTGATCGAACCATTCGCTCGCTTCACTGACCTAATCTATATGCGCAAAGGGGACGGCTCCGATATCCACGATCACGCCGCCCGAAGCATCCATCCGCGCCACAACCTTATGCCGGTGCGCGCTGCCCTTGAGCTCCATCAGCTTGCTCGAACGATGCGCGCGCGTCTTGGCGAGATCGTCCAGCCGACGCTGTTGATTCACAGCCGTCGCGACCATGTCTGCCCATTCGACAAAAACGTGGGCTTCGTGATGAGCCATCTCGGCTCCGCCGAAAAGCGCGCTGTAACGCTCGAGGAGAGTTATCACGTGATTACGGTGGATAGCGAAAGAGATCGAGTGGCCGACGAGGTCACCGCTTTTGCACTCCAGTTCAGCCGCACCGCCCTCGGCCTCCGCGCCACCAACTAAAGTTCGGTATATGTCGATCGCTAGTCGCCTCTTGGGCGAGTCAATTGCCACGACAGGTGCGCCTTCACCGTTGGCCATTCGCTGGCGACGATGCTGTAAACGCAGGTATCGCGTAACGTCCCATTGGCAGCGAGCTGATGACTGCGGAGAATCCCATCGAGTTTGGCGCCCAAGCGTTCTATCGCGCGGCGGCTCTGATGGTTGAAAAAGTGCGTCCTGAATTCCACCGCAATGCAGTCCAGATCCTCGAAGGCATGGCGCATCAGGAGCAGTTTGGCTTCGGAATTGGCGCCACTGCGCTGGATACTTTTCCGATACCAGGTTCCACCGATCTCAACGCGCCGGTTGATGGCATCGGCATTAAGATAATTCGTCATACCTATGGCTCTGTTCGTCGCGTTCCCGATCACGACGAACGGAAGCCATAGTCCAGCGGCTTGCTGGCCAAGCCGCTTGTCTATCTCCTCAGCCATATTCTCAGGCGCGGGAACTGACGTGTACCAAAGCTTGTAGAGCTCACCATCTTCGACCGCTTCGATCAACTCTGCGCAATTACTCTGCGCGAGCGGTTCCAGCGTGATGAGCGAGCCACGCAGTGTCACCGGTTCAAGCCAGGGCATATGATGTCCAATGCTATTGGGTCGGCAGCTCTAGCATCCGCCCTACTTCGGCGCTTCGTAGTGTTCCTCGATCAAATACCGCACATCCGGACGCCCAAGAACTTCGATGAAGCAGATTTGTTCGGCTGCATTTAGATCGATGATCAAGTTTCCTTCGATAGCCTGTAATTCCACTACACTCGCCACCTTTACTTCAGCCGCGGTCGCAAAGCTGGCGCAATTGTCGTCACCGCAATCGCAGATCGATTCCATCCGCGCTGCGCGCAACTGACCGATGAGTGGGTCGGCACCTGCCTCTTTCAAAAGGTATGCGATCTCCTCGACCAAGTCCGGCAACACGTCACTTATCAGCGGCTTTTCCATTTCTCTCGTAGCTCAGTCAAAGGTTGTCGCGATCTAACCAAATCTACTGCCAAGCACCTATACCCCGCGCTTGTCCGGGTCCCAGATATATTTGTGCATTTGTAATTGCATGCGGGCGGGGAGGCGATCCTCGAGTATCCAGTTCGCCAGCGTGACTGGTTTGATCAGCCCAAACGCGGGACTCATCAGGACCGCGTTGACTCTTCCTTCGAGCCGGTACTCACTGAGAACACTGCGCGCCCATTCGTAATCGCGGCGGCTCGCGATCACAAATTTCACTTCGTCTCGCCCATTCAGATGCTCGATATTCGTCCAAAGGTTCCGTTCCACCTCGCCGCTATCCGGGCATTTGAGGTCCACGATCCTGATCACATGAGGGTCAAGCGTACTGATATCGCGCTCGCCCGAAGTCTCTACCAGCACTTCGTAGTTTTCAACTAGTAGAGCCTTGATAAGCGCATGTATCCCTTGCTGCAGTAGTGGCTCGCCGCCCGTAAGCTCTACAAGCTGGCACCCGTAGCTGCGCACGCGCTCTATCACTGCCGGGATTTCCATCTGCGCGCCTTCGTAAAACGCGTACGCAGTATCACACCAGGCGCAGCGCAGATTACATCCGGTAAGGCGCACGAAGACGCATGGCCGCCCTGCCCAGGTCGATTCACCCTGGATGCTGTAGAAAATCTCGTTGACCCGCACCCGCGCCATCTACGCCAACGTCTTGCGTGCCGACTGTTGGGCTTCTTCCATCACCAGCTTGAGCGGAGCATCCGCCGCCAGCGCGGCCTTATGGCAGTCGTCATATTCAGGAGAGAGCGTCAGGGCCTCGCCTTCCATCCCGGATACTTTAACCCGAATCGGCCCAAATCGTGTCGCAACCTCGATTACTTCTCGGGCAAGCTTGAGCCGTCCGACGGTATGGTACCTCAGCCCGATAGTGGTAGTCTCACGAAAGATCGTGTCGGCTACTCGTTCACGTAAGGCTGGCTCCGTTAGCACCGTCAGCAAGATCGCAGGGCGTCCCTTTTTCATCACGATCGGAGTGAAGCTAACGTCACGCGCGCCGGCAGCGAATAGTCGCCCGCTCAGGTGGTCATAAATCTGAGGATTAAGATCATCTATATTGGCCGCGATTTCGATCAACTCATCGGTCGCGAATCCACTCCAAGTATTGCCAATTAAAAGTCGTAGGACGTTCGGCCTATCGTCGAAATGCTTGGTGCCCGCGCCATAGCCGATCCGCCCTATCGCGAAGGTCAGCGGCAGTGACGCCGGCCTGGCCAGAGCCTTAACGATTGCCGCACCGGTGGGAGTCACCATCTCGGAGGGTCCGTCACCGAGCCTGATCGGAAAGCCAGTCAGTAACTCAGCTGTGGCCGGAGGCGGCACCGGAATAATCCCGTGCTGCGATCGTGCGAAGCCTGATCCCATCGGCAATGGTGAGACCAAAAGTTCGCTTACGCCGAGATAGTCGAGGCCCCAAGCAGCCGCCACGATATCGATGATAGAATCGACAGCGCCAACTTCATGGAAGTGCACCTCGTCAGGGGTCGTCTGATGAACTTTTGCCTCGGCGATCGCCAGCGCTTCAAAAATCGCGACCGCCGTCGCACTGACGCGCGGCGCCAACCCTGCACTCTCGACCATCCGGCGAATCTCCGCAAAATGGCGCTCCGGCTGGCGCTCGAAGACCTCGACCTCGAACTTGGCCGCTGCAATTCCGCTTACATCCTTACGCCGGATTCCCAGCCTGTAGCCACCCATCCCGAGGCTCGCGGCGACGCGCTCAAGTTCGCCGAAATCGGCCCCACAATCGATCAAGGCGCCGGCCACCATATCGCCGCTCAGCCCTGAAAAGGCATCAAGATATCCCGTGCTCATCAGACCTCAGCTTTACTTAAACATACGCCGCAATTAAGATCGAAGGAGCGCATCGTTGGCTTGTCTCGGGAACATGAGGCAGAGGGACCTGAATCAACTTCGCCGTCTATTGGAAGGGCGTAAACGCGAGATCCTTTCCGAAGCCGACCGCGCCGTGGGCCACATGAATTCCAAGTCGCCCGACGGCTTCCCTGACCCGACCGACCGTGCCAGCCTTGAATCCGACCGTGCACTAATCCTGCGCATGCGCGATCGCGAGCGCAAGCTTTTGGCGAAGATCGACGAAGCAGTCAAACGTCTCGATACTGGCTCTTATGGCCGCTGCGAAGAATGCGGCGACGAAATTGGGCTTGAGCGCCTAAAAGCGCGCCCGGTGACCACTCTATGTATCGGCTGCAAATCCGACCAGGAAGCGCGGGAACGAGCGTAGACCTAGCCTGCGACTCGGTGCCAGTAGGGCTTCGAGTGTCACGCCTAAGACTCTGAGGCCCGCTCCCGGTAAGATCGCTCCACATGAAAGTTACGAAAGCCGTGATCGTCGCCGCCGGGATGGGTACGCGCATGCTGCCCGCCTCCAAGGTCATCCCCAAAGAACTCCTGCCCGTGGTGGATACTCCAGCGCTCCAAATCGTCGTTGAAGAGCTGACTGCATCTGGCATCGAGGAGATTATTCTTGTCCTGAGCCCTGACCGCACTCTTGCCCTCGATCATTTCCGGCCCGTTCCCGAACTCGAGCGGCTGCTCGCCGAGCGCTACAAGCACGATTTACTCGAAGTCGTCCATTACACCAATAACCTAGCTAAATTTACCGTGGCCTATCAGCACAAGCCGCACGGTCTCGGCCACGCCGTATTGATGGCGCGCGAGGCGGTCGGTGACGCACCGTTCGCCGTCATCCTTCCAGACGATATCTTCGATGGCCCCCGTCCGTGCCTTCGCCAGCTTCTCGATATCGCTGAGAGCGAGAATGCCCCCACCGTCGCATTGATTCGCGTGCCACATGCTGAAACCTCAAAGTACGGAATCGTCGAGGTTAAGAACGTCCGTCCGCGCCTCTACGAGCTCACCGGGATGGTCGAAAAGCCCCCGGCAGAAAAAGCGCCGAGCGACTTTGCGATCATGGGACGCTATATCCTCACGCCGGACATCTTTCCGCTTCTCGCGGACGGGAAACCTGGTGCCGGAGGCGAGATCCAGTTGACTGACGGGTTGCTGGCTTTATCGCGTCGGCGCGAGCTTTATGGATACGAGTTCGAGGGCGTACGTTACGACCTCGGTGACCGCGTCGGTTTTCTGACGGCCCAGATTGGCTATGGCTTGAAACGCCCGGAACTGGCTGATAGGTTGCGCGCTTGGCTTAAGACCGCGCTCGAATAGCTTCCCGGCCTCGGTGGGGCAGTAGCTCAGCTGGGAGAGCACTACGTTCGCAACGTAGGGGTCGAGGGTTCAAATCCCTTCTGCTCCACCAAAAATCCTAAAATCTTTTCAGCACTGGGCACCTTCGCCCGAAATGAAGCGTCGATGAAGTTTCGACGTCACGACGATATCGCCCGTAGACTGGCCGACGGCGCCGTCCGATTGAACACTGAAGACCGGCCACCAGCCAGAAAACTCTCCGGGGTTAGGCGTCCGAACAGATCAACCATCGACCCGACGAGGCCAGTCCAGCCGGTCTGATGACTTGCACCGATACCAGCGCCGTTATCTCCATGGAAATATTCGTAAAATAAAATGTAGTCGCGCCAATGGGGATCATTCTGGAACTTCTCAGCGCCGCCATAAACTGGCCGGTGCCCGTCATTGTCACGCAAGAAAATCGCGCCCAGACGCTCGACGATTTCGCGTGCGACCTCGAAAAGGTTCATCAGGCGGCCACTACCAGTGGGACATTCAATTTTAAAATTGTCGCCGTAATAAGAATAAAAACCGAGAAGACCGCGCACGATGGCGATATTAACCGGTACCCATATAGGTCTTCGCCAGTTTGAGTTACCGCCGAATAGCCCCGTGTCTGATTCCGCTGGCAGATAGTCAACCCGATATTCATTTCCTCCAGCTTGCAGCACGTAAGGATGGGCCTGGGGTATTTCGACAGGGAACGGATGCCATGTGGACTAAGGAACTCGTTCTCGTCCAACATTTTAGTTAGGACGCGTGTCAGCTTCTCCCGATTGAGCAGTGCGATTATGCCGCGATCCGCTACTCCGAGATGCCCTGGTCCCGTGGGGTGAAGGAATTCCAGCATCCGGGGTATCTGTTTGAATCGAGCCAATAGGAAGCGCGTCGCGTTGGGGACCTGTTCCCGCTGCCACGCTTCGATCACCGTAGTGGCACAGAGGGGCAGAAGCCCAACCATCGAACGGACCTTCAAGTGAGTGCTGCGCCCATCGGGCAAGCGCAACAGATCGTAGTAAAAGCCGTCTTCCTCGTCCCACATACCGTCAGAGCCCCGCTTATTCATCGCCGCCGCGATCCAGAAGACGTGGTCAAGAAACTTCATCACCAGTTCCTCATACGTCGGATCGTAGCTCGCGATATCGACGGCCAGTTCAACCATGTTTTGCGCGAATAGAGACATCCAAGCGGTTCCGTCAGCTTGCTCTAGGGTTCCCCCGGTAGGCAGGGCCGAACTGCGATCGAAGACACTGATATTGTCGAGTCCTAGGAAGCCGCCTTCGAAGACGTTTTTGCCGAAGCGGTCCTTGCGATTGACCCACCAGGTGAAGTTCAACATCAATTTGCGGAAGGCAGATTTAAGAAAATTAAGATCGACGGTGCCGCGCCGTACGGTATCTGTACGATATAGAAACAGAGTGGCCCAGGCGTGGACGGGAGGATTGACGTCGCTGAAGTTCCATTCATAGGCGGGAACTTGACCGTTGGGATGAAGATAGCGTCCGTTAAGTATCAGTTCGAGCTGCGCCTTGGCGAAGTCGACATCCACGGTGGCTAGGGCCAGAGCGTGAAATGCCAGATCCCATGCCGCGTACCACGGATATTCCCATTTGTCGGGCATGGATATGACATCGTCGTTGACCATATGGAACCATTCGCGGTTGCGCGAGTGGCCGTCTGCCTGCATCGGACCGGCTTGATGCTCATCCAGCCATTTGATGCCGTCGAAGTAGTAATATTGCTTAGTCCACAACATCCCTGCCATCGCCTGACGCACCATGCTGAACCGATCCGGATCGGCCTTAATCGGTGCAGAGAGGATGGAATCATAAAATGCGTCGGCCTCCGCGAGTCGCGCAGCAAAGATGGCTTCATAATCAGCGAAAGGGTCGCCCATTTCGAATGAGGATTTGGAACTGAGACGAACTTGCACGACCTCTTTCTGACCGGGTTCGATTACCAACTCGTAATGGGGTGAGACCTTGGTGCCGATGAGGTTGGGATTAACCGCGTCATTCCGGCCATGCACGACATAATCGTTGATGCCATCTTTGACGTACGGGGACGCATTGGTACCACTGAACAGACGCGTTTGATTCGTTTCGTTCTCTGTGAAAAGCAGCGGAACGCTGCGGTCGCAGTATAAGTGGAATTCTGGGAGTGACTCGCGAAAGAGCGGATCAGTGTGACGGGCTTCGATCGCGTTGCCATTTGGCGCCTTCGCCACGCTCATCACCGGCTTGCTGCCGCCGTCCGGCCATGACCAAGTATTGCGAAACCACAGTGTCGGCAATACGTGCAAGGTTGCCGGTTCCGGTCCTCGATTGTGCGTAGTTACTCGAATCAGGATGTCTTCGGGACCAGCCTTCGCGTACTCAACGAACACGTCGAAGTAGCGATCATCATTGAAGATCTCTGTGTCCAGCAGTTCATATTCCGGTTCGTTGCGCGAGCGGCGGCGATTGGTCTCGATCAGCTCACTATATGGATAGGGGCGCTGCGGGTACTTATAGAGATACTTCATGTACGAGTGCGTCGGCGTACTGTCGAGATAGAAGTAGTACTCCTTCACATCCTCGCCGTGGTTCCCCTCGCTGTTGGTCAGGCCAAATAGACGCTCCTTGAGGATCGGGTCGCACCCATTCCATAGCGCCACGGCGAAGCACAAGATGCCATGGTCGTCGGAGATACCCGCCAAGCCATCTTCGCCCCAACGGTAGGCACGCGAACGGGCTTGATCGTGAGAGAAATAATCCCAGGCGTTGCCGTCGGCGCTGTAATCCTCGCGTACAGTTCCCCATTGACGCTCGCTCAGGTATGGGCCCCACTTCTTCCACGGCACTTTTTTTTCGCGAGCGTCTTCGAGGCGAGCTTGTTCTCTATCTAATTCATCCTTGTTCAAGCGAATTCCTTTTTTAACTTCCTATTTCGACCTAGCTACGACATCACAGGCGCGACCGTTCCTTACCGGAATCCACCACGAATGCGGCCAATCACATATCATCGAAATCTCAATAATGTCATCAGCGCACCGTTATAAATGCTAATGACTGCCTTCGTTATCTATCTTTTTGCTGACTCGCTTAAACGGTCAAAAACCGCTGCCATCGGATCGATCCGCTGCTAGTATCTTCGAAATTGATGCATCCTGTTCGATATTTCGTTGGCTCCAAGGTGTAAGTGCATGCATTTTCCGCGAATCTCCAGTCTCAGAAGTCCCGTCCTCGATGAGAGCCGGCCGCAATATATGACCTCTCAACTGTCACGCTTGACCCCTGTTTTCACCCTGGCCCTTGGCCTCCTGATGCTTTCATTTGCACCCCGTCCAGCCTGCGCACAAACAGTTATGCTTGGGGGTAATCATCCAGCTGCCGCAGCATCGTTGACCGGTCGCGCGGCGGCTGATCAGCCTCTCACGATTCACGTTAGCTTTGCTCTGCGCGATCGCGGCAAATTGCAGGCGCTCCTCGCAGCTCAACAAAATCCGGCGTCACCGAAGTTTCACAAGTGGCTCAAGACGGGCGAGTTCGACAGCCGCTTTGGCCGCACCAAGACCGAGATGAATGCGGTCAGGCACTGGCTTGAAGGGCACGGCTTTGTGATCACGTCGGCTAACCCCTTGGGAATTACCGCGATCGGCGATGCCGCGATTGCCGAAGCTGCCTTCGATACCACCATCGCCGCCTCGCCGGACGGTACCGTTTTCGCCAACGCCACCGACCCCGAAATCCCCACCCAATTGAGCGGTATCATTGGCGCGATCGATGGCCTCGACAACACTCATCGTGCGGTTCCCCTCTTCCATAAGACGGCCACTAGTGGGGCGTCGCTCGCAGCCTCCAGGCCTGTACTCGCGTCGGCCCTGGCGCTCGACGGTTCGACGGGCCGCGACACCACGCCTGATTATGAAGGCGGCGGCTACGCTGCTGGTTTCGGTCCAAACGACTTCTATACTTTCTACGATGAGAGTCCTTTGCTTAACATCGGGACTAACGGCAGTGGCAGTGATTGCATCGCTGTCATCGAAGATTCCAACTACCTCGCATCAGCCGTCACCCTCTTCGACACTACTTTTGGACTGCCGGCGGCCAATATCACAAACGTGTTCCCCGACACGACGAACCCAGGGGTCAACGGCGACGAAATCGAAGTCTTGCTGGATCTCGAATGGAGCCACGCAGTTGCCCCCGACGCCCCGCTTCGTGCATACATGGGCTACGGCAATAGCGCGTTGCCGGATGCTATTAAACAAGCCGTCACCGATAACGCCTGCAGTTCGATCAGCATCAGCTATGCTTTCTGTGGCGAGACTGCGTCTTTCTATTCGACCACGCTTGATCAGCAGTTTTCCAAGGCCGCCTCGCAGGGCCAATCAGTCTTCGTCTCGGCAGGCGATTGGGGTTCGGCCGGTCTCAACGCAGCTTGTAATATCGCAACTACGCAAAATATCAGCGAGATGTCCGCCGACCCCAACGTAACCGCCGTGGGCGGCACCCAGTTCGTTCCGAATTATAATAGTTCAAACAACGACACCGGCATCGTTACCGAAAGCGTCTGGAATGACCCGGCTGGCGCAACTGGCGGTGGCAAGAGTTCGGTATTCAGCAAGCCCTCGTTTCAAACCGCCAATACTCCAGCCGACGGCAAACGCGACGTTCCCGATATCGCCTATGGCGCCAGCCCCTACTATCCCGGCTACTATATGGCAGTCGACAATAGTGGGTCCCCGGCGGTGGAATGTTGTATCGGTGGCACCAGCATCGCCGCCCCAGAATGGGCCGGGCTGGTTAGGCTAATCGACCAGACCAGCGGGCGTCCCGGCAATATTGATACGCGGCTCTATCAACTCGGGCCGTCCGGTAGCAGTGTCGGCCTCCGCGATGTCACCACTGCTAACGATTCCGCCAATCATTCTGTCGGCAGTAACACGTATAACGGCGTGGCCGGGTTCACCGCAGCCGCCGGTTACGATCAATCCACTGGATGGGGCTCTGCCGACGCAACCACGTTCGTAAATGCTTTCCCAGTTGCTAGTGGCAGCCCTACACCTACTCCAACCCCGACGCCTACTCCTACACCGACACCGTCTTCCACTCCGACTCCCAGCCCTTCGCCGACAAGAACGCCTTCGCCAACACCGACCGCAACGCCGTCGCGAACCCCGACTCCCACTGCTACGCCAACCCCGTCTTCCACGAAGCCCCTAGCGCCGACGCTGTCGGCAACCTCGATTAATTTCGGCTCGGAAGTAGAAAACGGGACCAGTGCGTCGCACAATCTCACTGTCACCAATTCAAGGACCAGTCCCGCTAATCTGATTATCAGCGGTTCGACGATATCAAGCCAGTTCCTGATTTATTCTCCTTCCACCACCTGCACGAACGGTAAAAGTCTCGCCGCTGGAACCAGTTGCGTCTTTGCCCTTCGGTTTACGCCGACCACCACCGGCACCATCAACGGAACCTTGTCGATCAGCGATAATGCGAGCAATAGTCCGCAAAGCGTGAGGTTGTCGGGCAACGGCCAGCGCTAGGTTCTGACCGCATGGAGGGGTCATCGGCAATAATACTCGCCGCTGACCTCTCCAATATAAATCCCAAACGCAGTGAGATCCGGACAGGACTCACAGCGTTTCCGCTTCCCCCGCGCACTGATCCCCTTGACAGGACCGAATTACGTCCTCGCGCCGAGCCTTATCCTTAAAACAAGCCCCGCAGCGCAAGAAATTCCGGCAGTCAGCAGCAAGGTAGCTTGGCAGTCGCTTTGATAACTTTGCACTCTCGCCCCGCTGACAGAGTCGAAACTACAGAGAGTATCGTTGGCATCAACGATGCTTAAATGAATCTATGACTCTCCATTAAAGTTCAATGCGGGCCAAAGGCTGTCAACACTGTCCTTTGTTACTCTGCTGAGAGTCCAAGGAGGAAAAGGCCATGAAAATCGCAAAGAAGCTGGCGGCAACCTTGGTGGCAACGGCGATGGCTACCGCGCTGTACGGTCCGGTATTCGCTGACCTCTTCGATCAGCAGCCGTCGGAAAAGCCAGCGGCAAACAGAGCTGCAGAAGCGCCCTGCCAGCCATTGACTTGGGCGGCAGCGAACAAGTTGCCCTCTTGGGTGAAACCAAGCGACGTTGCATGCATGTCGGTGTCCACCGAAGATCTAGAGGCCAGCCGACAGGCGCGGGCACTTCTTCTACAAGCTGCGGGACAAGCACAAGACCAAGCGGGTACGTTGTCGAATTCGGCAACCGAGACACAATACGACGACGGTCTCGCCGCTTATGCCGAGGGTAGGTACTCTGATGCTATCGTGCACTTTCGCGCCGCGATGCCATCAGTCAGCCCTATTGAGTTTCAGCACTGAAAGGCCAGTTGGTTGAGAGGCTAGCACAGCCGCGCAAACAGGAAGGAACGCCGGGCACTCGCCACGCGTTCCTTCCTTTACAAAGCATTAATTATCCTTTTGGCAATTGAAGGATGCGTTCGCCGATCATGTTCTTTTGAACTGCCGAGCTTCCGCCCGCAATGGTTAGTGATTCCGAAGACAGGATTCGCCGCATCCAGTCACCGTCCGGGGCGAACAACGAACGGCCTTCGAGCGTCGCATAGGCGCCCAGCAACCGCATCGAGAATTTGGTCATCCTTTGCGATAACTCGGTCGATACCAGCTTGCCAATCGACGATTCCGCCCCTGGCTGCTGCCCCTTGAGCCGTTTCGTCAACGCCCGCAGCCCATTGTATTTCTTCGCAGCCGCCTCGATTGCAAATTGTGCGATTTGCTGCCTGATATCATCATCCTCGGCTGCCGTCGCCAACCCGTTCATCGGGACTGTTTTCGCAAGTTCGGCTAGTTGGGCGAGAATCACCTCGGTCCCGCCAATCGTCTCGCTGATCCCGAACCGTTCATGCATCAGCGTCGCGACCAGCACTTGCCAGCCCGCGTTGAACGGTCCCAAGAGATTCTCTTTTGGCACTCGCACGTCCTCGAAGAAGATCTCGTTGAACTCCGCGTCGCCGCTGATCTGCTTGAGCGGGCGGACGGTCACACCCGGGCTATGCATATCCACCAGGATGCAGCTCAGCCCTTTATGCTTCGGCGCGTCCGGGTCCGTACGCACAAAGAGTTGGCAAAAGTCGGATCGATGAGCGTGTGTCGTCCAGACCTTCTGCCCGTTAACAACGAAGTAGTCACCTTGCAGGTCGGCGCGCGTCTGCATTGCGGCAAGGTCAGAGCCTGCGCCCGGCTCCGACATCCCTTCACACCAGATTTCGTCCGCCCCTATGATTGGTTTCAGATAGCGCTTCTTTTGCGCGTCAGTACCCCACTGCATCAGAGCCGGCCCGGTCATGATAATCCCCAGCACGTTGATTCCGATCGGTAATCCGAGCCGTCCGAGCTCCTGCTGGAAGATCACTTGTTCGACGAAGGTTGCGCCGCGTCCGCCATACTCCTTGGGCCAGTTCATCCCGACCCAGCCCGCAGCGTAGAGCTTCTTATGCCAGCGTTTGTTTCGCTCCCACAAAACGTCTTCGTTAAGCCGTTCGCGTTCGGCGGCGGTCAAAGGTGGCGGCTGATTCGCTTCGAGCCAGGTCCGCACCTGCGCCCGATACGCTTCCTGTTCCGCAGAATAATTAAAGTCCATAAGATAGAACGCCTTTGCTGCATAGTCTGGTGCTGCCAGAACTGACGTCAGCGCCTGTCGCGATATTATCTAACCCGGCTCCAATTCGGTAGCGCGATTCATCGCGGCAATACTTAGCTTCGCTTATTCATTCCTCCATGAGTGGGTACAGTGAGTGAATGACGTTTTATGATGGACGCGCAAACACCATTTTCATACCAGTGCAACGCGTGTGGGCGGTGCTGCCATAACCAGGTAATAACGCTCTCACCCTACGACGTGCTTCGGCTTGCCCGCGCCGCCCATCTTTCGACCACCGAAGCAATCGCGCGGTTCACTCTCCGCCGTGGATCGCTCCTGCGCTTCGAATCTGTCGGTGGCTGCGCAGCCTTGGACGGTTCGCGTTGCACACTCCACTTGGGCCGCCCGCTCGCCTGTCGCCTGTATCCCTTAGGATTGGAAAGCGGTCCAATTGCAGACCCCGGACCGCACGCGTTCGCGAGCAAACGCTCTCACAGGCTCGAACGTAAGGGCGCGCGCGTATCCTTTGTCCGGCTAGAACCTGCTGCGGGTTCCGCCGGGGTCTATGGCACCGCCTCAACCGTTGCCAATTTCCTCAATTCTCAAAATGTGGCGCCGTATCTTAGCGGTGTCGAACGGTACCGCTCGCTCATACCACTGATGCGTGCGCAGATCGCCACGCTCGTTGACGTGGATCGGATCGAACCGCGCGAGTTCTGGCGCCGAGCTTTTCATGAGGCGATGCGCGAAACCGACTACGATCCTAATCCGCTGATTACAGCGATCTTCGACACCGACGCTGCAACCGGTGCCGAGCTCTTTGATTCTGAAGTTGAGCTAATCGACGCTCACTTGCATGCGATAGCTGGCTTGATTCGTAAGGAATCCAATCCGGCGTCGCTCGCGTCTGCCGCGTTCCTGCTTGCTGTTAGCCTCGGCCTTGCGCCGGCTGAAGTAGAAATGATGCCTGACCAAGCTCTGGGATAGCGAATTCCAATTATTGACTATTCGGGCTGTTCATCATCCTCACTAATATCCTTATGATGACCCGATGGCGTGGCCTCCGCCATCGGCGTTACCGTCGCCGCGACGCTCGGTGCAGGCGTCGGAGTTGGCGGCGGCCTGTCCGCTCCGAGCGCCTGAATAATCTCATTCGCATGCGTCCCCGGATTGACGTCAGGGTAAACTTTGAGGATACGCCCGTCCTCGTCGATCACATACGTAATCCGGCGATCGAGTCCAAGAATCGGAATCCCATTGTCGGCACCGTAGGCCTTCGCAATCTTGTTGTCTGGATCGATCAGCAGTGGAAATGGAAGATTATACTTTGCCGCGAACGCCTTATGCTTATCTGCATCGTCGATGCTGCATCCGAGCACTGCGATTCCCCACCCCTTCAATTCGCTGAATCCGTCGCGAAAGGCGCACGCCTCTTTGGTACATCCAGGCGTATTATCCTTCGGGTAGAAATATAGTACTACCTTGTGACCACGATAGTCAGTGAGCTTGATCGGCACGACCTGACCATCCACTACCGCTTGAGTAGAGAAGTCCGGTGCCAGATCACCTTCCTTCAACATCTCCGCCTTCGCCGATTTTGGCTTCAGGATAACCACCAGGAAACCCGCAGCCACCACCGCTATCACCAAGATCAGGATTCTCATTGCGCCGTCTTCACCGTCATCGAGTCTTACACACCACCAAGGTCAAGGCGCCACATTCACAGCGATGCGCCCGCGTGTACCAGAGCTATGAACTGCGGCCGCGTCACTAGCGAACCATCAAATGGTCCGACACCTCCGAGTAAAGACTCCGACGCCCGCGCAGGCGAGGCTATACGTAATGGAGCCATTCCTTGTAGCGCCCGTCGCGGCCGCGCAACGCCGCGTGGAACGTCTCGATTACGCGGCGCGTAATCGGTCCCGGCTTACCGTCGCCGATTTTGCGATCGTCAAGTTCACGGACCGGTGTCACTTCAGCCGCCGTTCCGGTCATGAAAGCCTCGTCCGCGATATAGACGACGTCGCGCGGAAATGGCTGCTCGACTACCGGAACGCCCGCATCCGTCAGAATCCGCATTACCGATTCGCGCGTGATTCCCGCCAGAATCGACATCAGCGGTGGCGTACGCACGATACCGTCACGAATCACAAAGAAGTTCTCGCCACTGCCCTCCGCCACATAGCCATTGACGTCGAGCAGCAACGCTTCGTCGTACCCATTGCGGCGCGCCTCATACCCGGCCAGCGCAGAATTGACATAGTTCGCCGAGGTCTTCGCCATCGGCAGCATCGAGTTATGATGAAACCTGACAAACGACGAGGTTTTGAGCCGCACGCCCTTGAGCGCGTCGTCGCCAAGATAAGCTCCCCACGGCCAAGCCGCGATAGCTACTTGTACCGGATTGCTGCGCGCCACTACGCCCATCTCGCCAGCGCCATAAAACGCGATCGGCCGGATGTAGCATTCCTCGAGATGGTTGGCTCGCACTACATCGGTGCAAGCTTTGATAAGTTCTTCCTGACTGAAAGGGATCGCCATTTCCAGGATATGCGCTGAGTCGAACAGCCGCCGGATATGCTCTTTGAGCCGAAAAATCGCCGACCGTCCGTTGTCGCCTTTGTAGCACCGGATACCCTCGAACGGCGCCATACCGTAGTGCAGGCTATGCGTTAGAACGTGGACCTTGGCTTCGTCAAAGGGAATCAAGTCGCCGTCCATCCAGATTTCGTCGGTGCGCAAATTGTTAGCTGCCAAGATCCATCCTCATCTATTGTGGTCGCGATTCTCGCTTGCGTCGCCAACCGGCTCGCGGGTCAAGTCAAAGCATCGATTCTGATTGACGATTCGCCTGCCC
>Ga0335073_10005398_pt1 | contig 17933 bp, 13 predicted proteins | sample Lox_Sample_22_FD_207093 | JGI IMG/M metagenome (GOLD analysis project Ga0335073, IMG submission 207093) | Soil microbial communities from Loxahatchee National Wildlife Refuge, Florida, United States - Lox_Sample_2.2 | ecosystem: Environmental > Terrestrial > Soil > Wetlands | place: USA...
CGGGTGCGGCTGGCTCGTTGCGCGCGGATAGCCGACGGCCCACCAGCGCGCCCACGCCACCCGCCACCGCCGCCCCGGCCGTCAACAGCCTCCGCGTCTTCATCGTCTCGCCACCGTAGAGGCCCGCGCCGGCGCCGGCGAGCGGGCGGGTCCGAACCGTAGGTGCGGAAAAACACGTACCTCAACGCGGACGTATCCGCGATGGCCAATCGGTCGAACCTACATAGGGTCCATCGCGACGTTGCGACGACCCGGAGGCGATTAGAGATGACCACACAAGTAGCAGTCAGTCCGCCCAAGAAGTCGGCGTCGCGACGCCACAAGTGGGTCTACGACTTCACCGAGGGCTCGCGCGAGTTGCGTGATCTGCTGGGGGGCAAAGGCGCCGGCGTCGCCGAGATGACGCGCATCCTCGGACCGGACATGGTCCCTGCGGGATTCACGATCACAACCGAGGCGTGTGTGGCGTTCATGCGCGCACGCCGGACGTGGCCGGGAGGGTTGGAGGAGCAGGTAGGCACCGCGCTCGCGGGACTCGAGAAGCGCGCCGGCAAGCGCCTCGGCGACGCCGACGACCCGCTGCTGGTGTCCGTCCGGTCGGGCGCGCGCGCGTCGATGCCCGGAATGATGGACACGGTCCTGAACCTCGGTCTGAACGACGAGTCGACCGCCGGCCTCGGCGGCCGCACCGGCGACGAGCGCTTCGCCTGGGACTGCTACCGCCGCCTCGTGCAGATGTTCGGGAACGTTGTGCGCGGCATTCCAGGAGAGCGCTTCGAGGATGAGATCGCACGCGTGAAGCGAGAACGCGGAGTCACGCTCGACGTCGAGCTCGACGCCGACGCGCTGCGCGAGCTCACCGAGACCTTCAAGTCCTACTACGACTTCCCGACCGACCCGCAGGAGCAGCTGAAGCAGTCCATCCAGGCCGTGTTCGACTCCTGGATGGGCGACCGCGCCGTCCAGTACCGCCGGATCAACCGTCTGCCCGACGACTGGGGCACCGCCGTCAACGTGCAGCAGATGGTGTACGGCAACAAGGGCGAGTCGTCGTGCTCGGGGGTGGCGTTCAGCCGCGACGAGGTGACCGGAGCGCAGACGCCGTCGGGCGATTTCCTCCCCAACGCCCAGGGTGAGGACGTGGTCTCGGGTGTGCGGACTCCCCTTGATCTCTCCGAGCTGCACGACTGGATGCCCGAGGTGGCCGATCGGCTGACCGAGATCTTGCGCGAGCTCGAGGCCCATTACAAGGACATGCAGGACACCGAGTTCACGGTCGAGGAGGGGCGTCTGTTCATGCTTCAGACGCGAAGCGCAAAGCGACCGGCGCAGGCCGCGGTGCGGTTCGCCGTGGACGCGTTCGAGGAGCGGCTGTTGACGAAGGCCGAGGCGGTGGCCACGATCGACGCCGGAGCGCTCGACGCGCTCCTGCACCCCTCGTTCGACACGACCGCGCGCTACACCGTCCTCGCTCGCGGGGTCGCCGCCTCGCCGGGCGCGGCCAAGGGCACGATCGTGTTCACTGCCCCCGAAGCCGTCGAGCAGGCGGGCGACGGTAAGGCGGTGATCCTGGTACGCCCGTTCACCGAGGCCGACGACGTCGCCGGGTTCCACGCAGCCGCCGGGATCCTGACCTCCGAGGGAGGCAAGGCCTCGCACGCGGCGCTCGTGGCGCGCGGCATGGGCCGACCTGCGGTCACGGGTGCCGCTGTTCTCGACATCGATCTCAAGGCGGGCGAGGTTCGGATCGGCGATCTAGTCCTGCACGCCGGCGACTTCATCGCGATCGACGGCACCAACGGCGTGATCACCACCGACGACGTTCCTCTCGTCGAGGCGCACATCGACGCGCGCTTCGAGACCGTCCTGCGCTGGGCCGACGAATTGCGCCAGATCGGCGTCCGGGCGAACGCGGACACACCGGAGGACGCCGCCCGGGCCCACCGCTTCGGTGCCGAGGGAATCGGGCTGTGCCGGACCGAGCACATGTTCATGGCTGCCGATCGCCAGCCGAAGATGCGCGCGATGATCATGGCCGAGGACGAGGCCGGGCGGCGGGCTGCGTTGGATGAGCTGCTGCCGCTCCAGCAGAGCGACTTCGAAGGGCTGTTCGAAGCGATGGCGGGCTGGCCGGTGACGATTCGCCTGCTCGACCCGCCCCTGCACGAGTTCCTGCCCGACCGGTTCGAGCTCAACGAGGAGATCGTGCGCGCGCGGATCGACCGCAGCGCGAAGCTCGACGCGCTGGAGCGCCAGTTCGATCGGGCGCGGTCGCTCGAAGAGACCAACCCGATGCTCGGAACGCGGGGCGTGCGGCTTGGCGTGATGGAGCCCGAGGTGTACGAGATGCAGGTCCGAGCGATCGCGCGGGCGGCGCGGGCCGTGCGTGAGCGGACCGGCCGTGCCCCGAGACTCGAGATCATGATCCCGCTCGTGGCCTACGAGCGCGAGCTCGAGCTAGTCAGAGCCCGCGTGGTCTCGGTCGCCGAGGAGGAAGGCCTCTCGTACGGCGCGGACTTCGGCGTCGGAACGATGATCGAGCTCCCGCGCGCGTGCTTCATCGCCGGTCGGATCGCTCGTCATGCCGACTTCTTCTCGTTCGGCACGAATGACCTCACCCAGTGCGGGATCGGCTTCTCCCGCGACGACATCGAGGGCCGGATCATCCCCCGCTACGTCGAGGAGAAGATCGTCGACGGCTCACCGTTCGCCACGATCGACGAGGAGGGCGTGGGCGAGCTTGTGCGGATCGCCGTCGAACGAGGTCGCCGTGAGCGAGCAGACCTCGAGCTCGGCGTGTGCGGCGAGCACGGCGGAGACCCGGAGTCGATCCGCTTCTTCCACGCCTCGGGACTCGACTACGTCAGCTGCTCCCCGTTCCGTCTCCCAATCGCTCGCGTGGCAGCGGCCCAGGCCGCAATCGCGTCGCCACGATGACCGGCTCGGCGTCGGATATCACCCGCCTGCCGGACCTCGCCCACGGGCATTCGCGGACCGGCCCGGTCCGCGATGAGCGACCGGTGTACGTCGATCTGCTCCCGCCGTGTAATGCGGGCTGTCCAGCCGGAGAGAACATCCAGGGCTGGATGGCGCACGTCAAGGCGGGCGAGCACGAGCAGGCCTGGCGGCTACTGACCGCCGAGAACCCCTTCCCCGCGATCCACGGCCGCGTGTGTTACCACCCCTGCGAGAGCGTCTGCAATCGTGCCGAACTCGACAGCGCGCTGTCGATCCACGCGGTCGAACGGTTCCTCGGCGATCTGGCGCTCGAGCGAGGGTGGCGGTTCGATCCGCCGCAGGTCCGCAGCGGCAAGCGCGTGCTCGTGATCGGCGCGGGACCGAGCGGGCTGTCGGCGGCCTGCCACCTTGCCCGGCTCGGCCACGAGGTCGAGATCCGGGACGCGGGTCCCGAGCCGGGCGGGATGATGCGCTACGGGATCCCCGCCTACCGGCTGCCGCGCGACGTGATGGGCGCCGAGGTCGACCGAGTCGCCGCGCTCGGGGTGAGCCTAAGCAGCGACTACTGGGTCGAAGACCTCGAGGCCGAGCGCCGCGAGGGGGCGTTCGATGCCGTGTTCGTCGCGGTCGGCGCGCACCTTTCGAAGCGCGTCGATATCCCCGCCGCCGACGCCGGGCATGTCTTGGACGCTGTGTCATTCCTGCGCAGGGTTGCCGCGGGCGCACATCCCGTCATCGGTCGCCGTGTGGCCGTCTACGGCGGCGGCAACACGGCGATGGATGCGGCCCGAGTCGCCCGGCGGATGGGAGCCGAGGAGGCGCTGATCGTCTACCGGCGGACCCGTGAGCAGATGCCGGCAAACGAGGAGGAGGCCACAGACGCTGAGCGCGAAGGAGTGCGGATCAACTGGCTGCGCACGATCAAGGCGATGGAAGCCGACACCCTGCAGGTGGAGGTGATGGAACTCGACGAGACCGGCTATCCGCAGCCGACCGGCCGGTTCGAGACGCTGGCCGCGGACACCGTAATCCTCGCCTTGGGTCAACAGACCGATACCGACTTCTTGCGCTCCGTCCCGGGTGTGGAATTCGACCGCGACGGAACCGTACGCGTGTCGAGCGCGCTGATGACGGGGTGCCCGGGGGTGTTCGCGGGTGGCGACATGGTCCCCTCGGAGCGCACCGTGACCGTCGGCGTCGGACACGGCAAGCGGGCTGCACGCGAGATCGACGCCTGGCTGCGCGGTTCGCACTACCAGCGCTCGCCAAAGCATCCTCAGGCGGAGTTCGAGCTTCTGAACCTCTGGTACTTCGGTGACCACCCACGCCGCCAGCAGAGCGAGCTCGGACTGACCGAGCGGCTGGGTGGCTTCGACGAGGTGGTCGCCGGTCTCACCCCCGCCGAGGCGGTGTTCGAGGCCAGCAGGTGCCTCTCGTGCGGCAACTGCATCGAGTGCGACGGGTGCCTCGGAGCCTGCCCCGAGGACGCCGTGATCAAGCTCGGCACAGGACAGCGATACAGATTCGACTACGACAGGTGCACCGGGTGTAAGGCGTGCTTCGAGCAGTGCCCCGTGCACTCGATCGAGATGGTTCCCGAGGCGGCTCCCGACCCGCCGAACGCATTCGTGGCCCCTCTGGATCCGGCCATGGAGACAAGCTGATGCGCGCCACCGTCGATGGCAACGAGGCGGCGGCATCGGTCGCCTTCCGGTGCAGCGAGGTGTGCTGCATCTTCCCCATCACGCCGTCCTCACCAATGGCCGAGCTCGCCGACGAGTGGTCGAGCAAGGGCCGGACGAACCTGTGGGGCACGGTCCCGGCGGTGGTGGAGATGCAGAGCGAGGGCGGCGCCGCCGGCGCCCTCCACGGCGCGCTCCAGGGCGGCGCACTCGGCACAACCTTCACGGCCTCACAGGGCCTGCTGCTGATGATCCCGAACATGTACAAGATCGCCGGCGAGCTGACCTCGGCGGTCATGCACGTGGCCGCGCGCTCGCTGGCTGCACAGGCGCTGTCGATCTTCGGCGACCACTCCGACGTGATGGCCGTGCGCCAGACGGGGTTCGCGCTGCTGAGCTCAGCGTCGGTCCAGGAGGCGCACGACCTCGCGCTCGTCGCGCACGCCGCGACGCTCGAGACGCGGATTCCGTTCGTCCACTTCTTCGACGGATTCCGCACCTCGCATGAGCTCCAGACGATCGAGATGCTCGACGACGAGGACGTCCGCGCGCTGATCTCGGACGAGTTAGTCCGCGCTCACCGTGCGCGCGCACTGTCGCCGGAACGGCCGTTCATCCGGGGCACCGCGCAGAACCCCGACACCTACTTCCAGGGCCGCGAGACGGTAAATCCGTTCTACGCGCGTGTACCTAGCGCGGTTCAGAGCGCGATGGACCGACTTGCCAAGCGGACCGGTCGGCGTTACGGACTGGTCGAGTACAGCGGGCATCCGGAGGCCGAGCGGGTGATCGTGATCATGGGGTCGGGCGGCGAGACGGCGCGCGAGACAGTCGCTTTCCTCCAGGAGCGCGGCGAGCGCGTCGGCGTCGCGCAGGTCAGGCTGTATCGCCCGTTCCCAGCGAGCGAGTTGGCGCGGGTTCTACCCGAGAGCGTCGGACGCGTCGCCGTGCTCGACCGGACCAAGGAACCCGGCTCGCTCGGCGAGCCCCTGTTCCTGGATACGCTCGCGGCGCTGACCGAGGCCCACGGCGCGGGCGAACGCGCCGTCATGCCGGCGGTGATCGGCGGACGCTACGGGCTCTCGTCGAAGGAATTCACCCCGGGGATGATCGCGGGCGTGCTCGAGGAGCTCGCCCGCGAGCAGCCCCGGCGACGGTTCACGATCGGGATCAACGATGACGTGTCTAACACGAGCCTCCCGTACGACGCATCCCTCGACATCGAGCCAAACGACACCCATCGGGCTGTGTTCTTCGGTCTGGGATCCGACGGCACGGTCGGCGCGAACAAGAACACGATCAAGATCCTCGGTGACGCGGCAGACCTGCACGCCCAGGGCTACTTCGTGTACGACTCGAAGAAGTCCGGAGGGCAGACCGTGTCGCATCTGCGCTTCGGACCTCACTCGATCCGCGCTCCCTATCTCGTCGGGGCGGCCAGCTTCGTCGGCTGCCACAAGTTCTCGCTGATCGAACGCGACGAGGTACTGGATCGGGCCGCCCACGGCGCGACGCTGTTGCTGAACTGCGCTCACGGGCCCGAGCAGGTGTGGGACGCGCTCCCGCGTCCGGTCCAGGAGAAGATCGTCGAGAAGCAGATCAAGCTGTACGCGATCGACGCCGGGAAGCTCGCGCGCGAGGCCGGACTTGCCGGGCGCACCAACACGATCCTGCAGACGTGCTTCTTCGCGATCTCCGGCGTCATGAAGCGCGAGGAGGCGATCGACGCGATCAAGGCGGCGATTCGAAAGACGTACGGGAAGCGCGGCGAAGAGATCGTCAAGCGCAACATCGAAGCGGTCGATCGCTCGGTCGCGGCGCTCCACCAGATCCCCGTCCCAGATCGCACCACGTCTACGGTCGAGGCTCGCGAGCTGGTGCCCGCGAACGCTCCCGAGTTCGTGCGCACGGTGACCGCGACGATGATGGCCGGGAACGGCGATCGGCTGCCCGTCAGCGCGCTGCCGGTCGACGGCACCTATCCGAGCGGGACGACGAAGTACGAGAAGCGCAATATCTCGGACCTTGTCGCGGCGTGGGACTCGGAGCTCTGCATCCAGTGCGGCAACTGCAGCTTCGTGTGCCCGCACAGCGTGATTCGATCCCGCTACTACGAGCCCGGCAAGCTCGACGGCGCCCCCGACAGCTTTCGGTCGGCGCCGCTGAACGGCGTCGGACTCCCGGACGCCCGATACACGCTCCAGGTGTACGTCGAGGACTGCACCGGCTGCGGGCTATGCGTAGAGGCCTGCCCGGTCTCGGCCCCGCAGGAGCCCGGACGCAAGGCGATCAACCTCGAGGACCGGGAGCCGATGCTCGTCTCAGAGCGGGAGAACATCGCTTTCTTCGAGCGGCTTCCGGCGAACGATCGGACCCGCGTGGACTTTGGCACGGTGCGCGGAACCCAGTTCCTGGAGCCGCTGTTCGAGTTTTCGCTCGCGTGCGCCGGGTGTGGCGAGACGCCGTATCTGAAGCTGCTCTCCCAGCTGTTCGGCGACCGGCTGACGGTCGCGAACGCGACCGGCTGCTCGTCGATCTATGGCGGCAACCAGCCGACGACGCCGTGGACGGTCAACGCGGACGGGCGCGGCCCGGCGTGGTCGAACTCGCTGTTCGAGGACAACGCGGAATTCGGACTCGGGCTGCGGCTGGCCGCGGACCGGCACACCGAACTCGCTCGCCGGCGCCTCTCTGAGGTGCGCGACGTCGTCGGCGGCGACCTGGTGGACGAGATCCTGAGTGCCCCGCAGGTCCGCGAATCCGAACTGCGCGCCCAGCGCGCCCGGATCGCCGAGCTCGTGCGGCGGCTCGACAGCCTCGACGGCCGCGCCGGCGGCCCGGTGGCGGACTTGCGCAGCGTCCTCGATCACCTGATCCGCCGCAGCGTCTGGATCGTCGGTGGCGACGGGTGGGCGTACGACATCGGCGCCGGCGGGCTCGACCACGTGCTGGCGAGCGGCAAGAACGTGAACGTGCTCGTCATGGACACCGAGGTGTACTCGAACACCGGGGGTCAGATGTCCAAGGCGACGCCGCTCGGCGCGGTCGCGAAGTTTTCCGCCGCGGGCAAGAGCGTTCCGACCAAGGACCTGGCGCTCCAGGCAATCGCGTACGCCGACGTGTACGTGGCGAGGGTGGCATTCGGCGCAGATCCGCAGCAGACCCTGAGGGCGTTCCGCGAAGCCGAGGCCTACGACGGGCCGTCGTTGATCATCGCCTACAGCCACTGCATCGCCCACGGTTACGACATGCGGGACGGACTCGCCCATCAATACGGTGCGGTCGCCAGCGGCCACTGGCCACTGCTCCGCTACGACCCCGCGGTGCGCGCGGAGGGCGCAAACCCGTTCCTGCTCGACTCGCCCAGGCCGAGGACGTCGCTGGCGGATTATCGCCGGGGCGAGCTTCGCTTCCGTGCGCTGGAGACCGCGCATCCGACCGAGGCCGAGCGCCTGCTCGGCCTCGCCCAGCAGGTCGCCGACCAGCGGTGGCGGCTGTACGAGGAGATGGCGACGCGGGGCCCGAGCGAGTTCCTATCCAACCCCCGGAGGCGAACGTGATGGAGCTATCGACGAACTACATGGGGCTCGCGTTGCGCAATCCGCTCGTCGCGTCGCCGTCGCCGCTGTCGTACACCTTGGACGGGGTCCGGCGCCTCGCGGACGGCGGCGCCGGCGCGATCGTGCTCTTCTCGCTGTTCGAGGAGCAACTGCGCGAGGAGGCGGCGCGGGCCATTCGACTCGTCGAGACGACGGCCGAGAGCTTTCCCGAGGCGCTCAGCTACTTCCCGTCGGTAGCCGAGGAGGACGGCGGGCCTCGTGCCTACTTGAACCTGATCGAGCGGGCCAGCGGCGCCGTGGAGGTGCCAGTGATCGCCAGCCTCAATGGCGTCACGCTCGAAGGCTGGAGCGATTACGCCTGTGCGATGGAGAACGCGGGCGCCGCCGCCATTGAGCTGAACATCTACAACGTCGGCGGCGATCCGAGGCTGTCGGGGCGCGAAGTCGAGCAGCGCCACCTCGACATCCTCGAGCGCGTGAAGTCAGCCGTGACCGTGCCGGTCGCGGTCAAGCTGAGTCCGTACTTCAGCTCGCCCGGCGAGATGGCGCTGCGGCTGGACGATGCCGGCGCCGACGCGCTCGTGCTGTTCAACCGCTTCCTCCAGCCCGACATCGACCCCGAGCAGCTCGATGTCCTGCCGAGGGTGAATCTTTCGAGCCCGGCCGACGCCCGTGTGGCGCAGACCTGGATCGCGCTTCTGCGGGGAAGCGTGCGCGCGTCGCTCGCCGCCACCTCCGGCGTGGAGGTCGCGGCGGACGTCGTCAGATACCTGCTGGCCGGGGCCGACGTCGTGATGAGCACGTCCGCCCTGCTGCGCCACGGGCCGCGCTACGCCGCCGAGCTCCTCGACGGCCTCTCGTCCTGGATGGCGCGGAAGGGCTTCACGACGCTCGATGCCGTGCGCGGGCTGCTGGCCGTGCCTACCGGCGCCGACGGTGGCGCCTACGAACGCGCCGGCTACGTCACGGCGATGCGAGCCGCCAATGCCGGTGCCTACAACCCCTGGTGAGTGAACAAATGACCGAACACAGCATTCCTATCTCTCGGCGCGTCGTCATCGTCGGCGGCGGCGTCGCAGGCCTCGAGGCGCTGCTCGCGCTCCGCGCCCTCGCGGGGGACCGCGTGGCGCTCACGCTCGTCTCGCAAGACGAGTCGTTCGTCGATCGTCCGATGACGGTCGCCGAGCCGTTCGGTCTGGGATCGGCGGCACGCCTTTCCCTGCCGGAAGTCACCGCCGAGCTCGGGGCCGAGTTCATCCGCGGAACCGTGACGGCAGTGGATTCCGCGGACCGCCGGATCACATGCAGCGATGGTCGGAGCCTCGCCTTCGACACCGTCATCCTTGCGGTCGGCGCCCGGGCTCGGGCGCCGTTCGCCGATGCGATCACGTTCGGACTGGTTGGCTCAGGCGACGAGATTCGGGACATGCTCGATCGTCTGCGCAGCCGGGAGGCGCGGAGCGTGTCGTTCGTCGCTCCGACGATGACTGGGTGGCTGCTGCCGCTGTACGAGCTCGCCTTGATGACCGCGCGCGAGCTTGCCCGCAGCGACATTGACGGCGTCCAGATCCGTCTCCTCACGCCCGAGGATCGACCGCTGGCCCTGTTCGGCGGTCGACTGAGCCAAGGCATCGGCCGCTTGCTCGGTCGGGCGGGAATCGACTTCACTCGGGCTTCCTTCGCGTGGGGCAACGGTGACAGCCTCATGTACGCCGCCCTCGGGCAGCCGAGCTCGGATTACGTCGTGACGCTGCCGCTGTTGAGCGGCCCGGACCTGACCGGGGTGCCGGTCATCGAGCCGGATGGGTTCATCCCGGTCGACGAGTACGGACGCGTCGTTGGTCTCACCGACGTGTATGCGGCAGGCGACGGGGTCGCTTTCCCCGTCAAGCAGGGCGGAATTGCCGCGCAGCAGGCGGACAGTGTCGCTGGGCACGTCGCCGCCCGGTACGGCGCCGGCGTCGACCCGGCACCGTTTCAGCCGATGCTGCGAGGAATGCTGTTCACCGGCGACGAGCCGGTGTACATGCGTACGGGCGTGCCCGACGTCGACCCGGACATTCCGGGTGCGTGGTATCCGCTGTGGTGGCCGCCGACCAAGATCGCCGGCCGCTATCTCGGCCCGTATTTGTCCGAACACGGCGGCGAAGAGGGATTCGGTGCGCCCCCTGTCGGCTTCATCGACGTCGACGTCCCGCTGGCCGCGATCACGATGCCGGGCTGAGCCTCGGCCGGGGGAGTCATGTCCGCACTACAACATGTGAGCATTCCCGCGATGGCACCCGAGCGATTCGCCTCGGTGCTGTCGCCGGGCGAGTATGAGGCGCTGCTCGGTCTCGTCGACCAGGCGGCCCGCGACCTGCACGGTCGGGTGATCTGGAACGTGAACTCGACCGCAAAAGGGGGCGGCGTCGTCGAGATGCTGCGGCCGTTGCTGGGTTACTGCCGTGGAGCCGGCGTCGATGCGCGCTGGGCCGTGATTTCGGGCCAGCCGGAGTTCTTCGCGATCACGAAGCGAATCCACAATCGCCTGCACGGGTTCGCCGGGGACGGCGGGCCGTTGGGCGACTCCGAGCACGAGGTCTACGAGCAGACGCTGGCGGCGAGCGCGGACGAGCTCGCGAAGCTCGTGCATCCGCAGGACATCGTGATCTTGCACGACCCCCAGACGGCCGGGGCGGCGGCAGCGGTGCGACAGACCGGAGCGACGGTGATGTGGCGCTGCCACGTCGGCCTCGACGTCGTCAACGATCACGCTCGGGACGCTTGGGACTTCTTACGCGGCTATGTGTCGGATGCCCATCTGTTCATCTTTTCCCGAGCGGGATATGCCTGGGAGGGCTTGCCACGCGACCGCACCTCTGTCATCCGGCCCTCGATCGACGCGTTCGCCCCCAAGAACGCCGAGCAGGCGCGTGAGCAGTCGCTGGCGATCCTGGCGACCGCCGGGGTTCTCGCGGCTGATGCCGACGCCTACCCGGTGTTCACGCGCTCCGACGGCACGCCGGGACGCGTCGAGCGACGAGCAGAGATGCTCGAGGAGGAGCCTCTGGTCGCCGACGTGCCGGTCGTGATGCAGGTGTCGCGGTGGGATCAGCTCAAGGATCCGCTCGGCGTCCTCGGCGCGTTTGCCGGACACGTCGCTAGGCGCGGTGGAGCTCACCTGCTGCTGGTCGGTCCGTCGACGGCGGCAGTGGCCGATGACCCGGAAGGCGCGCAAGTCCTCGAAGGCGTTCGCGCCGCGTGGCACGAGCTGCCGGCGCGCGCTCGCCGGCGCGTCCATCTGTGCTCGCTCCCGATGGAGGATGTCGAGGAGAACGCGGCGATCGTCAACGCTCTCCAACGCCACGCGAGCGTGGTCGTGCAGAAGAGCCTGGCTGAGGGATTCGGCTTGACGGTCGCGGAAGCGATGTGGAAGCGGCGGCCCGTCGTCGCCAGTCGGATCGGCGGCATTCGCGATCAGATCGAGGACGGCCAGTCGGGTGTGCTCCTCTCTGACCCACGCGACCTCCAGCAGGTCGGGGCGGCGATCACAGAGCTTCTGGCCGACGGCGAGCGCGCGCAGCACATCGGGATCGCGGCCCAGCGCCGCGTGCAGCAGCAGTTCCTCGGACCGCACCACCTCGGACGCTACTTCGAGGTGATGCAGAGAGTCGCCGCGCAGCGACGAGTGGCAGCGGGAATTACCCGCTGAGGCAAGCGGACAACTCCGGATGCCTCCGCGGCTTCGTCGCCATACGGTGCCTGGTTAACGATGCACGCCGTCGCCTTGGACACGAACGACACCTATTCGGCCTCGCCGGACCCGGATGCGGTGCTCGACGTTGCGCTCGAAGCGCTTCGGTTCGAGCACGCTCATGCCGAGGCGGCGCGCTCGCGCGCGGCTGGGCTGCTGACCGCGTGTGGCGTGTTGCTCGCGCTTACGGCAGGGCTGGGGTCGGCCGCTGCTCAGGCCGCGCAGAAGCTTTCCCATCTTGGCGCCGCGGTGACCGTCTGCGCGGCGGCGTTGACCGCCGTGCTCCTGCTCGGAGCTGCGGCCATTTCCGGCCAGGTGTTCGCGCCGTCACGGAAGAGCCGTATGGCGCTCGAAGAACTCCGAGAGTTCTCCGAACTGCGCTTCCGAGCGGCCGACAAGGAGATGCTGTCGAGAGCGGCGCTCGAGCGTCTCGCCGCAGCGCGTGCGGCGAATCTGACGTCCCGCTCGCGAAGCATCCTAGCCATGGCCCTCTACGTCGGCGCGCTCGGCGTGCTCGGCGCCCAGGTACTGCTCATCGCCGTCGTTCACCTGTTCGGAATTTAGGAGTCGACCATGTCTGACACGCTCACCGCCCTCGATGCCACTTTCCTGGAGCTCGAGCAGAAGGACGAGGGCGCGCTCATGGGCATCGGCGGCGTCAGCGTTTTTGACCCCATGCCCGGCCGAGGCGCGCCGACGGTCGAGGAGCTGTGCGCGAACCTGGCGTCGCGCCTTGATCAGCTGCCCCGCTACGCGCAGCGCCTCTCGTCAACCAGAACGGGTGGGTTCTCATGGCCGCGCTGGACGGACGACGATCGCTTCCGGATCGAGGACCACGTGACCCATGTCGCGCTGCCCACGCCGGGCGGACGTCAGGAACTGTGCGACTGGGCCGCCGACTTCTATTCGCACCGACTCGACCGGACGCGCCCGTTATGGGAGATGGCGCTGATCGAGGGACTCCCCGAAGGTCGCTGGGCGATCGCCAACAAGACCCATCACTGCCTCGTCGACGGCGTCGGTTCCGTCGACGTCGCCTATCTGCTGCTCGACGTCGAGCCAAACCCGCCTGAGCGACCCCTCACCGCGGCGCGACCGCTGAACAGCGACTCGCTCCTGCGACCGTTCGTGCCCAGTGCGCCGCGACCGATCGCGGACGCCGCCCACACCGGCGCGCGCATCGCCGGCGCCGGCGTTCACGCGACACTGCATCCGCGCCAGGCGCTGGAGCGGTCACGTTCGCTGGCCGAGCTCATCATTCGCGACGAGCTGATAGGCGCGCCGCACACATCGTTGAACATCCCGATCGGGTCGACGAGGCGGTTCGCGGTCGTAAACCGCCCGCTAGCCGAGTTCAAGGCGATCCGCAACGGGCTGGGCGGATCGATCAACGACGCCGTGCTCGCGGCGTGCGCCACCGGTCTGCGGGTTCTGCTCCTCGAGCGCGGTGAGCCGCTCCCACGGAGAGGCCTGCGGGCGATGGTCCCGATGAACATCCGCCAGAGCAGCGAGCGCCTGGCGCTCGGGAACCGGATCAGCTCCCTGTTCGTCGATTTACCCGTGGGCGAGCGGGTCGCACACCTGCGCCACCGGCGGATCGTGGATGCGACCGAGCGCTTGAAGTCCTCGGGCGCCGCCATGGGGGCGGAGGCGATGCTCGATCTCGCGGCGCTGGCGCCGCCCGTCGTGCACGCCACGCTCGCCCGGTCGCTGTACGCGACGCGTCTCTTCAACGTGACGATCACCAACGTGCCCGGGCCTCAGGTTCCCTTGTATGCGTTCGGCGCGCAGCTGCGCGAGGTGCACCCGGTCGTGCCGCTCGCCGCCGAGCACGCCGTCGGGATCGCGATCTTCTCCTACAACGGACTGGTGACCTTCGGCATCATCGCCGACAGCGAATCGACTCCCGATATCGGAGTTCTGGCGCGCGGGATCGAAGAGGGGATCGACGAGCTCCTGGCTCTCGGTTAGGACGCGGCTCCACCGCGCGCCACCTAGCCCCGGTTGATTCCGACGGTGCCCGCGGCCGCTCGACCCAATCGCGGGTTTTCCACATGACATCGAAGAACCTCTGCCGCTTAGAGTCTGCAGCTGGGGACGACTCTCGATCACGTCATCGAGCGAGACGGCGGCCACCGGCTCCGGCGCCGGAACGATCCTCCGCCTCGACGCGAGCCACGAGCCGCTGCCGGGACGCCAACGCAGCGGCACCAGCTCGACTCATGCCGCCGGTCTCGCCGAGACGATCGAGGTTGCGCGCGCTCTCGATAGGTTGCCGTCGCGGGTGATCGTCTGCGCCGTGGAGGGGCGGCAGTTCGATGCGGGCGCCGCGCTCTCGACGAAATCGCTGCCATCGTCCCGACGATCGCCGAGCAGATCCTGCGCGAGGCGTACGCGCTGGGCGCCGTCGACGCCTCGCCTACGGGTTTTTCCGCAACGTAGATCGCATCCATCCCGGATGGAACCCCCACGCGGTGTTGAGACAGTTATGCGGTGCTTGTCGATCAGTCGGAGGAGAGCCGCAATGACCGAGTCAGCCCCCGCAACCACACATGAGCTGCACAGTCGCGTCAACGACGGCATCCACGTCCGGCTGCTGTGGCGCTCGGATGACGATCACCTTTGGGTGTCGGTCACCGACACGAAGCGGCGGGAGCGGTTCGCCCTCGAGGTACGCGACCGCGAGTTCGCCCTCGACGTCTTCCATCACCCCTACGCGTACGCCGCGCACTACGGGATCCAAACGGACAGCACCTGCGACGGCGCGACTGCCGAATTCACGATGTGCCGCTGACGGGCAAGACCTGAGCCTCGGGACGGCTCAGTAGTTGTCACCCGGTCATTGCGCGATGTCCCGGATTGCGCCCGGGAGGCCCCGGCGTACCTTGAAGGTGTAACCGTTCTCAGTGGAGCCCTCGCTTGGGTTCATTGAGCGGGAAGAAAGGAGGTTCACATGTCCACCGTAACTGGCAGAGGTGGACGCACTGAGATCGAGCTGGACTTCGATCGGTCATTCGCGTACGAAGCGCCGCAGCGGTCGTACAAGGGTGCCGGCTGGGTTCTGTTCGCGGCGATCATGCTCGTGATGGGTGGGATCCTCAGCGTCATTTGGGGTATCGCAGCCGTCTCGAGCTCGCACTTCTTCGTCGCGGGAGCCTCCTACATCCTCAGTGACCTGAACACCTGGGGCTGGATCGTGATGGGCTTCGGGGTCCTGGAGGGCCTCGCAGCGCTGTCGGTCTGGCGTGGGGGTGAGTTCGGACGCTGGTTCGGGATCGCCGCCGCCGGGCTTGCGGGCCTGGCCGCGATGCTGTCGATCCCGGCCTACCCGTTCTGGTCGCTCGTGCTCCTGACGATCGATGTGTTGGTCATCTACGGACTCGCCGCCTACGGAGGCAAGCCGTACCTGACCCGGTAGTTCCTCCTCCCAACCCGTCGGGCGGTCTCTGAGCAGACCGCCCGACGCGTGTTCGGTCGCAGCTTTCGGGATACCACGGATGCCGACGAGCGGGCGCTGATGCACGATCGGCACTATGAGCACCCGCAAGCAGCAGGACCGAGTCGTGCTGGTCGACCGTGATTGGCACGGCGACTGGGAAGTGTCGCTCCCCGATGGCCGGAGGTGTGCGACCTGCGAGACGCTCGACGTCGCCCGTCGCGTCGCGTACCGCCAGGCCGTTCGCATCCTTCCGTGCGAGCTCGTTATTCGAGACGCATACCACCGAGTGGTCGACCACGAGATCGTCGACCACGCCTGAGCGCGCCTGTCCGACGCGGCGGCGCGCGATCGCTCGCGATCAGGACTTCTCCACATCGGCATCGCACCATGACCCCGATGACCGGGACCTTCGCAGGTGGTTCGGTTCGGAGTGGAATTCACACTTCTAAGGAGAGTCCCGTCATGGCGACTGTCGAGTCAACCACTTATGAAGCGCCTGGTGAAGCAGGCAGCCCGGTGGAGCTGGAACAGCGGTACGAGAACTTCATCGGCGGCCGGTGGATAGCACCGACGACCGGCGAGTACCGTGAGAACCTGACGCCGTCGACCGGCGAGCCGTTCTGTGAGATCGCCCATTCGGGTGCGCAGGACATCGAGCTCGCGCTCGACGCCGCGCACGACGCCAAGGAGGCGTGGGCCGCGCGCTCCCCGGCCGAGCGAGCTGCCGTCCTGAATGCCGTTGCCGACGCGATCGACGACAACCTCGAGATGCTTGCCGTCGCTGAGAGCTACGAGAACGGCAAGCCGGTGCGCGAGACGCTGGCAGCCGACGTACCGCTGTCGGCCGACCACTTCCGGTACTTCGCCGGGGCGGTCCGGTCCGAGGAGGGGCGGATCTCCGAAATCGACGAGAACACCTACGCCTATCACTTCCAGGAGCCTCTGGGCGTCGTCGGTCAGATCATCCCCTTCAACTTCCCGCTGCTAATGGCAGCGTGGAAGATCGCCCCGGCGCTCGCCGCCGGAAACTGCACGGTGATCAAGCCGGCGAGCCCGACGCCGTGGTCGATCCTCAAGCTGATGGAGGTGATCGGCGACCTCGTTCCGCCCGGCGTGATCAACGTAGTTAACGGTCCCGGGGCTGAGATCGGCAAGGCGCTCGCGTCGAACAGGCGGATTGCCAAGATCGGATTCACCGGCGAGACCGTCACCGGCCGTCTGATCATGTCCTACGCGGCGCAGAACCTGATCCCGTCCACGACCGAGCTGGGCGGCAAGTCTCCGAACATCTTCTTCGAAGACGTGATGGCCGCCGATGACGCGTTCCTCGACAAGGCGGTTGAGGGACTGGTCCTGTACGCGTTCAACAAGGGCGAGGTGTGCACCTGCCCATCCCGGGCCCTGATCCACGAGTCGATTTACGACGAGTTCATGGCGCGGTGCCTCGACCGCATCGCGAAGATCAAGCAGGGCGACCCACTCGACCGCGAGACGATGATCGGCGCCCAGGTGTCGACGGCGCAGCTCGAGAAGATTGAAAGCTACGTCGCGATCGGCATTAACGAGGGTGCCGAGGTGCTGATCGGCGGTCACCGCACGCCGATGGAGGGCACGCTCGGAGGCGGTTACTACTTCCAGCCCACGGTGCTCAAGGGCCACAACAAGATGCGCGTCTTCCAGGAGGAGATCTTCGGCCCGGTGCTCGCGGTCACGACGTTCCGCGACGAGGCCGAAGCGCTCGAGATCGCCAACGACACGATGTACGGCCTCGGCGCCGGCGTCTGGACGCGCAACGGAAGCCGGGCGTTCCGGATGGGGCGCGCGATCAAGGCCGGGCGCGTGTGGACCAACTGCTACCACCAGTATCCGGCGCACGCGGCGTTCGGCGGCTACAAGAGCTCCGGCGTCGGCCGGGAGAACCACCGCCTGATGCTCGAGCACTACAGCCAGACCAAGTGCCTGCTGGTCAGCTACGACCCGAACCCGATGGGGTTCTTCTAGAAGTTGGCCCGCCCGCCCGCAGTTCAGGCCACTGCGGCGGCCCTCGAGGCGATTCGTCGCCTCGAGGCCGCCCACGGCCCGCTGATGTTCTTCCAGTCGGGAGGGTGCTGCGACGGCACCTCCCCGATTTGCCTGAAGGCCGGCGAACTTCCCGTCGGCCCCGGCGACGTCCGGCTTGGAGAGATCGGGAAGGCCTCGTTCTACATCGATCGGGACCAGTACGAGCGCTGGGGTAAGCCGCGGTTCCTGATCGATGTGTCACCCGGCGCGGCTGAGGGCTTCTCGCTCGAGGGCCTCGACGGCGTTCACTTCGTGACCCGGAGCGCCGTAGGTTCGGCCGGCGCGAGCGGATAGGCTCGATCCGTGTCGAGCACCGGTGCCTTCACCAAATGGGGTGAGACCGCTTCGCGTTCCGCGCCGATCGCGCGCATCGCCGCCGGGGTGGACGGCTTCCGGGAAGGCAGGGACGCTGCAACGCTCGCGTCGATGATCGCCCGCGCGGCCGGCGCGGACCTGATGCTCGTCGCGGTGCATCCCGACCCGATGGTCGTCCTGCC
>Ga0335073_10005399_pt1 | contig 17933 bp, 19 predicted proteins | sample Lox_Sample_22_FD_207093 | JGI IMG/M metagenome (GOLD analysis project Ga0335073, IMG submission 207093) | Soil microbial communities from Loxahatchee National Wildlife Refuge, Florida, United States - Lox_Sample_2.2 | ecosystem: Environmental > Terrestrial > Soil > Wetlands | place: USA...
TCTTACTACAAACCAAACCCTGCAAATTAGAGATACCGTATTGCCTCCCGGGAAGTACACTCTGAAGCTTCTCAACTCAGAGTCGGACCGGCACATCGTGCAGATCTTCAATGGTGATGACACCAAGTTTATTGCAACTGTATTTGCGGTCCCGGCGTACCGTCTGGATCCCACCGGCCGGACGCAATTCACATTTTGGGAAACGCCTCCGGGAATGGCCAAGGCGCTGCATACCTGGTATTATCCCGGAGATAACTACGGACAAGAGTTTCCCTATCCCAAGCAGTTAGTCGCACTCAATACTTCCACCACAACGACCGCGACCACCACCACCCCTGTACAGGCCCCCCCGGCGGAAGTCGCTCCTCCCGCGACACAGCCGGTAGAGCCACCTGCGACGGCGTCCAATAATGAAGAGAACTCGGCAGCGGAAATGACGCAGCCGGAAGAACCCCAGCCTACGGAACAACAGCCGGCCCCAACGCCCTCTCCCACTCCCGCCCCTGAAAGCTCCGCGAACAGGTCCACGGAACTGCCTGCTACAGCCAGTCCCTATCCGGCCATCGGAGCGATGGGCCTCCTGTCCTTGCTGGGTTTCGCCGGACTTCGCTTGAAACGAGCTGTAAAATCATAACGGAACTTCTCAACCTGCACGGAACCCCTATGACCCGGCGCTCGGCAATCCGCCTTCTGGCAAGTTCGAGCGCCGGTTTTTTTTATGCGAAGCTTCGCGCCGCGCAACAGAATAAGGCTTCCACTCGAATACCGCAGGAGTTCACGATTCACGCGGAATCCCGGCTGGTGCTCCTCGACGTGAGCGTGCGCGATCGTTCCGGCCGCCTGGTTCCGGGTTTGTCAAAGGACAATTTTACGGTCCTCGAGGACGGAAAACGCCAGGAAGTAACCTCGTTCCAGGCCGGCGACGACCCGGTTACCGTCGGCATATTGGTCGACGAGAGTTTCAGCATGGCGCCGAAGCGTCCGGATGTGTTGACTGCGGCGATGACGTTCATCGGCTCCAGTAACCCAGAGGACGAGATCTTCGTGATCAATTTTAACGATAAGGTGAGCTACGGACTGCCGCCGGATGTGCCGTTTTCGGATAACATCCGCCAGCTTAGCCATGCTTTGGATCTTGGCGAGCCCGAAGGTAAGACCAGGCTTTACGACGCGGTTCTGGAAGGGCTGCGGCGGGTCGAATTGGGCCGCCGCAGGAAGAAAGCGTTGCTGGTGATCAGCGATGGCGGCGATAACGCCAGCGAGCATACCCGCGCGCAAATGCTTTCGGCGGTGGAAGACAGCCTGGCCACGATCTATAGCGTCGGCATCTTCTATCCGGAGGACATCGATCGCGATCCGCACATTCTTCGTCAGATTGCCCGCATCTCCGGCGGCGGATCCTATTTTCCGGAGACCGTGCCCGCCACCATCCCCTTGTGCCGCGGCATCGCCAAGGAGATCCGCAGCCGCTATACCCTCGGCTACATTCCGCAAGCCGGAAAGGGCCGCGGCCTGATTCGTCACGTGCAGGTCATTGCGGAAGCCCAAGGCATGGGAAAGCTCACCGCACATTCCCGCACGAGTTACCGCTATGTCGAGACCAGCCACGATGGAGCCGAACAATAGATTCACGCGCTGGGAGCAGATCCTGCTCAGTATCGGCTTGCTCGGACTGAATGTGTGGGTGTGGTCGATGGTGCGAACGGCCTGGGTGCAACGTCGCGAAAACCAGGTCTTTGAGAGCGAATTGCGGAATCTGGATGACCGGCCCTCGCCCTTGGCCAGTCCCGGAAACGTCCAGACCATGCCGGAGGCGCCCCCAAATGGCCTCGTCGGGCGTCTCTCCATCCCGCGACTGCGCTTGTCCGCCATCGTACGCGAAGGCGACGGCGCGGGAACGCTGAGTGTTGCGCTGGGCCACATTCCGGGAACGGCTCTGCCCGGACAGCCTGGAAATGTCTGCGTTGCTGGTCATCGCGATACCCTCTTCCGTCCGCTTGCCGAAATTCACCGGGATGACACCATCGTTTTCGAGACGCTGGCGGGCACTTACCAATATCGCGTGGAAAATATTCACATCGTCAAGCCCACCGATGTAGCAGTCCTGCATGCCACGAAGACTCCCGAACTGACGTTAGTAACTTGTTACCCGTTCTACTATGTCGGCCATGCGCCCGAAAGATACATCGTGAAGGCGCGCATGGTTCCGGTGATTGCGATGCAACATAGGGCGTTCACACAGCAATCCTTCCAAATCCCCAAACATCACACTGGCACCCTGGTTGCGGAAAGCAGCCATTGAGGTGAATGAAAGATGCGCTCAGCGTCAGCAGCTTTTTGCGCGGTGCTGTTCTCAACGGCGTGGCCCGCGCTATCGCAGGAAGCGCCAGGCAAGGCCAACGTCCCTATCTACAACGTAACCGTCGTCGAAAGGAGCACCAAAGCCATTAACTACGCCTATCGCGGCGGTCCCACTCGGATTGATTTCCGCGGTACCGTCCTTTTGCCGCGGGCGAAGGGCGAGGCCACGGTGGAATCGCTCCGCGGCCGGACCGAGATCGACGCCAAATTCGAGAATCTTTTGCCCACCCAGCGTTTCGGCCGCGAGTATTTGACCTATTCCTTGTGGGCGATTACACCGCAAGGTGCGGCTCACAACATCGGCGAGATCGTTCCGGATGGCTCCAATAAGGCCAAACTGCACGTCACCACCGATCTGCAGGCATTCGGACTGATCGTGACCGCGGAGCCTTATTCCGCCGCCCGTAAGCCCAGCGACGTAGTGGTGATGGAGAACGAAATTCGCCCGGACACCATCGGCAAAATCGAGACCATCGACGCCAAGTACGAGCTGCTGCCCCGCGGTCACTATACGTGGGAAGTGCCGGCGAAACTCTCGTCCGACGTGGCGGGCGCCCCTAAAGTGTCGATGAGCGAATACGAAGCCATCCTGGAGCTGTTTGAGGCGCAGAACGCGGTCGGTATCGCGCGAGCAGCCGGCGCCGGGCAATATGCCGCGGATACCCTGGCCAAGGCGGAGCAGGAACTCGAACAGGCCCGCCAGCTGAAGATGAGTAAGGCGCCAACCAACAACGTCGTGGAACTCGCGCGGGAATCGGCGCAGACCGCCGAGGACGCGCGTGTGCTGACCGATCGCCGGATCACCGATCAGAAGCTCGCCTCCGCGCAGAGCCAGGTAACGCAGGCGCGCCAGGCGCAATTGGATGCGCAGTCGAAGATCGCCCAAGCCCAGGCGGAAACGGCGCAGGCTCGCGCCGATGCCGATGCCGCTCGTGCGCAGGGCGAGGCCGATCGCCAGGCCCGCGTACGCGCGGAAGCCGCGGCAGCCAATGCCCAGGCCCAGCTTTCGCAGGCTCAGACCGCGCCACCGCCGGCGTCCACCACCACCGTGGTCGTCGCGCCGCCGGGGCCATCGCAGGAAGACATGCGGCGCACGGAGACCCGCCGGACGCTGTGCCGGCAATTGAGCGGCGATTTACCCACGCTCGATACGCCACGCGGCATTGTGGTGACGGTTCCGGATACCGATTTCAACGGCGGCGAGCTTAAGCCAGGCGCTGCCGCCAGAGTGGCTCAACTCGTCGCTCCGCTCGCATCCTATCCCGATCTTCAGGTATCCGTCGAAGGCTACTCCGACAGTCTCATGGGTGTCGCGATGTCGCAGGAACGAGCCGACAGCGTCCGCTCCGCGTTGACCGGAGCCGGCATGCAAGCCGATCACGTGACCGCGCGAGGAATGGGAGATGCCCGCCCCGTCGACTCGAAGTCCACGGAAACCGGTCGCCAGGCCAACCGCCGGGTGGAGATCGTGATCAGCGGCAACGCCATCGGTACGCAACCGGTCTGGGACAAGAGCTACAGCGTTCTGCCGAAGTAGCCGGAGCGGCGCGCTCGCCGGCCGTTACAGAAAGGCCATCGTTTTGATGCCGGAGATATCGAACGTCCGGCGGCACCGCATGTTCTTGCACGCCGCTTTATCGTCCATCAGGACCATGTAGCTTTGAGCCTTGGCGAATTTGGCGCGGTCCCGCTCGTCGGCTCCGCCGGGCAGGCGGTCTTTCTTCTTGCGGACCATCCAGCGCAGATCGTAGCTCTCCGCCGCCTTGCAAAACGGGCAATTCAGCACCGCCGCCTTGGTGGTCTGCGATTCGGAGTAATATGCTCGCTCGTCCATTGAAATCGCGCGCCTAGCGTTCGCCGATGGGAACCCACTTCTGACCGTCGGGCTTGCCCTTATACTCGGCGCGCGGACGGATCAGCCGGTTGTTGTGATACTGCTCGAGCACGTGGGCCGTCCAGCCGGACATCCGGCTTACCGCAAAAATCGGCGTGAACAAATCGATCGGAATGCCCAGCGAGTAATACGTGGACGCCGAATAGAAATCCACGTTGGCGTTGAGGCCTTTCTCGCGCTTCACCGTCTCTTCCATGCGCTTCGACAGGCGATAGAGTTTTTCGTGTCCGGTGCGCCTGCCCAACTCCTCGGATAGGACACGCAGATGGGTGGCCCGCGGATCTTCCGTGCGGTACACACGGTGGCCGAAACCCGGGATTTTCACCTTCTTCGCGAGTGTATTCTCGACGCGAGCCACCGCTGCCTCTTCGTCGCCCAGGTCGAGAAGCCACTTGATGACATCCTGGTTGGCGCCGCCGTGAAGCGGACCTTTCAGCGCTCCGATGCCGCTCGTCACCGAGGAGTAGATATCGGAAAGCGTGGCCGCGGTCACCCGCGCCGCGAACGTGGACGCGTTGAGCTCGTGATCCGCATGCAGCGTCATGGCGACATCGAACGCCCGCTCCATGACATCATCCGGCCGTTTGCCGGTCAGCGTGTACAGGAAGTTGGCCGCGAAGCCCGCCTTCGGATCGCCCTCAATTGGGTCCTTACCGCCGCGCAAACGGTCGAAACCGGTGACGATGGAGGCCGTCTGCGACATCAGCCGCACCGCCTTGCGATGGTTGGCTTCGGTGGACATGTCCTGCGCTTCCGGGTCGTGCAGGCTCAGCATGGAAACCGCGGTGCGCAGCACATCCATGGGGTTTGCGCCGCTCACGCTCTTCAGAAACGCCGTGACCGCGGACGGCAAAGCGCGCGCCGCCGCCAAATCGGCTTTCAGCGAATCCAGTTCGGCCTGGCGGGGAAGCCAGCCATTCCACAAAAGGAAGATGACCTCTTCGAAGCAGGCGTGATCCGCCAGCGTATGGATGTTGTATCCGCGATAACTGAGAATGCCCTGGTAGCCGTCGATGTAGCAGATTTCGCTTTCACCGGCGATGACGCCTTCCAGTCCAGCCGTGGTCGTTCCCATGTTCCTCTTCCTGAGTGCCGTTAGTTTCCGGCGTTTTGCCGGCCAGTGCCCGGTTCGTGTTCGAACCTGAAATCTATTGTACGCTCACAGGCACCGACACCGGCGGATGTCCGTTCGCCGGACAGGCGGGAAATGGCGCGAATCCGATTGCCAGACTCTGCCGCTCGACCCAAAGCACCTGTTCCCGGTCCCTCCCATAGCGAACCGTAAGCAGCACCCCGGAACCGCACGAGCGGCTTTTCACAATATGAAAATTCTCCACGCTGCCGTTGTCGGGCCCCCAATCGCGGAGAAACGATTTCATGGGATAGCCTGGACCGGGCTGGAACATCGCGTAAGCATCCTTGTAGTTCTTCTCTTCGAGCAGGGCGAAGAATCGCTTGGTCTGACTCTCCTCGCGATAATTGTAGAAGACGAACGTGAGCACACCGGCCAATATCGAAACCGAAACCAGGGAGATCACCACCGTTCGGATGATCTTTTCGCGCCGCGCATCCGCGGTGCCGTACTGATCGAGATATCCGGGCATTACCGCCTCTCTGCTACCAGAGTACCCGGTTATTTGCCGGCCGGCGGTGCGGGGGCGGCTACAGGATTGGCCTTATCGTACGCGGCGATCGCATCGTTGGTGATGTCCAACGTGGGTTTGACGAAAGGACAGGCGTTGGCTTCGATCACCAGGTCGTAGCCTTTCTCTTCAGCGAGCTTCTTGATCACGGCTTGCATCTTGGCCGCGCTTTTCTGCAACACATCCTGCCGGAAGGCCTCGACATCTGAGTTGAGATCATCCTGCTTTCGCTGGCCTTCCGTCTGTTTCCGCTTCAGGAGGTTCTGCGCGTCCATGGACTGCTGATCGTTCAGCTTTCCGGATTGCAACTGCGCCGTCAGCGCATCGATTTCCTTCGCCAACTGGGCAAGATCATCCTGGCGGGGCTTAAACGTAGCCTGCATCTGCGCATCGGCCTTCTTGACTTCGGCCGTGCCCATAAGGGCTTCCTGCGATCTCACGACGGCGATCTTCAGTTGGGCGAAGCCAGCCTGGGCTCCGATGAAGAGTGCCGCACAGGCAACAATCGCGCGCACCGGTAACCGAGAAAACATGACGAGACAACTCCTGAAATAATTTGTAAGTATCTAGACTATCACAATGACTCAGGCACACCTCTGGCGCTTCACGGCAACAGGTGTGGTGGACGTGGCGCAGGCAGCGGCGAAGCGGACGGGAACCGCCTCGTCCGGCTACTCGACTACTCCCAGAATCTCATCCTCCTTCAGAATCAGGAGCTCCTCGCCGTCCACCTTGATTTCGGAGCCGGAGTACTTGCCGAACAGGATCCGGTCGCCGGCTTTCACTTCCAGCGCCACGCGCTCGCCCGAATCGAGCAGTTTCCCGTTGCCAATCGCCTTGACTTCGGCCTGCTGCGGCTTCTCTTTGGCGGAATCCGGAATGATGATTCCCCCTCGCCGCTGTTCTGCTTCCTCCAGCCGTTTTACCAGAACGCGATCGTGTAAAGGACGAAAACTCATGGCTCGATTATATCGAACGGGGCTACCGCCGAAACATCTCGGTGACGGATCCTGGTGTCCACGAAATGGACATCCGCCCACCGGGAATACTGTCAAGCAAGTAGACGCCAGCAATCGTCGCGGGACGACAAATGGCTGATTTTAAAAAGCTTGTAGTTCGGCGGCCGGCGTGCTTTTTCTTGGCCGTTCGAGTTGGAGGATAACGCTAATGAAATCGGTTACGAAGTCCATTGAACGCCGCACCAAGGTTCGGTTTCCCATGGAACGGGAGCTGCGCTACAAGCTCCTGGACGGCGAGACGCTGGTTGGATCGGGGTCCGGGACAACTTGCAATATGAGCAGTGGCGGCGTCGCATTCCAAACCGAGCGGCCGCTGCGGACCGGCTTCTTCGTGGAACTGTCGATCAGTTGGCCGGCCGAATTGGACAACGGCTGCCCCATGCGTCTGATCGTATTTGGCCAGGTAGTGCGGACCGGGATGAATCGCGCCGCCTGCACCGTGGAGAAATACGAATTCCGCACGGCGTCCCGGACGCTGCAGTTTGCACCGCCGGCGCGTGTGGATAGCACGCTGAAACGTTGGGCGCGCGAGTTCACCAAATTACAGCAGCAGGCCCTCCAGCCGGCGCAAGCCAGCGCCTGAAGACCTACTCCGTCGCCGCCGGCTTGTTCGCGGCTTTGGAACTGTCCGATTTGCTCTCTGTTTTGGCGGCGCCGGCCGATTCTGAACCGCTGGATGGTTTCGACTCGGATTTGCCCCCGCCGTTGGAGCCGGAGCGGGCATAGTCGGTGACATACCACCCCGTTCCCTTGAATTGCAGCGCGGGAGCCGAAATCAACCGTTCCACCTCACCGCCGCATTCTTCGTGCTTGGTCAGTGGTTCATCGGAGAATTTCTGTAACACTTCGAAGGTTTTTCCACAACCATGGCACCGATATTCGTAAAGCGGCATAAATACAAGAACCCAGAACGACTGATTCTATTGTAGCAAGGGCGGACAGCTAACGCCGGAGCGGCAGATTCGTCTCACCATCAGCATGATGCGAAGAGCATGGATGATCGGAACGATGGCGGTCGGGCTGCTGGCGAGCTCCCCGGTATTCGTTACCTCCGCGCGTCATGTGGCTCAGGCTGTAGATGCCATTCAGCACACCAGCCACTCGCTGAGCCCGGTGGAACGGGTGGTTTTCGGCCTGATCCTCACGAATACCGAGGCACGGCCGGCGGCCGCGGAAACGCCCCGCCTGTAACGGACGGCGGCTGCGCAGGCTCCGGTTCTCCCCTGCGCGGCCGCCGCCAGTTTTCGAAAGCTACTTCTTCTTGGGCGCGGGCGGAGTGGCGGTGGTCTTTCTCGTCGGTGTCGGGACGCAAGGCGTCACCTTCAGACCATCCACCTTGGCCTTTTCGATTTCCATGGTGAGCAGGAACGGATCTTTCGTAAAGGCTGTGGCCACCGCCCCTTCGAACGTGATTTCCGTATTCGGCTCCGGCTTCCCCGTGAGCGGGGCTTCGAACTTCAGCTTCACTTCCGGATTCAGCTCACCGGTCGCTCCGGGCAGAGGGAATGCAACCGTGATTTCCTTTCCGCGGCACGCACCCTCCACCACCACGCCCTTCAACTTCGGTCCGGCCGTATCCTTGAGCTTGCCGTCAAAGTAATCGGGATCCGCGGGATCGGTGAGAGCGCCCTTGATCCTCATCCACATTGCCAATTCGGGATTCTCCTTCTCGAATTCGGCTTCCTTTTCCGCCGCGACTTCGTGAGCGGTCTTGAACTTGAAATCGTCGGGAGGCAGGGCCGCGGTTTTCACCTGGGCCTTCAAAGCATCGAGCCCCTCGTCGCTGCCGTGAATATTGACGTAAATTTTGTCTGCGTACGTCGGCACGACCTTGGGATCGGGCTGCGCACCACCCAACTTGGGATCGATCACGGCGGCACGCTCATATTCGTAAATCGCCTGGAAAACCTTCTCTTGCGAATCCTTTTGTTGGCACTGCATGGCTTGCGCCAGACGGTAGGAGAGGTAGCTGTTCTCGGGGAAGTCTCCCAGCGCCTTCCGGTAGGCAGGCTCGGCGACGGACTTGCAGTCGTTGGAATCCAGGGGCGGCTTCTTGGACATCACCGCCTCTGCGGCGTAGATTTCCAAAACCAGCCTGGTGTGATCGGCGGCCGAGTCCAGTTGAGCGTGGATCTTCTTCCAGTCGTCGTCCGAAACGGCAGCTGGTTTGTTGGCTGCTGTCAGATATTCCGCGGCAGCCTCTTTCAGCTTGTGCGCAGCCGTGTTGCCAAGCTCCACCTGGGTTGATGTCAGCGTGGGGAGAGCCGCCGAGCCGGCCATCCCGGCCGCGTTTGTGAGGCTGTAGTAGAACCCGACGATCTGTCTCAAGCCATCCTTCGGGTCGTCGTAAACCGTTTTGAGATCCTTCTGCATCAGTTGCCCGCCAAGTTCCAACACCTTGGCCGGTTGGGGCGGGTTCAACTTGCTGGTGCCATCGACCAACATTCCCAGGCGAATGTCCTTGTAGTCCGATTCGGGGTATTTCTGTGCCCAGGCGTCCAGGTCCTGCACGCACTTGGCCGCCTGCGGCGGCTGCGCGTTGCAGTCCTTGTAGGCGGTATTGTACATCTCGTACTCGTTGGTATCTTTGTAATTCCGCTTGCTCTTCGTTGTGGCCGCACCCTGCGCGTGGGCATCCGGTGTAGTTTCCGCAATGATCAGGACGGCAAATCCGGCAACTGCCACTATCCCGCTGAGCGTCTTCAAGAATCGATGCACGTTTCCAGCCTCCTGGCGATGTTCGACGTAATCCACCTTGCGGCACAATGCCGGAGGCCGACTCCGTTGGATCCCGGGCCTCAGGCTGGCCGCGAACGGTGGGGCATCTGAGAATATAGACCGAATAAAGGCGGCCGTGCAACTGGGTACGGCCAGCCGTTTCCAGATCTTACGCAATCCTTACGGAATCGGTGGCGGTTGGAGGGCCGGATTCGTACCGCCCGGGGCTTTAGCCCCCGCGTCTACTTCTTCCTCGGCGGTGGCGTGGCCCCGCAGGGGCCTTTTTCGAGTCCCTGGATTTTCGCCGACTCGATGTCCATCGTCAGATTGAAAGGACTGGCCGTAAATGCCCTCGCCACGGCGCCTTCGAAGGAGATCTCGCCTTGTTCCGGCTTGCCCTTGATCGGCGTATCCAGCTTGAGCGTTACCTCCGCCGTAGTATCGTCCGATAGGGCGACTAAGAGCTCCTTGGAATTGCAGGCCGGTTTCGCGCCGACAATTTTGCCCTTCAGCGGCGGCATCCCGGCGTCGGCCATGTTGTCTTTGAAGTAGGCTTCGCCGCCGTTGGTGAGGAGCTTCTTGATTTCCAGCCAGCGCGCCAGTTCAGGATGCGCGGCCGCGAAGGCATCACTCTTTTCCTTCTCGATTTCGGCGCCGGTCTTGATGCTGAATCCCGCCGGGGGTGTCGGCGAGTTCACGGCCAGCGCCTTCAGATCATCCAACCCATCCTTGCTGCCGTGATACTGGGTGTAATAATCGTTGAGAAGTTTCTCTGGCCCGTTGCTTTGCCACTCCTTGGTGACGCCCCCTTTGGCGGGATCGATGGCGGCAGCGCGGGCGTACAGATACAGCGCTTCGGGGAATTTCTCCTTGTGCGTGCCGGCGGCGTATTCACCCACCAGCACGGTTGCCAGATCGCTCGCCAGGCTGGCATTATCCGGATACTCCTGCAGCGCTTTACGGAATCCGGCTTCGGCAGCGTCGTAATCCTTCCGCTTCATCGCGTCGACGGCCGGAGCCACCTCGACATAGTACAAAGCGGATTTCGCCATGGGATCCACTTGCGTGTGCAACTGCTTCCACTGAGCATCGGAATATCCCTCGGCCTTGCGATTGTAATTCAGGAGTAGATTGGCGGCTTTCTGAGCGGTGGCGATCTCATCCGCCGTGGGCGCGGGAATCGTGGTGATCGCGTGCATCACCGCGACCAGCATCTGCACCACCAGCGGCGGACCGTCCTTGGGATCGGGGAACAGTGCGTCGAGGTCTCCTGTCAGCAGCCCCGCAGCAACCGCCATCGCTTTGTCGGGCTGGCCCGCGCCATCGTAGGCCTGGATGTATTTCACTTTGCCGATATTTTTGTAGTCCGAATTCGGAAATTTCTGCGACCAGGCATCCAGATCGGTAATCGCCTTGGCAAAATCCTTTTTCCCGAGGTCGACCAGGGCGGCGTTGTACAAATCATACTCGCCTGGCTGCAACTTCAAAGCCGGCGCGGCAGGCTTCTGATCTTGTTTCGGTGCGTCCTGTTTGGCGCCTTCGGCTGTTTGGGCCTGCATTGCGGCCGTCGCGGCCGCGAAAATCGCCACAACGGCGAGAGACGAATGAATCCGCATGATGGACAACTCCACTCCTATGTTCTATTTGTTGCCAACTCGAAGTTGGTAAGACGGCCTCACCCAGCCACAACGTTACCCGCGCCCAAGCTCCGGGCATCGGCGGAACCTCCCGCCCGACGGCCCCTACAAGTTGGACTCCGCGGATGCGCGCCAAGTTCCGACTCCCAAATCATAGCAAATCAAGGATATGCTGAAAGGTCCCGTGTAAATGCGCACCCTCGATCTGGCAGTCATCCTCGGCTATCTGGCCGGCATTACGTGGTTCGGCGCACGCTTTCGCAAGGGCCAGCAGAGCCTGCGCGACTATTTCCTGGGCGGCCGCACGGCGCCCTGGTGGGCCATCAGCCTCTCGATTGTCTCGGCCGAAACCAGCACCCTGACCATCATCAGCACGCCCGCACTGGCCTTCGGGGGCAATTTGGCGTTCCTGCAACTGGTTCTCGGGTATTTGCTGGCGCGCATCGTCATTGCCGCGCTGTTTTTGCCGCACTATTTTCGCGGCGAAATGTTCACGGCCTACGAACTGATGCGCCGCCGCTTTGGCGAACGGCTTCGCCGCCTGACTGCCGGTGTGTTCCTGGTGACGCGCGCGCTGGCCGAGGGAGTGCGCGTCTTCGCCATCTCGCTGGTGATTTCGATTGTGCTCGGAACGGGCGAAATCCAATCGATCGCGCTCATCGTGATTCTGACACTCTTCTACACCTTCGAGGGCGGCATGACGGCCGTCATCTGGACCGACGTGGTGCAAATGACGCTTTACGTGGCCGGCGCCATCATGAGTTTCGCCGCGCTCCTCGGCCAGATTCCAGGCGGCTGGGGCCATCTCGCCGCAGTTGCCGGCGCGGCCCATAAATTCGCCCTCTTCGATTTCCGCTTCTCGCCCGACATGCAGTTCCTGTCGCGCACCTACAGCTTCTGGGCCGGCCTGGCCGGGGGGTGCTTCCTGACTACCGCCAGCCACGGCACCGATCAGTTGATGGTGCAGCGATTGTTGAGCGCCCGCAATGAGATCCAGAGCCGATTGGCGCTGTTGACCAGTTGGCTGGTCATTTTGTTCCAGTTCACCCTGTTTCTGCTGATCGGATTGGGCCTCTACGTCTTCTACGGCGATCGTCATCTGCAGGCGCCTGAAAGACTGGACCGGATTTACCCCGATTTCATCTGGCACTACCTGCCCCACGGACTTGCGGGCTTGCTGATCGCCGCCATCCTGGCCGCCGCCATGGCCAACCTCAGCGCGGCACTGAACTCCCTGTCCTCCACCCTGGTAGTGGACTTCCTGCACGCCCGAAATCAAGACATGACCGAGCAGCGATCTTTGCGGCTGGCCCGCGCCGCCACCGTGGTGTGGGGCGTGGTGCTGCTGGGGATTGCGATCGTGGCGCGCTACTCGAGGCGATCGGTGCTGGAAACCGGGTTGACGATTTCATCCATCCCTTCGGGGGCCCTGCTGGGCGTGTTTCTGTTGGGAGTTCTCACGCGGCGGCCGCGGCAACTAGCGGCGATCATGGGAATGGCGGCCGGGCTGGCCGCGGTCGGTCTGGTGGTTTGGCGGACGCAAGTTGCCTGGACCTGGTACGTGCTGACCGGCACGGTCGTCACTTTTTCGGTAGCGGTCATAGTATCGTTGTTCGAACGGAAAACTCCGAATGGAACCCGAGTCTAAACAGCAGCTCAAGCGCGCCTTGGGGCCGTGGGCGGCGGCTTCGATTGTCGTCGGAACCGTCATTGGAAGCGGGATTTTTCTGGTTCCTCACGACATGGTGGAACGCGTCGGTTCCGCGCAGATGGTCTTCGCCGTTTTCGTATTCGGGGGACTGCTCTCGCTCGCCGGAGCCCTCAGTTACGCCGAACTGGCGGCCGCCATACCCGAAGCCGGCGCCGAATATGCCTACCTGCGCGAAGCCTACGGGCCGCTTTGGGGGTTCCTGTACAGCTGGGCGCAAACCTGGGTCGGGAAGGGCGGCTCAATCGCCACGCTGGCCACCGGATTCTTTCTCTATTTAGCCACATTTTTTCCGGGCTTAGAGAAGGTGTTTTATTCATCTCATTGGCCGGTCGGACAGGTGGAATTTCGATATGGCCAGCTTCTCGCGATGGTCTTGATTCTCTCCCTTTCTTGCCTGAACTATTTTGGCGTCAAACTCGGAGGAGACGTTCAAGTTGCCGTCACGGCCATCAAAGTTGCACTTATCATCTTTGTAATCATCGCTGGGTTGGTGTTCGGACAGCCTCACGCCACGGCCCCGGCAACCTCCATCCCGCTGACGGGAGCCGGATTTTTCGCCGCTCTGATCGCCGCTCTGTGGGCCTATGACGGCTGGAATAATGTGGCCATGGTTGCGTCGGAAATTCGCGATCCGCAGCGAAATCTCCCGCGCGCTTTAATCGGAGGAACGATAGCGGTAATAGCCATTTATTTATTGGTAAATGCCGCATATTTCCGGATCCTCACTGCGGCGGAAGTGGCCGGCAGCCCGCGCGTCGCCGGCGAAATGATGCGGCGGATCCTGCAGACTCCGGGCGCCAACATCGTGGCCATCGCCGCCATGATCAGCATTTTCGCGGCGCTCAACGGCTCCATTCTGACCGGGTCGCGCGTGCCCTACGCGGCGGCGCGCGACGGTTATTTTTTTCGGGAGATGGCGTTCGTTCACCCGAAATACCGCACTCCCGGCGTGTCGATCATGGTGATGGGCGCGTGGTCGGCGCTGCTGGTGTTGAGTGGAGGGTACCGCCAATTATTTACTTACGTGATGTTCGCCAGTTGGATCATTTACGGAATGACAGCGGCGGCTGTGATGATCCTGCGCAAAAAGCAGCCGAATCTGCCGCGTCCGTATCGAACCATCGGATATCCGGCGGTCCCCATCCTCTTCGTGCTGGTGTCATTTCTTTTGGTACTATACACCGCGTTTGACGATCCGGTCGATTCCGCTAAAGGAATCGTTATAATTGTACTAGGACTGCCGTTCTATTTTTATTGGAAAACCCGACGAATTCGCCGGCAAATTTAGCGTTCTGTACCACTACACACCGCTAGGCGCTGTCCGTCTAAAATTCACCTGAAAAACGACTTTTCCTCTTGAAAATCAGCTTCAATAAGCGCGAAAATCAAAATGTAAGCGGGATGAGCATTTCCGATTCCCGCGGAAATTCGTTCGCGATTTTATTCGCGAACGCCGGGAGGGCTAAGAAAATGGATGTAACCAAAATCCTGGCGGAATTGAAGACAGAACGCGCGCAACTGGAGGAGGCCATTGTGACCCTGGAGCGTTTGGTCCGGGGGCAGCAGGGCAAGCGACGCGGCAGACCACCCGCCTGGTTAACAGCAACCGCTGCCGCGGTCGATGCACCAAGACGTCGCGGAAGGCCGCCGGGCAGCAAAAACAAACCAAAGGACCTTGGCGACAAGGACGTCGCCGTCGCGTAAAACCGGTCCTGACCGATGATGTGAGCCGGTGCCCCCGAACCGGCCTTCACATACGCTGGGGCGCTTCTCCCAGCTTCACCTTCACTTCCGCGTTACGGCCTCCGCGATAGACCATCAGCGACAAGTATTCGCCGCTGCGTTTCCGATTCATCACTTTCCGGAGAACATCCGCATTGTCGACCGCTTGTCCGTCCACGGCCACAATCAAGTCTCCGCCGATTCCCAGTTGATAGGTGCCGCCGACGATCACCACCCGCGTGGGACCGTGCAGTCCGGCGTCGTCCGCCGGGGAGCCGTTTTCCACGTTCTGAATTAAGAGGCCGCCCTTCGACGGCAGGCGCAGTTCCTCCGCCAGATCGCCCGAGATCCAGACTTCCTTGATGCCCAGCCATGGCACCGCTACGCGGCCGCGCGCCTGGAACTCTTCCAGCATCGTCTTGGCACGGTTGATCGGCATGGCGAACCCGATGCCGACGTTGCCCTGGCCGTAAATCGCGGTGTTGATGCCGATCACATTGCCGTGAGAATCGAGCAGCGGGCCGCCGCTATTGCCCGGGTTGATGGCGGCGTCGGTCTGGATCATGCCCCGCAAATCCTCGTCTTCGGTCGAAATGTCCCGGCCCAGCGAACTGACAATACCGGTCGTCAAGGTGCCGTCGAACCCGAACGGATTGCCGATCGCTTCCACTTTCTGCCCCACTACCAGGCCGTCGGAATCGCCCAGCCGCAGGGTCGGCAGCTTGCGTCCGGCATCGATCTTCACCAGCGCCAGATCATTGGATGAGTCGGTGCCGAGCACCCGCGCCTTGTGCACCGATTGATCGGTGAGCTTCACCGTCAACTGGCTGGCGCCCTTCACTACGTGGTAATTCGTCAGAATCTCGCCATCCGCGTTCAAAATGAACCCCGAGCCGGTGCCTTGTTGCGGATAAACCTGCAGAAACCAATTCTGCACATAAACCCGCGAGGTGATGTTCACCGTGGCTTCGCGCGCGGCCTTGTAGATTTCGATATTATTCTGCTCGTCCGGCGAGTAGGTATTCGTCGCGGCTGCCGCCGCCGGCTCGGTCCAGACGCCGCTCGGTTTCCTCTGCGGCAGCAGATGGCCGAAATTGTAATACCCGACGATGTAAACGGTCACCAGCGCGGTGGCCCACAGGAACAGTCGCAACGCTCTCATGATTCAAGTCTCCGTAATGCTTCGTAGACAGCCTGCGTTTGCCGCACGGTGTCCTCTTTTTCCCCCGATGTGTCTATGACGAAATCGGCGTATTTTCGTTTTTCCGCCAAAGGCATTTGCCGCCCGATTCTGGCGCGCACACCGGCCTCGGTGAGTCCGTCCCGCCGCAGCGCGCGCTCCACCTGCTGGTCTTCACGGCAGGTTACCAGGATGATCCGGTCAAAGCGCTTGTAACTGCCGGTCTCGATCAGAATCGCCGCTTCCACGACTGCTATCCCATGCGGCTCGCGCCTCGTAAAATCCGCGATCAGTTCTTCCTCCCGCCGCACCACCGGAGGATGCACCAATTCGTTCAATCGCGCCAGGCGATCGGGTAAACCGAAAACACGCTCGGCAAGACGCCCGCGGTCGATTTCTCCCTCGCCGCTCAGGATGTCCCGCCCGAATTCCTCGATCACCGCCGCGTATGCTTCTCCACCGGGAGACAATACCTGATGGCCTAATTCGTCTGCCTGAATGACGAAGCAGCCCAAATTCGCCAGCGTTTCGCCAACGAAACTCTTTCCGCTGGCGAGCCCCCCAGTGAGCCCTACTCTTAGCATATGCCTATCCGGCCAGCATACGCCTATCCGGGGGCTCGTTCGAGGCCGCGCTCCGCGGCGCTGACCGTATTCGCCATCAGCATCGCGATCGTGAGAGGCCCGACGCCGCCCGGAACCGGACTATACGCCGCGGCCTTTTCCGCTACGTCGATCGGGTCGACATCGCCTACCAGCAGGCTGCCTTTGGCATCGAAGGCCGCGAGTTTCTCCGCGGAATTCCGGAAAATCCGCGCCACATCCCCCCGGTCAGACAGGTAATTGGTGCCCACGTCGACTACCACTACGCCCGGCCTCAAATAGTCGCCGGTAATCATCGCGGCCTTCCCGATGGCGGCCACCAGAATATCGGCTTCGCGGCAGACCGCCGGAAGATCGGGTGTTCGCGAATGACAGATCGTCACCGTAGCGTGCTCGTGCAGGAGCAGCACCGCGACTGGCTTGCCGACGATATCGCTGCGGCCCACCACCACCGCCCTGCGGCCGGCGATCGGGATGCGGTAGCGCTTCAGCATCTCGATGATCCCCGCGGGCGTGCAGGCGCGCGGGCCGGGAAGCCCGGCGACCAGGTTCCCGACATTCATTGGGTGGAAGCCATCGACATCCTTGGCCGGGTCGACGGCCAGCAGAATGCGCTTGGAATCGACGTGCGGCGGCAGTGGGAGCTGCACCAGGATGCCATCGATCTCGGGACGCCCGTTGAGGTCGCCGACAAGATCGAGGAGTTCGCCGGTGGTAATCGAGTCCGGCGGCGTCACCGTTTCCGAGTGGATTCCCAGGCTGGTGCAGGCCTTCACCTTGTTGCGGACGTAAATCTCCGAGGCGGGATTGTGGCCCACCAGCACGACAGCCAGCCCGGGAGCCCGCCGGCGCGCGATGAGTTGTTCAACCCGCGGTTTCAATTCAGCATAGATTTCGTCGCGAACGCGGTTTCCATTCAGAATATCGGGCATCCAAAAGTCATTTTAGAACGCGAGCCCGGACTTCAGCCCGGCTGTGACCCACTCTCACTCAACGTGGCCCCGCGGGCAGGTACTCTTCGAAGAAGCTGTAGCGGAGCGTGTCGAGATGCACCGGGTCGGAGCCCTGGACGCCGTGGCGGCGGTTGGGGTACTCCATAAAATGGAATTGTTTGTTGAGCGCGATCAGGCGGTTCAATAAGCGCTGCGTCCCCTGGAAATGGACATTGTCGTCGCCGGTGCCGTGGATGATCAGCAGTTTCCCCTTCAATCCCTCCGCGAAACTGATGGGCGATCCATCGTGGTAGCCCTTGGCATTGTCGGCGGGCAGGCCCATGTAGCGCTCCTGATAGATGGAATCGTAGAGAGTCTGATCGGCTACGGGCGCGCCGGCGACTCCGACGGCATAGAGATCGGGATATCGGAACATGAGGTTGAGCGTCATCGATCCGCCGCCGCTCCAGCCGAACACTCCGACGCGGGTGAGATCGACATAAGGATGAAGCTT
>Ga0335073_10005401_pt1 | contig 17932 bp, 16 predicted proteins | sample Lox_Sample_22_FD_207093 | JGI IMG/M metagenome (GOLD analysis project Ga0335073, IMG submission 207093) | Soil microbial communities from Loxahatchee National Wildlife Refuge, Florida, United States - Lox_Sample_2.2 | ecosystem: Environmental > Terrestrial > Soil > Wetlands | place: USA...
GCGGGGTGACCGGTTACGGCAGCCCGAACGTCCGTCGCCGTCGGCTAGCCGCCGAACTGCGTCGGCTTCGCGAGCGTGCCGGTTTCATCGGCGAGGAAGTCGCCCGCCGCCTGGAGTGGTCTACCTCAAAGGTCAGCAGGCTCGAACGCGGCCAGAGCGGAGTCAAGCGGACAGACCTGCGAAGGCTGCTCGACCTGTACCGCGTTGAGCCGAAGCGTCGCGAGGAACTGCTGGCGCTCGCTGAGGAGTCACAGCCTTCCGGCAGGCTGAAGGCGATCAGTGCGGGTCTTCCCGAAGAACACGCCCAGTTTCTGAGTTTCGAGGCCGAAGCCGAGTCAGTCCGGAACTGGGAACCGCAAATCGTACCCGGCCTGCTGCAGACAGAGGACTACACACGGGCCGTGCTGCTCGGCTGGCACTCGATGTTCACCGAGCCGCCAAGTGAGCTTGAGCGCCGCGTTGAAGCGCGACGCTTGCGTCAGCAGGTCCTGCAGCGCGATCCGCCTCTGCACCTGTCCGTTGTGATGGACGAGTCAGTGCTGCATCGAAAGCTGGGGGAGGCTCCGGTCATGCGGACACAGCTTCAGCACATCATCGACGCTTCCCGCCTGCCCAACATAAGGGTGCGGATTCTCCCGCTGAAGAGCAATAACCCCGTGGTCACCGGCGCATTTTCTTATCTAAAATTTCCGCAGCTTCACGACGTCCCGCTCAACGACATCGTCGCATTTGAGCACTTTACTGGAACAGATGTAGCCGAAGACCAGGACGAGACCTATAAATACGCCGTGGCGTTCCGAACTCTAGAGGAGAGTTCGCTTGGCTTCGATGAGTCTCGCGATGAGCTAGTCAGAGTGGCGAGAGAAGAGTGGGGCTAGCCTCAGCAGGAGAATCAGGCAGAGTCAAACTCACCATTCTTGGCACCCGCCAGAAAGGCGTCCCATTCAGGCTGAGTAAAGATTAGGGCCGGGCCGGTCGCCCTGTCTTTGGTGTCCCTGACAGCTACGTGGCCATCTTTGAGGTGCGAAACCTCTACACAATTACCGTTGTACGCGGAAGCGGAACTCTTGTACCACGAAGCCATTGCAATCTCGGCAGAACTCACGCCGTGAGATCTGTAGTACGCCCCGCGCCGTGGGTTAAACGAGACCAGCCTGCCAAACCACATCTATTCCTCAGATCCCGCCCGGCTTGTCCTCGCAAAACAGGCTGCGTCCTGATGACCACCGAGCGCTGCAGTCGTTAGAGGTTGTGCAACCTCGGTTGGTAACGCAACGGTTGCCAAACCAGGCACGCTACGACGACCCGCGGCGGGCGGACGGACGAGCGGGCCAGCGTCACGCGAGCACAGTAATACCTGCAGAAGGCCTCCGCCGCGATTTTCGATCAGTTGGAGCCCGTGTCGCCCCAATCCGTTACGTTGGTCACCGCGGCTCAACATGGGCGGCCACGTCTTGACGAAACCGCAGGTCAGGGACAGCATCCACCACGGTCCAGATCAAGCCAGACCGCTTGCGGCGGATACGTGTCAGCCCTTGCGACCGTGGCCGGTGTGGAAGTCGCCAGGTACCGCGAACTCAGCAAGCCGGGCTCGCCCAAGGCTCAGCTCGGCCCAATCGCTTGGGAACGCAAGGACCGCGATCGCGGCCGTTGGGTACTTATCCCGGACACGTCCGAGCGCCTCTGCTTCAACGTCATCGGACTGTTCGCCAGCCAGCTCAAGCGTCAGCCCTCGCATCGCTGGATCATGCCCAACGATGAGCAGCGCATGGACGTCCGCCGACGTCTGGTGCGCCAGGTCCAGCAGTTCTGCACTCGACGCTCCGTAGACCCTGTCCTCAAAGACAGTCTGCGGATGGGCGCCCAGCTCCTCCTCAACGAGCTGCCAGGTCTCGCGGGTGCGCCTAGCCGTGGAGCACAGCACTCGGTCGGGCACGTAGCCGGACTTGCGAAGCCATCTGCCTGCGGCGGGAGCATCCCGACGGCCGCGAGACGCCAGAGGCCGATCATGATCAGGGACGCCATCCGGCCACGCCGACTTTGCATGCCGCAACAAGATAAGGCGCCTTCTAGAATCACTCGCCACGGTCCCAGCTTGTCAGAGCACGACCCGCCCGTTCCAGCAGGTCTTGCTCGCTCAGGTGACCCGCGCGGCCACCAGGGTCTCAAAGGTACAGGGCCGCAGCCCATCGGCACGGCCGGCGAAGTACCGCTGCTGGAGGTCTGCACGTGCGGGATGGTCCACGACCTTTAGCCCGCACCGGCTGATCAGCCTCTCGATCTCGGATACCGGCCAGCCAGGCTGAAGAGGCTCGCCGACAGAAGCCGCGATCGGCGTGTAGGTCCGGGCGTATTCCGTCCCCACGTCGTCGAGCACACAGTCCTCGGCCCGGTAGGAGAACACCACCTCAGACCCGGGAGCAGCCGCCGCGAACACCGTCAGCGAGCCGAGCAGATCCGGCCGCCGCCACGCGAACGAGTCAAGCCCTGCGCCAAGAATCACGTACTGCGTGAAGCCATCAGCAGCCAGCCGGTCCTCGGCGTACCGGCTGCGGGTGCAGACAGCCGCGCGGGCCTCGCGACGGACCGGGCCGGGGAACAGCGGATCGAACTGGTCTCGCAGCTGCTGCCATACCGGGCCGACAAGCACCAGGGCCAGCACATCGTCCAGTACCCACGGCGACGGCGTCTCCAGGCGAAACAATCCACGCGACACGGCCGCAAACATCGCCGTCCTGCTCGGCGCGCTTTCCATGCATTCCTCCTCGCCGGCCAGAACCCAGCATGCTGGCCACGCGCGCCCACTCTGCGCACTTCACAGGATGCGCCTGAAGCGCCCTGACGGCCATGGCCAGATCGCCTAGCAGCCAGGACCCCCGAGACCTCCGACCCGACCCGGCATGAATAAAACGGATATAACGTGACTATGCCGAAGCCTTGGGGCCGTGACCACGTCCGGGCGACCCGATCCCGGCCGCCGGTAGAATTGGATCACGGCGATGGGGCTCGCCGACTTCGCCTCAGTGGCTGATGGCTCCTACTGCCCGGCTAGCAGCCGGCACGCAGGAGGAGGGGCCATGGCGCAGTTGACCCGGCCAGCAGATGAGCCGCTTGCGGGACAGCATCCGTGCCTGCTGTTCGAAGAGGCATCGGCGGCTGAGCACGAGACAACCGAGCGGCCCGACGACGAACATGACCGCTCCACCGCCCGGGATCTGAACTTCGACCAGATCGTGGCGTCGATCGCGGGAAAGCGCGAGCAGGGCGAGCTGATCACGAACGTCCTGTTCAGCCGGCTGCGCGACGCCGAGACGGTGCGCTACCGCCAGGAGATCTTTGCCGACCTCGACGATCCGGCGCTGTTCGCCCACATCGCGAGCTTCGCCGAGCAGATGAACCGGGTGCGGACCCACCTCGATCAGCTCGCGAAGATGCGGTACCGCTACTACAGGGAAGGCTGGTTCCTGGACGCGGCGTCCATCTACTGCGACGCGGTCCAGTCCCTCGCAGAGCAGCTCGCCCCGGCGCAGATCGCGTCGCGCGGCCTGCGGGCCTTCCGGGAGTACGTGGCTTCCTACGCGGCTTCGGCCGGGTTCACCACGCTCGTGAGCGAGACACGCGCCCGCCGGGAGGCGCTCGACAAGATCCGTTACTGCACCCGCATCCGCGGCAGCCGGGTCGACGTGACTCGCTACGAGGATCAAGCCGATTACAGCGCCGAGGTGCTCAAGACCTTCGAGCGGTTCAAGCAGGGTGCGGTGGAGGACTACCGGGTGCGCTACCGGTCGTGGCCGGGCATGAACCACGTCGCCGCCCAGATTCTCGAGCTGGTGGCCAAGCTGTTCCCGGGGGAGTTCGCCGCCCTGGACGAATTCTGCGGCAAGCACGCCGCGTTCCATGACGAGGGAATCCGGCGTGCCGACGAGGAGCTCCAGTTCTACATCGCCTACCTCGACCACATCCGGCCGCTTCGCTCCGCCGGGCTGCACTTCTGCTACCCCGAGGTCTCCGCGAGCTCGAAGGATGTCCTGGCCGCCGGCACCTTCGACATGGCCCTGGCGGACAAGCTCGTCCCGGCCGGCAGCCCGGTGGTCACCAATGACTTCCGGCTGGATGGCCGCGAGCGCATCTTCGTCGTGACCGGGCCCAACCAGGGAGGCAAGACCACCTTTGCCCGCACGTTCGGCCAGATCCACTGCCTGGGTAGCGTCGGCTGCCCGGTGCCCGGCACCTCCGCGAGCCTGTTTCTCTTCGACCGCGTCTTCACCCACTTCGCGAGGGAAGAGGACCTGACCAAGATGAGCGGCAAGCTCGAGGACGACCTGGTGCGGATCGGGGACATCCTGCGTCAGGCCACGTCCGCGAGCATCGTGATCCTGAACGAGATCTTCAGCTCCACGACCTTGCACGACGCCCGGTTCCTGGGAACCAAGCTGATCACGAAGGTCATGCAGCTCGACGCGCTGTGCGTCTACGTCACGTTCGTGGACGAGCTGGCGTCGATGGGCGACTCCGTCGTCAGCATGATGAGCACGATCGTCCCGGAGAACCCGGCCGAGCGCACCTACAAGGTGGTCCGCAAGCCAGCGGACGGCCTGGCCCACGCGCTGGCCATCGCGGAGAAGTACGGCCTCACCTACGAGCGGCTGCGCGGAAGGGTCGCCTCGTGAAGGTCTACCTGCTGCACCGGGACCGGGATTTTGATTTCGGCGCCGACCTGCCGTCCTGGCACGAGGACCTCAGCCAGGACCTGGAGCTGACCACGCTGCGCAGCGCGATGGCCGACGGGGACCGCTTCCTCTTCGACGTGTCCGGGCAGGTCCTGCTCACCTGGCTGACCGACATCGACGCCATCCGCTACCGGCAGCGCGTCCTGGCCGACTGTCTCGCTCAGCCCGAGGTGATCCGGGCCATGTACGCGGTGGCGGTGGCTGCGCTGCAGGACAGGCGGAGCCTGTTCGCCAGCTACGGCGGCTCGTACCAGAGCCCGCCGTCCAACCTTTCGGGCGCGGTGGGCCACCTCGAGGCGTACGTGGCCCGCCTCAGGCAGCTGCGCAAGCTCGTGGACGACCACGGCGCGGCATTCGGCTCCGACGGGATGCGGACGCTCTGCGCCACGCTGCAGCGGGAGCTGAGCGACGACTACTTCGGCGAGGTCGGCCAGCACCTGAAGCAGCTGCGCTTTCACCCGGGCGTGCTGATCAGCGCGCAGCTCGGGCGGGACAACAGCGGTATCGGCTTTGTGCTCCGCGATCCCGGAGACACCCGGCGATGGTGGAAGGACCGCCTCCCGATCGGCCCGCGTTCGGCCTACTCCTTCAGCATTCCGCCGCGCGATGAGGCGGGCGGCCAGATCCTGGAGGACCTCACCAGCCGAGGGCTCAACCTCGTCGCCAACGCGGCCGCCCAGTCCGCCGACCACATCAAGAGCTACTTCACCGTGCTGCGGGCGGAGCTGGGCTTCTACGTCGGGTGCCTCAACCTCGCCGACCGGCTCGCCGCCAGGAACGTGCCGGTGTCGGTGCCGACGCCCGAGGAGGCGTCGCCGCCCGAGCTTTCGTGCACGGACCTGCGCGATCCTTGCCTTGCACTGCAGTCGGACGCCGCGGTCGTGGGCAACGACGTCCGGGCCGACGGGAAGCCGCTGGTGATCATCACCGGCGCCAACTCCGGCGGCAAGTCCACGTTCCTGCGCAGCGTGGGCCTGGCCCAGCTGATGATGCAGTGCGGGCTGTTCGTCACCGCGCGGTCCTACCGGGCCAGCGTGAGCCACGGGATCTTCACGCACTTCATCCGCGAGGAAGATCCCAGTATGAGCAGCGGGCGGCTCGACGAGGAGCTGAAGCGCATGAGCACGATCGCCGACCAGATCCGGCCGCACTGCCTGATGCTGTTCAACGAGTCCTTTGCAGGGACCAACGAGCGTGAAGGATCCGAGATCGGCTACCAGGTCGTCCGCGCCCTGCTGGAGGCGCAGATCACGGTTTTCTTCGTCAGCCACCGGTTCGAGTTCGCCGAGCGGTTCCGCCGCCAGCAGCCCGGTTCCACCCTCTTCCTCAGGGCGGAGCGCGAGCCCGACGGACGCCGCAGTTACAAGCTCGCGGTGAAGGAGCCCCTCCCGACCAGCTTTGGGGAAGACCTCTACTACCAGCTCGGCGGATGGCTGGACGAGGACAACGCCCGCACCCCGGCAGCAGCCACTCCGGCGTCAAACGGGAGCTGAGCAGTGCAAGGAATCAGGCGGCTGTCACACTGGGTCTGCTTATCCTGCCTGACTGTCAGGAAGGTCTACAGCTAAATGAATGTGCGCCGTCTGCAACTGGATGTTGACAAGGCAATCCAGCGTCCAGACCTTATGGAACTGGCCGAGGCCATCGATGGTGTGCCGGGAGTCGAGGCCGTTAATATCACCGTCACCGATATCGATATCGAGACGGTCGGCACCGAGGTCACTATCGAAGGCGACAACATCGACATCCGCGCCCTGACCGCAGCGATTGAGAAGGCTGGAGCCGCTCTGCACAGCTTCGATGAGATCGTCGTCGGCACCCGGATCATCGAGCGGGTTCCCCGGGCACGTTGACATGCCTCGGCCATGACCTCCGGCGTAGGTCCGTGGTTGCGGCGTTTCCTGTTGCCGTTGTCCCTGGGCTTCGCCGACGGCATCATTAACGCCCTCACCCTGGCCTCAGCAACAGTTATCCACGGCACGGGCCTGACCCTGGGTCTCGCCCTGCGCGTAGGCGCGGTCGCCCTGATCTCCTCGGTCTTCACCGTGTTCGTAGCCGAATACGGCCAGCTTCGCGCCGAACTGGCCAGAGCCGAGCATGAACTCAGCTTCACCCATTCGGGGCGTCTGGCCGCTGGGCACCTTGGCCGCCAGGTCGCCCGGGAGGCGACCGTGAACTCAGCTATTGCCGGCGGCGCGAGCTTCATCGGCGCGTTCACCCCTCTTCTGATCGGCGCTGCCATCGCCGCCTACCGATGGTCAGCACTTATCGTCTCCGTCGCCGCTCTCGGAGCCCTGGGCGGCGCTCTCGCCACAGCAGTCGGCGGCAAACGCCGTCGCTGGATCATCACCATGATGGTGATGGGCATAGCAGTAGCAGTCGCAGGCACCTACCTCAACATCGCCTAGAGCAACGAACCCAGCTCGATCAAGTCCGCTATGGCTGCGTCAACAACCCGGCCGAGCAGTCGGCCGGTTCCGGGACGGTCGGGTGCTCGCCCAGCGACCTAAGCGCCTGGGACGATCATGCCTATACGACGATCATCGGCGAAAGGATGACATGAGCATCTCTCCGTGGGGAGAACGTGCTCCCGGTGCAGATCGAGGCGTGCTAGCCCGATTAAGCCTGGCTCCTGGTGGTGCTCCAGTTGTGTATGAGGGCCCTGCGGCTGGGCAGCTTGCAGTGATGCAACGTCAGATGGGCTTTACGTCAGCGCGCTGGTCTCTTCCGGCAGAGAGCAGGACTGGCTGATCGTTCCCCTGCCACGGCGTCCGAGGGCTGCAGCACGTCGCCAAGGAAGGCGAGGAGGTCATCGGCCTCGGCGTCGAATCCCAGCGCACGCAGTGCCCGAAGCGTGAGGGCTGCGTCCTGCACCCACGTGCAGCGGTAGCCCCAATTGCGCGTCCCGCCGGGATGCTCGGGGAGGGACGTGGTCGGCGCGGCGAGTAGTGCTCCGGTTGGCGCGTAGGTCAGCGCTTTCAGGGTGAGCGCGCTGCGCTGCAGATGCTCCCGCCACGGGTGGTCTGGGAACTGGCCAACATCTACCCATCCACGCCAGAAACGGTCGGTGTCGGCCAGGCATGTGCTCATCCTGGCCGCATTCGTCGGCAGCGGCTGGTCAGCCCAGCTCAGCAGCGCATAGCAGGATTCGCCCTGCGCCAGCCGGTGCCGGGCTTGTACGGACCTCCCCTCAGTTCCCATCCGCGGATCTGCGGCCAGCGTGAGCCGCAGCAATCCCGCGTTTGTGGTCGCGACCTGGCAATATCCATCGCCGTCGTATTCCCACTGGGCATCCTCGTGGCCGTAGCCGAAAGAAGGCTCGCAGTCCAGCACGACATCTACGCTGCCGTGCGATCGCCTCGGCGAGAATCGTCCCGGAACCGCAGCACGGGTCCAGCAACACACCGGGCAGGCGGGCAACCTACGCTACCATAGCGTCGGCGAGCGCCGGGGTCACCTGCCACTTCGCGCCAGGTAGCGGAGATTGCGCATCCGATGCTGCGGCCGGGTCAGGGTTAAAATGATTTGCTTACATACGGCGCATATTCATGCGGGCCTGGGTCAAGCAAACGGATCACGTGCCCAGCGATTACCGGGTGAAGCGTCAATCCCGGCAATTGATCACGAGAGACAAACTGCGGGCTCATCCCCGGTTCCTGACACCGCTCCCGGCCAATCACCGGCTCGCTAGCGTGAAAAACAATGTCCAGTAGACGACGGCCTGATCCGGAAGATGCCGACTCCACAATTAGCGCGACTTTAGACGGGTCAGCAGAGACGCCGGTTTCTTCACGCAGCTCACGGAGGGCGCATGCCTGCAGGCTCTCCCCCTCGCGCGGGGTGCCGCCCGGCAGTACCCAGTCATCCAGCCCATCATGCGTACGGTGGACAAGCAAAACGGCGTGCCTATGCACTACTGCGACTGAGCATCGGACATCGAAGAGAGCCGCCATCACAGTCCTCTCACAGGAGCAGGACCCATCGGCCATCCGGCAATCGCAGCCGCCATAAGTATGGCGACGTATCGGTGGGATCCACCACCGTGCGGCACGAAGCCGCTGCCTACAGAATAACCCTGGAGGCCGAGTCTCCCATAGAAGCGTCGCCCTCTGCTTTGGGCTGATCTTGCTCTGGTGCCACTGCTGTCCGGAGCGCAGGCGTCCGCTAGGCCTGAAGAGGCCGGACTACGAAACTGACGATGTTCTTGCCTGACATGTCGAGCAGTCGGCCCCCATACCGAGATCGACGTCAGACAGGCTGTTCTCCGATTTCCTGTGGCAGCGCAACGACGTAGCGGCTGGCTGACCGATCAGCTGTGCCCCGACCTGATGGGGACCGGTCCCCTGCCCGTGCGGTAAACTGAGGACAGGTGATGAAGCTCACCTCCAATTGCCTCGGTGGCTGATGGCTTCTGCCGGTTGGCTGACGGTGGAGGTTGAGGTGACTTCTGCAGCACCGTTCAGCGCCGTCCTACTTGGGCAGTTCCAGGGTTGGACCCAGCGCGACAGCCGCTTGATTTCCCGAGACCAGAACGCCGCCCACGTCGCTGCGGCCGAATATCACCTGATGTGGTTCTTCTGGGCCCGCCCAGTGACGTCCTGCCGTGCAATACCCGCACGAGGTGCCGCCAGACCTGGGCCGGCGGGCGACTGCCCTGAGCAGTCGCCCGGCTCACGCAGCGGATGCAGCAAATGCGCCAGCACCTGGCCGAAGCCGACCCACTCCAGATCCAGTATCAGCAGAAGCGCTGGTTCCTCGAAGCGGTCGGCGGCCGCTGGCTGCGGCCGTCCAAAGAGGAAGGACGGATAGTGCGACGGGGGAAATCGATGAGCATCCTGGAAGCCTTTGGCGATGGGACGATGCGTGCCGACACGGCAACGCCGGACGAGATAGCGCAGTTCGTCGCTGCGGCCGCGGTGCAGGCGCCGTCGCTGCACAACACGCAGCCGTGGCGCTTCTACCACGGCGATCGTGAGTTCAGCATCGCCGCCAACAACGAACGGCAGTTGCGGATCGCCGATCCGCTCGGCCGGGAAATGATGATCAGTTGCGGCGCCGCGTTGTTCAACGTCCGCGTGGCTGTCCGTTGCCTGAACTTCGTGCCCAAGGTCCGGGTGCTGCCGGAGCCAGATTTGCCCAACCTGGTTGCTGGAGTGACCTGGGACCAGCACGTGCCATCGCGGGAGCAGGAGCGAGAGCTGTTCGCCCAGATCGCCAAGCGGAGGACACACCGCGGCGGTTTCGATGCGGCACGACTGCCCGCCTCGCTGCTCGCGGCGCTGCGCGACGAGGCGGCAACGGAACAGGCAACGCTGACACTGCTGGGGGATGACCCGCTGCGGACCAGCGCGATCGCAGCCGTGGTTGAGGCCGGGGACTGCGCGCTGCGGCTGGATAGCGCCCGGGCGAAGGAGGAGGCCAGCTGGGCACCGGGCCCAGCCAGCCACCGGCTGGATGGTGTCCCGCCGACCGCCTACCCCGCCGTCCCCGAGCGGACCGAACCTTTCTTCCGGAGCCGGGACTACGCCCATGGCCATGGCTGGGGTCTCCCGCCAAAACAGGAGGATCGAGCAGTGCGGTCGGCCGGTGTGGTGGGAGTGCTCAGTACGGCCGCCGACCGGCCGGCCGACTGGATCCGGGCCGGCCAGGCACTGCAGCGAGTGCTGCTGGTGGCTTCAAGCTGGCACGTGTCGGCGGCGATGCACAGCCAGCCGCTGGAGATACCGCTGCTGCGTGAGTTCATGCGCACCTGCCTGTGCGATGGTGGCTGCCCGCAGATGGTGCTCAGGTTCGGCACGACCGACGAAAGGGCTGTCAGCATGCGCCACCCGGTCTCCGACGTCTTGTTCTAGACCCGCCGGCGCACGCGAGACCCCCGGAAGTTAACCGTTCCGAGACCGTCCTGCTGACGCCTAGGAGGAACGCTGATGGACCTGGCCACCCGTTACCTGGGACTGCAACTGCGGAACCCATTGATAGCCTCGGCGTCAAGCCTGTCGACCACCATTGACGGCGTCCGGCGGCTTGCCGACGCCGGCGTCGGAGCGGTCGTCCTGTACTCCCTGTTCGAGGAACAAATTCGCCGGCAAGCAACGAGGAACGCCGCGCAGGGCGGCACCGGCACTGAGCCCTCTGCCTGGGCACCGTCGTACCCCTCTGAGGCGGTCAATGAAGACGATGGCCCACGCCACTATCTGGACCTCCTGGAGCGCGCCGCGGCCGCCGTAGACATCCCGGTCATCGCCAGCCTCAATGGCGTCACCACCGGTGAGTGGACCGACTACGCCACAGCCCTGGAGCAGGCGGGCGCCGCCGCGATCGAGCTGAACGTCTACGACCTCCCGGGTGACGCAGTGTTCCCCGGGCGAGACGTCGAGCTGCGGCACGTGGAGATCCTGACCACGGTCAAAGCGGTGGCCAGGGTACCGGTGGCGGTGAAGATGAGCCCGTACTACAGCTCCATCGGCGAGATGGCGCTGCGGCTGGACCGCGCCGGCGCCGACCGACCCCGCGACAGGCGAGCCCGACGCCCAGGCCGCGCTGCACATTGTGAATGACCTTCGCGAACGACGCGTCCTGATCAGCGCCACCGGCGCATGCGCGAACATCATCAAGATCCGCCCGCCGCTCCCATTCAGCCATCGCCACGTCGAGGAATTCATGGACGCGCTGCAGGCGTCACTGGTCAGCCTGCCGGACTGCTCGCAGGGCCGTTGAGCTAACTCCTGCCGCGATCGGCGCCGACGCACCGACGCATGCGAGATGTTCAGTCTTGGCTAGTGGCGATCACCTCGCTGGCGCCTTGAACAAGGCCACCGATTGGCGGCTTGCGCTCATGCACGAGGCCGTGGCCGGGGCGCGGCGGGTGGCGCTGAGCACACCGCGGTATGTCGGCGACACTTAGCTGCTCGACATCGACGGCATCCAGGAACCTGCACCGCTCCCTCCCATCGTCACTGGCGCGGCCGACGGTGGGCTATTTCGCGGTTTCAGGTGGCTTGATCGGCCCGAGGGACGGGTGTCCCTGCTCCATCAGTACGTCAGCGGTAGAATGGGGGAGGCGATGAAGCCCGCCACGAACTGCCGACGACGGCTAACGGCTTCTACCGTGCTCGTACCGGTGGAGGCTGGCGATGACCGCGAACGTGCCGGAACCCGGCCTGTCCCTGCGAGCCGAGGGCGGCCTTGGCGGTGCCGGAGCGGAACCAGAGGCCGCCGAACCGGGGTTCGAGAGCATCCTGTTCGGGTTGCCAGGGGCCGGCTCGGGCGTTAGCGATCTGGTCGAGCCGGAGTTCTTCGTCGACCTGAATCTCGATCAGGTGCTGCGATCGATGACCGGGGGCCGCCGACAGTACAAGCTGGAGCCATTTTTCTACGCTCCCTTGCGTGAGGTCGACGCCGTCCAGTATCGGCATGAAGTGTTGCGCGACCTGGAAAGGCGCGAAGTGCTCGAGCCAGTCAACGGGTTCGCGGAGACGATGCGGCAGATGCGCGAGCATCTGGCACAGGTACGGAAGCTTCACTACGGGCTGCAGAAAAAGGCGTGGTTCCTCGACGCAGCCGCGATCTACTGCGAGGCGGTGCACGCGCTAGCGCAGGGGCTGGCAGAGCGCGAGGCAACCTCGCGCGGCTTGCAGCGGCTGAGCCGGTACCTCACTGGATACCTTGGCTCGGAACGGTTCACCTCGCTGGCGGCGGAGACACAGGCGCTTAAAGACGCGCTTACGGGAATCCGGTATGCCGTCAGGATTCACGGGCCGCGCGTCACGGTCAGCCGCTACGAAGCAGAGCCGGATTACAGCGCCGAGGTCGAGGAGATCTTCGCGAGGTTCAAGCAGGGGGCAGTGAACAGCCACCTGGTCAGGCTTCCTGAGCACGCGGAGATGGACCATGTCGAGGCGCAGATTGCCGATCTGGTGGCGAAGCTATACCCAAACGTTTCCAGGCGGCTAGCCGACTACTGCGATCGCTACCGCGACTACCTCGACCCGGTGATCGCGCGGTTTGACCGTGAGGCGCAGTTCTACCTCGCCTACCTCGATCTGGTCGACCGCCTCAGAGCGGCGGGCCTGCCGTTTTGCTACCCGCGCGTCTCGGCCCGGTCGAAGCAAATCGCCGCCGAAGATACCTTCGATATCGCGTTGGCGAGCAAGCTGGTGCCCGACAGCACGGTGGTCACCAACGATTTCCACCTGCAGGGACCGGAACGGGTATTGGTGGTCAGCGGGCCGAACAATGGCGGCAAGACGACGTTCGCGCGCTCCTTCGGCCAACTGCACTACCTGGCAAGCCTGGGCCTGCTGGTTCCCGGCCGCAGCGCGCGGCTATTGCTGCCCGACCGGATCTACACGCACTTCGAGAAGGAGGAGGACATCGAGACGCTTCGGGGCAAGTTCGAGGACGAACTCGTCCGAGTGCACGGGATCCTCGAACAGGCGACAGAGGACAGCGTGATCGTGATGAACGAGAGCTTCAGCTCCACCACTCTGAACGACGCGCTGTTCGTCGGCACCGAGGTGATGCGCCGGATCCTCGATCTTGGCTGCCTGGGCGTCTACGTCACGTTCGTTGACGAGATCGCCTCGCTCAGCGAGGCGACAGTGAGCATGGTCAGCCAGATTGTGGCGGACAACCCAGCTGAGCGGACCTTCAAGGTGCTGCGCAAGCCGGCCGACGGGCTCGCCTACGCATCAGCGATCGCGGAGAAGTACGGGCTCACTTACGAGCGCTTGCTGGAACGGATCGAGTGATGAAGGTCTTCCTGTTGCACCGAGACCACGATTTCGGCGTCAAGCCAGAGCTGCGGGACGCGATCTTCGACGCGATGGTGAGCGGCGACTTGCTCGCGATCGCCAACGCCAGACGGGACCTGAAGCGCAAGCACGAGCCGGAAACTGGGCTGGCACCTACGGGAAACGATGCGGTGCTGGCGCAAGATCTCGAGCTCAGCACGCTCTGGAGCGCAATGGCCGCGGGCGATGAGTTCCTGTTCGAGATGGCTAAGCGGGCTGTCCTTTCGCCGCTGTCCGAGCCAGACGCAATCATCTACCGGCAACATGTGCTCGCGGACTGCCTCGAGCACCCCGAGATCGTCCGCCAGCTCTACCAACTAGCTATCGAAGCGCTAGACAACGAGCGCAAGGTTGGTGGCCTATGGCCCAGCTCAGGCCCTGACCGTATCCTTCATCGATCGGTACAGGTGCTGAAACTCCACGTGGATGTGCTGAAGCGGCTGCAGCACACCGCCAGCGAACAGGCGGAGAATTTCCGGTCGGAAGGCTTCACGCGGTTCTTCGCGATGCTCAGGGATGAGCTAGCCGACGACTACCTGCAGCAGGTCGAGCATCATCTGCGCGAGCTGGAGTTCAAGCGCGGCGTTTTTGAGAGCGCCCAACTCACCACGGGCTTCAAGGGCGGCCGCTACATGGTCCGGACACCACGCGAGCAGCACTGGACGGAGCGGCTGCCGTTCGGGAACCGTTCCGAGAGCTACAGCTTCACAATCCCCGCCCGCGACGAGAGCGGCTTTCGGGCGCTGGAGGAAATCCGGGGGAAAGGCATCAACCTGCTTGCGAACACGGTCGCGCAGTCGGCGGATCACGTCAGAAGCTTCTTCAGCGTCCTGCGCCTTGAGCTCGCCTTCTACCTCGGCTGCCTCAACCTGCACGGCAAGCTCGCCGAAAAGGAGGAGCCGATCTGCTTCCCGCAGCCGTGTGCTGCCGACCAGCTCATTCTCACCGCCAACGGGGTCTACGACGTCTCCCTGGCGTTCCATCTCGAAAACCCGGTTGTCGGCAACGAGGTGAACGCTGATGGGAAGTCGCTGATGATGATCACCGGCGCCAACCAGGGCGGTAAGTCCACTCTGCTCCGCAGCCTTGGCCTTGCGCATCTGATGATGCAGGCGGGCATGTTCGTCGGGGCCAGGTCGTTCCGCGCCAGCGTGTGTAGTGGACTTTTCACGCACTTCAAACGGGAAGAGGATAACGCGATGGAAAGCGGAAAGCTCGACGAGGAATTGCGGAGAATGAGCGAGATCGCCAGACAGATCACACGCCACTCGATTCTGCTTTGCAACGAGTCATTCGCCTCGACGAACGAGCGCGAAGGCTCGGAGATCGCCCGGCAGGTCGTGAGAGCTATGCTCCGCAAGCAGATCAAGGTTTTCTTTGTCACCCACATGTACGACCTCGCGCACAGCTTCTACGCGCAACAACTCGGCAACGCCCTTTTCCTGCGGGCCGAGAGGCAACCAGACGGGCGGCGGACCTTCAAGCTGATCGAACGCGAGCCACTGCCAACCAGCTACGGCAAAGACTCCTACTACCGCATCTTCGGCGCTGGAGAACCGGCTCCGGCCGCCACCGGGACAAGAGGGTGACATTCGCAACAGCTCCGCGTTCCAGCCGACTCTTCGGCTAGCGCAAATCAGCCGTTGCCGGGATCCCGAGCGAAACATCCCTCCGGCACCTATCGTGGAGCCGTTCGCCGTGATGAGGCCCGCGTGTGCCGATGCGCTCGGATGATGGCTTCTGCCCCGCCACCCAGGGACCCGGAGCCGCATCATGCCCAGCGCAACCCCCCTCCCGGCCGGCCCGTCGCGCCTCACCCTGTTCGGCGCCGAAGACCTGCTGCGCCCGGACGGCTGTCCGGTGTGCTGTTACATCGCGGAGACGGCTGACCGGTTCGCCAGCTGGTTCGCGCTCGAGGCCCACGCGGACGCGGACATGATCACCCGACTATGCGGGTCGCTCGGCTTCTGCCCGGCGCACACCAGGGGCATGCTCGGTCAGCCCGGCGCCGGAGGCCGGATGACGGCCTTGTACACGTATCTGCTCCGAGCCGCAGCCCGCTATGTGACCGCCGGAACGTCGCCGTCCGGTCGCTGCCTGTCCTGCGACCGCGACGCCGAGGCGAGCGATCGGGCGCAGGAGACGTTGTTGACTGGTCTGCGGGAAGCCGATGTCCGCGACCGGTATCGCGACAGCCACGGCCTTTGCCTGCCGCACCTGCGCGCTGCGGTGCCGCGCGCCGGGAACAGGCTGGCCGCCTGGCTGGCTGGAGACATGCGCTCCCGGCTGGCGGCCGGGCCGCCGAGTATCGCGCTGCTCGTCGGCGACCGCGACTCAGATGCGGACGTCCGCGCCAGGCTGCGTGCCTCGCTCCGCGTCGCGCCCGCCGCGCTGGAAGGCGACGTGTGCGCCGCTTGCCAGACGATGAGCCTGCGAGAACGGGATGCCATCGGCCAGCTGGCAACGGCGACTGAGACATCGCCAGGCCCGTGCCCGAAACACTTGCGCGACGCATGCTCCGACGTCGCTACGGCACGGCTGATCGCCTGGCAGACAGAACGTGCCGAGTCGTGGCTGGCCAGCCTGATGCCGACGGCACGCCGCGGAGGGGCTTTGCGCGGGCTAGCCTTCCGGCGTCACCGCCCGGACGGGGATGAGGGGCACGGCTGCCAGGCGTGCCGAGCTACCGGCCCCGTGCCCTGGGAGCAGGGTGCTCAGTGCGCGTTGAGCCGGCCCGGGCAGCCACCCGAGCTTTGCCTTCGGCACGTGCTGGCGCTGCGGCGAAGCGACCCGCCCGGTGCCGCTCCCCTCGTGTTCATGGCCGCTCGCAGGACAGATTCCCTGCTGCGCGAGCTCGAGGAAGCGTTCCGCAAGCAGACCTGGGCCCACCGGGACGAGCCGCGCGGCCGGGAAATGACGGCCTGGCAGCGAGCGGCAGCCCTTGTCGACGGCCGAGTGTATGGCGGCGGGCCGCCGGTCCTGCTCAGCGATTTTCGTAATCGCTGAGCATGGGGTCTTCCTGGAGGGACCAGGGAGCCCCTCGTAGCAACCGTCGTCTGGACCGTGACCAAGAGCGGCGTCACAGAGTTTCCGTATAAAGCTGGAACGCTTACGTGCGCATTGAACCAGGATCGACGTCATCGTTCATGGCCGCCACGAGAAAGAACTTTGTAGGCCGCTTCGCGCAGCAGCCATTTACCCTCGGCGTATAATTCGAGAAGCCAGGCGATGAGGCCCGCCCCGATTGCACAGCTCGTGCTGATGGCTTCTGCGAAGGATACTGCGCGGAGGCGAGCAGCCGTGGAAGTCGAGATTGTCGTGGAAGTGCCCCAAGGTTCCCGCAACAAGTACGAGATGGATCACGCCACCGGCCGCATCCGGCTGGATCGCATGCTATTCACCTCCACCCGGTACCCGCTGGACTACGGCTTCATCCCGGATACGCTTGCTGAGGACGGCGATCCGCTCGACGCCATGATCATGCTCGGCGAAGCCACCTTCCCGGGATGCAGGGTCACTGCGCGCCCAGTTGGCGTATTCTGGATGACCGACGAGCACGGCCCCGATGCCAAGATCTTGGCTGTCCCTGCTGGCGACCCGCGGTATGTCGGCCTATGCGAGATAGGCGACGTACCTGGGCACCTACGCCGCGAGATCACCCAGTTCTTTGACGTTTACAAGGATCTCGAGCCCCACAAGAGCACGGATGTGCGGGGCTGGCAGGGCCTTGCAGCCGCCGAGCAAGTCATCGCCGAGGCCGTAGATCGCGCTCGCAGCCGGGGGGAGCCGGCCGGCCACGGATCTTCGCAGCACACTCCTGACCGTGACCAGGGGAGATGAGAGGCGGAACATGCGGCGATCGGCTGTCCAAGGGCAGTGGCCAGCTTCAAGCAGCCGCCGGAGGCGCCGCCGGGCTCGTCAGCGCCTGGCGTAAGATTGTTGTCGTGGCGTGAGCCACCGGCGGTGGATCCCGCCGGGACGCGCTTGGGCGTGGCGCGCGTCTGCATGCCAGCCGGCCGATGGATCCTGCTCCCAGCGAAAGCGACGGTGGAGGAGCAGGTCATGCCGGCTTCCGTTTCCAGGCACGTGACACAGCCGCAGCGGTTTGGAAAGCTGTGGTGGCTGCCCTCGGGCGGGATCAGCAACGGCATCGACGACGAGGCTTGGGCGCCGATCCTCGACGTGACCGCTGATCAAGTGAGGCCGTTGCTCGCGGCGCTGCGGACGGCTGGCGTGCCGGCCTATGCCGCTCACACCCACCCAACAGAGACGAGCTATCAACTGTGGGTGGGCAGCAGCGCCCACGCTCGGGCGGAGGAAACGCTGATCAGGGTACTTGGCCATCGAGCCGACCGGTGACCAGATGCCTTTCCACAGCATCCTTTTTGACGAGCCCAACGCCCCCGTCGA
>Ga0335073_10005402_pt1 | contig 17932 bp, 27 predicted proteins | sample Lox_Sample_22_FD_207093 | JGI IMG/M metagenome (GOLD analysis project Ga0335073, IMG submission 207093) | Soil microbial communities from Loxahatchee National Wildlife Refuge, Florida, United States - Lox_Sample_2.2 | ecosystem: Environmental > Terrestrial > Soil > Wetlands | place: USA...
AGTCGAAAGGGCGAATGATTATATTAAATCTGGAATGAGCGCGTCCTGGGGGGTCACCTTTGACCCCAGGCCCTCGCTGGCGCTCGGTCCATACCCTAAAAAAGCCAGCATTAGGGCATGGGTACGAGGCTAATGGGAAACCAGGAATATGCAAGCTCGCCTTCGGCGAGTTGGGCCCGGACCAGGCCTCCCTAAAATCGGGAAAAAGGCCCGTGCACCCGATTTTAACGATTTTAAGGATCTGAAATCCTCGATTTTAGCAAGTTAAAATCCCTTTTCGACCAGCTTAAAAATATTTGTGAGCCAAAATCATAAAAAAAAGTGTTTGCTAAAACTGAGAATAGGTACAGATAACTTGTTTAAAGGGGTTAAACATTGCAAACAGGTACCTTTGGCTTAGAATTTGGCTAGTTGGATTTGGCGCAATTTTTTAGCCGGAGTTTTGGGCTTTATTAATGGGAATTTACGGCTTTAAATACCTTTTACCGATTTTAAGCAGAATAATTCTGGAAATCCCCTGATTTTAAGCTAAAATCCTTAAAACCGGAATTCCCAACTTTAGGGAGGCCTGGGCCGGCATTAAGCATCATAATTTAGATATTTTTAGGGTTTGTTCTGGGGGTTCTAGATTAGTGACTGCTCCCTGAAAGTCACCGCCAACGGTTCCTACGCAATCCCATCATGGCCTTCAAAACCTTTGTGCAAGTTGGTCGCGCTGTCATAATCACGAAAGGCCCTGAATTAGGAAAACTTGGTGTCATCAGTATATTCCCTCAATCCCCTACGCTCCCCCTAATTCTTAAAATGCGTTTGCTAATCCCCTTCGTAGTCGAGATCATCAGTGAGAAATCTGTGCTTAACCCCCGATCAAGCATGTTTCAGGGAATTCAGGCTAATTACATGTTAGGTATTGATTGATGGTCCCAAGGATGGTGCATCCCGTCAAGTCATCCCTCTCACCCACCTCGATCTCCTCCACATCGTCCTTCCCAAATTCCCCCGCGGCGCACGATCCGGGACAGTAGCCAAGAAGTGGACTGCAGCGGAGGTAGAGTCGAAATTTGAGGGTACACGTCACTCGAAGAGAATGGTGGTACGAGAAAAGAGGAATGGACTATCAGATTTCGAGAGATTTGTGGTTGCACGTTTGAAGAAGCAGGTATTATAATCAACTATTGGATATTTCGAGGTTTATGAGAGCTGACATTGTGGTTTAGCGAGGATTTGAAGTTAAGAAGGCTATTGGAAAGAGTGGCAGGGCATAACCTGGTGTGGGAAGATTCGGTTGTCCACGCATCGAGCGATATAGTAATTGACTCGGAAATCAATCATCCACTTCTGGCCAAACTTGAGATACTCTCGAACTGTAAACGTCGTCTGTTTTGAAGTGAAATTGCAATTCTGAACCCTTGATCCAACAAAAACGAGCGAGTCCAGCATTAACATTCCAAGCATCCATTCCTACTTTAGTCTGCGAATTGTCTCGCTTGCTTCAATGTATCCGAATCCCAGTTTCCATATACTATTGCAGCCAATGCGCTCAACTCATCAACCTCCTCCATAACCTAATTGTCAACGCTCTCTCGATTTTCCCAAGGCGAGTACCTGGAAATACCGGTTTGGCACGCCATGTGCAATCTTCTCCGCCTCTTTTGTGGCAACAGGTAAGTAATTAGCTAACCGCACAACTCCATCTCTCGACGATTTCGTCTCCGCTTCCAAAACAGAAACAAATTCCTCCACGGAGCGATCTAGGAGGATGTGGAGTACCGACATGGCTGCAGGAGACTCAAGTATATCACGCGTTTCATCCAGAAGCTGATGTAGTTCGGGAGACACTGTGTCAGGCACTAGGCTATCTTGTGCGAGGACGGCTAATTCGTCGCCGTGAGTGGGAGGGAGGAGGGAGGATAAGAAAGTGTGAGGTTTGGGATGCGGAATGGAAGGGATGAAGTCGATCTGCTGACGTACTTGTGCGAGAAGAGTACGGAACGTCTCTGGAGTTATCACGTCTTTTGGAGAAACCCTGGTTGTTAGAGGTGTATGAATTTCCGGGGATTTACGAGCTGAAGATATCTTCCACTGCAGAGTGAACCCGATTCAGTATTGTTCTCCAGCCGCGATGGACCAGCCACCAACTGAAGCTCAGGAAACTCCTTTGAAGCTCCAAGTCTCCGAGACTCGATTCCTCCCGTAGTCGAATTTGTTGGATTGCAGGCGCTGTTCCTGAAGTTGACTCTGGTGCAAGAGCAAGGATCGACGCAACGTATGCTTGTCGTCCCAGTAAATTGAACTGGATCCTCGATAACAGCACCAATGCCGACAAGGAATATATCAGCGTCAATGTCCTCACCAGGCCTACGTCAGCCAACCCAAAACGGCAATTCATACTCTTTATCTTAAGCTCATTCCATAATTCCGTTTTACTCTTCCTTTGACTTACGAGCACCGTCCGTTCCGGATCCTCGGAGTCAAGGTTCGTATTCGTGGTAATCATTGATGCCTTAGTCGCTGTGTCTCCCTCATCACTAGTCGATAATGCACGCACTGAACTCGCCCCCGCAGTCGTAGCAACTCGCTTCTGTTGTAGTTCCGCTAAGATTGGCTCCACGCGCAACTCCTCAAGGATCTGTTGTGCCATGTTCGGATACAGTGCAAGCACACTAAACATACAGTCCTGTTGATTCTGGATGAACCGTCGACGCAGACTACATAGCAAAGATGTTAGCCTCGCCCTTGCCTTGTGGGGGAATAGAGATACTTTTCTTGATCGTTGCGTTCAGTGGAGGTCGCTTCGTTGACTTCTTTCACTTTTTGACGCAGGTAGGTGTAAGCGAGGTATCCTGCTCCAGCGACGACGGCAGTCACTGCCATTCCGCGACGGTGATTTCGAAAGAAATTTTTGACTCGTTCCATGTTGGCTGATAAGAAAGTGATGGAGAACGGATCAGTCAGAGTGCGACTAGGTGTTCGGCCGGGGGGGATGAATTCAGTGTCAAGCGATTCGCCTGCGGTCATTGGGTGGAGAAAACCGCTCTGATTTTAAACTAGCCACTCCAGGGCGCGGCACGAAAATTTTCGAGATGAGACCCGTCCAAACCTTACATTTTATTTATTCCTACCTAAAGCCAGACTCCGACAAATGATAAGTGGTTTCCCTCCACCTAAATTGTGGATTCTGCGAATCGTCGCAGGAAGTACTTGATTTCGGAGGAAATCTACGGAGCGATTATACTGTATACGGGTAATTGTCTTAAAATCAAGCCAAGAATCGTCTAAAAGGCTCTGCTCTCAATAATCCCGCGTTAACCGCAAAACAGCCAAATTCTGTGGATCAACAAAAGCATGTTAATTGTCACTACCTCCCCGTGTTGGCATTGGGTAATTTGCGCGCCTGCTGCCTTCCTTGGATGTGGTAGCCGTTTCTCAGGCTCCCTCTCCGGAATCGTTTGGGCGGTAAATCTGCAATTTTCCCTCGAATTGACGTGCGGGGTCCCACCTGCATGAGGCGGCGCCACCGACGGCGTAACCAAACAACGATTCAATCCAAACCGGCTTCACATATTTTCAGAAGACTCGCGTCAAAAATTTCCTCCATGGACAAAGGTGCAGACGAGCCTCCCGACGACGGTGAGGGCGTTGCCGTCGCTGAAGACCTCCATCTGTCGAAGCGACCACGGCACAATGACGACAAGATTCTCAATGTCCTCCTTGCCGAGGATGTAGCCTACAAGCTTGGTCTCCAATATATCGATCTTCTCTCAATCCCCCAAGCACAATATCTCTGGGATATCAACCCCTCCACCTCGTATCTCTACCACGTCGTCTCCATCATCCTCAACATCCCCCAATCCGAAGTCCGCCTCTTGCGGCAAAGCGATGGAATGTATCGGGATACTACAGCGGATGGCTGGCGCCTAGTCACAACGAGCGAGATCTCTCTCCATGGAACCTACATCTGTAAGGTTTCTAACCTGGGTATACTCTGTCTACATCCTCCTTCCTGATGATAGATTCTCTGCACGCATTGGAAATTGATCCTGTTAAAACGAAGGGGTATACGATTTCTAATGTCTCTCGTTCGTCCACACCGGTTGCGCGGCAAGAAACCCCGATGCCCCCCCCATCTCCCGCTGTCCCCGCCGTCTCAGAAAACCAGAAAACATCTACCCCTCCTCCCGCCTCTGCTCAGGCGTCCGTCGCCCCTCCACAGACCCCAAAAGCAAAGTTCAAAACCACCACGGTCACCTGTGTCTCAGCCGCGTCTCATGATAGGATTCTGCTTTCGCAACGGCGGTTCGGAGTCGTGACGATAACAGGTGTATCATTAGTGGGACTGCCGAATGCACATGTAAAGCTAGTCATATCATCGGCAAAGGAACAATTGCTGTATATCCCCTAATATTTTCGTCTGATCGGAATAGCACCTCCTTTCGTCACTGGAACCGGGAACGTCTGTCGCCGTCGGTAATGTCTTCATCAACGACCCGAACGACCCTCGCCTTGGCATCACCCTTGAGGTGGGATTGGACTGGGATTTTGATGACTATCGGGCATCAATCTTCGTTGAAGAGGTATGATCTATCCATCTTTTTGTATTCTCCCTGATCTGTAGGACACCATTGAGTACCATATTTTCAGGAATACGGAACGACCAACGCGAGCTCATTTTACTACTGCAAGCCAAATATACGCATTCAAAAGGATGACGAAGAATCTTGGCGATGACCGTCACCAATTGATGACCCATCATTACCGTCATGCTCTTATCAATTGTTGGGGAGCAACTCAGATGAAGACGAAATTGTCGATCCTGGATTTTACAAGCGGGGAAGAGGGCAACTTTGAGAGCGAGGAAATCGACTCGTTCCTCTACGTGCCTCTAACCCCGCCACCCTCTTCTTTATCATGAAGCTGAGGATTGAAAAAACATCCTGTCTATGATTGTAAGTTTGAGGACAGGTAGAAGGGAAGGACTGCAGTCTACTACTCTTTCTTGGCAGCTTGTCGTTTCAACTGGCCTTCACGCGTTCTCTGAGGGGGTTTCCGGCTCCTCGCTTTGTAGGCGGGCCACGTATTCTGTGTATGTCTACAAAGTGACATATTCTGTGTATGTCTACAAAGTGGCGATGTGGCTGTATTTCTAAAACCCCCAGCACGCTGTCGCTCGCTATTCTAGATTGGCTATTGCGCTAATCAATCCTTCCTCCGAACTAGCCAATTTCCTAATTCCGTGATGCAGAACGGAGATCGGTCCGACACACCCATGATCGACGGCAGGGAAATTGTTGATCTCATTTCAAATGACAGATAGCCCAACATCGGAAAGATTCTTGGAAAAGAAAGCAAGCTAGACTTACCACGAGGGTTTTCACGACGCTCGACGCTTTGAGATTAATTTGAATATGCCGTACTGATATAATTCTACTCATTCAATCTTCGTCGCTCTCATCTTCCTCACTCTCGTCTTCTTCAACCTCCTCAACGACAATACTGCCACTAGGCCACAACGCAGCCTCGTTCTTCACCATTCCCATCCCACTATCTATAACTTTGTGTGGATATGGCACCACAAGTCGAAACTCAAACTCATGTTCATATTCCCTGGGCTTCACTGCTTCTGCTTCATGAGTCTCTGAATTTAGTAATGCAATTCCGCCATCCCTCTGTGGAAACAGTAAATCATAACACTCTACAAACGAATACACCTCCTCCAATGCCATTTCACTGGGGAACATCTGTACAATTCGTTCCCCACCCAATAATCTCACGCCCACTCTTGCCGTCCTTCCAATTTCGCCTTGTAGACCCACAAGACCCTTTTTACGTAAATCAGTGGCTTTCCAGGCGCGCCAGGCATCGCGATTTTCAGCCCTTTGCTGTCGTTGAAGGAGCTTTTCTTCTTGTTCATGGGCGAGACAGGCAGAATTTTCTGCGGCGAGACGTGCGGATTCTTGTTTTGCGCGGTCGGCAGCTAGGGAGGCAGTGTAAGCTTCTTCTTGCATTTGACGGAGTTCTCTGGCTGATGCTTGTTCCTGCTTGATTGCTCTTCGTCGGGTTAAAGCTGTGCGTGTGCGAGTGACTGCTGAAGTGAGTGCAGTGGTGAGTTGGGTTGTTGTTACGGTGCCTTCGATGCGAGTTAGGAGTGTCATTTGTGGGGGTGAAGTTGGTGTCGGTGACGGAATATTGGCAATCAATGCTATGAACGGATATCGAGTACAATTTAGTGAGTTTGAGACTACTGTTAGTCATAGTTAACAAAGCAGATGATGCCGGTGTTTGCTTCCGAGTCAGCTACATTCCCTCCCCAGACAACGACATCGTTGCCCTGAACCCACTCTGAGAGCATTTCATCACAGAGAACACCTCTACAGAATGCAGGTGTATCGTCGTGCTCCTCACTAACCAAAACCACTAGTAAATAGACATCGTTCTCTTTGACGTGATGCATTGAATCTGCGTACCCGTGTTGCTCAAATGGGATATGTCTCGGGCCATAGAGTTCCTCGAATTCTCTCACAAAGCGAGATGCAGTGTCTTGCAGTGCAAGTTGCCGTCTCGTAGGTATCGAGTTGAGATGGAAGCGAGAGAGGTATGGGACAAGCGTCGTGATGAAAGTGAGAATCCGATGAAGAGTGGTGAAGGGAGAACAAATGAGAGTCCACAACGTCATTTTGGGGGCATGGTGAGATTGGGAGTCTGATGTTAGATGGAAATCGCAAGGAAATCTTACTGAAGCTTGCCCCAGTGGTATTTAGGCGGTCAAGCTCAATTTCTTCTGGGCTCTTGGTTGTCATCGTTCGTTGTGCCTTCAGAGGATCTTCACGCTAAAATTGTCTTAAATACCAGGGCGCTTGCACACTGGACGCTGCAAATTTCAATCGTGACGTGATAATTGCCGCCGCGACCAGCAAATCTCATCACCTAGAAAGTTACAACAGCTCCATATTGATACCCCTATGACAACATTCGTCCTCGAGATTTTCGAAATTCTAACCCTGACGCGGTTGAACTGAGCAGATCTGCAACGCAAAACTCATCTCACCCGTCAGAAGAAAGATATTTGTGTTTGAGCAATTTTGAAAAATTCTCTATTATTTCCGCCGGCAATCGCTACAAACCTGTGTTCAGATCCTAGTGCTTCTGGCTCTTTCGAGGTCTAGGATCTTCTATTCTTTCCTCCTCTTCGCTATCCTCGACCTGATGTCCCGTATCCCAGGACTTCTCGTCATCACTCTCAACATCAATACCATCCCAACCCTCATCTTCCGGGACATCTTCGTGGCCTTCACTTACATCCTCTTCTTTCTCTTTAGATTCTTCATCTTTGTCCTTTGGTTTTCGTTCCGGCCAATTTGGATGAGGAATATACCAAGGTATTTTGCCCCTCAAAAAGTCATTTATCACCATCTTGGCAACTACCAATTAGTATGTCTCGCGGATAGACAGGATACCCGCCGCGTCATCAACTTCTCCCCCCTTGAGCAGTCGACCGCCCTTTTTCCCCAAAAGAGCCAGGAATTCATGTGCATCAGTCCATTCACTGATCTCATACGTCCTGTCCAGATGCTGTCTCTTCACTCTCTCTAATAATCTCGGAATGTACTGTTCTGGACTTTCAATGTTCTCCACTCTCACCACACCGCGTAACACTATATCTGCCTCATCGCCCTCTGGCATCGTGATACCAGGACAGTCAATCAGGTAGATGCGTTTCATCAATGTGATGTACTGCCATACTTTTGTTTCCCCCGCAATAGGCGCAGTCTTGCACACTTTCTTCTTGCGCAGGGTATTTATGATGGACGATTTGCCGGTGTTGGGATAACCGATGAAGCCGACCGAGATTTGCTTTCGGTTGGAGTGTAGGGACGAGAATTGCCGCAGTAGAGTTATTAAAGATCCCTTGCCGAAGGAGTTTGTTAGGGAAGCGTGGAATGCCAGGGTAGGATATTCGGTAGACAATTGTTTTACCCATTTCGCCTGTTGATGTCAGCTCCAGTTTCTTGACATAATTTATTGTAAACGAATAAAAAGAAATGTATCTTTCAACACTAAGGGCGGTGATGGTGGAACAGTTATGTAACCGACCACTGCCCTACTCTGAAGAAAAGACTGCGCATCTAGCGGAGAGTACCCCAGAACGAGGACTTCCTAGGCGATACAGACATTGATGTTCCAAAGTCGTAACAGGACCAGTTTGATGGGATAATACAAACAAACGGACCTTGACTTGACATTGGGAAGGGAAACGCAGAGAAAACGCAGAGTTTGGGTGGGGAGGGGGGGAATTACAGCTACCCACGTCGGCACCAAGTCGCATTTATTAAGGACGAAGATCAAGTGTTTGTGAGGTGCTTCCTTTTTGAGATACTGTTCCACGGCTCGACATCTTGTTCCCATGGGATCTCTTGCGTCGAGGACATTTATCACCACATCGGACGAGTCGATAACCTATTTAGAAATCAGCCATTTTCTCAAGTGGTCGGTTTGTACTTTATACAACTCATTCCAGATCCGTTTACTTTGACCTTTTGATAAGGCTGCTTCTCGAGCAAGTTGAATCCAGTCGACCCCCTCTCCGTCGTCAGGGGCTTGTTCCAGTATCTTCTCCTGGTAGGATTCGTGTGTCGAAATGGCTGCACCAGCGAGGTCAGAAAGCGATGTCTTGCCATTCAATCTTGGTCGTTTTCGTGTGGCTTTAGGCCCAAATGTACTGTCGAACGATTCCGTGTCAACAATTTGCACTTTCGGTTGCTACTTTTAGTCCATGTTTCATCAAATGAAGTAATACAGTAGTTGGCTCCTGCAACAGAGACAAAGGCAGCTTGTTCCTTCTCAACAACACCTGATATGGATCCCCTGACCGATTAAGCCCGCCCTGTAAGGGAAAGTATGTACCCATCTTGGCTCCAATGCGCTGTCGAAATTCGGCGAGTGCATCCTGTGCAATGACTCTGGTACTCCCGAACCAGCGCCGGTTGGGCTCCACTCTTGCCTTGGGGATATCTTTACTCTGATAGGATGCCGCTTTGATGATGTCGCCCTTTGCATTGCGGACTGGTTTTCCGTCCTTGTACATGTTCACTTTTTTCACTTTTTTAGCGTCGCGGTAGAAATTCTCGCCTTTGACTTTGACATTGGACATGGTGTTGGAAGGAGAGGTCGCGGCCTCTTTGGCGCGACGGTTCTTCTCTTTCTTTGCTTTGCCCATGATTCAGGGGTGAAAACTGGCAAGGCGTGGAGGAAGACAAAAATTTTTGGTAAACTGATTTTCACAGTTCGTCCGAAACGGCCCTATATATGGCCACATCACGGATACGTGAGGGTTAGTGATCTTGACTTTTTCGAAATTTTCATGATCTTCAAAAGTCATCGACGAAAGCAGTCAGAGGGACGATGAGACTTTCTCTCACGAGAATTGTCGCTCAAACATCTCCTATATGCAATGAAAATTGTATCCGACTTCAAAGAAGATCTCTCTTTATCTCAAATCTCCGTCGACCGACTTCCTACTTCCAATACCGCGGCTATGCAGACGACATCAAAAATCCCGAGGCAGACGAGTCTCCTGGAGTCGAGTCGACGGACACTGTGCCTGATGATCCAGACATTATAACCACCGAATCTCCAGAAATCCAAAATCCACCTCCTTCAGCGGACCCTCCGAGCGAAGCTTCTCCTGCTTCTGGCGCCCACAAACGTGCTCCAAAATGGAGAACAAAGTATTCGAAACGAAAATCCAAATCCACCCAAAAGTCACAGTCGATGGCCAAGCCGAAACAAAAGGACTCGGCAAAAGCACCAAAGCCCAACCTTCTCAGAACTATTTCCGAGACGTCACTGCGAAGACAGCTCATATGGCAAGAACCTCTGACCGGAATCAATCCTGCATATGACATGGCATTACACATCCTCCAACAAGATCGGGCTCAAAAAATCGAGATTATAAATCGGCTCAGAAAGAAACTCGCTCGAGAAAGAGAAAGTATAAGCTTTCTTTGAAGATAGAAAATTGACGGTAGACGGCGCAAGTCAAGAATTAATCACCCAATTGGAGAACGCATTGTATCAACAACGAGTCTATCGAGACATCAACGATCCCGAAACCCGTTGGCGATTCAAAAACGGAGACATTGACCTCCGAAACCCAACTCATCAGTACCTCTATCGCAAACACTGGACCGACAGTGTCTATGTAGGCAAAATTGCACAACGACTTACCACCATGCGAATCATCCCAGATTCATTGCCTAATCTAACTCCCCGGGTGGAATTCCGTCTACGCTTTCAGGAGAGAAAAATCCCCTCTCGAGTGAGACCACGAGAAATGGGATGGCGAGATACCGAGGCGGGAGAAAAGTTACCCGTGACTTCACTGATGGAAGCTCCTCGAATGGAGATTATCCCACACTATCGAGACTGGCAGGTTCCGCGAAAATACTCTGTGGTGATGCTCGATCTCGGTATCTTACCTAAATAGGAGAGACTGATGTGGTAGATGTTCCGGACGCGGAGAATGATACTTTTCGAACAAAGTTGCATTGGATGGTGAAGGATATCGAAGCTTCGCCCATCAAGACGATTATTAAAGAAGGGAATGGGACGACAGTCGTGCCATACTTACCGCCCCATCCATTTCGCGGGATGAAATATCATCGATACCCTATTTTTGTATTCGAGCAACCATCGGAGGAGTGGCTAGAATCACGAACACGAGTATTCATGGAAAACAAGCGAAAAATGAAAGAATCTTACCCCATCGACCCCCCTCCCCTCGAAGCAGAATCTCCTTCGTTAGCCGAAGGGATGCAAGTTTCTCCTCTCCTCGCCACTATACCCTCCTCTTCTGGAACGACGTTACGAACGTACAGCACAACATCAAAGTCCAAATACATTTGGTCTCCCAACGATCCCGTCAACCGCGATACGTTCAACCTCCGAGCATGGGCCAATCAAATGGGCATGAAACCCGTAGGAGCCCATCTCGTGCGTTGTGAATGGGATGAATCAGTCCCTGAAGTATTACGGCTATTAGGCGTCCAGGAACGGGCATTCAAAAAGATTAAGAGTGAGGAAACTTCGCCCTTTGACTTTTCTCCTCGAAGGAGTGCATAGGGGTAACATAGTCGATGCCACACTCAATACATTATGCAAATGCAATAAGGTCCAAAACTGCCGGATATCCGTTGTAATAACACCATATAAAATTTGCATACAAATTACATATTGTGGTCGCATACAAAATCCCACAGAAAGTTGCATACAAATCCCTGGTACAAATTTTGTAGGAGGGGATGCGTGAGGTACGTGGGGCCATTTCTGCCCAATACCGCTCTAGGACACGTCACTATGACCCCTCAAGACTTTCCATCCTTCATTGAACCCCCAATTCCGTCATCCAGACAGCGTTCGTTAATCATTTTCGACCCTCCAGAGAAGGTTACAAAAAAGCGTAACGAAGAAGATCTGATTTCACCTTATCGGCCCACCAAGCGGCGCAAAGGCTACGATTTCAGTGAGAGTTCCGTCTGTAGAAAAAGCAAAAGTCGCTGTACAAGTCGAAAAGGTGCCAAAAAGCCTGCTAAAACACGGAAGAAGAAACCTCAGGATGACCTCGAATCGTTTGGAGATGGTGGCGGTTTTTCCGATGGAGGTGGAGATTACCACGGCGGAGGAGATTACCACAGCTCTCCAGAGAAGTGTATTGGAGTTAAGGATGTCATAAACTGGAGCGTTACAGGTGAAGAAGTCGAAATGCTGAAGGTTGAAGTGGTGCCGATTTATTGGGAAGCGCTTTTGGGATCTCCAAACAGTGTGATACGGGTGACGGAACGACTTTACATTTTGCGAGATTGGGATCGTTCGGGCTTTTTGATGGTAACGCCTGCAATTACATCCGGCTAATCTCCGTAGAACCAGCATTACAAGCATGTTTACAGGATGATTGACAAAGATGGGATCATGGGAACCTCGTGCGATTGCGCACATTTGGCCGGAAAGAATTGCATTCACAGTCTGCTGATCGAGCATTACCATGCTGAATTCAACGAACCTGTCCTTGGCGGCGAAGAACCAAAGGCATTTCTGGTCTACAATAATTACCACGGGCTCCTTTATCTGTTTTCTAGTTCTACCGCTTCTGGCGCCGACCGCCACCATAGTCACAAAAGAACCATTGTAACCTGCGATTTGTCTGGAAGATGGCACTGTAAATCTTGTCCACGTACCCTGTAATCACTCCTACAAGGACATCATACTGACCTTTAGAACTTGCCGCCACGTTGAAGCTTGCAAAGACAATCTTCAATCTCTGCCCGGTTTTACGGATGGGTCCCTTTCAATACCAGAAGCCGCCGACATTCTTACGAGATCTCATAAGGCGGCTGTTATTCGGCGATGTGTTTCTCACCTTCCCATTCCGCCGCCTGCCTGGTGTCGACTTCCGACTGATACCATTCCCAGTACAAAGCCTCGTCAACGCTTTCCAGACGTTTTCCTGCTCGATGATTCATCTCGCTGCGCTTGTGGTAATACCAGTTCTGAAGCCGAGATTCCTGCGACGACTAGTCCATACATTGTATACACCTCTACCACGGCATTACAACTTGCGATCACGACAGTTTATTGCTATGAGTGTTCCAATACACGTAGAAGGATCGGTCCGGATCTCGGTAATTACGGTATACTCAATTGGAACAATAAAGTGGGCTTCTCTCACCAACTCCTCAACCAGTATACATCAAATCTCACTAATTCGGAGACGCCTTTCCACGCCTTTTACCGCACGATCGTAGACGAATATCTGAGCAATGAATCCCCGGTACAATTTTGCGAGGACGATGTATTCGAATACGCCTGGTTAGCCTTCGCTCGCCTTCAAGAAATAAAAAGCAACATGCAGTGCTCACTTTGCGGTCCACACCCGAAGGTTGTAATTGCCGATGGAATCTCTGTTAGCTTCCCCTCCCACCACCGGACTGACTCTCTTCGTCCACCCACGATATCCGACAAAACCCATGCCTGGGTTCGATTACGGAAAACCGCTACTAAATCCACCTGCTTTATTGGTCCAGCGAAGACCCGATCCTCCCTGTACGATGCGTTGAATACACGAGACCGAGAGAAGAGACTGGATAAGCTTGATGCCGAGATCGAGAGGCTAAAAACAATTTCTGTACCCTTCCTATATTATCACCACTTACAAACTGTAGGGAGATGGGGCGGAAGATTACACGCCCTACATCGATTGTCTTACAAGATTTTACTCCCTTGAAAAAGATGCTAAAGCTGGTCTTCGGGATTTTACTCGCCGTTACAAACAACTCCTTTTGCAAGTATTTTCTCCCGATAGTGTCTTGCAGTTGGTCCCGTATACGGCGATACCTCTAATCCTCGAATATTCAACTAGTGGAACTGTCGATAAACGATTACCGTCTCTCATACCGGCATTGGGTATGATCTTTATCAATACACCCCCAGATACCGACTTACCGGATTTGCGAAAATTATCTGGAACCCTCGCCGAAAGAGCAAAGCTTACGTTTAACGATCTTGTGAATAAACGTGATATCGTCCGCAGCACTCACGAAAGCCCTCCATACTCACCTCGCGAATGGGAAGAGACTGGAAGCTTCTATGGTCGTTCTCCCGTCCGTCATCGCCCATTTTACGAAGGACGAGATAACGACAAGGTTGTTGATGCGTCTGAAAGCGGTCGATGCAAGAAATACTATTCAACCTACGGCCAACGAACTCTCACCGGAGGAATAATGGCGATTTGGTGTCCGCATCTCGTTTGCCTTGGTTTCCACAAGATTCCACGGGCTGAAGGGCGGAATGATGTGTTCTCTGCCTTGTATGTTTATTTCGAACAAGCACCCGAGGTAGTCATCTACGATTTTGCCTGTCAGCTCGGTGCATACTCGATGTCCAGGGAGCCCGAGTTCTTTAAAGACACCTGCTTTGCAATTGATGAAATGCATGCCAAAGGTCACTCTTCGTGTTCACAAGCATCATTTTCGAGCAATTACATGCAGGGGAGGACGTCCTTACAAAGCGTCAATACGAGCGCCGCTGAATGCAGCAACAGTGGTTTGAATCGGATAAGGAAAAGTGTGTCATACATGGGACAAAGTAACGCGATACTGCTCACGTATGTCTATCTTTGCATTTGGAATCGGCGACGAGAGCGAGATTTCCAGAAGAAAACAGCTAAAGAGAAGGAGCAACTATGGAAATACTTGTTGTAACAGTAAAAGATCCTGGTGTAATCTCTCTGTAACAATGATGTAAAGATATAACGCGTTACGTTTCATTTTCGTGGTCCGTGCGCGCGCCCCCCTCACATTTAAATCCTCTCCCATGCCCACTTTTTCTGCGCCCTTTTTCTTCATCACCATCATCACCACCACTGCTCTTTTTCTCTCCATCAGACCTTGCAAACGCTTCCCTAATGTCAGCACCGAAGCGTGGTGTCATCCGTGCCACAAGTACCGCCTCTACGCCTCGTCCGCTCACCAATCCGAAACATTTCTCTCCGTCCCAACCACGGCAGGGTGGGGCGTCTCGCCATCTCGCTGAAAAGCGCAAAAGAGTGACTGAAGTGCTTGACAGTGACGTTGAAATCACTGAAGAAGTTGCCCATCCCAGGAAAGTATCACCGTCCCAAGGTTATGCTGAGTTTAGCGTAAGTTCAATTGGAACACATTCCCTGAAACGAGGGATTATCTTGATGGTTCTGGCGTGACTACCACCGCCGAAAAAAGCGAGGAATTTATGGGTGTTTATGAAGAAGCTTGCGAGGTTTACAAGTCAGAGGGAGGGACAGGCACATTGAGCAAAGCCCATGTCAAGGTATACAACCATGCGTTTTAATCTGACAGGTAGAATCGCCTTCAAAACTTTCGCTTTGGAAAAGTGAAGAATAGCCACATTCCGACTCATCAACAAACCTCCTCCGTCGACCAGACCGATGACGAAGAAAGGAAGCACCGCGATAACAGTCCGCCTCTCCCTCCGTCACCGCCATCTCCAAAATTCAGGACTCTTCTTCCCGGCGAACAACTCGACTTTGAATCGTTCCAAAAAGGCGTGGCCGGCTTGCAAGATCAATGCGAACGTCTCATGGGTTCATTGGAAGAAAGTCGCCGCACCATTGAAGCCCTCACCGCTGAAAGAGACCATTACAAGGAATTTTGGCAAGCCATGAATAATTACCAGAGCGTAATGTCTCGATTCCAAGTCCCTGCGGCAGCGGCAGCGATTACACCCGGACCTCTCGGTAGTCAGATTGCCGTTACTCTCCCCTCGATCAATGCGCTCTCCATTGCCGCACTCCACCCCGTCAATACCACTTCCTCTCCAGGGTATCCTGTTTATCCTGGATCAGGTGCACAACCTCCTCCATCTCAACAAGGGGGCCAACCACAAGTTAACGCTGCCCCTCCCGACCTTCCTCCAAAAATGGATATCCCCGTCCCCTCCACTCCCGAGCCCGTAGCAGCTACCGGCACACAATCACCGGAGACCCCCTCGAAACGCACCATCAAAGACTTCTTCACGAATGTGAAGAAGCCCGTCGTCCCCCCTGCCCCTGAAAAAGAAGGCCCTGCTATCTCTCGTCCTGGAGATCACCTTCCTTCTCCTCCTCCTTTTGACGACGATTTGGCCCCTCCTGCTGACAACGATTTTCTGGCTGCAGACCCCAAACCTGCAGATCACGAACCTGTATTCTTCGGACCGGAAAGACCACATTTGGAACAGGCTCCCAAGAGCCAAGAGAACACATCCACCTCTCCTGAAGACGTGTCTCCTACAGACAATGAATCGGATGATGAAAATTTGCAGTGGACGGGGATGTTGAAATAGGTTTGTGTAGTTTCTTGTTCTCGTAGAAAAAAGCTCGATACTGGGAGGCATTGTTTGGGTATTCAGTTACAATAGTTGGGCATCAATGGAGTATGTTTATCATGACATAAATGTGAACTTGGCCCTATTCAATTCTGCTATTAGATATTTGATCAGTCGCCCGTCGTGTTGGACTGTCGGTGTTTTGCATGTACAATCGCTGTAACAGCTAGCACATCGAGCTTTACCGGGAGTAATAAGCACTACAGACTAACTTCTATTGGGTTTTCTATGAAGAATACAATCTTTGATGTCACCTGTACAACATTACCGTGAATCTCACTCAAAGAATGTATCCTTGTGATCGTCGTTCAGCGACAAGAAGCCAAATGACAAAGTCTTCGGATTGCTTCGCCCCACCCCTTATTCTAGGATTTGAAGGTCTTGGTATCATTGATATAGCCCCCTGGAAGGTGAAAAACCATTTGAACACTTGACTAGGAGGGTTGTAATGAGGTTTAGACTTGGACTCGTGATCACCAGTTTTGACAGATCAACCGGCGGTATTCGGTAGAAAATAACATTACGTGTAGTGAGTTTGGCAAGCTGAGACGAAACTCATAATCTTGTCCACATCATTACAAGAATCCTGTGTTGTTACTTTGGAAGTTTTCTGAGATCTAGGACTGAGATTAGGAGGATTTCTTTGACTTATGTAAATCATTGACATCTCCCCAAAGAGCCACGTCAGCCTGACTCCAAATGTAGAAGATTACACTGCCATTTTTAAAGCAAAACAAGAAGAGTGTCTCGGTACAGCGTAGAATTTGGCCCACTTCAGCCGCAAAGACATTGCTGCTCTCGGGTCGGGGGACTTGGAATCACGGAACTCCCCCCAGTTGCCGTCAAAGTTGTCTACAATGGATATGCCCCAACACAATTTTAAATTAATGTACCTAACCTATGCTCTAAGACTAGTTTCCACAGTTCATCAAATCGAGAAAAACTGAGAAGCTCCCGCTAATGTGTTGATGTGCGATCGAATAAGTTACAGATATCATCCGGTCCCCTTCACCCCTTTATGCTCCAGGATCTCCTTCAGTTTCCCTGACACATACCGATATGTGAATCGAGCACGATGGTATTCGTATAGAGGTGATGTAGGGTCCCATGGAATAACCATAAAGTCAATCCAGCCTTTCAGCAGATGTTTGTACTGGATCCAGTCCTCGCTGGTCTCCTCGTTCACAAGAACAGTGAGACGAAATTCCTCTCTGTCACCGTATTGCCAATTGTTGGGTGTCTGTATGCCCGTAGTGTCGAACGTCAATCGAAAATCAGTTTCCAGCGTCTGTATAGCGTGTCCGAATCTATAAATTTCATGTCAGAATCAACAAACATGGGAATTACAAGACTCCACAGAACGGAGCATACTCCCAAGACGTTTTCTTTTTAATATATCTTCTGATGTCTACTTCCATCATATTCAGGTAATGCTCGATATCTATGGATGCACGGAGCAACTCTGCTTGCAATTGCTCTTGCATTGTCGGCGTTTTTGATTGAGAAGCGGTTTCTGCAATTAGCTGTGATGATACAGTGGATCAGGTACCCCCACATAGCCTTTGAGCAAACTTCATGGTTTTCAGTTTATGACGCATGCACTCAGCGACTTCCAGTTCAAGGACCTGGAGTGGACCTGTCGGCTGACGAAGTCTTTTCGCTTTCACTCTTTCATACCACCTTCCATCAGCACGATTACAGGGGTACACAAAACAGTTGTGTATGTGCTTTTTTGGCTGCTTTAGACTCTCTTTTCGTTTTGTATTTCCTAGGACGGCCTCTAGACATCTTATATAGATGATATAGGGCGAAATGGACGACTCTGGGAAGTTGTACGGAGACTCTTGGACCAAAATTTTTGACGACAAAATCCGACCGCGTTTCTGGAAGAATTGAGACCATTACCAAATTTGGTAGTCCGACGACATAAAAATTATTTTAATTTCGACCAAATTTGATTTGATTACAACGACGATCCTTTCAAAAAGCCACTTTTTTGAGCTTCTGAAATCGCGCCGTC
>Ga0335073_10005405_pt1 | contig 17926 bp, 18 predicted proteins | sample Lox_Sample_22_FD_207093 | JGI IMG/M metagenome (GOLD analysis project Ga0335073, IMG submission 207093) | Soil microbial communities from Loxahatchee National Wildlife Refuge, Florida, United States - Lox_Sample_2.2 | ecosystem: Environmental > Terrestrial > Soil > Wetlands | place: USA...
CACCGTCAGCGGCAGATCCGATTCTTGCCAGAAATCGCTGATCTGGCGCGGCTCGCCGTTGTCGGTGACGAAAAAATCGTCGCGTTTCAGGTTGCGCGCCGGCGCACCGCCGCGATCCGTCACCGGGCACGCCACCGTGACCAGGTCGACATCCACCCGCAGGTCCGCGGTCTGCGCATTTAATAAGACAGCCGCGAAAAAAAGGGCCGCAAAACGTCTCATTTACTTGGACGGCGCGAAATAACCGATGCGCGCGCGAACCGTGAGTTGCTTGAAAAAAGCCGAGGCCGGGTGCGCCATCTTCACTTCCAGCTTATGAAACCGGCCGTCGCGCGCTTCGGGCGGCGGCGTGAAGCCGATCACATATTGATTGCGCAGATCGATTTGGATTTTGTCGAAAATTTCCGGTAATTGGCTCGCGGGATCGGGAAAAGTCCAGCCGCCGGTTTCATCCGTCAGGCGCTCCAGGCCGCGGTTCGGTTTCCGTCCGAGGAGGCCGGCCTGCGCGAGACTCACGTCGGGATCGACATACTTGATGGCGTAAACCACCGTCTCGGTTTCCTGCACAGCTTCGATCGCGTCGCCCAGCGAGTGCATGCTGCCGGTGTCGAATCCATCGGAGAGAACAATCAGCGCCTTGCGGCCTTGAATCCACTTCATCTTCTGACCGGCCGCCGCATACACCGCGTTCCACAGCGCCGTTCCGCCGCAACCGGAAAGCGGCAGCACCGTGTCGCAGGACTCGCCGAACTGGGTTCCCGCATTATTTGAAAAATCGATCAGGTCGATGCGCTTGCGCAACTCCTCGGCCGACGACGTCAGATCGGCGAGCAGCTTCGCCTCCGGCCCAACGGTCGCGATAAACGCGCGGTCCTGCGGGCGCATCACCTGTCTTAAGAATTGCGTCACCGCGTCGCGATGCGACTGGATGAACGCGCTCTGGCTGCCGCTGATGTCGACAATCAGGCCGATGGTCAGCGGCAAATCGTCTTCCTGCCACAGATGCTCCACCGATTGGACGCGGCCGTTATCGCGCAGCTCGAAATCGGCGGCGGTGAGATTTTTCACCGGCGCGCCGTGCCGGTCGGTGACCTCGCAGGTGACGTTCACCGCGCCGACGTCGACACGAATATCCGGTCTCTGCGCAGACAACGCGGCGCACCAGCCCAGCGCCGCGAAAATCCGCCACATAGCCTTTATGACAATGACCCCGCGTTATAATTTCGGTTGCGGCGGCGGCAGATCGCGCGCGGGGCACAGCGACGCGAATCCAACGCGCTTGTGGGAGCCGTCGCAGAACGGCTTGTTTTCGGAGTGCCCGCAGCGGCACAACCCGATGGTGGTTCTTCCGGCGAGGCCGAAGGGGTTGCCGTCGGCGTCGTGAATGGTGAAATCGCCTTCGATGCGAATCGATCCGTTGTTGAAAATCGTGACTTTCGCTGCCATTAACCCGATGCTAACAGATCGGCCCCGGTTCACGAGGCGAGCGACAATGCTTCCCGGATGGTATTGGTGAGCCCAGTCGGCGGGAAGAACGCAGCCGGCTTCGTCCACGATTCGCAAAAAGCCGCGTGTTTCCGCACAGCGGCCGGGTACAGACGGGAAGTGACGATTAGCGTGTGCCGGGGGTTTTCTGGAGTACGACTTTGGTGTCGCTCCTGGTAATCTCGAAGCGCAGATAATACTCCCGCGAACTGGTCCCGGATGCGGAGGCAAACCGCCACTGGTTGGCGGCTTCGGTTGCCCGGCGGCCAAAATAACGGGAGCCTCTCTCAAGAATCGTCTCAGTCACATGTCCGGATGGATCAACCACGACGCCGACAATCACCGTCGCTTTGCCGCGAATCGTCCGCCGGTCCTTCGCAGGAATGTCCGGAAGCACCTGGTGAACAACCTGCCCATGCACGGCGGGCGCAGGATGCGCTGCCGCGGATTCCCGTTTAGGAATGGGCGCCGTGCTCGGCGCAGTTGGGGCCGGTGCGCTGATTACCGGCGGTTCTGCCGCCGTCACCTCTTTCGCGGGAACCGGAACGGGCGTACTGTGGTGCTTCTTAAGCCACAGCGAACCAATCGTGAGCGCCACAATCACGGCGAAGATCCACAGCCCGGCGGAAGTCCGGTTGGCCCTGGGCGGCGCCACTGGCTGGTCCGTCATCGCCATGCTGATCGGAGATAGGTCAGATTGCTGTGGGGCGCGCCACCATTGGGCGAGTTCTGTGGCGGAGCACGAGCTCGGGCCTAAACATTTTCGAACGAGTTCCGCAAATGGTTCCGGAAGCGATTCCGCGATGCCGGGTTCACTCGCGGCCGGGAAGGTGATCGCCTTCTGCGTCAAAGCTTCGGTGACGGTGGCAGCCAATCCGCGAAGATCGGCCGAGCCATCGCTGCCCGCCAGGATCCCGCTCGAAATTTTCAGCGTATCCCGCACCGCGCAGATCTGCGATGGTTCCAAGCCGCCAAGCGTGGTCCCCCGCTCATGCAGGAAAGCGAGCGTGTCCACAAGAGGCCCAACCATCTCGGAAACTTCGTCAGGCGTGAGCGCCCGCTCTTTGAGAACCATCGCCAGATTTTCTTCGGCGTACTCGGTCACCACATAAGCAAGCATCGCGTCCGCTTTGGTCCAGGTCCCGACTTTGAAAATTCGGATCAGGTTGGGGTGGTCCAGCGGCTGCGCGCGCGACCAGCATTCCACCAGCCTGTCCACGTCGCGGACCTGGACCAGTCTAATCGCACCATACGCGGAACCGGCGCGAGTGCGAAAAACCGCTCCGTTCGCGAACTCCATTAGCAGCCGTTCCAGCGGGAACCGTTCGTCTACGATCTCGCCTTCCCACTGTTTCCAATCTGGTTTCAATCCCGCAGCAACGCTCATATCACGCCCACTTCGGGTTGATTATAGCCTCTCGAAGCGGGCGGGTGCGACCGGGTGGCGACATAAATGCCGGTGACCATCAGCGTCGAGCGGAGATTCGCCCCTCGCGGCTAATGGGCGGCCTGCTCCAGCGTCACATTGGTAAACAGCGCCGTTTCGAGCGTGGTGGCTACGTGTGAGCAAACACCCAGGCCGACGTAGACCGGATCGGTGAGCCGCACGAATTCGACCGGACCGACCGCCTTCAACTCCTCGCCCGGTTTGCCGGCGAACATCGTATAGCGGCTGCCTTTGCGTACCAGACGTAAACGCGCCGGCCCGTCTAGCTGCGTGAAGACCTGATAGGTGTTCTCGTCCGCGACCCCCCGGAACTGAAGGGAGGTCAGGCCATCGCCGTGCGAGACCGCGTCGCCGTAAGGCGAGCCGGGATCGAGAGTCTGGCGCACCATTAACATCGCCTTGCGGTGCCCCACCTTGCTGGTTCCCACCCATTCGACATCCGCCGAGAGCGTGATATCGCCGGACACTTTTTTCCAGACGAAATAAAACGCGTCGGCCTTGTCCCAAACGTTCGCGCCACCACCCGTGATCCGATATTCGCCTTTGGCCGAATCGAATTGCGCCTTGCACCCCGGCGGCGTGTTTCCCACACTGCCCTCATCGGTGAAAATGCCGAGGCCGGTCTGGGCGGACACAGCCAGAACACCCGCCACCAGGACGGGTGCGAGCAACAGGAGCTTACGGGTCATTTAAGAGATCCTTTCACTTCACGCGGCGGTTTCATCACCGAGCAACAGGGCGTTTCCACCGGCTTCGGCTCCATTAATTCGGCGCGCGTCAGGTTCGGATCGTAGAGATTCAGCTGCCATTTCCCATCGCGCCCGATTTTCGGTTTCTGATCCTGAAGATTCGCGTGACGATCCACCAGCCGTTTATAGGCCGCCTGCATATCGGGAACGCCAAGCGCAAGGTGATTCATCACGCCCCGCGTCTTCGCGGTCGGATGGTTGACGTTGAGCATGTACTCCAGCCAGTCATTTCCGTCGGGGACGCGCATATCCACCCAATTCGTTTGCGTATCGGTGGGACCTCCGTGCCACATCTCCTCGAAGCCGAGAATGTCCTTGAAGAATTTATCTTCGGCGGCCTGGCTTTTGACGATGAAGCCGCAATGAATCATGTGCTCGGAAATACGCGTATCGGGCAGGAATTTTCCATTGTTGCGGGCCTGCAAGGAGTCGGCGAGATACTGCACGAACACGATCCGATGACCTTCGGGATCCTGCACCGCGACGCTGAGATTGCCGTCCGCGCGCTTGGCGGCCTCTCGCGTTTTAACGCCACGGCTGACCAGGTACTCGCGCAGCTTCTTCACATCGGTGGTTTCAAACGCGATATGGAGCAGCCGGTCTTCGGCGTCGCTCTTCAGAGTTTGCGACATTTCGATGTACTGGCGATCGTTAATTTTGAAAAACGTCAATTCCCGTGTGCCGTCGGAATGGTCCAAGTGGAACGGTTCGGCCAAACCGAGGTCATGAACGTAAAACTGGCGCGCCGCGTCGAGATTGTCTGTCTTCAGCGCGACGTCAGCGATTCCGGTGATCGGCGGCCGCTGTTGGGCGCTCGCGCAGGCGGCCAGCACCATGGCCGTGAGAAATGTGCGCCCCAACATGATGCCAGTATATATCGAGACAATTTCCGCAAGATGGTTCAGCCAGGCTCCCGGCTTCTCCGCCCGGTCGATCACGAAAATCTCCACCGGCGCTCAACTTGCGGCCGACGTACGCCGACAGCATCAAGGCCATGCCACCAACCGCCGCGGCAGTCCCGCCGTCCCGTTAAATCTTATTGGACTCCTGGTACGCTTCATTCGCCGCCGCGATGATTTGTGGCAGCGGTGTTCCCGTCGCCTTCGCGAGGGCGCGGCAATCTTCGTATTCGGGCGCGAACGCTCCGTGGCCGGAAATTTTGATTCTTACTTTTCCGTACGCAGTCTCCACCTCGACAGTGCGCCGTTCCTCGACGCGCCGCTCCGCCGCGTGGATCCGCAGGCCGAGCGTCGAGGTTTCCGCGAAAACGATCTGCGCGAGCCGCTCCTGATCCTCTGGTCTGGCGATCACCCGCAGCAGCGATCCCGGCCGGTTCTTTTTCATTTGCAGCGGCGATAAAGATGCGTCCAGCGCGCCCGCGTCCATCAGTCGTTCGAGCGCGTAGCCGAGCACCTGCGGGCTCGAATCGTCGATATTCGCCTCCAGCACGCTGACCAGCGCCGCTTCCGTCGCGCGCGAGGCCTCGCCCGACAACACCCGCAGCACGTTGGGCTGTTCCGCGAAATCGCGATCGCCCGCGCCATAACCGATCGCGTTCACGCGCATCGCCGGCAGCGTGCCGTAACTTTTCGCGAGCGTCGCCACGATCGCCGCGCCGGTCGGCGTGGTCAATTCCAGCGCCGGACCGCGCGCATAAATCGGTTTGCCTTCGAGCAGCGCCGCGGTCGCCGGCGCCGGGACCGGCAGAATGCCGTGTTCGGTTTGGACCGTCCCGCTGCCGGTGTTGATCGCCGAACAATGAATCTCCTCGACGCCCAGCAGATCGAACGCGATGCACGCGCCCGCGATATCCGCGATCGAATCGACCGCGCCGACTTCGTGGAAATGCACTTTTTCGATGGGCACGCCGTGAATCCGCGCTTCCGCTTCGCCCAGTTTCGAAAACACGGCCGACGCATTTTGTTTGGCGCGATTCGTCAACGAAGATTTTTCGATCAGATTCAGAATGTGGTGCAGATGGCGATGCGCCTTGGCTTCCTTCGCCGCGACGCGGAATTTCGAAGCCGCCACGCCGCGCCGCCAGGTTTTTTCCACCTGAAAATCCGCTTCGATATGCAAACCGCGCAGCGCCTCGAGCACCGGACCGGAAGGCACGCCCGCATCGAGCAGCGCGCCCACGGTCATATCTCCGCTGATTCCCGAAAACGCGTCCAGATAGCAGATTTTCATCGAAGCCCGTGCAACTATTATCGCCGTTGCCGGCCGGCTCACGAACGCGCACTTATTCTGTCAGGTGAAATCTGCGTTGATCGCGAAAGATGGAAGCCCCCGCCATGACCGTGCTAGTGCGCCTTACAGCCCCGCCAGTTATGGCGGGGGCCCTCGCGAATCAACGGGATTTCACGCAACTCCCGCCTTAACGAGGCGAATTACGGCGTGGGACCGCCGACCCAGGCGTAGCTTCCCCACGTGCTTCCGCTGTTCATGTGCATCTGCACGTCATAGGGATTCGAGCCTCCGTTGGCGGTGTCGCTTTCGGCGCTCCCATTGCTGTTGACCATGGTGCCCGCCAGGTTCGACTGAACCCGCAGGTTGCGCACGAACGCGGCGCGCGTCCATCCGTCCTGCGCCTCACGGCCGCTGCCCATCTGGTCTTTCGTCTGCGAAGGATTGGCGAGACTCGAATAGACCTCGCCGCCGCAGCCGAACCATTGCGCACCCTTCATGATGCCGGCATTTCCAAACAGGCTCCCGGGATAGTAGCCCATCCAGATGCCTTGCACCGCGATCCACACATTGCCCTCGTAAATCTGCACCTTGAACGAAATGTCGAGCTGCGTTCCGCCCGGCGTGCTCACGCCGTTGATGCGAATGCCCGGAAAAACCGTGGGGCTGTACTGCACCCATCCGCTGTAGATGCGGTTGTATCCGCCCAGGTTGTTTCCGTCTTTCGCGTAGCCGTTGGTGGTGTAGTAGGTGAAGACGTGGGCGATCGTGTCTCCGTTGAGATTGCGGTCCACCGTCCAGCCCATTTCAATCGACTGCGTCTGCTTGTCGTAATTCTGCAGCCAGATTTGCAGAATGGAATGATCGTCGCCGGGGCCGGCCGGGTCGTTGATGGCCGGGTCCCAGACGTTGAAGAATCCGTCGCAGCCGAAGCAGGCCACGTTCTGGCTATCCATGGCGTGGAAATAACCGAACGGGCTCGGATCGGCTTCGCTCTGGTTAGGCCGGCTCCGGTTGACGTTCACGCCGCCGCGCTTGGTGTAGTTATTGCTGGCGAGGATTCGCGAAACCAGCGCGGAATTGGGACGGATGAGTGGAACCGTGCCGGACGGCCCGCGCTGTGCCGACGCGTCGTCCAGTTCGAAGCCGGCGGCCTTGGCGGGCCGCTGGTTATCGGCGGTTCGGACGGGCATGTCGCTGCTGGCTGGCGGCGGGGCGACTTTGCCGTCCGCGGTTTGCGTCTCGGCCGGCACCCAGTCGAGCGTCAGGCCGCTGGGACTGGTGGTGGTCTGTGCGATTTTTAGTGCGGATTGCCGAGTCTCGATCCATTTGGCCAGGTCGGGGCTCAGTTGCCGTTGGTCGGTTGCCATAGGGGTCCTCCTTAAAGTGGCTTTGCGCCTTCGGACAAGGAAGAGTGAGTTTCCGCGTGCGGACCGTTACGTCGTAGGATAAAGAAGAAGCAGCCTTACTCCTTTCGACAATCTTCTGATGGATCCGAAGCATCGGCAGCGTGGAAATCGCCGAAAATCACTCCCGGGCGGAAAAGTATAGCGGCCGGCGTGTGGTTTTCTTTCAACGACATCGCGAAAAACGGCCGAGGTGTAACCAGAGGGGTCGAAAAAGCAGTCTTATCAGTCGTTAACGAGCGTCGTATCACCGGAAACTCTATGAAAAGTTGTATCCATAGGCGATTTGTATACGCCGCGGCGATTCTGCTCGGCGCAATGGCGCAGGCGCAGACACCGGTGCGGCAGTTGGGGATTGTCACCAAAGTAGATGCCGCGGCCAATGAGCTGGTTCTGAAAACAGAATCGGGCGAGATTGACGTGAAGCTGGAAAAAATGACGCTGCTGCGGCGCATTCCGCCCGGCGAAACGCATGTATCGAAAGCCGAACCCATTGAGCTGAGCGCGGTGAATCCGGGCGATAAAGTTCTGGCCGAAGGTAAACCGTCGGATGATCAAAAGACCTTGCTGGCGACCCGCGTTTTCGTCATGTCGCAGGGCGATCTGGCCAAGCATCACGCCGAAGAGATGGCCGATTGGGATAAGCGCGGCGTGATCGGACTGGTCACCGCGGTGAATCCCGACAGCATCGTGATCAGCATCCGCAGCCAGGTTCCCGGTCCCCCGAAAACCATGACCATTACGCCGGCGGCGAATGCAGTGGTCAAACGCTATTCGCCGGAATCGACCAAATTCGCGGATGCCAAGCCGTCCACGCTGGCCCAGATTCAGACCGGCGATCAGGTTCGCGCGCTCGGCGCCAAAAGCGACGACGGCAGCAAGATGAGCGCGGAAGAGATTGTCTCCGGCAGCTTCCGGGAGATTGCCGCGACCATTGTTTCGATCGACGCGGCCAATCATGAGATGCGCGTCATCAATCTGGCGAACAAGAAACCGCTGATCATCCGGATCGACGCGGAATCGACGCTCAAAAAACTTCCGCCGCAAATGGCGCAGATGCTGGCGGCGCGCAGTCATCCGGAAGAAGGCCGGCAGGGTGGTCCGCCGGCGGGCGGATGGCAGGGACGCGGAGAAGGGCGTGGATTCGCGGGACGCGGCGGCGGACCGGGCGGCGATTTGACGCAATTGCTCAATCGCGTTCCCGACGTCACGCTGGCGGATCTTAAGCCGAAAGACGCGATCATCGTGCTCAGCACCGTCGGCGCGCAGCCGGATCAACTGAACGTGATTAAACTGCTCGCCGGCGTGGAGCCGATCCTCACCAAGCCCGGCACGCGGCAAATGGAACTCGGCGCGTGGAGCCTGGGCGGCGGCATGGGTGAAGGCGAGCCCTAAAAAAATCAAGGAATCTCCAGGAATGAAATTTCTACGACCAATCTTTTTTTGCGCCGTGATCGGCGTGGTTTTGAGTGTAACGGCGTTGGCGCAGTCCTTGGGCGCCCTGCATGGCAGCGTGCTCGATCCCTCCGGGGCCGCGATTCCCAAAGCGACGGTGACCGTCACCGGCCCCAACAATACGGTGAAGGTCGCGCAGACCGATAACGACGGCGCCTACACCATCAACGGCCTCCCGCCGGGCCTATACACTGTCCGCGTGATCGCCACCGGCTTTACGCTGTTTGAAAAAACCGGCGTGAATGTGTCCGCCGGGCGCCCCCAGCAGCTGGACGCGAAACTCACCCTGGAAGCGTCCAAGCAGGAAGTGACCGTCGCCGACACCCAGCAGGTGGAGCTCGATCCTTCGAAAAACGCCGGCGCGCTGGTCTTAAAACAGGAAGACCTGGATATGTTGTCGGACGATCCGGACGATCTGCAAGCCGATCTTCTGGCGCTGGCCGGTCCGGCCGCTGGACCGAACGGCGGGCAGTTCTTCATTGACGGATTTTCAAGCGGCGAGCTTCCGCCCAAGGATTCGATTCGCGAAATCCGCATTAACTCCAATCCGTTTTCGGCCGAATACGACGTCTCCGGCCGGGGCCGCATCGAAATTTTCACCAAGCCGGGCACGGAGAAATATCACGGGTCCGTCAACCTGGTCTACAGCGACCATCTTTGGGACGCGCGCAATCCCTTCGCCGCCACGCCAGGGTTTGCTCTGCCGGCCTCCGATACAAAAAATCTCCAGGCCAACTTCGGCGGGCCGATCATCAAGAAGAAAATGTCCTTCTTCATCGATTTTTCGCGCCGCCAGCAGCGCCTGGATCAGTTGGTCACCGCACAGGTGCTGGCGCCCGGTTGCAGCAGCCTTACGTTCGGCACGCCCTGCAATTTTCTTTCGCAATCCTACGGCGCGCTCCAGCCGAATACGTTCAACAACGTGAGCCCCAGGATCGATTATCAGCTCACGCAGAACATTACGCTGTCAATGCGCTATCGCTGGGACGGAAGGGATCTCGAAGACGGCGGCGTCGGCGGATTCAACCTGCCCGGCGGCGTCGCCAGCCCGGTGCCGGGAACCGACCCGGAGAGCACCTACCACCAGCACCAGACCAATCAGACCGTGCAGTTCATCGAAACCCAGGTCGTCAACCCCTCGGTGATCAACGAATCGCATTTCCAGTTTTTTTCGTCTAACATGAATCAGTTCGGCGATAATCCGACGCTCAATGTCAATGTTGCCGAAGCGTTTACCGTGGGCAGCAGCTTCGCCGAAAATTACACGCACAACAAGAATTACGAATTTCAGAATTACACCTCCATTACCCACGGCACGCACTTTATCAAGTTCGGCGCGCGCATCCGCGGAGCGGAGGAAGGCTCCTACAACACCAGCAATTTCCCGGACACCGCGCAGTTCAACTTCGACTCGCTCGCGGCTTTCGCCAAGATGGAACAGGGCGTCGCGCAGGGAATTCCGTTTTCCCAGATCCTTGCCGCGGGCGGCGGGCCGTACCAGTACATTTTCACGGCCGGCCAGCCGCTGATCAATGTGAGCCAGGTGGATGCGGGCCTCTTCGTGCAAGACGACTGGAAAATCCTGCCCAACCTGACCATCAGTCCCGGCCTGCGCTACGAAGTGCAGAACAACATTCCCGATCACGGTGATTGGGCGCCGCGCATCGGCCTCGCCTGGGGAATCGGACCGGCGCAGGCACGCGGGCGGGCTCCGAAGACCGTAGTGCGGGCCGGCTTTGGATTTTTCTACGACCGTTTCAGCCTGGGCAACGTGCTGAGCACGATCCGCTATAACGGCGTGAATGACCTGTCCTATACCATCCCCAACCCGGCGTTTTACCCAGGCGCTGGCGTGCCGGTTCCGCCGCTCAGCCAGCTTGAAGCGCCGCAGTACGCCGGCTCGCTGCAAACCGACCACATCGATGGAACTTATCAGTCGCCGCGGATGCAGCAGTTGGCCCTTGGAATCGATCGCCAGTTGCCGAAAAATGTGACGCTCTCGGTGAATTACATCAACTCGAGGGGCACTCACGTGCTGCGGACGGTCGATATCAACTCGCCTTTGCCGGGCACTTTTATCGCCGGCAATCCGGTTTATCCGCTCGGCGAGAATGCCGGCTATTACGATCTGTTCGAATCGAGCGGGCTTTACAAGCAGAGTCAGTTGATCTTCAACGTCAACGGGCGAATCAGTCCCAGAATCTCGATCTTCGGTTTTTATGCCTACGGGCATGTCGACACCAACGTGCCGAATCCCGGCGGACAGCCTTCGAACCCCTACAACTTCAACGCCGACTGGGGTCCGGCCAACTACGATATCCGTCATCGCGTCAGCGTAAACGGCAGCATCTATTTGCCTTTCGCGCTGCGCCTTTCCCCGAATATCACGTACAACTCGGCGCCGCCGCTGAATATTGTCGAGGGCATCGATCCCATCGGCGACAGTCTGTTGACCACCGCGCGTCCGGCGTTTGCTCCCGCCGGATTTTCGGCGCCTGCCTGCACCCAGGAACTCGCGCGCGACTTTCAAACCTGCCTCGTTTCGGGGACCCGGTACGGCAGCTTTGTCATTAACGCTCCCGGCAATCTCCCGCAGATCCCCAGCAATTATTTTCGCGGCTATTCGCAGTTCAATTTCAATGTCCGCCTGAGCCGGAGCTGGGGGTTTGGCGAATCGACCACGCCGCAGAATAATCCGCGGCGCGGCGGCGGACCCGGCGGTCCTGGTGGATTCGGGCGAGCGATCGGTGGAGGAGGCGGCGGAGGCCGCGGCGGACCCGGCGGTGGTGGATTTGGCGGCATGTTCGGCGAATCGAGCGGCCGGAGGTACACCTTGACGGCCAGCATCATGGTCCACAACCTGTTCAATACGGTGAATCCGGGCCAGATCGAGAACGATTTGCTTTCGCCGAGGCTGGGTGATCCGCTGGCGCTCGCCAATATCGGCGGATATGGCGGAAACGCCCAAGCCCAGGCGTTCAATCGCCGCATTGATTTCAGCCTGCGCTTCGCGTTCTAACCAGGCGGAGCATTGTGTGGGCCAAAGCAATTCCGCGCCCGAAGGGGCACTAGACCATCAGTGGCATAAGCCGCCAGGCTTGTGCTGTTCACGGCCGACGAACCGGCAGGCGTCGAGCGCAAGCCTGGCGGCTTACGCCACTCCTCGTATGTGTTACACTTGAACAGTTGGCTGCCGAAGCAGCCGGCATCCAGGACATTTCCATGCCAAAGTTGAAGACCCATAAGGGTGCCGCTAAGCGGTTCAAGAAGACTGGAACCGGTAAAGTGAAGCGCCGGCATGCCTTCGCGCGCCATATTCTGACCTCGAAGAAGCGCTCGCGCAAACGGCGGTTGGGCCACAGCGACGTCGCCGATCCGGCGAACTCGCCGGAAGTAAAAAGAATGCTGCCCTATTAGCAGCAGACCAATCATCGACTGGACGGGCTCCATCGCACGTGCCTGATCCGGCGTCATCGAAGAAGGAGAAAACGTGCCAAGAGTCAAACGTGGAACACACCGGCGGGCCAGCCGGAAGAAGACACTCGCCCTGGCCAAGGGCTTTTTCCTCACCAAGAGCAAGCTGCACCGTTCGGCGCAGGAAGCGGTGGAAAAATCGCTGCGCTACGGCTACATCGGACGGCGCCTCAAAAAACGCGATTTCCGCTCGCTGTGGATCGTACGCATTGGCGCGGCCTGCCGCAGCGCCGAAATTTCCTACAGTAAATTCATGAGCGGTCTGAAAAAAGCCGGCATCGAGCTCAACCGGAAAATTCTCGCCGACCTGGCCCTGCACGATCCGGCCGCTTTCGGCGCGCTCGTCACTCAAGCGAAAACCGCACTCGATTCAGGAGCAACGAAGTAACATGAGCAGTGCCGCGCCCGAACAGGATTCGCTTTTCGATCTGGAAGAACGCATTCGCCGCACCGTCGATCTGGTGACCACCCTGCGAGCCGAGCGCGATCAAGCCCTCGCCGACCGCGAGGCCGCCATTGCCGAACGCGACCAATCCCGCCAGGCCGCCGGCGCGTCGGCTTCCGAGGTCCAGAAGATGCGCCAGGAAATCGAGGAGCTCCGCGGGGAGCGGAAGCACGTCCGCACCCGCATCGAAAAACTGCTCGGACAGATGGATCTGCTCAGCGGATCGTAAATGGACGCCGCCCGAAACGCGATTCGAGTCACCATCTTTAATCAAACCTACTCGCTGGTGGTGAGCAGCGAGGCGGGCGAAGTGGAATCCCTCGCGCGCACGGTGGACGAGCTGATGTCGGACATCTCCCACCGGCTGGGCACGGCCGATTCCAACCGCGTCGCCGTGATGGCGTGCCTGCACCTGGCCGACCGCCTGCGCGCCATCGAGCGCGAGCTGGCCGATCTCAAAGCGCGCGTCGATGAGAAGTCGCGGCAATTTTCCCTGCTGCTTGATCAGGCGTCAGATTCGCCCGAATAAATGGCTTTAAAAGAAGTGGCGGAAAATATCCTGACCTCGCCGCTGCTCGCCTCGATCGGCTCGGTCGAGCATGGTTTCGGCACCCGTTTTTGTGACCTTTCGCAGCAGCACATGGCGGCTGTCCGCCAGGTTCACTCCGCCCGCTGTCTGATCGTCGACAGCCCCGGTACGGCGGGCGAGGGCGATGCCCTGCTGACCGCTCAGCCCGGATTGGCGGTTTCGGTCCGCACCGCGGATTGCCTGCCGATCCTTCTGGCCGACCCGGAGCATCGAGCGGTCGCCGCCGTTCACGCCGGGTGGCGCGGGACGGCGGCGCGCATCGTTCAGCAGGCGGTCGCGGCAATGGAACGCGAATTCGGCACCAATCCCGCTCAACTGGTGGCGGCCATCGGTCCGGGCATCGGGGTTTGCTGTTACCAGGTGGGCGAAGATGTAGCGCGGCAATTCGAGTTACATGGCGCAGGGCGCGTTGATTTGGCGGAGGAAAATCGCCGGCAGTTACAGGAAGCCGGCGTGCGCGACGCGCGGATCGACCTTTTGGGCCTGTGCACCTTCTGCGACCGCCGTTTTCACTCCTGGCGCCGCGACAAAGAACAGGCCGGACGCATGATTTCTTTTATTAAGGCCGGCTAATGCGCGGGCGGGATGGAAAAACATCCCCGTTTCACAAAAAATGTAAGGTGGAGGTATAGGCAAGATGAAATTCCCTGTAATGGTGGCTGTCACGGCATTCGCGCTGACGCTCGCGCCCATGGCTGTGGCTGCCAGCACCACAAAGACTCCGCAAAAAACGGCCGCAAAAACGGACGTGATCAGCCGCTGGCCGGCCGAGAACGTCTCGGGAAGCATTGCTATGGTCGATCCTTCCCAGAAGCTGCTGATTGTCAAAGGCGACAGTACGATTTTCGATTTTGTGATCACGCCCCGGACGCGGATCATGGATGGAAACAAGCGCGTAACCCTCGCCCAGTTGAATGCGAAAGACAACGGCCAGGTTAAGGTCCACTTTGTCCCGGAGCGCAAAGGCGACGTAGCGGCGTCCATTACTCTGAGCCAGTAGCCCGTTCTTCAACAAAAAACACAAGGGGCGCGGTGACGCCGAGGCGTTCCGCGCCCCTTGCGCTTAGGATCGCTTGTCAGGCGGCGTTGACCAGCAGTTCGTCCATGCTCTCGGTACCGTCGGCCTGGTTGCGGTCGGCGATTTCCTGGCACTGGATGCAAAATGCCGTCCACGGCACCGCCGCGAGGCGCTTGGGGCTGATGTCCTCCTCGCAGTGCAGGCACACCCCGAAGGTTCCTTCGTCGATGCGCCGCAGCGCAGCCCTTACGTTGCGCAGCAGATTGGATTCCCGGTCCAGATTGCGGATGGCCAGCTCACGCTCGGCGGCGTGTTGCACTTCATCGAGCGCGTCCGGGCTCTTTTCGATAGCGATGCCCTCGCGGTTTCGCACGAACTGAGCCAGCTCTGCCTGCTTGGCTTCCAGAATATTTTTAAACTTGTTCAATTCACTCTTTGTCATTTCTGCCTTCTCCTGTCTCTTTCCGTCTTTTTTTTTCTTCTATCTATCTGTGTTGCAATTCGGTAAACCGCTTCGCCAACGCATTAGACGCGAAGCGATACAAAAAGGTTCACGCCTTCAAATAGCCGGTAAAAAGCGATTTGTCCGTTTGCGGTCGAGCCAACCGCTTCTGCCGTACGGCAGGTTTTTATGATCGATAACTTCGCCGTCGCCAACCGCGCGACGTTTGCTCCGAATTTTCTTCTCCACACCATAACACATTCGACTGCCTGATGCAAGCAACTTTAGGTCCAACTCGAAAAAACTCACGCCGGCACCATTCACTAAGCCACTCTCATCGGCAATGTCCCTGAAAATCATTAGATTTGCGCGATTTCGGCGCGCCGCTCCGACCTTCCGCGCCGGCGATTCCTTTGTGACGTCTATGCGCCAGCGTCGTTTCGCCCATTTTGCCGGTGTCACATTGGTCATGACGGTGACAGACGATATACTGTTGGTCGACCCTGTAAAAATTCTCATCCGCTTTTGTCCAGCCGTGACGAATCTTAGCACACGCCTCGAAAATCTGACCCCGTCCGCGCTGTTTTTGCTGCTCGGCGCGGCGTTGGTTCCCTACGCCGGGGTTCAGAACGACGAAGCGCTGTTCGCCGCACCTCTTTATGAACAGAATTCAAAGCAGTTCTGCATCGGGATCTTCCATCGCAAAATCCCCCTGATGGTGATGACCTATGTCGGTACGCTTAAATCGCTGATCTACCTCCCGATCCTTCATTTTTTCGGCTCCAGCGTCTGGAGCATACGCCTGCCCATGGTCCTGGCCGGCGCGCTGACCGTCCTTATTTTCTATAAACTTATCGCCGAAAGCGTAGGCCGTCCGGCGGGTCTGGCGGCAGCCTTTTTTCTGGCTTGTGACCCCACCTTCCTGCTAACCGATACCTACGATTGGGGACCGGTCGCCCTCGAGCATCTTTTGCTGGTGACCGGCTGTTTCTGCCTGCTTCGTTTTGCCCGAAGTTGTTCGATGCGGTACCTGGCGGCGGGATTCTTTTTTCTCGGCCTGGCGCTGTGGAACAAGGCGATTTTTGTGTGGGCGCTTTCCGGGCTCGGGGTCGCCGGTGTGGTGGTTTTCCACCGCCAACTGGTGAAGTTCGCGCGGCCGCGCGTCATCGCTGTCGCCCTGTCGACATTTCTGGTCGGCGCACTGCCGTTTTTGATTTACAACGTCCGGCAGCGGAACGCGACGCTCGGCCAGAACGCGCATTTCGATACGGCCAAAATGGCGCTGCGCAAGGCGCCAATGATGGACTGGACCATCAACGGATACGGGTTGTTCGGATTTCTCGCGCGCGGCGACTGGGACGACCCGCCCAAGCCGCCGCATCGGATCCAGGGACGGCTAGCTACCTGGATTGGCCAATATCTCGGCCATCATTTTCACAACGGGTTCGATTACATCTTTCTGTTTTGCCTGGCGTGCGCGCCGTGGTGGTGGAGGAGGCGTTCGGCCTGGTTCGCGCTGATCTTTATCGCCGTCACCTGGGCGGCGATGTCCTTTTCCCGCGACGCCGGCGGATCGATTCATCACACCGTGCTGGTCTGGCCGTTCCCGCAGATGTTTATGGCGGTCGCGCTGGCGTCGCTCCCATGGCGGCCGTTGTTGCCCGCGGCGGCGACGGCCATGGTCGCCATGAATCTGCTGGTGGTGAATCAGTATATCGCCCAATTTGCGCGCAACGGAGTGGCCGGAAATTTCGACGATGCGCTGCTGGCGCTGCCGGCGGCGTTTCCCGATCCGCCCCAGCTCGATGCCGAGCACATCTTTGTGGTCGATTGGGGCATGCTGAATACGCTGGCGCTGTATCACCAGGGACGGCTACCGCTGTTTGTCGGCGATCCGCCGTTTACCAGCGACACGCCCAGCGCCGCCGATCTGCGCGACATCGATTTTATGATGAAGGACCGGCACGCCTTGTTCCTGGGTCATTTGCCGAAGTATGAAGTGAACCGCGGCGTCGGGGAACGGCTGATGAAAGACGCAGCGGAGCGGGGACTTGAAAAGCAGGTGTTGCGGACCATATATGATTCCAACGGCCGGGCGGTGTTTGAGATTTTCCGGCTGAAACCGAAGGCCACCTGATGCACCTCAGTAAAGGAAGCTGTGACGTTCTGTCCCAATCGCGTGTCGAAGATCCACAAAGTTCAGGGCCGGCCTGAAGGCCAAGTAACGTCACATCAGCAACTTAGGTTTGGGTCGGGTACGTGCTTACTTTGCTAACGAGTTCATGAGGTTCGGCCTTCTCAGTATCGTCCTGGCGGTTTCCCTGCATGCGACTACCTTGCAGAAACTGACGCTTGACGACATGATCAGGCAGTCGACCGCGATTGTACACGTGAAGGTCAGCTCGTCTTCGCCGGTGATGCGCGGGCGGAACATTTACACCTTTTATCAATTCCAGCTGCTTGAAACCCTCAAAGCGGGCGGCGGCGCGCAGACCGAGGTCGCAGTGCCGGGAGGGTCGACGGCCGGCTTGCGGCAGGAAGTTGCCGGCGCACCGTCGCTGGCGGCCGGCGGCGAATATGTGATCTTCTTGTGGACCAGCAATTCCGGGCTGACGCAGATTATCGGGCTGTCTCAGGGCTTGTTCAGCGTGCTGCCGGATTCTTCAGGCACTGCGGAGCTGGTGCGCGGGGCGCTGGCTGGGGCGACGCTGGTGAACAAATCGGGACAGACGCTGAATCCGCTGGCGGTCACCATTTCGTTGAGCGGCCTGAAAGCCGAGATTCAGAAAGTGTTGGGGAATTAAGCGATGGGGCGGCGCGCGCTGGTGATGATGGTGGCGCTGGCGGCGCTGGCTCCGTTTTCTTCGGCGTATTATTACTACGTTCTGCTGAGTAACGCCGGCGGAGCGTGGACGGCGGTCCCGGCGAGCTTCGATCTGAATCCGAACGATCCTTACGGCTTGGCGGGCAACACCGTGACGTACCTGGTTTCGAGCCAGGGTCCGGCGGCGATGATGCCGGGCGACACTTTTCCAGCCGTGATCAGCCAGATCCGCGCGGCCGCCAATGTGTGGAATTCGGTGGCCACATCGGGAATCCAGGTGGCCTTCGGCGGAACCTCGCCGATGACCCAGACCGATTCGGTTCCGGAAATCGACGTGGTGTTCAGCGACGATCTGCCGCCGGGACTGATCGCGCAGACGGTGGTGACGACGGCTTCGAACGCCGC